>NBJMC04203__coassemble_200_pt1 | contig 51368 bp, 44 predicted proteins | sample NBJMC04203__metabat2_high_PE_051 | metagenome-assembled genome bin NBJMC04203 | reverse complement strand
GACGCAGCAGGTCGGGCAGAAGATCGGAGAGCGACCGCACGGCCACATCCAAATCGCCGGATGTGAACGCGAAGCCATAGGAATAGATATCGTTCGGATCCGGGGTGCGCGTTTTCGTCGTAAAGACGGGGATTTCGACGCTCATCACGTTCTTCACGCCCGCTTCGAGCTGCACCTCCTGCTTCGGGGTCATGAGGGCCACATCGAGCACGGCCCCGCGATCGGCGGCACGGGCCATCGCGAAATTCGCGTTCGCGATTTTCAAGCCCTCCTCCACGCGCTCGCGCAGCATCTTGTTCTCGCGCACCAGATCGAGGAACTGGCGCATCAGCTCGTCGCGCTTATCCTTGAGCAGCTTATGCCCGCGCACGGCAGTGACGAGCTTGCGCTTGAGGCGCGTCAGCTCCATGCGCGTCGGGTTTACATGCGTTCCGGCCAAGCCGCCTCGCCTCCTTTCGGGTTTGTCCGCGCGTTATTCCTTGCCATAGTATTCATCCAGGAACTCGTCCTTGATGCGCTTGAGCTCGGAGCGCGGCAGGATGGAGAGCAGCTTCCAGCCGATCCGCAGCGTTTCCTCGATGTCGCGGTTGGCCTCGTAGCCCTGCGAAACGTATTCCTTTTCAAACTCGTCCGCGAACTTCGCGTACAGCTTGTCGATGTCCGTCAAAGCCGCTTCGCCGAGGATCGTCATCAGCTCCTTGGCGTCCTTGCCGCGCGCGTAGGCGCTGAACAGCTGGTTCATCGTGTTCGCGTGGTCGGCGCGCGTCTTGCCCTCGCCGATGCCCTTATCTTTCAGACGCGACAGCGACGGCAGCACGTCGATCGGCGGCGTTACACCGCGGCGGTACAGCTCACGGCTCAGGATGATCTGTCCCTCCGTGATGTAGCCGGTGAGGTCGGGGATCGGGTGGGTCTTATCGTCCTCGGGCATGGTCAGGATCGGGATCATCGTGATGGAACCGGAGCGGCCCTTCTGCCGTCCGGCGCGCTCGTACAGAGACGCGAGGTCAGTGTACATATAGCCGGGATAGCCACGGCGGCCCGGCACCTCCTTACGCGCGGCGGAAACCTCACGCAGCGCGTCGGCATAGTTCGTGATATCGGTGAGGATGACGAGAACGTGCATCCCGCGCTCAAAGGCGAGATACTCCGCGGCCGTCAGCGCCATACGCGGCGTGGCGATACGCTCGACGGCGGGATCGTTCGCGAGGTTGATAAACAGCACGGTACGGTCAATCGCGCCCGTTTTGCGGAAGCTCTCAATGAAGAAGCTGCTCTCCTCAAACGTAATGCCCATGGCCGCGAACACAACGGCGAACGGCTCGCTCGTGCCGCGCACCTTCGCCTGACGCGCAATCTGCGCCGCCAGCTGAGCATGCGGCAGGCCGCTTGCGGAGAAAATTGGCAGCTTCTGGCCGCGCACGAGGGTGTTCAGGCCGTCGATGGCCGAAACGCCCGTCTGAATGAACTCCTGCGGGTAGCTGCGCGCCGCCGGGTTGATCGGCAGGCCGTTGATGTCCATGCGCTTGTCCGGGAGGATCTCCGGCCCGCCGTCGATCGGGCGGCCCAGGCCGTCAAACACGCGGCTGAGCATATCCTCCGAAACGCCCAGCTCCATGCTGCGCCCCAGAAAGCGGACGCGGCTGTTGCTCAGGTTGATGCCGGTGGAGCTTTCAAAGAGCTGCACCAGCGCGTTTCCGCCGTCGATCTCGAGCACCTTGCAGCGGCGCTTTTCGCCGCTGGCCAGCTCGATCTCGCCCAGCTCATTGTAGGTGACTCCCTCCACACCGCGCACCAGCATCAGAGGGCCGGCCACCTCCTGGATGGTCCTGTATTCCTTTGGCATCAGAAGTCCTCCTTTTGCTGCAAGTCCGCGATTTCCTTGGCGAGTGCGCGGCGCACGTCCTCATAGGCCGCGTCCACATCCTCGATCGGCGTATACTTGAAGCGGCCGATCCGCTCGCGCGACGGCAGGGCCACCAGATCCTCCACGGAAACGCCCGTGGAAAGCGCCTGCGTGGACTCATCGTAATAGTCGAGCACCAGACGCATCATAATATCCTGCTTTTTCAGCGGGGTGTAGGTGTCGATCTCATGGAAAGCATCCTGATGCAGGAAGTCCTCACGGATGGAGCGCGCCGCCTCCAGTTTGAGACGGTCAGGCGCGGAAAGCGCGTCCATGCCGACGAGCTTCACGATCTCCTCCAGCTCCGCTTCATCCTGCAAGAGTCCCATCAGGCGCTGGCGCAGATGCATCCACTCGGGATCGACGTTCTCGTCGAACCAGCCGCCCATGTTGTCGGTGTAGAGCGAGTAGCTGGTCAGCCAGTTCACCGCCGGGAAATGGCGCTTGTAGGCCAGAGCGGAGTCGAGGCTCCAGAACACCTTGACGATACGCAGCGTCGCCTGCGAGACCGGCTCGGAGATATCGCCGCCGGGAGGCGACACGGCCCCGATCACGGACAGAGCGCCCTCGCGCGGCTCGCTGCCGAGCGTGCGCACGCGGCCCGCTCTCTCATAGAACTGCGCCAAGCGGCTGCCCAGATAGGCCGGGTAGCCTTCCTCGCCGGGCATCTCCTCCAAACGGCCGGACATCTCGCGCAGAGCCTCCGCCCAACGGGAGGTGGAGTCGGCCATCAGGGCCACGGAATAGCCCATGTCGCGGAAATACTCCGCGATCGTAATACCGGTGTAAATGGACGCTTCACGCGCCGCCACAGGCATGTCGGACGTGTTCGCGATCAGCACGGTGCGCTGCATGAGCGAATAGCCCGTTTTCGGGTCCTTCAGCTCCGGGAACTCGTTGAGCACGTCCGTCATCTCGTTGCCGCGCTCGCCGCAGCCGATGTAAACGACGATATCCGCTTCCGCCCACTTTGCAAGCTGGTGCTGCACAACGGTCTTGCCGCTGCCGAACGGGCCCGGCACAGCCGCCACGCCGCCCTTCGCGATCGGGAACATGGCGTCAATGACGCGCTGGCCCGTGACAAGCGGCATGTCCGGCGGCAGCTTGCCCGCGTGGGGTCTGCCCGCGCGCACCGGCCACTTCTGCATAAGCGTCAGCTTCGTCTCGCCGCCGTTCTCATTTTTGAGCACAGCCACCGTGTCCTCCACGGTGAATTCGCCCGCTTCGATCGAGGCGACCACGCCGCCCACGCCGGGCGGGACCATGATTTTCTGCTCGACGATGGGCGTTTCCTGCACCACGCCGATCACGTCGCCCTCGCGCACCGTATCGCCCACGGCCGCACGGGGGACAAACTTCCATTTCTTCGCTCTGTCGAGGGACGGGATCTCCACGCCGCGGCGCAGGTTGTTTCCCGATTCCTCCATGATCTGCACCAGCGGACGCTGGATGCCGTCGAAAATACTGCCAATCAGGCCCGGCCCAAGCTCCACGGAGAGCGGCGCGCCGGTGCTCTCCACCGGTTCGCCGGGGCCGAGGCCGCTCGTCTCCTCATAGACCTGGATCGAAGCCTGATCGCCGTGGATCTCTATGATTTCCCCAATCAGGCGCTCCCGGCTGACGCGCACAACGTCGAACATGCTCGCGTCGCGCATCCCCTCCGCGATGACGAGGGGGCCGGCCACCTTCTTGATGGTTCCTTTGCTCATCCTCTTTCTCCTGCCCTTTCCGTCAGTTGTTGAAAATAATGTCGGAGCCGACCGCCTGCTCCACGCTCTTCTTTACGGCGCGCATGCCGGCTCCCGTGTTCCCGGAAACGCCGGGAATCGGGATGACGGCGGGAAAACGGCGCTCCCGCAGCCGGTCGATTTCCTCCTCCAGCTGCGCGGCGAGCGCTTCCGTGATGTAGATCACGGCGTAAGCCCCGTCGCCCTCCTGTTCGGAGAGACGGCGCAGCAGCCGCGCGCCCTCGCCCGCGTCCTCCGCGGGAAAAACGGAGAGACCCAGCGCCGCGAAGCCGTACACGCTGTCGCGGTCGCCCACAACGGCGATTCTATACATATGTCTCCCTCACCTTCTCCCGGATGGACTGCTCGGACAGGCCGTTGCGCTTGCCCGAAAGGATCACCCGCACGCACTTGATCTCGTTCTCGCGGGCCAGCACATAGGCCGCGAGCGGCGAGACGGTGAACGGGTTGTATTTCTGCGGGCGAATCTCCTCGATGAGGAGGTTGTCGCACCGCCGTTCAAACGTGGAAAACGATTCCTCCAGCGCCTTCGCCGTCTCGGCGTAGGGCGTGCCCGCGAGATACGCGGTCAGCTCCTCCTCGCCCTGTGCGGCAGCCTGTGCCAGCGCGTCCACGTCAAGCGTGGCGCACGGGGCCAGCGCCCGGCGGGCAAAGGAGAGCGGCTTTCCCGTGCGCGCGCAGCGCACCGCCGTTTTCATATCAGCCGCCGCGACCTTGCGCTCGGCCCACGACTCCAGCAGCTCGCTGCCCGACCGCTTCGCCGCCGCGAGAATCGCGTCGAGAGCCGCGCGGTCGAGAATCACGTCGCAGAGCTGGCCGTCCTGCGTGTGCAGGAGGGTATCGAAGGCCTCGTGCGCCGCCTCCCGCAGATGCTCGGGCAGAGCGTCCCACTCGCGCTCCTTCACGGCGCGGTACAGCTCCATGGCGTCCGCTGTGCCGCGCGGCAGGAACAGGCGGGCGGGGTCGGCGTTCATGCAGACCGCCTTGACCGCCGCCTTCGCGTTGTGAAAATCGGCTTCATAGAGCAGAGCGTCGAACAGCTCGGGCTGATCCGGAACCAGCTCGCGGATCAGCGCCCAGGTCTTTTCCTCCTCGGCGTCCAGCATTTCCTCCGCCGGGGCGGGCTCCCAGCCCTTCTCAACGAGAAGCCGCAGGCAGTCGTCCTCATCCTTCGCGCCGACCAGCTGTTCCAGAAACGCGCTGTCAAGCAGCGTCATCTCCTTGCAGCGGATGCGCGCGACGGCGTAGGCAAATTCCTTCTCCGCCATGGCTCAGCCCTCCCCGAACAGGGCGGCCCGCGCCGCGTCGAGAAAGTCCTCGCGGTTCGCATCAAACAGGGCCCCGAAGGAGCAGTTCTCCTCCATCCCGCCATAGATCAGCACAAAGCCGCCGTCGATGGCGCGCGGCTCTTTGGAGACGGCAAGCGCGCCGCCCGCCTTCTGTGCCGCCGCGGCAAGCTTTTGCGGGAAATCCTTCGGCATCCGCTTCAAATCGCGGGCCGAAAGCGCCGCTTCGCCGTCCTTCGGCAGAGCGTACCGCTCCGCCATGCGCAGCAGCAGCGCGAAATAATCTGCGTCCGGCAGATCGAGAGCGGCTTGTTTGGCGCGGTCCAGCATCTCGCTGAGAAGGCGCTGCTTTTCCGCGAGAAGAGCCTGACGCTCACGCAGAGCGGCGGCTGAGACGGCCCGGTCCGCAATGGAACGGCAGCGCGCCTCGGTTTCCTCCGCGGCGGCGCGGCGGATTTCCTCCCCGCGGGCAGCCTCGGCGGCGGCGTAGCCCTCCACCTCGCGGCGGGCTTCCTCCAGTGCCCGGGCGGCCGCGGCGCGCCCGCCCTCCTCGATCTCCGTTGAAATTCTGTCAATCCCAGTCATGCGAGCGCTCCTTTCCCGCGAATCAGAGGGCGAGAGGAGTGATGCCGAAGATGGCGAGGATGGACACGAGCAGAGCCAGAATCGCGTAGGTCTCGACCATGGCGGGCAGGATGATAGCCTTGCCGAGCTGGTCCGGGCGCTTCGCGATCAGGCCGATACAGGACACCGCCGCCTTGGCCTGACGGATAGCGGACCACAGGCCCACAAACGCCATCGGCATGCAGGCGAGGAAATACAGCATGCCCTTCGTCACGGACACCTCGACGGCTCCTCCGCCGATGACGCCGATCTGGGAGAGCGTAAGGAACGCGATCAGGAAGCCGTAAATACCCTGTGTACCGGGGAGCAACTGCAAAATGAGCAGCTTACTGAACTTGCCGGGATCCTCCGTGACGACGCCTGCCGCCGCCTGACCCGCCATACCAACGCCGATCGCCGACCCGATGCCGGCCAGAAGTGCCGCGAGAACCGCTCCGAGCAGTGCCAATGCCATACCAAGTTGATCCATTTTTTATTTCTCCTCTCGAATTTTAAAATATTTGGTGTGATCGGCAAACGGGGTGAATTTCCGCCCGTCTCCCGAATAGAACTTCCCGAAGAATTCCACAAACTGCAAACGGTTCGTATGGACATACGCGCCGAGCAGGTTGATCCCGATGTTGACCGTGTGGCCGAACACAAAAATGATAACGAAAGCGATAAAGCCAATTACTCCGCCGCCCGCCATGACGGCCATGGAGTTGATCACCTCCGCGATAACGCCCGTGGCAAGACCGAGGGCAAGCAGACGCGAATAGGAGAGAATATCGCCCAAATAACCGGTGACATTGTAGAGCGCATACGCGCCTTTGAGCAGCCGCTTGACGGGGTTTTTCGACTCCCGTCCGCCTGTCAGCAGGATGCCGACGGCTCCCACGGCCGCGCACACGCCGCCCACCGTGCCGAAAATCGCCGGAAGCTTGTCCATCTTGGCGATCTGCGAGAACATGTCGGAGGACAGCAGCGCGAAAATCAGCCCGCCGACGAGCAGATACCAGAAGGCCACATCATAGATCGCGTCCTTCACGCGCTTCTGCCGCAGAAGCTGGTACGCACACAGCGCCAGTCCGGCGAAAATCTGGATAATGCCCATGAGCATCGAGAATAACAGCATCCGCATCGGGTCGTCCACGGGGGCGAACCACAGCGGCGCGAGCACCGTCTCATGCCCGAGGAAGGTTTTGCTGAACACGGCCACCACGTCCCCGAAGAAGCTGCCATACATAAAGCCCCAGAAGGCGGTGGAGATGCCGCAGAAGAAGAACATCCGCAGGCTTTTGCGCATTCCCGGCTCCATGTTTTTGAAGCGGAGCAGGCAGAAGCCGCAGGCGATCACCATGATCAGGCCATATGCCGCATCCGAAAGCATCATGCCGAACAGGACATAATAAAAGATGGCCATGACGGGCGTGGGATCAATCTCGCCCTTGCCCGGCATGCTGTACGATTCCAGCACGCCCTCGACGGGCTCGGTAAACTTATTGTTTTTGAGAAGCACCGGCACATCGTCGTCCGGTCCGGGAGCGGAAAGCTCCGCCGCCGCGCCGCACGCTTCCAGCTCCTTTTCCAGAGCGGGACCGTTCGCGGCGGGCACATAGCCCGCAAAGAGGAAGGTGTGCTTTGTTTGCAGAAGCCGGTCGATCATGTGGTATTTCTCAATGCGCATGGTCAGGCTGTCCGCGAGAAGCTGGATGTCCCGGCGCTGCCCGGCAAGCTTACCCAGCTCCTTTTGCAGCTTCTCCTCGCGCTGTGACAGCTCCCGGCGCTCCCTGCCGATGGCTTCCCGCCGCTCGGAGGGGGGTGTTTTGCCCGCCGCTGCGGGAGCCGCGAAGCCAAGCGATCGCAGGAACTGCTCCGCCGCTTCCCGGTCGCGTTTGAGACAGACGGCAAACAAACACGTCTGATCCTGCAAAACGCTCACAATCTCCACGGAGAGCGGGATCGGCTCGGCCCGTCCTTCCAGGGCGGCCGCCGTCCACTCGCCGGGCAGCGTCCCGGCAAACACAGCCGTTGTTTTCGTCCCCCGCGATCGCAGAGGAACGTCAAGCGACGACCAGGGGGCCAGGGCCTCCTCCTCCGTCTCCAGCCGCAGAAGCGAAGCGCGGATTTCCTCGCGCTCCCGGGCGGCGGACGTTACCTGCCGGACAAGCGCCATCGTCTTCGCGCTCTGCTCCCGGAAATCCTCCAGTTCCTTCTCCGTGAGCGGACTTCGTCCGGCCAGCATGGAGAGAGGGGGCTTTTTCTCCGGCACGGCGTCCTGAAGAATTTGCAGCGCCTCCTGTGTCTGGCGCAGCTCCTTTTCCAGCGACGCCCGCTGGGAGGACACGTCCGCGCGTTCAAAACCCGCCTGATCCTCTCCCGGCTCGTCGATCTCCACGACGCCGCGCCTTTGCAGCAGCTCGAGGATGTGTTTCCTCTGCCGCCGCAATCCGCACACGCGGATGCGCTGCATCTGTACGATTGCCATGAAACTGATTCCTCCTTCCCCCGGCCGTCAGGCCAGACGCCGCAGGACGGCTTCCACCGCCGCCTGCCCGTTTTGCTTCGCCTGTTCGCGCAGCGCTTCGATTGCCTTCGCGGCGTTCGCGTCCGCCCGTTTCAGAACGGCCTGCGCTTCCTGCTCAGCCTTGCGGATCTGCTCCTGTCCGCGCTCCATCGCCTCCTGTGTCAGCCGTTTTTCCTTCGCGGCCGCCTCGGCTTTTCCGTTTTGCAGCAGCTCCTGCGCCTGGCGTTTTCCCTCCTGCTCAAGAGCTTCGGCTTTTTCCTCCGCCTGCCGGATCCGTTCCAGCGTTTCCTGTGCCACGATCTCACCACCTGTTCCGCCGCCCGCGTATTCCACGCAGAAGCGACAATTTTCTTGCTTGATTATTTTTGATTTTTATGAAATCGGAACAGCTTTTATTGTACCGTATCCAGCACTGGAATTCAAGCATAATTCTGTAAGAGAATCTCTTTCGCTCCCCAGAATAGCGCTCTGATTTTGTCGATTATGACGGAACCATCACCAATTTCCTTCCTTCCGGCACAGTTCGTTGCACACCGATCGGATGTTGTGATATAATTAGAAACATAGAAAAACGAAACAAACGGAAGAAAGAAGGAGATTTCCTTGTCCCTTTTTTATGATACGGTTTTGTGGGATCTCGACGGCACGGTATTTGAATCCGGCGAGGGCATTTTGCAGACGGCACGGGAAACGATGGCGCACTTTGGCTGGCCCGAACCGGAACCGGAGCAGCTGCGGCGCTTTGTGGGGCCGCCTTCGCACGAAAGCTATGAACGCATCGTGGGAATGCCGCACGAGATGGCCCAGCGCGCCGGGCACTGGCACCGGGCGCGGTACCTCGAAGGCAACTGGCGCATGAGCCGCTTCTTTCCGGGCATCCCGGAGCTTCTGCGCGATCTGCGGCGGGAGGGAGCCAAGCTTGCCGTGGCGTCCACCAAGCCCCGCCCGGCCATGGAAGCCATGATGGACGCGTTTTCCCTCTGGGAAGCGTTTGATTTCTTTGCCTGCGCAAACCCGGACGGCACCGGCGGAGAAAAGCCCGCGCTGATCCGCCGCTCGCTGGACGCGCTCGGAGAGCACGACAAGTCGAGAGCTGTGATGATCGGGGACACGCGGTACGATGCCGCCGGAGCGCGCGATGCGGGAGTTCCGTTTATCGGCGTGCTCTATGGCTACGGTACGCGGGAAGACATGGAGGAGCAGGGTGCGCATGTGTTCGCCGCAGATGCCGGGGATCTGCGCCGGTTGCTGATCGGCTGAATCCGCACAGAATTTTCCCGCTCTCAAAAAGCGCAAAATTTTCAGAAAGATTACAATTTTTTTATTGTAATTTCCTCAAACGCCGGGGTATAATGAAAGAGAACCACCAGATTGGACCACACCAACCGGAAAGGCGGGGAGGAACGTGAAACACCATCGGATTTTATGTCTTGCTCTGGCGCTCTGCCTGCTGTGCGGGCTGTCGGCCTGCGGAAAAAAAGGGGAAACGCCCCCGTCCGCTTCCTCCGCCGCTTCTGAAACTTCGGATGCTTCCTCCGGCGCCGAAAGCGGCACGGCAGCCGTCTCCATCACCATCCCGTTCGTGGTGGTGCCGGAGCTGACGGTGCGCTTTGTCGACATGGTGCAGGTGATCAACGTGCAGGAGGGAAGCTCGCTCAACGTGCGCGAGGGCCCCGGCACAAGCTACCCGGCGCTCGGCAGCGCAAAGCCGGGAGAACGCTTTCCATATCTGGGCGAGAGCGAGGGCTGGCGGAAGATTATTTTCGGCGGCGAGGAAGCCTATGTCTCCCCTGAATTCAGCGAAGTGATCTCCGTTCCCGCTTCGTGATCCTTGAAAGGAAAATAAATGACAGAAAAAGCCTGTTCCGGCGTCAAACCGGAACAGGCTTTTGTTATGATCCCGTGCAGGGTTCGATCGGCAAACCATCTTCCTCATGGCACCCTGCGATCGCTTCCAGCTTCGCCAAAACAAGCTTCTGCGCACACTCCACATCGATGAGCCGCGGATAGCAGCACAGCTCCATCCGTTCCATCAGCTCCGGCCGGATCCGCAGAAACCGGGAACGCATCTCGTTATCGACTCCTTTGAGTGCCAGCGCCAGCTCCAATCCGGGGAAGGCGTCCAGCAGCCACCAGCCTCCGGACAAAGGATGATCCGGGAGACTGCGGCTCAAATACGGAAAATTGACTTTGCCCATACAACATGACTCCTTTCCTGGTTGTGAGAGCAGTTTATCATAGAGAAGACCGCCAAGAGGGACATACAAATTGACACAGGAAACGGGAAAACAAAAAGACAGACGGCCGGCCAATCCCATGCCAGTCCGTCTGTCTGTATCGTTGTTTCCGCTGTGCTATACTTGGTTCACGCTTTGACCGATGTAGTAAAAGTGTGTGAGAAATGGTTCAAACAGGTATCGCGATCCTCGAAGAAAATCGTGTGCAGTTCCACACAGTCGGCCCTTTCGTCTTTGCTGCGCAGCAGCAGGTAGAGAAAATCCCGCATTTTTCCAAATAGATCGTGTAAATGATAGCACATCACCACCTGCATCACAAGGAGGTCTTTATGAAACTGACGATCCACCGCGGCACCCACCAGATCGGCGGCTGTGTCACCGAGATCACAACAGCCACCACCCGCATCTTTCTGGACTTTGGAGCGGAGCTTCCCGGCCCGAACGGAGAAATCAGACAGGAGACGCTCTCCATCCCCGGTTTGACGGAGGGCAATCCCCGCTGCGACGGTGTGTTCTTCACGCATGCCCATGGCGACCATATGGGAAATATTCATCGCATTCTGCCTGCTGTCCCCCTTTACATGGGAAAGGCAGCCAGAGCCATCAGCCTGGTGCTCAACCAACAGCTGGACACCGTGATGAACCGGGAGCGGCAGTTGGCTGCTTTTCAGCGGGCACACATCTTTACGGCGGGCGAAGCCATATCGGTGGGGGACATCACCGTGACCCCCATTTGGGTGGATCACTCCGCCTTTGACTCCTACATGTTCCTCATTGACGCTGACGGTATCCGGGTTCTCCACACCGGAGATTTCCGGGGACATGGCCGGTATGGATGTTCCCTCCTCCGTGCGCTGCACACTTACGCCAAGAATGTGGACTGGCTGATCACTGAGGGAACCATGCTCTCCCGCCCTCACGAAAACGTCCGATCCGAGTGGGAACTTTCGGAGGAAGCCGGGAAGATTCTAAAGAAACATCAGCGGGTTTTTGTCCTGTGCTCCTCCACCAACATCGACCGTATCCACACCTTCTGCCGTGCCAATCCTGATCGCCGCCCCATTGTTTGCGATCGTTACCAAAAAAACGTGCTGGATACGGCAGTGAACAACGCCCCCGGCTGGCTGAACGGCTATGATTTCCGGCAGGTCATCCCCGATTCGCCCCGAAATCAAAAGCTCCATGAGTGGATGGACGAGAAAGGATTCCTGATGTTTGTCCGAGCCAACGATCACTTTCGGAAGAGGATGGAATTCTGCAAGGGCAGCTGCAAGGTGATTTACTCCATGTGGAACGGCTACCGGGAAGGACCTATGCAAAACGCGCGGATCGTGGACTTTCTGGATGGCTTTGACGTGATCCCTCTCCACACCAGCGGTCATGTCACACCGACCGACCTGCGCCGGGTATATGAGGGCGTTCGTCCCCGCCGGGGCGTTATCCCGATGCACACGGAGAACCCGGAGGGCTTCCAGCGCATCATCCCGGCGGAAAAGCTACGGTTTCTGCGGGACGGCGAGACCTTCTTGCTGGATTAAAAAAACTCCATCGGCTTTTTGAGTCGATGGAGTTTTTTCCGCTGGTTTCCTTTTCACACCGTGCGCACCAGGCAGCCGTCTAGTAGCGGCCCTCTTTGGGAGGAATCGCGTCCTCATCGAAGGGATCGTAATCGGGCCAGCGGTCATAGCGAATCTCATAGCCCAGTGCATTCAGCTGGGCAAAGTCGCGCTGCATCGTGCGGCGGGAGACATGGGGAAAGGTTTCGCGATACCATTTGTCGCAGTTTTCCCAGGGGATTTCCCGCATCACCAGACAGAGACGGCGAAGCTTTTGCACAAGCCGTTCCTGGATCCTGTTCTTGATCGGCGCGGGATGGGCATATGTGCCTTGATCGAGAAAATAGACGCGCCCCTTTGAACGAACACGGATATTTTCTCCCGCCTGGCGCAGCAGCGCGATATCCCGCTGGAAGGTTTTGGTGCAGCCATCCAGACTGAGACGCAGCCCTTCCATGGAGATTCCCTCCGGGCAGTGAAGAATCAGATGGTAAACGGACAGCACCCGGCTGATCCTGGAGATTTTCCGAAACGTGGGATCCGGGCGGTTTTTTTCCGGAACAATCGTCTCGGCAAACCGCCGGGCGCGCTCCTCGATCTCGTCATAGTGCGCCGTGACGCAGCGCCAATCCGGGGGAATCTGCTCTTTACCATACCAGAGCCCGGCCAATGCACCGGCCACGGCCGCAGTGGTGTCTGTATCCTCCCCCAGATTGACCGCTTTCAAAACACATTGATCATAGCTTTTGGTAGTCAGCAGACACCAGAGAGCCGCTTGCAGGGTGTGCAGCACAAAGCCGCTGCTTTTCACCTCCTGCTCCCGCCATCTGTGGATCGATTGCAGGGACGTAAACTCCCGGTAAACCCATCTGAAAAAATCTGTTCTGCGGTAGTAAGCAAGAGCGTCCGAAACGCCCCTTTGAACGGCTTCCTGCAGCGGCTTCCCGCTGCACAGAGCGAAAATCACATTGCAGAAAATCCCGCAGGCCATGAGACAGCGGGGATGCGCATGGGTACAGTAGGAAGTGTTATGGATGATCTCGGCGGCATGGTGGTCCAGACTTTCCAATGAATACTGTCCGCAGAGATAGAGGGCCGTGGGAAAGATCCGCATCAGCGAGCCGTTGCCGCAGGCGTTTTCCGCCTTATCGCCGCAGAAAACAGGGGGCCTGCCCCGATCGAAGCAGTGTATAGCCTTCTGTACCGTGATTCCCACATCAAACACCTCGCCGTGGGCTGTATTCTCTGCGGCAGAAAGCCAGCGGGAGAACCGCTGCATCTGATCTTCGTAGTCCACACCGTGCTCCATCAGGGAATCCATGGTACAGAGCACCATGCTGGTATCGTCGGACCAGGTGCCCGCCGGCTGTTGATGCGCACCGCCGGACCGCATGGCCGTGACCGGATGCTTTTGCATCTCCCTACGGCTCATGAATTCGGCGGGCACCCCCAGAGCGTCCCCCACGACACTCCCCAGGACAGCACCTTCCACTTGCTTGATAAAGCGTTCCCTGTTCTTCATCGTCCAGACCACCTCCTGTGCTATGATTGCAGGCTGTGATTATTGTAGCACAGGCAATTGTCACCGTAAAGACAGACGGAATGGCGCGCGGCCAGCACCACCGCCGCCGTCACCACAACGGCCAGCCGCTTGCGCCGCAGGTAGCGCCGGTCGCGGCGTGGTCGGCCCCCGCGCGGAGCATGGCGGCGGTGGCGGCGCTGTTCGTCCCGACCGCCGCGACCTCTGCACGCGGCAGCGCTTTTTTCAGCGCGGCGACAAGCTGCTTTCCCACGCCGCCGCCCTGCGCGTCAATGACTAAAATGTTCATAATACCTCCTTGGTGCAACCCTTTTTTCAAAACGCAGACAATACCCGCAGCGGCCCGCACGGCAGCCTTTTCCCCGCTTTTGTATCGCTCCGCAGTCACAACGCGGGTGTACAGCAAGACCCCCTTGCGACGTGAGATCGCAAGGGGGTCGATTGGTTTCGCTCAGGTTCGCCGCGGCCACGCGGCGTGCGCGAATTGCGTCAAGGCTCAGCCTTGGAGACGGTCTTTCAGGCTGTTCAGCTGATCGCGGAGCTCGGCGGGCAGCTTGTCGCCAAACTTCTTGTAGAACTCCTCGATGCCCTCGGCTTCCTTCATCCACTGGTCGTTGTTGACCTCGAGGATGCTCTTGAGGGTGTCGATGCTGAAGTCCAGGCCTTCGAGGTTGATGTCCTCAGCCTTCGGGACATAGCCGATCGCGGTCTCGTCGGCGTCGACCTTGCCCTCGCAGCGGTCGATGATCCACTCGAGAACGCGGAGGTTGTCGCCGAAGCCCGGCCAAATGAAGTGGCCCTCGTCGTCAAGACGGAACCAGTTAACATTGAAGATCTTCGGGGCCTTGTCGCCAAGCTTCTCGCCCATCTCGATCCAGTGCTTGAAGTAGTCGCCCATGTGGTAGCCGCAGAAGGGCAGCATAGCCATGGGATCGCGGCGCACAACGCCGACAGCGCCGGTCGCGGCAGCGGTCGTCTCGGAAGCCATGATGGAGCCTACGAACACGCCGTTGTTCCAGTCGCGGGACTGATACACCAGAGGAGTGGTCTGTGCGCGGCGGCCGCCGAACACGATAGCGGAGATCGGCACGCCTGCGCCGTTCTCAAACTCGCTGCTGATGCAGGGGCAGTTCTTGGCGGGAGCGGTGAAGCGGCTGTTCGGATGAGCGCCCTTCTCCGTGCTGGTCTTGCCGTTCCAGGGGTTGCCCTTCCAGTCGACAGCATTCTCAGGCGGATTCTTGTCCAGGCCCTCCCACCACACGGTGTTGTCGTCCAGGTTGTGAGCGACGTTCGTGAAGATGGTGCCCTGACGGGTGGTGTGCAGAGCGTTCGGGTTGGACTTCTCGTTGGTGCCGGGGGCAACGCCGAAGAAGCCGTTCTCCGGGTTGATGGCCCACAGGCGGCCGTCGGGGCCAACGCGCATCCAGGCGATGTCGTCGCCGACCGTCCAGACCTTGTAGCCCTTCGCACGGTATCCCTCCGGCGGAATCAGCATGGCCAGGTTGGTCTTGCCGCACGCGGACGGGAACGCAGCGGTAACGTACTTAATCTCACCCTTCGGGTTCTGCACGCCGAGGATCAGCATATGCTCGGCCATCCAGCCCTCGTTCTTGCCCTGGAAGGAAGCGATACGCAGAGCAAAGCACTTCTTGCCCAGCAGAACGTTTCCGCCGTAGCCGGAGTTCACGGAGATGATCGTATTGTCCTCAGGGAAGTGGCAGATGTAGCGCTTCTCAGCGTCGATCTGGCACTTGCAGTGCAGGCCGCGCACCCAGTCGTTGCTGTCGCCCAGAGCCTCCCAGACCTTCTCGCCCACGCGGGTCATGATGGCCATGTTCAGCACGACATAGATGGAGTCGGTCAGCTCAACGCCAGCCTTGGCGAAATGGGAGCCGACAGGGCCCATGGAGTAGGGGATGACATACATCGTGCGGCCCTTGTAGCTGCCCTTCGCGATGTCATACAGCATCTTGTACGCCTTCTCGGGATCCATCCAGTGGTTGGTCGGGCCGGCGTCCTCCTCCTTCTTGGAGCAGATGAAGGTTCTGTCCTCCACACGGGCAACGTCGTTGACGGCGGTGCGGTGCAGATAGCAGCCCGGCAGCTTCTCCTCGTTGAGCTTAATCATTTCGCCCGTGGAGCAGGCCTGCTTGCGCAGCTCCTCCAGCTGAGCCTCTTCACCCGTAATCCACACGATGTTATCGGGGGTTACGAGCTCTTTCATGTTTTCAATCCAGTTCAAAACGGACTTGTTCTGAGTCATTTCGATCGTTTCTCCTTTCACTGGTCTGAATAAGCCGATATCTTCCTTTATTATAATCTATTGTTAAGAAATAATCAATTAAAATTATATGAATGGGACAAGATTATTTCAAAAATCTTCCGGCCCCGAAGCGGCGATCTCCATGGAAGCGCAGGCGTTGAGCGCTGTCGAAGCAAGGTTCCCGGTCTGGTATTCATAGTACGCCTGCGAACCGATCATCGCCGCGTTGTCGCCGCACAGGGAGAGGTCCGGGCGGCAGAAACGCCAGCCGTTCGCCGCGCATTCCGCTTCCAGACTCCGGCGCAGCAGGGAATTCGCGGACACGCCGCCCGCGATGACAAGCGTTTTCGCGCCGGTATCCTTCGCCGCGCGCACAAAATTCTTCACCAAACATTCCACCACGGCGCGGCGGTAGGACGCGGAGAGATCCGGCACGGAAAGCGTCTGCCCCTTCTGGGACGCGTTGTGCAGCAGGTTGATGACGGCCGTTTTCAGGCCGGAAAAGCTGAAATCGTAGGGCGCGCCGTCGACGGAGGGACGCGGAAGCGAAAAGGCCCGGTCATCCCCGCCCTCTGCCACGCGATCCAGCTCCACGCCGCCGGGATACGGCATTCCCATGGCGCGGGCCGCCTTATCGAAGGCTTCACCCGCCGCGTCGTCCCGCGTGCGGCCAAGCACCCGCAGATGGGTGTAATCCTGCACCTCAATGATATGGCTGTGCCCGCCCGATACGACCAGGCACAAAAACGGCGGCGTGAGGTCGGGCGTGGTGATGTAGTTCGCGGCGATATGCCCGCGCAGATGATGCACCGGGATCAGCGGCTTTTTCGCGGCCAGCGCAAGCCCCTTGGCAAAGCTCACGCCCACCAGAAGCGCGCCGATCAGGCCGGGCGCGTAGGTCACGGCCACGGCGTCCACCTCAGAGAGCGTCATGCCCGCCTGGGAGAGCGCCTCGCGCGTCACGCCCGCCACAGCCTCGCAGTGCCGCCGGGAGGCAATCTCCGGCACCACGCCGCCGTACAGCCGGTGCTCCTCCACCTGCGAAGCGACAATATTCGACAGGACGGTTCTTCCGTCCTCCACCACCGCGGCGGCTGTCTCATCGCAGGAACTTTCCAAAGCCAGAATTCGCATGTTTTTGGGGTCCTCCTTCTGCAAAACGCCGCGCCCTCTGCCCTGCAAACGGCGCGGCTCTCCATATTTCGTGTACAGCGCCGTCTTACGGCTCCTTCTTTTCGTCCTTCCCATGTGCATCCGGGATGTTCTCCTCTTCCCCATAAAGAACACCCTCGTCCCCGTCGGGATCGTCCTCGTCCGACACGCCCGGCGGCGTATTCTCGATCGCCTGACGGCTTGTGATATGCCTTGCTTTCAGACGGCGCGCCGTCGATTCGCGCAAAAGCGTATAGATGACGGAAAACAGCGGAATTCCCAGCAGGATTCCCGGCACTCCCATGAGGTTGCCGCACAGGATAATCGCCAGCAGCACCCAGATTCCCGGCAGGCCCACGGACGTACCGACCACGCGCGGGTAAATCAGGTTTCCTTCAATCTGCTGCAAAATCAGGAACGCGATAATGTACGTCAGCGTATACCACGGGTTGACAAGCAAGAGAATAAAACCTGCTGTAAACATGGAAATGTACGGCCCGATGATCGGAATCAGGCTGCACAGCGCCACAATACAGCTGATCAGCACGGCATACGGCAGACGCAGAATAAACGTGAGCAGGACATAGATCATGGCAAACCAGATACAGGCCTCCGTGAGCTGGCCGCGCACAAAGTTGGAGAAAATCCGGTTGGAAAGCGATCCCACCTCGATGATGCGGTGCGCGGCACGGCGCGGCAGATACGCATACAGGATCCGCTTGACGTTGCCGATGATTTTTTCCTTGCCGAACAGCAGGTACATGCAGAAGATAAAGCCCATCGCCGTGATGAATACGCCGTTTGCGATGGAGGTTGTCACCACCACGACGGAATCCATCAGGCCGGTGGTCAGCTCCGTGGCCTTGGTGAGAATGGAGGACCAGTCAAGCTTCAGCGAATTGATCTGGTCCTGCGTGATATTCAGCTCCTTGAGAAGCCTTGTGATCTCGCCGGAAAGACGGTTGATATACAGCGGCGCGTTGTCAATCAGCACTTGCAGCGAGGAAACGAACTCCGGCACCACAAAGACGATGATCGCCGTGAGAATGAGGATCAGCGTGAGAAACGACAGCGCCACGCACACACCCCGGCGGCATTTTTCCCACAGCTGCGAACCTCGCCGGTTCAGAAAGGCGAACACCCGCTCCTCGTAAAACCGCAGAATCACGTTCACCACAAAGGCCATCGCGATTCCCATGATAAACGGATAGATCAGAGCCACAAAATAGCCCAGCGCGTCGCGGATCTGCTGGAGATTGAAAATCGCAAACACAAGCAGCACCGTGTAGGTGATGTAAAACAGAATCTTTTTTGTCACCTTCGGGTTTCCGATCCAGTCACGCCAATTCAAAACATACCCTCCTTTGCGGACGCTTCGCCTGCGAGGCTTGTCCGCTCACATTGCGGCGCGGACGCTTCCCGCGCACGTTTCTTCTCCGGTTTATTATACCGCATGGGTGGAGAATCGTAAAGCAAAAGCGGCAAAAAATCCCACAATGTGCTTCCAGTATCCCCCAAACCGGCTGCTGGTATGCGCGGGCGGCAATAATCCACAAAAAAGAAAAGAAAATTTGTATCGAAAATACGTTCCTTTTTTTGAAATCCCGTGTATAATTAAAAAGGAAATGAAAAAACACCGCGGTTCGGGGGCTGTGCCGGAAGCAGCGCACAAAAGCCCAAACCGCGGACGGGAGGAAAACGCCATGACAGAAAGAACCTGCTGTGTCACAGGCCACCGGGAGATCCCCGCGGACAAATGGGAGGAAACCCGCCGCGCGCTTGCGCTGGAAATCGACCGCGCGATTGAGGACGGCTATGTCTGTTTCCTCTCGGGCTTTGCGGAGGGAGCGGATATGCTCTTTGCGTCCCTGGTGCTGGAGCGGGCAAAAACCAATCCGGAGATTCGGCTGGAAGCTGCCATCCCCTTTCGCGGACGGATCCAGACCCTTCAGAGAAAGCCGGAAACCATCGACCTTCTCAACGGCTGCGCGGAGGTGCACGTTCTTTCCGAGCGCTACTCCCCCGGCGTGTACAGCCACCGCAACCGCTTCATGATTGGCCGCTCCCGGCGCGTGCTCGCCGTCTACGACGGACGGCAGACCGGCGGCACCTTTTCCACCATTCAGACGGCGCTGAAATCCGGGCGCGAGCTGCGGATTATTGCCACGGGAGACCTGGACGCGCTGCCTCAGCCGAGTCCCAGCGCGCGCAGGAACTGATAACTGCGTCGCAGGCAGTCGAAAGGATCCTCGCCGTAGCAGTCGTCCTGCTCCACAAGCAGATACTTCGCGCCTGCCCGTTCCGCTGAGGAAAGAATCCGCTCCCAGTTGAGATTGCCCTCTCCCACGGGGGCCATGTGCTGCTCAAAATTCACGCAGGCCATATCTTTGAGATGGATGCACGGCACACGGCCGGACAGCCGTTCCAGCCATGCGGCCGGATCGCCGCCGCCGTACTGCACCCAATAGGTATCGAGTGTGAAGCCCAGCTCATCCGGAGCGAAATCCTCCGCGAGCTTTTCCAGGTAGAGCTTACCGTCCGGGGCCTTCATGAATTCGAAATGGTGATTGTGATACATCAGGCGTTTGCCTGCCGCCGCGATCGCCGCGCCAGCCGGGCGGAAACGCTCCACAAACGACTCATAGTCGCCGGGATTGCGCAGACCTCCCGGCATCGAGCCGACGCCGATATAATCGCAGCCGAACACGTCGTGATCCGCGATGACCGCCTGCGTCTCATCCGCGATGCGGTCCTGATTGGTGTGCGTGATAACACAGGCAAGGCCGGTTTCCTTCAGCCTGTCGCGCAGCCACGCGGGATCGTACGGACAGACTCCCGAGATCTGCACCGTGCGGTAGCCGATGTCCGCCACCCGTTTGAGCGATTCCGCGAACGCTTCGAGTGTTTTGCACTGGTCGCGGAGGGTGTAAAATTGCGCGCCGATTTGCATATCGCATATCTCCTTTAACCATAAAGTTTCTGTTTAAACGGCGGAGCCGCGTGAAGTTTTCGCCAGGCCTTTTTCAAAAGGCCGCGTACTCCTCTTTATTGGTTATTATCTCCCAATTTTACAAAAAAGGCAAGCGGATCCTGTGTCAGATCCCTTGCCTTTTAGCGTCAGCCAGCCAGCGCAGGATGGTCTGGACCGGCTCCCGTGCTTCTCTGCGGCAGCAGCGCGAAATGCCCACCGCAGGTGTGGTATAATGATGGATAAGATTTATGAGCAAGAAAAAGGAGAGAAACTAGTGAGTGAGAAAATAAAAAACAACTGCCCCAGCTGCCCTCGGGGGCCGGGGCAAATAGTGTGGATCCTGTTCTGGCTGACGCTGCTGGGAACGTTCTCGATCCGCCTGACCATTTCGGGAGGTGACGCGGCGCAGCAGGAGCTGTTCTGGTCGATCGCCGGTCTTGTGCGCACCGCCGCCTGCGGAGTCCTCTTTCTCCGCCTGAGCAGAGAGGAAAACACCTACCGCACAGCGGGGCTGCTCACCTTTGCCTCGGTTGCCCTCTCCCTCCTGACACTTTTCCTCCCCGCCGACGCAATGGGCGGCGGGTTGATCCTCGTGCTGGGGCTATGCGGCACGGGGCTTTCCATTGCCGCCGAATATTATGAGTGCAGCGCACACGCGGCGCTTGCGGAACCAAGGGACGAGCAGCTGGCGGACAAATGGCGGACGCTGTGGAAATGGCGCGCCGCCGCCTTAATCGCGGCCGCTGCCGCTATGCTTCTGTTCGCCGTCCCAACGCTCGGCCTGCTGCTCGTGCTGTTCGTCATCGCCGCGATGGTTGTGACGGGCATCTGGAAGCTGGTATGCCTGTACCGCACCGCAAAGCTGTTTGGATCTAGTGCATACTAAGACGTATCTGCCATTTCAAGCTCGGCAATAGAAGTCCGGAAAAAATCGCTTCGCTCTTTTTCCTGGATTTCTACGACTTCGTACGGTTTCAAAGGGGCTCTGCCCCCTTCACCCCCGCAAGCCTTTTGAAAAAGGCTTGACCGAAAACTTCAAGTTTGCATTTCTTTTCCTATCATGCTTCAGAATTGGTCAGTTCCCTTGCCAGCGGCGCTCTCCGGTAGAGCACAAGTCCCAGTGCGTCCGCGAGGAACCAGCCGATCGGCACGCTCGCCCAAATCCCCACAACGCCGATCCACGGCACGGCAGAGAGAGCGAAGGCCAGCGCGACGCGCGTCCCGAGCGAAACGATCGTCAGCACCAGCGAAACGCCCGGACGGCGCACGGCGCGGAAATAGCCGTAAAGCAGGAACAGGCAGCCAATCCCGCAATAGAACGCGCCCTCGATCCGCAGATACTGCACACCGATCGCCGTGATGGCTGTCTCCGCCGGATCGATAAAGATATGAAGCAGCGGCTCGGCCAGAACAAACACAACGACCGAGACCACCACGCAAAATACAAACGAGACAAGCACAGCGCTGCGCGCGCCCCGACGGATGCGCTCCTCTTTCCCCGCGCCGTAGTTCTGCGCGATAAAGGTGGAAAAGGCGTTGCCGAAATCCTGCACCGGCATATAGGCGAACGAGTCGATCTTCACCGCCGCCGCGAACGCCGCCATCACGGCGGGGCCGAAGCTGTTCACCAGCCCCTGCACCGCGAGAATGCCGAAGTTCATGACGGACTGCTGCAAGCAGGTGAGAAACGACAGGTTCGCGATCTCGCGCAGGCCCGCCGCCGTCACGCGCAGATGGCGGCGGCTGAGACGGAGCTGCGGGCAGCGCAGGAGCGCGTAGACAAGCAGGCCCAGCCCGGCTGCAAACTGGGCGATCACGGTGGCCAGCGCCGCGCCCGCCACGCCCATGTTCGCGTTGACAATGAGCACCACGTCAAGCACGATGTTCAGCACCGCCGACACGCCGAGGAAAATCAGCGGCGTCGCGGAGTTGCCGAGCGCGCGCAGGAGCGACGCGAAAAAGTTATACAGGAACGTCGCGCTGATGCCCCAGAAAATCACCCACAGATAATCCCTCGTCATCGCGTAGAGCGAAGCCGGGATTTGCAGCACCACCAGAATCGGGTCCAGCAGGACAAACACAAGGACGTTGAGCACGACCGTCACCGCCAGAATCAGCACGAAGGAGGTAAAGATGCTCGATTTGAGCCGATCCTCCTCCCGTGCGCCGAAATGGATCGAGAACGCGGCCCCGCTGCCCATCGAAAGGCCGAGCAGGATCGACGTCAGAAAGGTCATGAGCGTATACGACGAGCCGACCGCCGCAAGCGCGTCCGACCCGATGAAGCGCCCGACCAGAAACGTGTCCGCCAGATTGTAGCACTGCTGCAGCAAATTGCCCGCGATCATCGGCAGGGCAAAGCGCAGCATGGTGCCTGTGATGCTGCCGGTTGTCAGATCCTTGCGCAAAATTTCCCCTCCCACACAAAAGCCGCCCTCTCCTTCCAATCAGGAAGGAGAGAGCGGTTCTTTTTTTACCAAATGTTTCTCCGCATCAGGATGCGTTGCGCGGCACCGCTTCGTCGGAGAAGAGCAGGGCAATGGTCGCTTCATCCGCCACACCGGTGACGACCATGCCGTTGAGCAGCTGGAAGTCCTTGACGCACTGCTCCGTGCCCTCGGCAAAGAGACCCGTCGGCGGCACAAACAGATAGCCCAGCTCCTGCAAACGATATTGCAGGCGGAGAACGTCGTCGCCCTCATCTCCAATCTTCAGCTCGCCCGAGGGAGCGCCCTCCGGCAGCGAGGAGGTCGCGGAGGAGGAGCTGTCCCCGCCGCTCTGGGTGTCGTCGCCGCTGTCCGTGCTCTGCGTGCCGTCGCCGGTATCCTCCAGCAGCTCCGGGAACACCGTGCCGGCCATAAAGGAAACGGCCTGGATCAGCCCGCGTCCCTGGCAGGTCATCCAGGTGGGATCCATTTCGTAGACGCGGCCCTCCTTCACAGCGGTGAGATCTTTATATCCCTCCGCCGCTTCAAGCTGCGCTTTCACACCCGTGGGGCAGAAAATATACGAGGGATCGGCCAGTTTGAGATTTTCAAGCGGGAAGTCGCCGCCGGTGCAGTCGGTGGCGGCATTCGTCAGCCCCGCGCTGGAAAACAGGATGCTGTGGAACATGTCTCCCGTCACACCGTGCCCCTGCGCGTCGAAAAGATAGCAGGAAACCTTCGGCGTATCGGAGACAGGAATCACGCGCTCCACGTCGTCGATGGTGATAAACACATTCTTCGCGGTTTTGCCGCCCTTTTCATAGCCGGTCACGCCGCCCTGAAGGGCCGCGCCGACCTGCGAATACAGCCGCTCGAGATCCTCGCGCGACTTGGCCGGTTCGATGGCGAGCAGCGTCACGCCCGCGGAGGCCGCGGCACTGACTTCCTCCTCGCCGGGAAGCTCGTCCACCAGCGCGAGCGTTGCGCCCACGCCGCTCATTGCGGCGTAATCCGTGGGCTCCACGATGGGCAGCACCTCCAGATCGCTCTGTGTGCAATCCGCCGTGCGCGCTTTCAGCACCGCCTCATAATTGAGGGCAAGCACCACATCCGCCAGATTGTCCGAGAGAACGGCCACGCCCTCCGGCTTCTGCTGAATGGTGACTTCGTTGACCGTCACGGGGAAATCCGTGGTTCCGACGCCGGAGGTGACGTCGTTGGTCTGGCCGCAGCCTGTAAGCAGCATCCCCGCCGTCAGAACGAGGACGCAAAGCAGGGAAAGCCCCCGCCGGATGATGGATCGATTCGACTTCTGCAACTTGGCATCTCCTCCCGTTTTCCCGGTATTCCGCCCGAAAACGCGCGTTTTCCGCCGCGCCGGGCCTGATGTGTTTGTTTTCAGCGAAGCGGTTCGCCGCGCCGCACCTTGGACTCCGCGTCGTCGATGAACTGGCGCGCGCACCGCGGGGAACGCCCGCCGCGCTCCGTCGCCCAGCGCTCGGCCAGCAGGTCCAGCTCCTCCAGATGATCCTCCAGCCCGCGCTGCACGGCAAGCTGGCGGACAATCTCCAGATAGCGCCATTTATCCGGCGATGAGAAATGAATCGACAGCCCGAAGCGGTCCGCGAGCGACAAGCTTTCCTGAATCGTATCGCCCTTGTGCACCTCGTCCCCCTCGCGATCCGAGAACGTCTCGCGCAGCAGATGGCGGCGGTTGGAGGTGGCATAAATCAGAGCGTTCTCCGGACGCGCGGCCAGCCCGCCTTCGAGCACGGCTTTCAGCGCCGCATAGGTGTCATCCTGATTCGAGAACGAAAGATCGTCGATAAAGATGATGAATTTCATCGGCAGCGCCGCGATCTCGTCCACCAGACGCGGGAAATCCATCAGCGATTCCTTCGGCATCTCGATCACGCGCAGGCCGCGCGTATAGTATTCGTTGAGAATAGCCTTGACGGTCGAGGATTTTCCCGTGCCGCGATCGCCGTACAACAGGCAGTTGTTCGCCGGAAGGCCGACGAGGAACGACACGGTATTGTCGATCGCCATGCGGCGCTGGATCTCGTAGCCTTTGAGATCGCGCAGCGTGGTCGGATCCGGGTGCACCACGGGATGGATCGCGTGGTCGCGCCAGATGAAAGCGCGATAGCGCGCGTACATGCCGCAGCCGTTCTCCCGGTAATACCGTTCCAGACGCTCCGCCAGGCTTCCCTCGCCGCGAAGCTGCTCAACCGGCTCCCCCGCGCCCCACACCGGAAGCGAGAGGGAATCCGCGCCCTGCGGACCGTCGTCCAGCACATCCTGCGCGCTGAGCGCGCCCAGTTCGAGAATCACGCGCAGATCGCGGCCTGCCGCTCCGCGCATGGCCGGGGACACCTCGCGCCCCGCCGCGGCGGTCAGCGAGAAGGCGTTTTCATCGAAAAGAGCCGCTTCCGTCAGGCAGCCGGTGAGGTTGTCGCTGTAGCCGCGCTCGCACAGGGCGGCAAACAGTTCGCCCCACGCGCGCAGAAACGATTCCTCATTCTCCGCCCACAGCAGACGGTACAGCGCCTGCGGCACCGTCCGGTTTAAAATTCCCTTGTAAATGGAAAGGGAGGCCATCTTCATGGCCGCTTCCCTGCGTTTTCCGTTCATGCAAATCCTTCCTTCCGCCCCTGTTCGGCGGCGTAATGCTTTCTTTATTGTACCCCGCTCCACGCGGTGCTGTCAAGGTTCGCCCTTTTTCACGCCATGGAATTTACAAAAAGTTCAACCCTCCCGCTTCCCCTCTTGACAACGGCCCTGCAATGGGTTATGATCCAACTAATTAAAGTTGTTTTATAAAAGTAGTTATAAAACAAAAAGGGGAGTGACCACAAATGAAAGGAACCATGAAAACAGCTGTGATGACAGGCATCGGGAAGATGGCGTTTGAGGAGCGCCCGATCCCGCAGCCGAAGGACGACGAAGCTCTTGTCAAAATCGAGTACGTCGGCGTGTGCGGAAGCGATCTGCACTACTACGAATCCGGCGCAATCGGAGATTACATTGTAAAACCGCCGTTTGTGCTCGGCCACGAGTGCGGCGGCGTGGTGGTGGAGGTCGGCAAAAACGTGACGAACGTCAAACCCGGCGACCACGTGGCCCTTGAACCGGGAAAAACGTGCGGACACTGTGAGTTCTGCCGCACGGGCCGGTATAACCTGTGCCCGGATGTGGTATTCTTCGCCACGCCGCCCGTGGACGGCGTATTTCAGGAGTATGTAGCGCACGAGGCCGCGCTGTGCTTCCCGCTGCCGGAGAACGTCAGCACGATGGAAGGCGCGCTGATTGAGCCGCTGGCCGTCGGCTTCCACGCGGCGAACCAGGCGCAGGCCGGGCCGGGGCAGACGGCGGTGGTGCTTGGCTCGGGCTGCATCGGGCTGGTCACGATGCTGGCGCTGCACGCGCGCGGCGTGCGGAACGTCATCGTGACGGACATCATGGACGCGCGGCTGCAAAAGGCAAAGGAGCTGGGCGCGCAGGCTGTGGTGAACGCCTCGCAGGAGGAGACCGTGCAGGCCGTGCTGCGGCTGACGCAGGGAAAAGGCGCGGACGTTGTGATCGAGACGGCAGGCATGCAGCAGACCTCCCGTCAGGCGGTGGAAATGGCCAAAAAGGGCGCGGTGATCGTCTTTGTGGGCTACACGAAAACGGGCGACGTCACGCTGCCGATGAGCCAGGCGCTGGACAAGGAGCTGACGTTCCGCACCATCTTCCGTTACCGTCATATTTATCCGATGGCGATCGAAGCGGTAGCGAGCGGCGCTATCAACCTCAAAGGGATCGTTACGAACCTCTTTGACTTCGACGACATTCAGGAAGCGATGGACAAGAGCGCACACGACAAGGCGAACATCGTCAAATCCGTCATCCGCATCGCGAAGGACTGAGCGCGAAAGCATTTGACAGCTTCCGGAACGGGCGGTACAATATGGACAATACCGCATGCCCGGATGCACGCGGACGCGAAAGGACGGTTGAGTCAAATGGTTGATATTACCGCAATCGGTGAATTGCTGATCGATTTTACCCCGGCAGGACAGACGGAGCGCGGCGACATGCTGTTCGCCCGTATTCCCGGCGGCGCTCCCGCGAATGTGCTGGCAGCGGCCGCGAAGCTCGGCAACCGCACGGCGTTTCTCGGGAAAGTGGGAGACGACGCGTTCGGATCGTTTCTGCGCGCCACACTCGACGGGCTTGGCATCTCGACGCAGGGACTTCTCTCCGACCCGAACGTGCACACGACGCTCGCCTTCGTCCAGCTTGACGAGCACGGCGACCGCTCGTTCAGCTTCTACCGCAAGCCGGGCGCGGATATCATGCTCGACTTCTCCGAGGTGCGTCTGGATCTGGTGGAGCAGGCCAGCATTCTGCATTTCGGCTCCGTCTCTCTCACGGACGAGCCGTCCCGCACCGCGACGCTGAAAACGGCGGAGCACGCGAAAAAACTCGGCAAGCTGCTGAGCTATGACCCGAACTTCCGCCCGCCGCTCTGGGACAGCGTGGAGAACGCCAAGACGCAGATGCTGCGCGGCCTTGCCCTCGCGGACATCGTGAAGGTATCCGGGGAGGAGCTGGAGCTGCTCAGCGGCACGGACGATCTCGAGCGCGGCTCGGCCATCCTCGCGGAAAAAGGGCCGTCGCTGATTCTCGTCTCGCTCGGCGCACAGGGCGCGTTCTACCGTCTCGGCTCCCTGACGGGCTTCCAGCCGACCTATGATGTGAAAACGATCGACACCAACGGCGCGGGCGACTCCTTCTTCGGCGCGGTGCTGCACCGTCTCGCCGGAAAGTCACTGGAAGAAATCCGTGCACTGTCCCGCGACGAACTGGAAGACATCCTCGCCTACGGCAATGCCGCCGGTTCTCTCACCACCACCCGCAAGGGCTCCATTCCCGCCCTGCCGACAGAGGCGGAGATCGAGGAGTGCCGCCGCACCGTCCCGCTGCTTCAGGCATAAACAAAATTTCCCCGCGCAAACCACGCGGACAGATCAACAAGGCCCCCTTGCGACATAAAATCGCAAGGGGGCATTTCGCGCAAGACGGCTCCGCCGCACCTGCGGCGGGCAAGTCGCGCAAGACGGCTTCGCCGTCCCGGCCGTGTGCATGCTTCACGCCCATCAGCCCGCGCTGCTGCCGTAGAGCAACACGGGAGCAGGGTAAGACCGTCCCGCGCCGCCGGGCTTATTTTTCACACCACACCAACGCGCGGGCCATTGTGTGCAGGTTCAACCTGCGCCGCAGGGATGGGCGGGGGCTGAGTCGCGGGTGTGGCTGTTCTGAGAGGGATCTTTCATGCAGAGGTGGACAGCGGCGGTGGTGAAGGTTTTCGGCAGTGCGAGGATGTTCGGGTTCGGGCCGACATACTTCTTCATCGCGTCTTCCAGCGCTTCCTCAAACGTGGCGCGGGTTTTGAGCCCCATGGAGCGGGCGATCCCCGGCTCGCGCGCGCCGACGATGTAGATCGCGCTCGTGTGCTCCTCCGCCAGATGGCCGCAGCTCATCATGGAAAATCCGTGGAACGGATGGAACGCGTTCGCAAAACGGTACTTACGGATGTACTCCTCGTTCGTCGCAAAATATTCGCCGTACCGGTTCATATCCGGCAGAATATTCATCGAATCGTGCTGGAACATCTCATACAGCTCGCGCAGATACGGCCAGCGCTCGTCATGGAACCAGCCGTCGCAGATGCTTGAAACGATGAACACACAGCGATCCGCCAGCACGCGTTTGTGGCGGATCACCTGCGCGGAAAGCGCCTGCATCATCTGGATCGGGTTGGTGCCCATGCCCGCGCCGTAGTGGAAGTCGGTCGGCATGCCGAACACAACCACATCGTATTTCTTCTCCGCCCAGTGGACGTAAGTGCGCTTGTCCGCCATCTTCCAGCTGATGGGCTGCATCTCCTTGGCCCAGCCGGAATTGATTTCAATCTGGCGCGACTTGGTGTCGAGCACCGCGTCGCAGCAGAAGAATTTCTTGCCCATCTTTTCTTCCATCCGCATACCCTGCTGATCGAACTTGCGGCGCATTTCGCTGGTTGTGGACACGGGGACGAAATCCTGACGGTGCATGACCTGCGGCACATGGTGCGCGGAGATGCTGCGCCAGTGGCTGATGCCCGTCGCGCAGTGCTTGTACCCGCCGGAATAGCCGCCGTACGGGTTGCCCTGCGTGTGGCCAATGAGGATCGCCACGTCCGCGTCATAGACGTATTTGTTCATGATGACGTGGTCGCCCTGCTCCGTGTAGCCGAGGTCAACAAGGTGATCGTAGTCCTCGGAGTCGTGGCTCGTGATCTGGCCGGAGGGGTAGAACTCGGAGAACAGCTCCGGCCCGAGGATGGTTTTCATCTCCGGCACCGTGGCACGCGGGTGCAGGCCATTCGAGAACAGCAGCAAAATGTCCTTTTTCTCCACGCCGACGCGATACAATTCATCCAGACAGGCGCGGATCGCCACCTTGCGGTGGCTGGTCGGCTGATTGCCGCCCTTGACGATATCCGGAATAACAAACACGACGGTGCTGCCCTTGTGCGCCAGCTCCGCGAGCGGCGGCATCCCGATCGGATGGCGGATGCTCTCCAGCGTCGCGTTGTAGAGCGCGTCCCATGTTTGCTCCAAACAGGGCGGATCGGGAACCGTCTCGCCGGGAATGAAAACGTCGGTGGTATCGGGCAGCTCAGCATTCATCATGCCGTGTCCGTATTCAAAGGAAAGGTTCATGGTGTTCCTCCTTCTCAGTGCCCCAGATAGAGCCGAATGATATCCAGATATTCCTCGGGATAGAACCCGATCTCCCCGGAAAAGCGCGTCAGGGCGATCAGGCCGCCGTCGATCTCCGCGATGGAAGCGAGCATGGCGGCGTTGTCCGTTTTCAGCCCGCCGCCGTAGACAACCGGCAGTCCGCCCGTGCGCTCCTTCACAAAGCGGGCAATCTTCTCGATGTACGGCTTATCCGCGGGCGTTTTGCCGGGGCCGATGCTCCACACCGGCTCATAGGCGATCACCACGCGGCTCTTGTCCAGGCCGTCCAGCCCTGTGTCGAGCTGCGCGCCGAGCACCTCCTGCCACGCGTCCTGTTCCTCGCTCTTTTCCCCGATGCAGTACAGCACCGAAAGACCCGCCGCCTGTGCCGCTCTGCACTCACGGTTCAGGAGACGGTTCACCGCGCCCGGATCCGTCACGCCGGCTTCGGCCAGCACGCCCGCCTTGTCGGCGCGCTCCTCACAGTGGCCGATCAGCGCCCACTCACAGCCGAGCGCGGCCGCCGCGTGCGCGGGGCGGTTGGTCGTAAACGCGCCGAAATTGCCGCCCACGGCGGTATCGTCGCGGTAAACGCCCTGACAGCCGAGCCGCACCGGACTTCCCGCGCACAGCGCATCTTTCGCCGGGATCAGGTGCGCTTCCGGCAGGAAGTCGACAAACCGCGCCTCTTTCGCGTCATAGCGCAGAAGCTCTTCCTGCGTGCCGCGCACAACGGCGGGGCCCCACTCGGCCATGGGAGCAAGGCGGTTCACGCCGCCCAGCTCCACCGGCACGTCAAAGCGTTTCAAATTTAAGAATACATATTTCATGTTGTCAGACCTCCTGCTCACCATTCAACAAACGCATGTCCGGTGGTGGAAAACGGTTTACGCTTTTCTTTGATGAATCGTGCGGCCCTGCGCAACCGTGCGGACCACCTCATCGTTTTCATCGAGGAACACAAAATCCGCGTCGCGGCCGGGAGCAATCGCGCCCTTTGCGGTCCATCCCATCAGGCGGGCGGGGTTTTCCGTCAGGAGACGGGAAGCCTGTTCCACGCCTGTGCCGGTAAAGGAGGCGATATTGCGCAGCGCGCGGATCATCGTCAAAGTGGAACCGGCGCGCACGCCGCTGGGCAGCTTCGCGTCCCCGTCCTCCACAATCACATCGTTCACACCGAGCTTATACGCGCCGTCCGGCAGTCCGGCGGCCATGATGGAATCCGTCACCGCGAGCACACGGTCCCAGCCCTTCGCCTTGAGGTAGAGCCGGACAGTGCCGGGGTGCAGGTGACGGCCGTCGCAGATCGCTTCGACGTACACATCCGTTTCCAGCGCCGCGCCGAAGATGGCCGGATCGTGCTGGTGGAACAGGCGCATGGCGTTGCCGAGATGCGTGGTCGAGCGCACGCCCGCGTGAACGCATTGCATCGCGCGATCGTACCCGGCCCCGCTGTGCCCCATCGCACACACGATTCCCATGGCGTTCAGCCGGGGAATCAGCTCGGGCACGCCCTCATTTTCGGGCGCGAGCGTCACATAGCGCACATGACCGCCCGCCGCCCGCTGGCAGCGCGCAAAGAAATCCGCGTCGGCCTGCTTCATCAGCAGGTGCTCCGGCATGGCGCCCTTGTACTGCACACACAGACACGGCCCTTCGAGATGGATTCCGAGCAGCGGCGCGCCGTCGTAGGGACCGCCCTCGATAACCTTCCTTGCCTGCTCGATGCACCGCAGAGTCACCTCCGGCGTGTCGGTAAGAATGGAGCACAGCCAGCCCGTCACGCCCTGTGCGGCAAAGAAACGCCCGATTTTCCGCAGATCCTCCGCAGTCGCATCGTTCACGTCCACGCCGTCCGCGCCGTGCGTATGCAGATCCAGAAAGCCCGGCAGCACACGCATGCCGTGGGCGTTCCACTCCGGCAGATCGCTGTCGTTCGCGTAAGAGGACGAAAGGCCCGTGATTTTTCCGTTTTCCACCACCGCGTCCAGCGGACGGAACGCGCCGTCCACCAGCAGGCGCGCGTTTTTCAGATAAAAGGTTGTCGACTGTTCCATACTGCCCTCCATCAATAAGCGGTTTGCGCGGCGTTGGCGTTGACGTACAAAACAGCGTCCGGGTGGCGCTGGGCCAGTGTGGCCGGGAAGGCTGCCGTCACCTCGCCGTAGGCGGCGCGGCGGCAGACGGCGCGGTGCCAGTCGCGGAATACCGCCAGCCGGATTTTGCGCGCGGAAAGGATCTCCTTCATGCCGATGGTCACGCACAGGCGCGGCATATCCTCCAGCGCGCCGCCCAGATCCCCCACGCAGTTTGTCGCGCGCGTCTCGGGAGAAATTTCCAGCACGCGCGTGGGGAGTGCGGCGAATTGCTCCGGCGTCAGCTCGGGCTGGGGCTCGTTGAAAGCCAGATGGCCGGTGATGCCGATCCCGCCGAAAGCGATATCCACACCGCCCAGCTCCTCCACCAGAGCCGTCATGCGGCCGGGATCCTTCGGATCCGGGAACACGCGCTGCTCCGGCGGCATGAGAAGGGACGGATCGATTTTACCGTATACCTCCCGATTCATGAAACCCCGGAAGGAGAGCGGGCTTGATTCGTCGATCCACTCGCCGTCATCCGTGAGGTATTCGTCCATATTGAGAAACCAGCAATTGCGAAGCGAAAGGCGTTCCCGGTTGACCAGACGGACAAAAATCGGGTACTGCCCCACCGGCCCGACCGGGCAGATCAGCACCGTGCGTTTTCCGGCGGCGTTGTTTTCGCGGATCGCGGCGCACATCTCCGCGGCCAGCTCATAGAACACCTCGCCGGATTCACCGAGTTTCACGATCGGCAGCTTTGCGTCCTTTCCCAGCTCCTGTGGGGAAATATGATAATACTGCATCCAGATCCCTCCTTGTTTCCTGTGTCCATTCAGAACAGCCGTGCCATGCGCGGCAGTTCCGGCCCAATCAGCGGGCGGCACCAGTCGATAAATTCTCTCGTCACACCACTGCCGCTGAGATATTCCGCGGGCATGGTGCGTTCTCCGAGCATGACCTGTTCGATCGGTGCAAGGAACGTCTCGCACCGGTATTCCTTCCCGGGCAGACGGCGGAAAGCCACCATCTTACCGCTCTCCCCCGCCAGCGCGGCGCGGCAGGCGGCGCGTCCGGCCTCCTCGGCTTCGGCGGCGTCCACGGGTGACTGCCACACGATGGACGCGCGCGCCAGAATCCCCGGCTTTTCGCTGCGTGCCTTGATGCCCAGCCTGCGCACAACCAGCTGAGCCAGATGGGACGAAACATCCCCGAAGTATGTTGATCGTCCTGTCTGGAAAATGGGTTCGACGATCGGCTTTCCGTCCGCGCCGTGCAGGCCCTCGCTCGCGACGATCACCACGCCGCCGTATCGGCGCTGCATGGCTGCCGTCTCCTCCAAAAATTCCTCCTCGACAAACGGGTGCTCCGGCGGATACAGAAGGTGCGGCGCGTCCTCGTCCTGTTCCCGCGCGAGTGCGGCCGCCGCCGTCGTCCAGCCCGCGTTGCGCCCCAGAGCTTCCACCACCACGACGTGGATCGGCAGGCTCCGCACGTCCACGCCCAGCTCCCGGATGGTCCCGGCCATATACCGCGCAACGCTTCCGAAGCCCGGACAATGGTCCGTCACCGCGATATCGTTATCCATCGTTTTCGGGATCCCCATCACACGGATCCCCGTCCCACGGCACGCCGCTTCCAGCCTGCCGCACGCGTCCATGGTGCCGTTTCCGCCGTTCATCAGGACAAAACGGATGTCGTGCGCCTTTAAAATCTCCGCCATGCGGCGGTAATCCTCCGCGTCCAGCGCGTCGCGCGACGTGCCCAGGGCGGTGGCGGGCGTCGTTTTGAGCCGTTCCAGCTCCTCCCGGGGGACGGAGGAAAAATCCAGCAGCTCCTCCCGCAGCAGGCCGCCGCTTCCCCCCTTCGCTCCGTAAACGCGGTCTACCCCGCCGCTGTCGAGCGCTTCGGTCACGGCTCCGTACAGCGAGCAGTTAAGCACCGCCGTCGGCCCGCCGCCGTGCAGAATCAAAAGATTTCCTTTCATCCGCCTGTCTCCTCTCCGGTTTTCTCTCCCGCTGGTTCCGTCACCGGGCGGGCTTCACCGTTCACTCCGAAAAGCCGGTGTAGTTCTGTCCGATCTCCATAATGCGATACACGTCCAGCCACGGCTGAAGCGGCATTTCATGTTCGCGGATCCATGCGGCAAACGCCCGCCAATGTTCCCGCGTCGCCGCTTCCTCCCCTCTGGCCCGGCACAGAAGAGCCTGCGCGAACAAACGGGCATAGCGCAGATGCTCATGAAGAATCCGGCGCGCGCTCCGCACCGGCTCCTGAGCGCTTTCCCACGCGGGCAAGCTCGTCTCATACCGCTTCTGTTCCTTCAGGAAGGATTCGAGACGGGCGGCCACTTTCTCCCGGTCAACCTGCTTGCCATTCCAGAAATCCATGGAAAACGAGCGGGACGCAAGCTCACAGTAGGCCAGGCACTCCTCCCAGCCTTCCCCGAAGCAATGGGAAAAATAGTCGCGCGTCAGCCCTTTGAAATCCGTCGAGCGATTCCAAAGCGTCATGCCGCCCGTGTAATTCGGCATCCAGGTGGGAAAGCCCACGCGCTGCTCCTGACAAAACATCATGCCGTTCAGCCCCAGATCGGGAAGGCTGCGGACATCCTCCCACAGCACCTCGGAAATCCGCTGGTAGCCCGGATCGCCGTAGTGCGCGCGTCCGAGGTGGTAATCATAGTCGAACGAATCCCCGGAAAACGCCTCCTGCCACCGGCGCAGAAACGCGGTGTTTTCCGCGATCCCCACCGGCATCGTGATGTGATTGCGCTCGTAGGCGGGCACCTGGGCCGGGGGCTCCGGTTCCGCGTAGGAGTGCTCAAACGACCGGCTGATCGGCGCGAACATCAGCACAAAACGATCCGGGTTGTGCAGCCGCTCCTTCTCCGGCGCCCACAAAAGCTCCTGATACGCCAGCATGACAATGCGCGTGCGCACACCCCGTTCCGTGAGCCGCCGGTCAATTTCATTGAGGATATGAATATATAAATCCGTCGGCAGATGCTCCCGGCACGCGGGGCATTCGCATTGGTTGTTGAAAGCATCCGCCAGCCAGACATGCAGATAATCGGTCTCCGGATGCTGGCGGGCATACTCCGTCACGGTTTCGGCAAAGCGTTCCACCACCTCGGGGGAGGAATAGCACAGGTTCGTGTTGGTGGGAACGCCGTGAAACAGCGTCCTTTTCCCGTCCATTTCCGCCAGCAGGCCCCGCGTCTCCGGCGGCGGCTCCTGCGTTTTTTCCCAGCCGCCGTCGCACAGCCCCATGACGCGCGTTGTCCAGCCATGCCCCACCGCGTGGTACATCAGGCCGCGCCGGTGCGCTTCCTCGATGATCCACTCGGTCATCCTCGCTCCTTCGCCGCGGGAGATCGGATGCGGCGGAAGCAGGGGATTGTTCTCATGCGTATACCAGCGGTTGAGGAAAATATACGCGTCGTCGAACTGGACAAAGTACGCGTTGTAGCCTACCTTCGGCATCCAGTCGAGAAGATCGAGGATGTTCTCCACCGACTCCGCTCCCTCGATGCAGATCCCGCGATGCCGGAAGGAAGCCCGTTCCTCCAGCGCGAGCGGAATCTTTTCCTTCCAACCCTTTTCCGGGGCGCACACGCCGTCCTTTCCCGGTCTCACCCAGCGAAAGCCCAGCTCATACAGGAACCGGTAAACGGCCAGCAGGACGCTGCGCTCATTGCTTCCCGCGAGGATTCCTCCCTCCCGGCTCACGCGAATCCGCACCGCGTCGTCCAGCTGTGCGTCCTTCAGGCCCTCGAACGGCTTGCCGGGATCCACATCGTCCACCGTCCCGATCCGAATCACACCCGGCTCCTGCTCCTTCCCCGGCATCCATTTCCCGGGAAACGCGGAGCATCCCGCCATCTGAAAATGGCGGATCAGCTCCTCCGCCGCAAACGATACAACGGGACTTTCCCCGCACGGCACAACCTGAAACTTCGTCATGTTTTTCATCCTCCGCTTCCGCTTCGACTCCCTTCTGCTTTCCTTCACACGGCAGAAGGTTCCGTTTGGGGTTGCTTCCTGTGCTCAAAAGCACACAATTTCTCCCCTGTTTGGTGAAACTTTTTCAGCAAACGTAAGTTTATTATAACATTCCCCTGAATTATTTCAACAAAAAGCAAGAAAGACAGAAAAGATTGTAGGGTGTTCCAAAAAAGCCGGCAAAAAAGCGCGGAAAAAGCCGCCCGCTCTGTTTGACACAGAAACGGGCGGTTTGTTTATTCTGCTTCGGAAGAAGGCTCGGAGGAGCTGTCGCCCTCCGCTGTGGAGGAAGCATCGCTCTCTCCGCTCTCTCCACTCTCCGCAGGCTCGGAGGAAGCGTCCTGGGAAGAGGAGCCGGGCAGCTGCGAGACAGCCGCTCCCTGCTGCACAAGGGCCGTCACGGCAGCCTGCACCTGCGCGTCGTTTTCCGGCGCGAGCTGGCGGCGGGCCAGCAGCGCGGCCTGCTCCTCGTCCAGCGATTTCTCCACGTCCGGCGTAATTCCCGTGCCGCTGAACGCATCCCCGCCGACACGCAGGTATTCCGCCACGGACAGCATCACCGCGGAGCCGTCGGAAAGCTGGATGATATCCTGCTTTTCGCCGCGTCCCGCCGTTTGCTCCCCAACGACAAGTCCTTTTTTGTAGTCCTGGATATCGGCGGCAAAGAGCTCCGCCGCACCGTAGGTCGAGCCGTTGACCAGCACGCTGATCGGGATGCCGATCTCATTGGCGGAGCTGGTGTACTCCACCTCCACCGTACCGGCGCTGTCGCGGCTGCTCACCATCGTACCGGCGGGAAGCAGCACGTCGAGCATTCCGGTCATGACCTCCATATCGCCGCCGGAATTGTTGCGCAGATCGATCACAAGCCCGGCAATTCCGCTTTTCAAGAGGGCGGAAAGCTCATTGTTAAACTGATTGTCCGCTCCCTCGCGGAACTGGGAAACGGCCAGATAGCCGACATTCCCGTTGATGGTCGCGGAGGTGATCGAGCGCTGCACATACTCGGCGCGCGTCACGGTGAAGGACAGCGTTTCCGCCGTGCCCCCTTCCTCCTGCGCCGGACGCAGCACGGTCAGCTCCACCGTCGTGCCCACCTGGCCGTCCAGCTTGTTCACGGCTTCGCCGTATGTCAGGCGCACAACCTCCTTGCCGTCCAGGGCAACCACCACATCGCCCTTTTTCAGCCCGGCCTTCTCGCCCGCCGATCCCGGCAGCACGTCGACGATCTCCATGTTGCCGTCCTCGTCCTGCACCGTGGTGACGCCGACGCCGACATTCTTGCCCGTCAGCCCCGCCTGGTACTGCTGGAACAGCTCCGCGGAATAGTATTTCGCGCCCGCGTCCCCCAAACCGGCCACATAGCCGGTGCAAATCGCGTCCTCGAGCGTTTTTTCGTCGATGCTGCCCACATAGTCCTGGCGCACCTTCTGATCGATTTCACTGAGCTTTGTATACATGGCCTGCCGCTCGTTGACGTCCGCCATCTTTTCGTTGAAGCTGTTCATTGCGTATACATAGGTCAGCGACACCGTCACCGCCGACGCCACCGCCGCCAGGGCAATGCCCGCGCCGAGGGATATTTTTCTGCTCATGCGTTCCTCTCCTTCTCTCCGGCGGCCCGGCCGCTTACGAGAAATAATTCATCGGGTTTTGCAGGTTCTGCACCTGCGCGTCCAGCGTATTCTTATACTCCTGCTGCTTCGACTGATCCGCTTTCAGCTCGGCCAGCTTTGCGTCGTTTTCTTCCTTCTCCTGCTCCAGACGCGTCTGCTCCTGCTGAAGCTCCTGGAGCGTCGCGGCAAAGGCCCCCTGTCCGGGAAGGACAAGGAGCAGCGCCGCGAGCAAAGCCGCGGCCAGGCGGTTTCGATGCTTCTTCATCGCGCTATCCTTTCTCTGCGTTGCGGCGGGGCCTCCTGTGCGAAAGGGAGGCCCCGCCGGAGAGTGATCCGATCCGGGGAAACAATCAGCTGAACCAGTTGAACGGGTTCTGACGGTTGCCGTTCACGCGCACCTCAAAATGCAGGTGCGGACCCGTCGAGTTGCCGGTGCTGCCGACATACGCAATGGTCTGGCCCTTCGTCACGGTCTGGCCCGCGCTCACGGCAAGGCTGCTCGCGTGCGCGTAGAGGGTGGAATACCCGCCGCCGTGGTCAATCATCACATAATTTCCGTAGCTGTAGTGGTACGTCGCGGTCACAACCTTGCCGGAATCCGCCGCGACGATCGGCGTGCCGTAGATGGTGCGCCCGCCGCCGGAGATATCGATCGCCTTATGGCCGCTGCTGTAGCCGCAGCTGATGTTCGTAAAGCCCGGCACCGGCCAGGTGAAGTTGCCCGTGCTGACGTATCCGCCGCTGCCGGACGAACCGGACGAGCCGCCGGAGGAGCCGTTGTTCTGGGCGGCCTGCTGGGCGTAATAGTCTTTCCACCACTGGTCGATCTCCGCGGAAGCCTGCGCCTTCTCCTTCGCGATACGGTCGCTCTCGGCCTGCACGGACTCCACGCTCTGATTCAGTTCCTCCAGAACGCGCTCCGCCTCAGCCTGCACGGAAGCCAGCTCGCTTCCCTTGGCCTCCAGCTGGGTGCGCGCGGCCGCGACCTCCTCCTTCTGGCTCTCGATCTCGGCCTTCTCGTCCGCAATCGCTTCCATATCGGCGGAAAGCTGCTGGATCATCCTGGTATCGTGCTCCGTGATCATGTTCAGAAGCTCGACCTTCTGCGCCATGTCGATGACGCTTTCCGACTGCAAAATGATTTCCAGCGTACTCGCGTCGCCCATCATATAAATCGCGCACAGACGCTCTTTGAGCGTCTCCACGTCGCGGTCAATGTTCTCCTGTTTCTCCGCAATGGCGGCGTTTTTCTCGGAGATGGACGCATCCAGATCGTTGATCTGCGTGTTCAGTCCGTCGATCTGGCTTTGCAGATTCTGCATCTGCGCATCCAGCGTATTCTTATATTCCTGCTGCTTTGACTGGTCTGCCTTCAGCTCTGCCAGCTTCGCGTCGTTTTCCTTCTTCTCCTGCTCCAGGCGCGCCTGCTCCTGCTGAAGCTCCGTGAGCGTCGCGGCAATGGCGGAACCGCCCGTCCCTTGCGCCACACAGACAGCCAGGACCAACGCCAAAACAGGCTTTCCCAAACGTTTCCAGAATTTTCCTTTCAACTTTGCATTCCCTCCCATCGGAACCACATCCACGGTTTACAGCGTCACCAGACCGCCGACGTCCTTTTTCAGATAGCGGCCAATCGAAATCAGTCCGCCCAGCACACCGAACGCCGAACCGGCCAGCAGGAAAATCACCACAATCCGCATCCGGTACGGCCCAAGCGGCAGCGGTGTAAAGAAGCTGAGCACCGCGAGGGAGGACATCACGCTGTCGTAGGCCAGATTCAAAATGATGCTGGCCAGTCCGCCAGAAACCAGGCCGATCAGAAGGCCCTCCACGATGAACGGCACACGCACGAACCAGTTCGTCGCGCCCACGGATTTCATGATGCTGATCTCCACACGGCGCGAAAACAGCGCCACGCGGATGGTGTTCGCGATGATGAACAGCGAGACCACGCCCAGAAGCAGCGTGATCCAAAAGCACACCGTCGTCACCATATCGTCAAGCTGTGTCAGCTGGTTTGCGATATCGGAATAGTCGATGATCTTTTCCACACCCTCGATCGCGGAGATCTGCGCGGCGGTTTCCTCATACAGCGACAGATCCGTCAGGGAAATGCGGTATGCGTCGGGCAGGAAGTTGTCGTCTCCCATCAGGCCTTCGAGCACCGTGCCGTTGTCTCCGAGCATGTCGAGCATTTCCTCGACCGCCTGATCCTTCGGCACCAGCTCGCACTCGCTGATGTTGTCCAGATTTTTGATCTGCTCGCCCACCTGCACGGCTTTGAGCGTCGGCAGGCCCTGCGTACAATAGACTGTAATCGAGTTGCTGCCCTCCACGCTCTGCATGGCGCTGTCGATGTTCATGGAGAACAGCACGGCCGCGCCCGTCAGCAGAAGGCACGAGACGAGAACGCCCACCGAAGCGAAGCTCATCGTGCGGTTGGACCAGATATTTCTGGCGCCCTCCTTGAGAAGGTATCCAAGGCTGCTCAGCTTCACCGGATCATCGCCTCCTTCCCGGAATCCGCGACGATCCGCCCGTTGTGGATCTCCACAATGCGGCGGTGGAAATGTTTCACCAGGCTATGTTCATGCGTCACCATCAATACCGTGGTGCCATGGCGGTTGATCTCGCTGAGGAGATCGACGATCTCAAAGGAAAGCGCCGGGTCCACGTTGCCCGTGGGCTCGTCCGCGATGATCAGCTTGGGGTTGTTGATCAGGGCGCGCGCCAGGCCGACGCGCTGCTGCTCGCCGCCCGAAAGCTCGGCGGGCTTGCACTGGGCCTTGTCCTCCAAATCCACCAGCCCCAAAATGATCGGCACCTTCCGGCGGATCTCGCGGTTCGGCGCGCCCACCACATGCATGGCAAACGCGACGTTCTCATACACCGTCATATTGTCAATCAGCCGGAAATCCTGGAACACAATTCCCATCGTCCGGCGCAGATACGGGATCTGGCGGCGTTTGAGATCCGTCACCACCGTATCCCCGATGATGATCGTTCCCTCGCTCGGCCGTTCTTCACACATAATCAGTTTGAGGAAGGTGCTCTTGCCCGCTCCCGAGGAGCCGACGATGAACACAAACTCGCCCTGGTCAATATTCAAATTCACATGGTGCAGCGCATGTGTCCCGTTTGGATACATTTTGCTGACATTCTGAAACGTTATCACAAGAATGCAACCTCATTTCCGCAGCATAACAAGAAAACTAAGCTTACCCGCAGACGGCCTGAATGGCCGCAAAAAATGCGCAGCGTCCTTTTGGTGGCATGTTACCATAATACCAAGGGACGCTGCGCTTTTTATTCTTTAAAAGAATAAAATTGTAATTATTTTGTAATCTTTCGCCGGTGCGCCCTCTGCCCCGCTTAGAATTTCACCGGGTTGGCAGAGAGATACTTCTTGACCATGAGCGCCACCTTAAAGACGATTGCGTCCTCAAACTCGCGCAGATCAAGGCCGGTAATCTTCTTGATTTTCTCCAGACGGTAAACAAGCGTATTGCGGTGCACAAACAGCTTGCGGCTCGTCTCGGAGACGTTCAGGTTGTTCTCAAAGAAACGCTGGATGGTGAACAGCGTTTCGTGGTCCAGCGACTCGATCGATCCGCGCTTGAACACCTCTTTGAGGAACATCTCGCAGAGCGTGGTGGGCAGCTGATAGATCAGGCGGGCAATGCCCAGGTTGTCATAGCTGACGATCGGCTTCTCGGTGTCGAACACCTTGCCGACCTCCAGCGCGACCTGCGCCTCCTTGAAGGAGCGGGCCAGATCCTTGATGCCGCTGACCGTCGTGCCGATGCCGATGACGCAGTGGGTATAGAACTCGCTCGAAAGCGTATCGACAATCGACCCCGCCAGCTTGTCCAGATCGCGCGGCTCGATGCCGGTGCGGATCTCCTTGACCAGCGCGATGTCCGTCTCGTTGATGTTGATGACGAAATCCTTCGTCTTGTCCGGGAACAGGTTCTGCACCACGTCGTAAGCCGAAACATCCGTCTTGTTGGTGATTTTAATGAGCATGCACACGCGGCTGACGTCGGAATTGAAGCGCAGCTCGCGCGCTTTGAGATAGATATCGCCCGGCAGGATGTTGTCAAGAATCACGTTCTTGATGAAATTCCCGCGATCGTACTTCTCATCGTAATACTGCTTGATGCTGTTGAGCGACACCGCCAGCAGCGAAGCATAGCGCGCGGCCTCCGGATCGTTGCCGGAAACGAACACCGCGTACTCCGGACGCGGATGGTTGCCGAACGAACGGTAGGTATAGCCGTTGAGCACGAAGGTACTGGGAGCCGCCATAACCTCAGCCGTGATGTTGTCGTTGACCTCCCCGATGCGTCCGAGCTCACTGCACGCAATGATCACCGACGTTTCATCAACCACGCCGATCGTGCGGTCAATCGCGTCGCGCATCTGGTGGATAACGCCCTGGAATAATCTGTTTGACATGAATCTCCCTCACTTTATCAAGAAATGAGATAAGGCAAACGCAAAGCTGACCGCCCGCAGGTTTTTCCCGCCGGTTGCCTTTCTGTCCTATAGAATCCTGATTTCGTTTCCTATTTATTCTATTCTACACAAAAAGAAATAACTTTTCAACACTTTCTTTCAATAAATCCAGACTAAGTCTGGACGTGAGACGCGCAACCGGCGGCAGGCTGAGCCTGCACGCAATGGCCCGCGCGTAAGTTTAGCGCAAAATGTCACCCCGCCGTCGCGGGACGGTCTGTACATACTCCCGTATCCCGTGGGTTTCCGTCCTCCACACATGCAAAACGCCCCTCCACGGCATTACAGCCATAAAGGAGCGTTTTTTCCGTCTTTATCCGATATGGTAAACACGGAGCGGCAGGCTGAATTCCTTACTCCCAGAGAACGATCTCCCCGGTCTCCCGCGTGCGCGGGATGTCAATCATCCGCTGGTTTGTGCTGCCCCGAAAACGGAGCGTGAGATCGCGCTCCGCAAGCAGGAACGGGCCGTCGACAAGAACGTCAATCTCCCCGAGCAGCGCGTCCACCGCCGGATCCTGCTTTTCGCAGAGCTGTTCATAGGTATAGCCGGTGTAGCAGAACACGTCTCCGCCGTGCGCGTGCACCAGATGCGCCAGCTGGGCCAGCGGCGCGGGCTGGCAGAACGGCTCGCCGCCCGAAAGCGTCACGCCCCGCAGAAGCGGATTCTCACAGTACGCGGCGAACAGCTCCTCCACCGTCGTGTCGTGCCCGCCTTCAAAATCGTGCGTGTGCGGATTGTGGCAGCCCGGGCAATGGTGCGGGCAGCCCTGCACAAAAACGGTCAGACGAAGGCCGGGCCCGTCGACGATGGAGTCTCCGACAGTCCCGGCAATTCTCAGCTTCATTTGGCTTTTCCTCACATGCCGTGCTTGACGCGGTCGCTTTCCTCGGCGCGCTTGGCATTGTTGAAACGGTCGAGCGTTCCCACCAGATAACCGGTGATGCGGCGGATGCGGTCAAAGCCGACGCCCTCACCCACCATATTGTTTTTGCTCGAAATCGTTACCTTCTGTGTCATCCTTTTGTTCTCCCTTCTCTTTCCTCTTGGCATGGTTCCTCGGATGGAACTCTTTTCTTATTCCAGGCCGACAAAACGCGGCATGGACGGATATTTCTTTCTCAGCTCGCGCAGCTTTTCCACGCTCACACCCTCGCCCTCGCGGCGGCCGCAGCGCGGGCACACATCGTCAATCACGCCGGTGTAGCCGCACACGGGATCGCGGTCCACGGGATGGTTCACACTGCCGTAGCCGACGCCGCATTTCTGCATCCAGCGGATAACGCTCTCGAACGCCTCCAGATTGCGGCACACGTCGCCATCCAGCTCCACATAGCTGATATGGCCCGCGTTCGTCAGCGCGTGATACGGCGCTTCCAGCTCGATTTTCTGGAACGCGCTGATCGGATAATACACCGGCACATGGAACGAGTTCGTGTAATAGTCGCGGTCCGTCACGCCGGGGATCTTCCCGTACTTCTTCTGGTCGATGCGCAGGAAGCGGCCGGAAAGGCCCTCCGCGGGCGTGGCCAGCAGCGTGAAGTTCAGCCCCGTCTGACGGCTCTCCTCGTCCATGCGCTCCCGCATGTGACCGATGATCTCCAGTCCCAGCTTCTGGCTCTCCGCGCTTTCGCCGTGGTGCTTGCCCGTCAGGGACACCAGCGTTTCCGCCAGGCCGATGAAGCCGACGCTCAGCGTGCCGTGGCGCAGCACCTCGCCCACGCTGTCATCCGGACCGAGCTTGTCGGAGTCAATCCACACGCCCTGCCCCATGAGGAACGGATAATTGTAGACCTTCTTCCCACACTGGATGTGGAAGCGGTGCAGAAGCTGGCGGATCACCAGATCGATCCGCGCGTCAAGCGTCTTGTAGAACTTCTGAATGTCGCCCTTCGCTTCAATCGCGATACGCGGCAGGTTGATGCTCGTAAAGCTCAGGTTTCCGCGTCCGCAGGTCACTTCGCGCTCCGGGTTGTGGACGTTGCCCATCACGCGGGTGCGGCAGCCCATGTAGGCCACCTCCGTGTTATAATCGCCGGGCTTGTAATATTGCAGATTAAACGGCGCGTCCAGAAAACTGAAATTCGGGAACAGCCGCTTGGCGGACGTGCGGATCGCCAGCCGGAACAGATCGTAGTTCGGATCGCCGGGGTTGAAATTCACGCCCTCCTTGATCTTGAAGATCTGCACCGGGAAGATCGGCGTCTCGCCGTCTCCCAGACCGTCCTCCGTGGCAAGCAGCAGATTGCGGATCACCATCCGCGCCTCCGGCGAGGTGTCGGTGCCGTAGTTGATGGAGGAGAACGGCACCTGCGCGCCCGCGCGGGAATTCATGGTGTTCAGGTTGTGCACCAGCGCCTCCATGGCCTGGAACGTCGCGTCGTTTGTGTCCGCTTCGGCGGTGCGCATAGCGTATTCATGCGCCTGGCGGGCCTCCTCTTCGCGGATCGGCTCAAAGCCGTTGTCCCGCTGGTGCGGGGGCAGCCAGGCCGCGAGCGCCGCGCCGAAGCCGTCTCCGTTCTCCAGATCGGGTTTCACCTCAATGCTCTCCCGCGCGGCATTGGCCAGCGCTTTCGCATCCTCCCGGCGCATCCCGTGGGAAACTTCAAAATACTGCCCGAGCGCCTTGAAATACGACTTGCGGAACGTCTTGCGCACACCCGGAGCCATGGCGTAGTCGAAATTCGGCACACTCTGGCCGCCGTGCATCTCGTTCTGGTTGGCCTGAATCGCAATACAGGCCAGCGCCGCATAGCTGCGGATATCCTTCGGCTCACGCAGGAAGCCGTGCCCGGTGCAAAAGCCATCCGAGAACAGGCGGATCAGATCAATCTGGCAGCACGTCTCCGTGAGCATGTAAAAATCCTCGTCGTGGATATGGATATCGCCGTTGATGTGCGCGGCCGCGATATCCTTCGGCAGGACATGGTTGTTGATAAAATACTTGCTTCCCTCGGAGCCGTATTTGAGCATCGTTCCCATCGCCGTATCGGCGTCGATGTTCGCGTTCTCCCGCTTGATGTCCGCGTCTTTTGCGTCCCGGAAGGTCAGCTCCTTGTAAATATCCATCAGCGTGCTTTCGGCTTCGCGGATTTTCGCGTGCTCGGCGCGGTACAGGATATAGGCCTTCGCCGTGCGGGCAAAGCCGTAAGCAATCAGATGCTCCTCCACACAATCCTGCACCTGCTCCACGGTGGGCACGTTTCCGCCCTCCACATGCTCCGTCACCTTTTTGGTCAGGATTTCCTCCATCTGCGGAGTCATGGTTTCCTCTCCGACCGCCTGGTTTGCTTTATGGATGGCGCTGCGGATTTTACCCGCGTCAAACTTGACAATCACGCCGTTGCGCTTTTTGATTTGATTCGGCATCTCTTTGTGATTCCTTCCCTTTCCGCCGCAGCCTGCACGGTGTGCCCGGCGGATTTCTTCCCGGTTCCCTTGGAACAACTGCATCTGATTGTACAACATCTAGTTGTCCGTGTCAATGCCGGAAAAGAAACGCAACAAGATGTTGAAAACCAGTGGAAAACATGCCGTATGCCGCTTCCAGGCTCAAAAAATTTTCCACCGAAGGGGAAAAGGCAGAGGAAAAAGGAAATTTTTGACAGCAAAAAATTTTTTGACAAAAAAGTATGCCGCGAAACACCGTTCGCGGCATATAGATTGCATTCGATTTTTTCCCTTTATATGACCCGGTTTCCGTTCTCGTCCGTCACCACCATCATATTGGGGTAGACGCGGCTGAGATAGTCGTTCGGGTACGCCTGATCCAGAAACACCTCGAGCTGGTTGGTCGCGGGCTTCCCGTGCACACGGGCCGTCCAGCGCGCAACCGCGAGGCCGGATATCGCCATATTGAAAATCATCAGAACCAGCAGCACCCACGTCAGCGGGATTCCCACCCGGCGGGGAATGCGCTCGATCCAGTCGGACATGCGAGGATAGAAGTCCTTCACCCACAGCAGGCCGAGAATGCCCCAGAAAAAGGCAAACATCAGGTTGGTGCGCCCCTGCAAATTGAACGGCGTCTCGCTGTACTCCCAGGAGACCGTGCCGAAGGCCATTTCCTGCACCCAGCTGCACACATACTCCACCGCGCCGCCGAGGACCATACTGCCGAGGAAAATCCACAGGTCGCGCTTTTGGGAAAGCCAGTGCAGGCCAAGCGTGAGCACCACGGCCCCGAAGCCGTACACCGGGTTAAACGGGCCGTAAATTACGCCGCTTCTGTTTTCGATGTAAAATTTCGTGATCAGGCACCAGAAGGTTTCCACCACCACGCCAATGATACATCCCAGGAAAAAGACCCAAAAGATTTTATAGAACCCCAGTCCGGGGGCAAAAGGGTACACCGGCTTGCGGCGATGAATGGTTTCCGTCATGCCAATCTTCCTCCCAAAAAATCCCTCCGGGGAGGGAGTGCTGGCCTTCCTGCAATAGCGGGCCGCGCCGATATTATAGCATGAAACGGGCAGAAAAAACAGAACTATCTCGAATTTTCCACAAAAAAGAGGGAAACGGGGGAAAACCAAGTCCCCTAAGGACGGCAAAAAGCCCCTCCCGACATTCTGCCGGTGGGGCCTTCCGCTTTCATTCAGAGAGTTTGTTATATATGGAAATAGAGCTTATCATCAATCCATTTGCTCCCACCAGGGGAGGGAAACGTTCGGATCCGGAGCCGGAGGCATCGGATAGCCGTATGATTTCGACGAGGAACGTTTCGAAGAGCTGGCCTCCGAGGAAGCTGTCTGCTCCGGCTTCGTGCCCGAAGAGGAGCCTCCGCTTTCCACGGGCGCTTCATGGGACGGAGAACTGGAAGCGCTGCCGGACGTTCCGCCCGCCGCGCCGCTTGTACCACCGCTTGTGGTACCGCCTGCGGCCGTATCTCCGCCGCCGGCGCTTTCCTTCCCGCTCTCATGGCTTCCCGAAGCGGTGGTGCCGCCGGTTCCCGAATCGCCGGAAGGCGCGGGAATTTCTTCCCCTCCGTCCTCCGCCGAAGCTGCGGGAGTCTGCGTATCATCCCCGGCTCCGGAACCGGAAGCCGTACCGCCGCCCTGCGCCGTGGATGCGGGATCCTTGCGCGACGGACGCGGAGGAGTCGGACGATATTCAATCGGGGTTCCACCGGAGGAAACCAGTTCCTCTGCGGAGGAAGCCCACCCGGGATCCACTTTGCCGGAATCCTGCCATTTCGATTCTCCGGAATCCTGGCCGGACGGCAAGGTTTCTCCGGAGGATGCGCCGCCGGACTGCGAGCCGTCTCCCTCGCCGGAAGCCGGTGCGCTGCCTGTCTCGCCGGACGAAGCCGGATCCTGACTCTGCGGCGTCTGGGAAGCCGTCTCTTTCATAATATCTTTCACGGGCTTTTCCAGCCACTCCTGTACATCAATGGAATCGGGATCCGAAGCGGTATCGCGGAGCTGCTCCACCAGCGTCAGCTTGCCGGGCGACACGCCCAGCTGGCGCGCCTGCTCGATCTGATCCTCGCCGACGGTCATGGCCGCCACCACGACCTCTTTTGCGCTTTCCTGCGTGGCCCGCAGCGCCGTCTCGCGGACATTCTCCGCAATGCGCTCGGCTTCCTGATGATCGCGGCAGGAAGCGGCAATCACCATGCCGCCGGGATCGTCCCCGTCGAAATATCCGTCCTGCGCAATCTGGCGGACGGTGATGGTGATCGCATCCTCGATGCTGCGGTTATTCAGCCTGCCGACCTCCTCCAAAAGCTCGGTGCCGTCGCCGTTGACCGCTTCCACGGAGAGAACGACATTTAACCGGTTGAGCGTATATTGCAGAGAGGGGTTGACGTCCAGGCTGACGATAGAATAGGGGGACACATAGGTGTGAATCCCCGCTCCGATAATCAGAAAAACGGCAGCCGCGCAGGCGGCCAGTACGGCAAGCTGACGCGAAAGAACAACCCTGCGCACATGAATTGTCTGCCCAATCGCGTAGGCACGGTTTTTCACTTTAAAAACGCTGCCGTCGCGTCCCAGGGCCGCCGCGGTATCCCCGCGGATTTCGACAATGACTGCTTTCATGAACGGGGCTCCTTTCGGATAAAGCGCATGTATTCGGAAAGTCCCGGATACTCGCCCGATAAAATAATCGCCGCCGCAATGATATATTTTCGATGTCGATCGAGAACCTTGCGCGGCACCCCCGAGCGTTCCTCCAGCGCCTTCATCGGCAGCTGGCCCGTTTGCAGGAGCGCTTCCCGCAAAAGGGGCGTATCCAGCAGAGTATTTACGGCTTTGGCGCAGCTCTCCTTCGTTCTGCCTGCCCGCGGCGAGCAGGAAGCCAGATCAAAAAAGGAAAAGCCAAACCCGGAAAACTCCTGATTTGCCGCCTCGATCTCCTCTTTCAGGCTGTAATCCTCCGTGCGGGCCGTCTGCTTGGCGACCGCGAGCCGGAGCGAAAGACCTTCCTCCTCCTCGGAGGAGTCGGCTTCAAAGACCGATGGATCGACGGAAAGTTCGGCGCTCCTCGACTGATTCTTTCGGAAATGATCCGTCAGGCGGCGCCGGATGACGACGGCGGCAAAGCCTTGCAGGCTTCCCTTTTCCGGCTCATGGTCCTGCACCGCCTCGGCAAACGCCTGCAAGGCGACGGACCACTCGTCATCCTCCTTCGTCACATACCGCCGCGAGACCGCGGAGGCTGTCCTCAGGATGAAAGATTCGTTTTCCCGGACAAGCCGTTCCAGTTCCTCCTCCGAATGCCTGAGGACGCCCCCTGCTTCTGCGGAAGCTCCGTTTTGTTGTTCCTTCCCGTGTCCATGGAAAATAGATCGTTGCATTATTTTCATTCGCAATCTCTTTTCTGAATTTTGGGGTCGGATCAAAAAAATTTTAAAAATACCGGATTTTTTCCGCCGCGCTTCCTGCCAGTCCAGGAAGCGGCGGAACATCTCCCTCATGGTAACACGCTGAAAAGCTTTGAAATGTTACAGTCTTACAAATTTTTTCAAAGGATATTCGCTTATTCTCAGCGGCCCTGCCCCCGCCGCGAGAGAAGAACGAACACCGCCACAAGCACCACGACCGCCGCCGCAAGCAGAACGGGGAACATTTCCCAGGTCCCCTGCTCCGTTTGCACGGGCTGCTCGGGCGGCAAAGCGGACTCCTCCGCCTGCGAGGAAACCGCCGCGCCGGACGAAACCGCCGGGGAGACGGCCTGCGGCCGCACCGCAGAGGAAGCGGGCCGCGAGGAAACGGCGGGGACCGAGGACTCCGACAGCACGCTCTGCCGCTTCTCAATCAGGGCAATCTGCTCCGCAACGCCCGCGTCCTCCTCGATCTCCGCCGCCTGCCCGGCGGAGATCAGCTCCTCGCACGACGTGGAGAGATTCACCGGGCGGCCCGTTTCCCGGTCGGCCTCGAGCGTCAGCACGCCCACATTTTCGAGATAGCAGCCGGTCTGCACGCACAGAGCCTGTCCCTGCCCGTTTTTCCAGCTCACCATGCGGTTTTCCACCGTATGGCTGCGCCCGTCAATCAGCACGTCAATGCCCTCCGTCTCGGAGACCAGGCGTTCGCTGGTCCACGTCGAGGCAGAGGAATCCCCCATATGCGCCAGGACAATGAGGATCGTGCAGCCCTCCTTGCGCAGGCGGTCAATCTCCTGCTGCACGCAGGCGGCGGGATCGGCCAAAATCAGGCTCTGCCCGTCCTTCGTGTCAAGCTGCTCCAGCAGATCCGGGCTGGTCACGCCGATCAGGCCGATGCGTACTCCCTGTACCGTCAGCCCCACGGAGGGCGTGAACACGGGCTGCGCGGTCGTACCGTCCAGCAGATTACAGCTCAGCACCGGCGTGCCGCTGTCCGTCTCCAGCCCGCGCAGATGCGCCGTGCCGTAGCTCAGATCCGAAAGCCCCGGCGTCATGGCGGTGCAGCCGATCGTTTTGAACAGCTCCGCGATGCTCGCCCCCTGCTCCACCGTGGCAAACGAAAGCCCGTGGAAGGCGTCTCCCGCGTCCAGGATCAGGTCGGCGCGCTGGCCGTCTCCCGCTGCAATCGTCTGAAGCTTCGCGTATCCGACGCATGTTTCTCCCGCGGCATACCGGCCATGCGAATCGTTTGTGTGCACAATGCGGATCGAGACCGTTTCCCCTTCGTCCGCAAAGACGGCGGGCGGCATGCCGACGGCGGTAAGCACCAGCGCCAGGCAGAACGCCAGCGCGAGCTTCCGATAGTTCTTCATGGCTTCTCCTTTCCCTCACAACGCAAATCCAGCCGGGACAAAAAAGAGGATGCTCCCCAAAAGCTGGGAGCATCCTCCTGAAACGGCCGGAAGTGACAAGCAATCCATCTGTGGGATATCCCAACGCCAGGACGCCTGATCGCATGCGGCGTCCGCTTAATTTACATCCAAGTCGCGTCCGTTGGGATCGATGTACTCGTTTCCGTACTGACCCGTGGTCTCCTTGAGCTGATACGCCTTGTTGGCATACTCAATGAAGTCTTCATCATGCTGCTTTTCGTTCGGGATATACGCCTTTCCCTTTTCACGCTTACGCAGATTGAAGTGCTTCATCTTATCACGCAGGAAAGCCGCCTGATTGCGCATTTCCTGGCTGGAAGCGTCGGACTCTTCGCTGATCGCGGCATTCTTGGTGGCCGCTTCGGTGATCTGGTTCACAGACTCGGCAACCTGCCGAATGCTTTCCATCTGATTGGTGGACAGACCGGAAACCTGCTCGACAATCTCAATGATCTGGCTGATCTTCTGGTTGATCCCCTCGAAGATGGCCGCGGACTCGGTAGCGATGTTCGTGCCATTCTCCGTCTGCTTGATGCTGTTCTCAATGAGAACATGGCTTTCCTGCGCCGCTTCCGCACTCTTCATGGCCAGAGCGCGCACCTCGTTCGCCACAACGGCAAAGCCCTTACCGGCCGCTCCCGCACGGGCCGCCTCGATAGCGGCGTTGAGCGCCAGAATGTTCGTCTCAAAGGTGATATCGTCAATGGTTTTCATGACGGTGGCGATTTCCTTGGAAGCATTGCGCATATGGATCACGGAATCGCACAGGATCTTCATATGTTCGTTGCTGGTCTCGAGAGCCACCTTGATTTCCTTGGTGATCTCATAGGCCGCCTGCGCCTTTTCGTCATTGAACTGGATCAGATCGCTGACGTGCTTCATCTCGTCAGACAGGTGCTGAGCCGCGGAAGCCTGCACGGTGCTGCTGTCCGCCAGCATATGACTCGCGGCGGCTATCTCGTCCGCGCCGGCTGCCACGGAGTGGGCCGAATCCACAATCTCATTGAACATGATATCGTTGGACTGCACCAGACGGTACAAGCTCTTGCCGAGACTGTCGCGGCGGGAACGGATCTTGACGAAGGCCGTCATATCGCCGTCCGCGATTCTCTGCACCACCGCCATATTCTCCCGGATGTTGTCCGCCATGGTGTGGAACGCGGAAATCATCATGCCGACTTCGTTGTCCGCGTTCTCCCGCTCCATCTTGGCGAGCTTCTCGCTGTCCACATTCAGATCGGCAGCGCCGAAGGAGAGATCCTTGGACCAATCGGCCACCATCATGACAGGCTTTGCAATCTGGCTGGCCAGCTTTCTTCCGTACAGGAACGAGAACACACTGATGCCAATCACAGCCAGTACAATGACAATGATCATGACGGTCATCATGGATTCAAAGCGGCGCGTGTTGGTCGCCACCTCCGCGGAATCGATGCTGTCAATATCGTACAGCACTTCAATCACTTCGGAGGTTTTCGGATCCAGCTCTGAGAAAAAGAGATTGACAGCGCTTTCCCGGTTGGTTTCGCTCATGGTGAGCAGTTCTTCCGCCAGGCTGTGAATCTCGTCATGCCGCTCGGTGATCTGCTGCGCCATCGACTTGATCTCACTGTTTGTGTTGCTGTCCATCATGTACTCATTCAGCCATTTGCCGAAGGAGCAGGTTTTCGGATCCAGGCTGCCCGTAAAGGAAGATCCGTTCTCCAGCGAACGAATCAGATCCGAACGCCACTGATAATGCGCGGAAATCGTATTGGAGAGCGTCGCTCGCTCCTCATCGAGGCTGGTGATGTTGGCATAAAACACAAACAACACACTCAGCGAGACAACTGTGATAACTCCCACCAAAGCGGACAGAAGGGTTACGGTGAGGTATCCCTCCATGATCCGCTTGCGTATGC
>NBJMC04203__coassemble_184_pt1 | contig 55888 bp, 46 predicted proteins | sample NBJMC04203__metabat2_high_PE_051 | metagenome-assembled genome bin NBJMC04203 | reverse complement strand
AAGGAGAAATTATTAGTGAGAACATTAAAAAGAAATATTAATGTTGCAAAAATAGTATGTATTTTTTCTTTGATGTTCCTTGTTTGTATATATTTTCCTTCAGAAAATACACTATATGAAATTGAAACAAATATTGAAAACCTTTTTCATACAGATATGAATGTTTTGACAATACAGTCACTTTTAACCGCTATTTTTTCTGGAATATTTTCAAGCACATTAGTTGCATGGGTTTTCTATAAGCAAGAATTTGAGAGGAACAAAGAAATGGTTTTATCAAAAATTCTGAAATGCAATTCTGAACTAACAAAGCTATACGCAAATATCCCATATATAGAGTATTTAGACAATACAGAATTTGATAAACTAGCAAGATGTTATTATTACGAATATTATGACAATCTGTGTTATGAAGAAGCTTTAAAAGCTGGAGAAGAATATATAAAGAAATCACCTAAATCAGTAAGGAGGACACTAAAGATAGCGAATAATCAAATAGCTGAAGAAGTTATATCTCATAAAGCTGAAAAGCAATTAAAAGATTTTCTTTTAAAACATCAAAATAGTATTGAAGCTTTTTCTGATAAGGAACATTCTACAATACAGGATATACTAAATGGTATTGTAAAGACATTAGACTATAAAATAGAAAAAGTAACTATTGCATATAATGAGATATTAAAATATGATATGGCTGAACTTGAGAATCTAATTGAAGATGTTTGTATAGCAAAAAAAATAAGTCATAGAAAAAAAAGATTTATCTTAAAAAGAATGAAGGATTATAACTTGATTTTTCCTGCTTTTGAAATTTCTTTTTCGGACATAGTTAGAAAGCAAATAGAATATTGGAAAGGAAACTATCCTTTTTATGATAAAGTCATTATACTTTTTGAGGTATACCAAGATAATATAGTATCAATACAAAACCTTACAAAAAGATTATTAGCTTTACATAAAAGAGCACAAACACATATAAAAACAAAATTTGATATGGATAATTTTGAACAACTAAAAAAATACAATAAGAAAGAAATGCTACAAACATTTATGTGGTTGCAAAATGTGTTTATTGATAATTCAAAAATTATGTTTGTTGATAAAGAAATAAATATTGTGTACAACAAGTTTAATTACTATGTTGTAAATCTAGAGAGATTGTTATTGTTTGAAATAACAGATAAATTTGAATTTGCAGAAAAAAAGTTTTTTGCAATTAAAAACGATAGATTTAAAGGCAATAGTCATGTATTTTCAAAATATTTTAGTGGTGAAGATGTAAGACCAGACATATATAGACCATAAAGATGGAAAATAAATTTATACGACTTAGTTTGCTATAGCAGGGCAGAATGTTTTATGCTATTTGCTCTTTTTCATAGGGAATGTGTGCTACTTCAGAATATGCAAATGTATTTACTGTCGTAGAAGATGTTTCTCTACCACGATCGACCTGTAGTGTTTCCGCAGATATTTCGTCAGGTCAGGTAGAATAAGTTTCGCAATCGAAGATTGCGAGTTGTTCTGTCACTAGCCGGCGTTTGGCGGCCTTGCGCCGCAAGCCGGCCGCTCTCAGGGAGAGGGGGTGACGGGCTACGGGCTGACGTAGAAAACAAAGGGGGTTCGAAGGGGCAAAGCCCCTCGCGGTTCTTTCCCCCATTTCTTGGCGGCAAGAAATGGGGGGCCTCCGCGGCCTGAGCTGGAAAAAAGAAAAAGAAAGGGAAATGGCATCCGCTTTCCAAAAGCGGATGCCATTTCCCGTGCAACGAACTATTTCCAATGGGTCCTTGGGACCCGGAACATAGTCTGTGTTTTTTAGGCCTTGCCGGCGCAGCCGAGCACGACGTTGATCTTGTGGGCCACCATATCCTTCACAGCGGTACGGGCCGGAGCGAGGTACTGGCGGGGATCGAAGTGGCTCGGATTCTCAGCGAGATACTTGCGGATGGTAGCGGTCATGGCAAGACGGATATCGGAGTCGATGTTGATCTTGCAGACAGCCATCTTCGCGGCCTCACGGAGCATCTCCTCCGGAATGCCGATTGCGTCAGGCATCTCGCCGCCGAACTTGTTGACCATCTCGACGTACTCCGGAATAACGGAGGAAGCGCCGTGCAGAACGATCGGGAAACCGGGCAGACGGTTGGAAACCTCCTGCAGGATGTCCAGACGCAGCTGCGGCTTCTGGCCGGGCTTGAACTTGTAAGCGCCGTGGCTGGTGCCGATGGCGATTGCCAGGGAATCGACGCCCGTGCGGGTAACGAAATCCTGCACCTCGTCGGGATCCGTGAACTGAGCCTTGTCGTCCTCAACCTTCACGTCGTCCTCAACGCCCGCGAGCTTGCCGAGCTCAGCCTCGACGGTGACATTATACTTATGAGCGTACTCCGCAACGCGGCGGGCTTCCTCGACGTTCTCCTCATACGGCTTGGAGGAACCGTCGTACATGACGGAGGTAAAGCCGCCGTCGATGCAGTCCTTGCAGATCTCGAAGCTTGCGCCGTGATCCAGATGCAGAGCGATCGGAATGTCGGGATTCACCTTCACAGCAGCCTCAACCAGCTTCACCAGATAGGTGTGGTTGGCGTATTTGCGGGCGCCGGCGGAAACCTGCAGAATCACAGGGGCATTGAGCTCCTGGCAGGCTTCGGTGATACCCTGAACGATTTCCATGTTGTTCACATTGAAAGCGCCGACAGCGTATCCGCCTTCATAGGCCTTCTTGAACATTTCCTTCGTATTTACCAACGGCATGGGGGTCACGCTCCTATTCTATGATTTAATCTGTCCTTATTATACAACAATCTGTCCCGTTAGAAAAGCATTATTTCCAAAATTTTTTGCCTTTTCGGATGCTTTGGCAAGCTTTTTCAGAGTTTCACAGATTTTGAGGACAAAAACCGCCGTTTTTGACAAAGCTTTCACAATCTTTATCCAAACAATTCCGGGTGAAGGCGGCTGTAATGAAACACATACTGCTGGGCAATCCCCGCATAGGGGCCGAAAAAGTCCGGCGATTTGCCGGGAAACAGCGTCTGCATCGCCCGGCGCATCCACACGTCGAGCGGAAACGCGTCGAGCCGGTGCATTCCATATAAAAGGGCGCATTCCGCCACCTTCGGGCCAACCCCATCGATCACCTGCAAGGCCTCGCGGGCCTCGGCAAGCGGCAGAGCGGCAATTTCATTTAGCGGAAGCTCGCCGCTTCCGACGCGCCGGGCCGCGTCGAGCACATACCGCGCGCGGAATCCACAGCGCAGGGGCGCGAGAGCCTCCGCGGAAAGATCCATGAGCCGCTCCGGCTCCGGAAACGAAAACCCGCCCCCCGGCAAAGGTTCCCCGAAATTCTCGCAGAGCCTGTCCACAATCCCCATAATGCGCGGGATGTTGTTGTTCTGCGAGAGGATAAACGAGCACAGCGCTTCCCAGGGATCCTGCCGCAGAATCCGAATGCCGGGCGCAAACGAAGCTGCCGTCTCCAGCTCCGGGGAGAGCGAGGAAAGCTCCCGGCGGATTGCGCCGTAATCGAGCTCCAGATCGAAATAGGAGCGCCAGAGCGGATCCGCCGCCGCCTGCCCGGCGGACTCCTCCGAAACGGTGAGCGTCCGGCCAAACGCGACGCCGGAAAAGCTGCCGTCCTCTCCCTCGCGCCAGCGGAAGCACTGGCCGCAGGTCAGCGTCGCCGCCAGGTCAAACGGCCCCAGCCAGTCGCTCACGCCTTGTCCTCCCCGTCCTCGCGCCCTGTATAGAGCCGTCCTGTCAGATACGCGATGGCGCGTTCAATCGCGTCGCGGGAATTGCCCCAGTCGCCGTCCTTGTTGCGGTAGTCGAACATGCGGCAGAAATGCGTCACGTCGGCCTCCACCGTCTGCAAATATGACTGCGACAGCCGCCGCACCTCGGCGCAGAAGGGCTCCGCCGCCTTTTTCGGCAAGCGGGAGGCTGCGTCCTCCAACAAACGCGCGTGGTGCAGGCACAAGCATTCCTGCTCCGAGAACAACCGGCGGAATTCCTCCTCCTTGCCCCAGAGGTTCAGAAGGCTGTCCACCAGATGGTTCCGGTTTTTCTCCATATTTTCGCAGATAAAGCACGTTTCTTTTTCCGGCCCGGCCGCGCCGCCGAACAGCTTTTTCTTTTTCGGGGCGGCTTTCGCGCCGAACGCGCGCTCCTCCACCTCTTTCAGGTGGCTTTCCAGAATCAGCGCGATGGAAAGGCGGCTCCCCACCTCGCAGATCCGGTCAAAATGGTGGGAACAGAATCCCAGCCGGTTTGTCTCGATGCGCACATCCGGCTCCATCATGGCCGCTCCCGTGATGTATTCGGCCAGCCTGCTCTCCAGCATGGCGTCCATGCGGCAGATCGGGCAGCCTTTTTTCGGTTCAAACAATTCACTGATGGGTATACTGCAAATATCTTCTCTCATTTTCCCCATATCCTCCCTTGGTGCTGCACATATATGTATTTTACCACACCTGCGGTGAGCATTTCGCGCACCTGCGGTGGGCAAGCCGCGCAAGACGGCTCCGCCGTCCCAGCTGTGTCAATCCGTATGTTTGGTATCCCGCGCTGGCGCCGCAGAGTAATGCGGGAGCAGGTTGAGACCGTACCAACGCGCGGGCCATTGCGTGCAGACTCAGTCTGCCAGGCTCAGTCTGCCTTCGGTTATTGTACCATGTCTGCGGTGCAAATGCAAAGGAGGAGTGATTACAGTTTGTACTTTCCATAAGTTTACATAATCTTTACATAGTCTTGTGGGATGTGGAAAGGTTTTGCCCATTTGAAGTGGTTTTCCACATTTTCCACTGAGTTTTCCACAGACTCCACTGAGTTTTCCCCCGGCTTTTCCCGAAGGGGAAAATAAATTATGTCAACTTCTTCGATTACGCGCCGTATAAACCAGAATCCCGGCGTTTTTTGTAAACTCCTTTTGAATTTCGCGTTTTAACCCTCCTATTTTACGCTTTCCTATGCTATAATAAAGCAGACTAAGTCTGCACGCAGCGGCCCGCGCGTTGGTACGGTCTCAACCTGCTCCCGCATTACTCTGCGGCAGCAGCGCGGGCTGCTTAACACATGTACCCACACAGCCGGGACGGCGGAGCCGTCTTGCGCGGCTTGCCCACCGCAGGTGCGCGGGACGGTCTCAACCGGCTCCCGTATTACTCTGCGGCAGCAGCGCGGGCTGCTCAGCATATGCACCCACACAGCCGGGACGGCGGAGCCGTCTTGCGCGGCATGCTCGCCGCAGGCGCGCGGGCTGCTCAGCATATGTACCCACACAGCCGGGACGGCGGAGCCGTCTTGCGCGGCATGCTCGCCGCAGGCGCGCGGGACGGTCTCAACCTGCTCCCGTATTATTTTGATGAAGATAAGGATTTTGTGCCATGAATTATCATAAGAACGATTCGGAAAACGGCGCCCGCTCCTCCCGCGCGGAGGGCGTAATCGCCGGAAGAAACGCCGTGACGGAAGCTTTGCGCAGCGGACGGCCGATTGACACGCTGTATGTCGCGCGCGGCTCGCTGGAAAAGGGCAGTCTCGCGGCGCTGGCCGCCAAGGCCCGGCAGGCCGGAGCCAACGTCAAGGAAGCCGACCCCAAAAAGCTCGACGCGCTGTGCGGCGGAGCCGTCCACCAGGGCGTGGTGGCGCTGGCGGCAGCGAAGGAATTCGCCACGCTGGACGACATCTTCCGTCTTGCGGAGGAGCGGGGCGAACCTCCTTTTCTCATTTTGGCGGACGAGCTGGCCGACCCGCATAATCTGGGGGCCATCCTGCGCACAGCCGAGTGCGCGGGAGCGCATGGAGTGGTGATCCCCAAGCGCCGCTCCGTGGGCCTGACCTACACCGTCGGCAAGGCTTCGGCGGGCGCGCTCGAATATGTGCCCGTCGCGCGTGTGGCAAACCTGCCCTCGTGCATGGAGGAGCTCAAACGGCGCGGCGTGTGGATCTTCGGCGCGGATATGGACGGCACGCCCTGGTGTGAAGCCGATTTCACCGGCCCCATGGCGCTGGTCATCGGCTCGGAGGGCTTCGGCATGGGCCGTCTGGTCAAGGAAAAATGCGATTTTATCATATCTTTGCCGATGAAGGGCAAAATAACCTCACTGAACGCCTCTGTGGCGTGCGGTGTGCTGGCCTATGAGGCGGCACGCCAGCGCGCGGGAATCCGGGCGCGCTGACGCCACGGCGGGAAAGGAGCAGAAAAGCAGCAATGTCGGATGATCGAGAATACCGCGAGGATTTTTCTCTGGAAGAAATCCTCGCAGATGTGCGCAACAGCCGCACCAATCCTCCCAAGCCGGAGGATATCGCACAGCCTGGACTGGATTATGTGCCGTCCAGCGAAAAACAACCCACAGACGAGACAACGGCGGAACCGAAGCCTGCTTCCCGCCGTGTACCGCTGTATCCGGAAAAGGAACAGAAAAAAACGGAACCGGCGCGCGCGGCAAACAAACAGCCGAAGGAGGACGACGGCGTGATCACCGCCGAGGATCTGGCGGAGGACGATCCGGAGGAAACCCCGGAGACTCCGCGCCGCAAAAGCCTGCGCGGCCTGTTTTCCTTTGGCAAGAAGGAGAAAAAGAAGAATACGTTCCTGGACATGTCCGACGATGAGGAAAACCCCTACAAGGATCTTCACCTCAAAAGCCGCGAGGAATACAAGCGCGCTTACGAAAAAACCATGGATTTCGACAGCACCCCGCGCAGCAGTGAAGATTCCCCTTATTCCTATCTTTTTCACAGCGACGGGCAGGACAGCGACGACGATCTGGCCGCGCGCGCGGACAAGATGCGCGCTGAGCGCCATGCCCGCCTGGCCCGTGCGATGAAAAAGGTCGGCTTTGACGAAAACAGCCAGAACGGCGAGGGAGATCTTTTCTCCATGTACCAGCGCGAGGAAGCCCAGCGCGCCGAACGCCGCACGCACGACGCCGAGGCAGCCGCCCGTGTGCTGGAAAAAGCGGGCGGGCCGGAGCCCGAGGAGGAGCCTGCCGCTCCGGAACAGGACCAGCCCACGGCGACAGTGGAGCCGAGCACCCGCGAGTTTCCGAGCCTGACCGTGCTGGACACGCACGAAGCCCCCGCGCGCGGCAAAGCGGCGGACACTGGTTCCGCCCAAACGCGCCGCACCGGGCAAACCTTCAAGGCAGCGCGCGGCGCAAAGCAGAAACCGGCACAGCCCAGCTTCCGCCCGGCCCCGCCCCCTGTTTTCCTGACGGAGCAGGAGGAGACGAAGCGTCAGGAACCCGCACCGGCAAAAACGAAACCGGCGCAGGACACTCCCGCACAGACCACTCCGGCCACAGCGGAAACGGAGCGCGAGCAGACCCCCGCTCCGGTGAAAGAGCCTGCGCCCGCGTCGCCCACCCCCGCGCGTGAGCCCGCACCCGCTCCGGTGCGCGAACCGGAGGAAGCGCCGCAGCCGCGTGTGCTCGCCAGCTCGAAAGGCAACGCCAAAAGCGGATCGCGCGAACACTCGTACCGCTCGCGCAAAAACCGTCCCTCCAAGGTGGTGACGATGGAGGAAACGCCCGGCGAGCTGCGGGAAGCCCTCGACAACGAAGCGCGCACCTATCCGCGCCCCGGCAAGCTTGCCGCCCCCACCGAACCGGCGGAGCAGCACGCGCAGAAGTCCGCGGCGCGCCAGGAAAGCGCACAGCAGGCAAAACAGCCTGCCGTACATATGGACAGCACACCGCAAGAGAAACAAACATCCGCCGCGCGGAACGAAACGCCTGACGGCATCTGGGAGGATACCACCTCCAAAACAGCTCCGAAAAAGGATTCCGTGCCGGACGCGTGGGTGGAATTCGCCCCGGCAGACGTTACGGCTTCCACTCCCATTCAGCCGCAGGAAACCGCTGTCTGGGACCATGACGGATGGGAGGAAATTGAGTCCTCCTCCGGCAAGCCCCTGCGCGGACGCACCATTCCGCTGCACCCCACTCCCTCTCCGGCTCCCGCCGAGGAGGAGGAAAACGGAGAGGAAGCCGAGGAAACGCTGAAGCGTAAGCCCGGCCAGAAACGCCATAAGCGCTTCTCGATCCTCGGCACGGAGGAAAAGGACAACCGTCCCGAGGACGAATTCCCGGCGGATCCCGAGGAGATCGAGGACTACGAAAAGCCGGAGGACGCGGCATCCATCCTGCATGACCTCGGAGAAAAGCACCGCGCCCTGCTTCTGCGGGCGGGCGTGACAGGGCTTTCCCTGTTCCTGATGCTTGTCTTTGGGCTGATCTCGGAATACAACGGGATCCTTCCCTCGTTTATTTCCTACTATCTGCTGACGCAGCCGTATTTGATTTTGGAGCTGATCTTCCTTATCATCGCCGGGGCCTTCTCCTGGCCGGTGCTGCTCAACGGTCTCAAAGGCCTGATCCGCTTACAGGCCAACAGCGACAGCGGCGTGGCCGTAGCCGTGGCCGCGTCCGCCATTCATACCGTGCTGCTTCTGTTTTCGACCGCGCGGGTGGATACGGCTTCCCTGCATCTCTATGCCCCGCTGGCCGTGCTCGCGCTCTTTTTGAACACGCTCGGCAAGCTCTCCATGGTCAAGCGGATCACCAAGAATTTCCGCTTTGTGGCTTCGCCCGACAAAAAGATGGCCGTTCATCTGCTGAATGACCACAACATGGCGCTGCAAATGACGCGCGGCTATGTGGAGGACGCGCCCGTTGTGGCCTACCAGACGAAAACGGGCTTTTTGAAGAATTTCCTGCGGATTTCGTATCTGCCGGACGCGTGCGAGCAAAGCTCGCAGGTGATTGCGCCGATCGGCATTGTGTCCTCGCTGCTGCTGTGCGTGGCGACGCTCCTTCTCTCCGGTGACGCGATGGCGGCTCTCACCGCGTTCACCGCTTCCTGCTGCATCTGCACGCCGATGCTCAACCAGCTGTGTGTGAACCTGCCGCTGGCGCAGGCTTCGCGTCTCGCGGGACGGCACGGCGCGATGATCTCCGGCTATCAGGCGCTGGATAAATTCAGCGATACCAACGCTATTTTACTTGATGCCAAAGAGCTGTTCCCGAAAAACTGCGTTGTGCTCAGCGGAATCAAAACCTTTGGGGATCAGCGCATTGACGACGCGATCCTTGACGCCGCCGCCCTGCTCAACCAGACCGGCGGCACGCTCAGTGAGATTTTTGACGAGGTGATTCAGAGCCGCCGCGAGCTTCTCCCGAAGGTGGAGAACTATACATACGAGGACGGCAAGGGGATCGTGGGCTGGGTGTCCGGCCACCGCCTGCTGATTGGTACCCGCGACCTGCTTCTGGCGCACCACATCACCCCGCCCTCGCACGATTACGAAAAGAAATATGTCCTCGGGGGCAAAAAAGTGCTGTATCTGGCTTCGGGCGGACAGCTCGTCGCGATGTTCCTCATCGCGTACAACGCCGACCGCCGCCGCACGATCGAGCTGTGCCGCCTGGAGGACAACGGCGTTGCCTTCCTGGTGCGCACCTGTGACCCGAACATCACCCCGGAGCTGATCGCGGAAAGCTTCCAGCTGAACGCCCGCTCCGTTAATGTGCTTCCCACCCGTCTCGGCAACGTCTATGTGAAGGCGGGCAAGAAACCGAACGCCCCCGCTGCCGCGTGGCTGGCCACCAAGGGACGTCCCACGGCTATGATGCGTCTGGTTTCCCTGTGCATCCGCCAGCGCGGGAACATCTCGCTTGCCGTCGCCCTGCAAAATGTGGCGGTTGGGCTCGGATTTGTTCTTGTGGCCTTCCTGGCCTGCTACTCGGGCCTTGGCAAGCTGAACACGCTGTTCCTGCTGATTTATGAGCTGTTCTGGGCGCTCGCCATCGTGCTGCTGCCCAAGCTGCGCAAGCCTTAAAATATTTTATTGCAAAACGTGGACAGCCCCCACGCCTTCCTTACGGAAGACGCGGGGGCTGCTTTTTTGTATATGGAGCTATTGTGATTATGCGCGCACCGGAATCCGCGCAACCGTGAAGCTGAACGCCGGAAGCGTGAGAGAACCCGCAAACGGCTCCTCGGCTGTTTGCAGCGTCACCACATCCGGATTGGTGATGCAGTTGTAATCCTCCTCACATCCGGAAATGCGGGACAGCTTCACCGCCCCAACCGGTGCATACGATTCCGCCAGACGCAGAGAAAGCTCTCTGGCCTGCGCGCTGTGGTTCACGACCTTCACAATGATTTCTCCCGCCGCCTCGTCGAAGGAAGCGTTCGCATAAATCTCCTGCTCGCGCAGGGCCTTTTCCTGTCCCTCCATGGCAAGGGTAACGGTTCCCAGATTCTCGCCGTACAGCTTCTGGACGTAATAGCTGGGCGTTCCATAAGCGCGCGCGTCATCAAACCAGATCATATCCGGCGACCACTGCGCATAGCCCACACGGGCAAAAAGCGGCGCATAGGAAGCCAGCACCACCACATCCGCGTTGCGCTCCACACCGGTGAGGAAAGCCGCCTCCGCCAGCGCGCCGCCAAGCGTATTCGCGTCCGGGCGGTTCATGCCGTTCACCGGATGCGCGGCGTACTCGCCCGAAAAGACCTTGATATTTCTCGGATACGCATCGTAAAAATCGGTGTGCTCGTAGAACCATTCCGGCTTGACATAATAGTGCTCGTCCACCGCGTAGACAAAGTTTTCCTTCTTCGGTGCGGCTTCCTTGTAGAAGTCCCACGCGGCCGTATAGCGCTCCGAGGTGATATCGGGGCCAGCGGAACCGATCAGGCGCATCTCGGGATATTTTGCATGGATCGCCTGCTCAAACGCCTGGTACTGGCACGCCAGACCCACATTCAGAACAGGCAGCGGCTGCGCGCCGATCAGCTCGCACAGCAGGAAATATTCATAATAGCCCAAACCGAGCGACTGGTTATAATGCGAATAGCAGGTGTGGAAGCCGCTCTCCTGCTTAGTGTCATGCACAGCCCAGCGGTTGAAATTGTTCCGGCGGCTCTCCGGGCGTCCGACGCTCTCCTTCCAGCGGTAGCGGTTTTCCAGCGTGTTTCCCTCGATGATGCAGCCGCCGGGGAAGCGCAGGAATCCGGGGTGCAGACCTTTGAGCAGTTCAAACAGATCCCGGCGGAACACGCCCGCCACCGCATCCTCCGGCATGAGGGAAATAAAATCAAATTCCACCACCGGGAGGACACGGAAGCCGGAGATTTCCTCTTTGCTCTTTACTTCGATTGCAGGCTGTTGAGCAGTCCGCCTTTGCGGATAATGTTCTGAATAAAGGGCGGGAAGGGCTGTGCCTGGAAGGTTTTTCCGGTGGTTTCGTCCTTGATCAGGCCGGTATCGAAGTCCACGGACACTTCGTCGCCCGCCTGGATTTCGGCGGCGGCTTCCGGGCATTCGAGAATTGCCAGGCCGATGTTGATCGCGTTGCGGTAGAAAATACGCGCAAAGGTCGGCGCGATAACGCAGGAGATCCCGCTGGCCTTGATGGCGATCGGCGCGTGTTCACGCGAGGAACCGCAGCCGAAGTTCTTGCCCGCCACCATAATATCGCCGGGCTTGACCTTCTTCACAAAGTCCTTGTCGATGTCCTCCATGCAGTGAGCGGCCAGCTCGCTGTGGGAGGCCGTATTCAGATAACGGGCGGGAATGATCACGTCCGTGTCTACATTATCGCCGTAGCGGTGTACCAGTCCATGTGCGTTCATGTCGATTCCTCCTCAGTTCAGCTTGGCCGGGTCGGTCAAATAGCCCGTCACCGCGCTGGCGGCGGCGACAGCCGGGCTGGCAAGGTAGATTTCGCTCTCGATGTGACCCATGCGGCCGACAAAGTTGCGGTTTGTCGTGGAGACGGCGCGCTCTCCCTTGCCAAGCACGCCCATGTGACCGCCCAGGCAGGGGCCGCAGGTCGGCATGCTGAAAATCGCGCCCGCGAGAATAAACGTCTCCGCCAGCCCTTCACGGATCGCGTCGAGATAAATCTGCTGGGTGCCGGGGATGATGATGCAGCGCACCCCATCGGCCACCTTGCGGCCTTTGAGGATGGAAGCCGCCATGCGCAGATCCTCCATGCGGCCGTTCGTGCACGAACCGATCACCGCCTGATCGATCTTCACCTCGCCCACCTCGTCGATGGTGCGCGTGTTTTCCGGCAGATGCGGGAAGGACACCGTCGGGCGGAGCTTGTCGAGCTCGATGACAACCTCGCGGTCATACACCGCGTCCGGGTCCGCCTCATAGACGACGGCTTCGCGGCGGAAACGGTTCTTTCCGTAGGCAAGCGTCACCTCGTCCACGGGGAAAATGCCGTTCTTCGCGCCCGCCTCGATCGCCATGTTCGCAATGCACAGGCGGTCATCCATGGACAGGCTCTTCACGCCGTCACCGGCAAACTCGAGCGACTGATACAGCGCGCCGTCCACGCCGATCTCCCCGATCAGGTGAAGAATCACGTCCTTGCCGCTGACAAATTCCGGCAGCTTGCCGCGCAGTGTGACGCGGATCGCGGACGGAACCTTGAACCACGTCTTGCCCGCGATCATGCCCGCGGCCATATCCGTGGAACCGACGCCCGTGGAGAACGCGCCCAGCGCGCCGTAGGTGCAGGTATGGGAGTCCGCGCCGATTACGCAGTCGCCCGGCACCACGATGCCCTGCTCCGGCAGAAGCGCGTGCTCAATGCCCACGCGGCCCACATCGAAGAAATTGTCGATATCGTACTTGGACGCGAACTGACGCACCTGACGGCACTGTTCCGCCGCCTTGATGTCCTTGTTCGGCGTGAAGTGGTCAAGCACCAGCGCAATGCGCGACTTGTCGAACACGGAATCCGCGCCGCATTTTTCAAACTCATTGATCGCCACCGGCGAGGTGATATCGTTGCCAAGCACCAGATCCAGCTTTGCTTCGATCAGCTGGCCCGGCTCCACATGGTCCAGACCGGCGTGCGCCGCCAGAATCTTCTGGGTCATGGTCATTCCCATTTTTCCTCTCTCCTTTTCCCTGCCGCCTGTTCTCCGGCGGCGTCTGTGCTTTCCAGTATGCCAGATTTCTTGAAAAAAGAATGTATCATATGTTACAATGATAAAGATTCTACGCAAAACCAAAAAGCAAGGAAGGAAACAACATGGCACAGCGCGCGGAAAACCCGTGGAAAATCTTTGAGGAAACCCAGCCGATCCGGCTCTACGCCAAAAATCAGACGGTCTATTCGCAGGAAGAAACGGCGGTGCAGTTTTATTACCTGCGGCGCGGTTCGGTGAAAATCACGCTCTCCTCGCCGGACGGCGGGGAACACACCCTGCGTCTGGTCGCGCCGGGGGAGCTGTTTGGGGAAGCGTCGTTTTTCGACGGGAAGATGCGCGTTTCCTCGGCGCGCACGCTGGAAAAGTCGGAGATCATCTCCATCAACCGCCCGGCGCTGCTGCAATGTATTGCCCTGCGCCCCCAGCTTGCCATGGATCTGATGCACTCGCTGGCCGGGACGATCCGGCTGCTCTCGGCGCAGGTGGATGCGCTGGCCTTTCTGCGCGCGGACGAACGTGTGGAACGGCTGCTGCACGGTCTGGCGGACGAGGAAGGCATGGTGCGCCTGACGCATGAGGAGATTGCCGGGCTGGCGGGTCTTTCCCGTGTGACGGTGACGCGGGTGCTGTCGCGCCTGGCGGCGCAGGGCCGGATTGAACGCGGTTATGGCGGCCTGCGGCTGCTCCGTGAGCAATCAGCTTCCAAAGAGCCAACATGAAGTTTTCGCTCAAGCCTTTTTCAAAAGGCTTGCGGGGTTTGGGGCAGAGCCCCATAAAAATCGCGCGAAGCCAAAGAGAAAGCCAGGAAAAAGAGCGAAGCGATTTTTTCCGGACGTCGGGCGTCCCAGGTACTTTCCCGCACAACAAAGCGCCCGTTCCCCACAAAACATAGTGGGAAACGGGCGCTGTATTTCTGAAAGTTTACTCCGCGGCAGAGGAAGCCGCTTCGGCGGACGAGGAAGCATCCTCGCTGCCCGCATTGGTGGGCGTACCCGCCACAAGATTTTCATAAAGCTCCTTGGAAGCAACGTAATAATCGGGGTTGTCCTCCAGAAGGTCGTCGCGGATCCAGCGCAGGGAGAAGCTGTAATCGTCGAAGATCTCCCCGATCTCCGTATCGGCCAGACCCTTGCACTCGGACATCGGCAGACGCATGTTTTCGTAATCCTTTGCGCCTTCCTCCGGCTGAGATCCGTCCAGATAGGTGAACATGCCCTCCTCCGTACCGTAAGCGACAAAGCTGTCGTCGTCCGTCAGGTAAATATAGGAATCTCCCGTCTGCACATCTCCCTGGAATTTCACGATTCCGGCCATCTGCATATTGGGATCCATCGTATTGGCGGCTTCGCCCTGCGCAATCTCAAAGACGTTCATCTGCACCACGACTTGGCCGTCTCCGTTGAGATCTTCGCCGTATTTCTCGATTTCATCCCCGAGCTGATCCGAAAGATCCGACGGGATGGTCTTCGACGTCAGAATCGCAACGTTATAGTCCGGGTGAACCTTTGTCACCATGTCATAAACCATATACGCCACAAACAGCGCCGCGATCGCCGCCACAATCATATGGGTTTTGTGGTAGAACCAGAAATTATTCCATTTATCCTTTTTTGTTTTCAGCGTGATCTCCGCACCGGCGCGGTTGATCTCCTCCTCGCCCGCGTGCAGCAGATACCGTTCTCTAGCCACAGCCTTCCCTCCCGGCCTGATATACTTGTCTCATTATAGCAGGATTCCCCGGGGAAAATCCATGAATATATTGTAAATTCAGGGAAGAAGCAGATACGCCCGCAGACCTTCCGGGGACTGGGCCGCGCCCAGACTTCCCTCTCCCGTCAGCTCGCCCGGCGAGCCGTATCCGTAAGCCGCTCCGACAAAGGCTGTCCCGGCCTCGCGCGCGCCCTCACGGTCAAACCGGGTGTCCCCGATCATAACCGCCTGCCGCGGTGAAACGTCCAGCCCGGCGCAGGCCGCTTCGATCAGGCCGCGCTTGCCCATGCCCTTTTCATCCTCGCGGTTGCCGGACATGAAATCCACACGGGACAAAATCCCAAAGCTCTCACAGACGGCGTGCGCCATCTTGGCGGGCTTGGCGGTGGCGACGGCCAGCTTTGCCCCGGCGGCGCGCAGATCCTCCAGCAAAGGAAGGATTCCCGGATAGACGGCGCATTCCAGATACCCGCCCGCACGGTAATGCGTGCGGTAGCGCTCCACGGCTTCCTCAGCCTGCTCCGAGGTCAGATGGCAGAAGGTGGTATAGCTGTACCAGAGCGGCGGGCCGATGAAGCGGCGCAGCGTGTCCTCCGGCGGGATGGGCAGGCCCATTTCTTCCAGGGAAAGACGGACACAGTGCAGGATGCCGGGGTGCGATTCGGTGAGAGTGCCGTCAAGATCAAACAGGACGGCGGAAAAACGCGGACGCATCGGACTCACCGAGGCAGGCGGGCGGCCGCCTTCTCCGGGAAGGTAGCGGCTTTCACGGACACGCGCTCATGCGTGCCGGTGGCAATCACGCCCGCGTCGTCGCGCGCTTCCAGCGTGAAGCGGAACACGCGTCCCTCCTGCGCGACGAGAGTGGCCGTCGCGGTGATGTGCGCGCCCTCGGGAGAGGGAGCGTCATGGGAAAGGGAAAGCTTTGTGCCGACGGAGGTAATGCCCTCGTCAAGGTATTTCTGCGCCAGCAGACAGGCGGACTGCTCCAGAAGCGCCGCGACCATCGGGGTCGCCAGCACGGGCAGAGAGCCGGAACCGACGTGGCAGGCCAGCATCTCCGGGGTTACGATGGCTTCGGTGGACAGGGTTGTGGGATTTGACATTGTAATTCCTCCGGTTCTTTTATATAATGAATAGTCAGAAAGCAAACAAGTTTGGACGGGTTGGAAAGGCTCCCGGGTGCGCGATTACGAAAAAAGGCCGTGAATTATGGCGGTTTGTGGGATGCTCTCAGCTTGCGGGGGCGTGCAGGGCTTGGTGCGAACGTGCCAGGGCTGGTTGGGAAACGGGCTTTGGTTGGCTCGCAAGGGCGCAAAAAAGGCGCTTCGCTGTTTTTTGCTTGGCACGGATGTGCTTGCGCCTGCGGCGCTTTTATTGGGGCGCTGCCCCAAGCCCCGCCACCTTTTGGAAAAAGGTGGACGAAAACTTCAAGCGGCTCCGCCGTACTTCCCGTCAGCTTTCTTAGCTTATCATATTTTATCCCATTTGTCACGGAGGAACTCCCTATGCAAATTGGTTCTGTTACCCTCAACGGCTTTGCCCTCCTCGCTCCCATGGCGGGCGTCACCGACGAAGCTTACCGCTCCCTCTGCGCCCGCTTCGGCGCAGCCGCTACCATCACCGAGATGGTCAGCGCCAAAGCGCTGCATTACCACGACAAGAAAACGCCCGAGCTCATGCACCTCAGCCCCGACGAGCATCCCGCCGGGATCCAGCTCTTCGGCTATGAACCGGATATCATGGCCGAGGCCGCGAAAATCTGTATGGAGTATTCCCCGGATTTTATTGATATCAATATGGGGTGCCCTGCTCCCAAAATCGCCAACAACGGCTCCGGCTCCGCGCTCATGAAAAGCCCCCTCCTCTGCGGCGCGATTGTCTCCGCCGTCGTGCGCGCCGTCCCGGTTCCCGTCACGGTGAAAATCCGCAAAGGCTGGGACAAGAACAGCGTCAACGCCGTGGAGATCGCCCGCGTCTGCGAGCACGCCGGGGCCTCCGCCGTCACGGTGCACGGCCGCACGCGCGACGAAATGTACGGCCCGCCCGCCGACTGGGACATCATCCGGCAGGTCAAACAGGCTGTCTCCATCCCCGTCATCGGCAACGGCGACGTCACCAGCCCCGCCGCCGCCGCGAAGATGCTCGAAACCACCGGCTGCGACGCTGTTATGGTGGGGCGCGCCGCTCTCGGAAATCCGTGGATCTTCCAGCAGATCAACGCCTGCCTGATCGACAAAACTCAGATCATCCCCGCGCCGGGTATCTATGAGCGTCTGACGGTGATGGCCAAGCATATCGAAGCGATGTGCGCGCTCAAAGGCGAAGCGCGCGCCATGAACGAGACCAGAAAGCACGCCGGCTGGTATATGAAGGGCGTGCGCGGCGCGGCTGAATTCCGCCGCCGTGCCGGAGAGCTTTCCACCCGTGAGGATCTGGTGAATCTGATCCGCGACGTGCTCCTTGCCCAGCAGGACGCGGCGCAGGCTCCGGATCCGGAGGATGTTTCTTGACAAATAGATGTACGACAAGTATAATACTTGTATGATAACTTCGTGAAAGTATAGAAAGGATGGCGGTATCCTATGAAAAGCGAATCCATCATCAACGGGCTGCAAAACGCTCCCCACCGCGCGCTGTTCAACGCGCTCGGCTTCACGCAGGAGGAGATGAAGCGCCCCTTAATCGGCATTGTAAGCTCGCAGAACGAGATCGTGCCGGGACATATGAACATTGACAAGATTGTGGAAGCGGTCAAGCTCGGCGTTGCGATGGCGGGCGGCACCCCGGCGGTGTTCCCGGCGATCGCGGTGTGCGACGGCATCGCCATGGGCCACGCGGGCATGAAATATTCGCTCGTGACGCGCGATCTGATCGCCGATTCGACCGAGTGCATGGCGATGGCACACGGCTTCGACGGCCTTGTGATGGTGCCGAACTGCGACAAAAACGTGCCCGGCCTGCTCATGGCGGCGGCGCGTCTGAACCTGCCGGCGATCTTCGTCAGCGGCGGCCCGATGCTGGCGGGCACGGTGGACGGCTGCAAGGTCAGCTTCTCCGCGGCCAGCGAAGCGGTGGGCGCGTTCGCGGCTGGCAAAATCAGCGAGGAAAAGCTGCGCGAGTTTGAGGAAAAGACCTGCCCGACGTGCGGCTCCTGCTCCGGCATGTATACGGCGAACTCGATGAACTGCCTGACCGAGGTGCTCGGCATGGGTCTGCCCGGCAACGGCACGATCCCGGCCGTCTACTCCGAGCGCATCCGTCTGGCGAAGCACGCGGGCATGCAGATCATGGAGCTGGTGCGCCGCAACATCCGCCCGCGCGACATCATGACCGAGGGTGCGTTCCGCAACGCGCTGACGATGGACATGGCGATCGGATGCAGCACCAACAGCATGCTTCACCTGCCCGCTATTGCGCATGAGGCCGGCATCGAGCTGAACATGGATATGGCAAACGACATCAGCGACCGCACGCCGAACCTCTGCCACCTGGCCCCGGCTGGCCCGCATCACATTGAGGATCTCTATGAGGCGGGCGGTGTGTACGCTGTGATGCATGAGATCAACAAGCTGGGCCTGCTTCAGACGGATTTGATCACCTGCACGGGCAAGACGGTCGGGGAGAATATCGCGAACAGCGTGAACAAGAATCCCGAGGTCATCCGTCCGGTGGAGAACCCGTACAGCAAGACCGGCGGCATCGCGGTGCTGCGCGGCAACCTCGCGCCCGATTCCTGCGTCGTGAAGCGCTCCGCCGTCGCGCCCGAGATGCTCCAGCATTCCGGCCCGGCGCGCGTCTTTGACTGCGAGGAGGACGCGATGGCAGCCATCATGGGCGGCAAGATCGTCGACGGCGACGTGGTGGTCATCCGCTACGAAGGCCCGAAGGGCGGCCCCGGCATGCGTGAAATGCTCAACCCGACCTCGGCCATCATGGGACGCGGTCTTGGCTCCACCGTGGCGCTCATCACGGACGGACGCTTCTCCGGCGCGACGCGCGGAGCGGCCATCGGCCACGTTTCCCCGGAAGCCGCTGTGGGCGGCCCGATCGCGCTCGTGGAGGAGGGCGACATCATCGACGTGGACATCATGAACAACCAGCTGAACGTGCGCGTCTCCGACGAGGAGCTGGCTGCGCGCCGCGCCAAGTGGCAGCCGCGCGCCCCGCGCATTACGACCGGCTACCTCGCCCGCTACGCCTCCCTTGTGACCTCCGGCAACACCGGCGCGATTTTGAAGGCGGGCAGGGAGATTCCGTGACTGTCTCCGGCAGCTCCATTGTGATTCAGGATGCAGGCTGAGAGTAAAAGGGCCGTGGAAGGTTTTCCACGGCCCTTTGTGATGATTGGCCCACGTCCCGCTGATTGGCTGCGCAAAGCCGTGCGGCTTCTGCTGGGCCACACCCCCGCGCCGTCTCTCGCGGACAGGGAGCAAGCCGGAAACGAGAAAAGGGAAGCGCGCACGGAGCAGTACCTGACGGAATTCGGCGGCAGTATTCTCCGCTTTGTCTATTCCTATCTGCACAACCAGAGCGATGCGGAGGAGGTCTTGCAGGAGACTACCATCCTTCAAATTCCCTCATGCAAATAACGCGGGCTACACAGCAAGACCCTCTTGCGACGTCAGATCGCAAGAGGGTCAATTTCTTTCGCCATGGTTCGCCGCGGGACGCGGCGTGCGCGAAGTGCGTCAAGGCTCAGCCTTGCGGCGTGCGCGACTTGTGTCCAAATTCAATTTGGATCGGGGACGGTTTCGCCGTTGTTGAGCAAGACGAGGTTGTTCATGGCGAGATCCACGGTGTCGGAGAGGGCAAGACCCATCAGCTCCCCGTTGGCCACGATCGCATAGCGGCGGTCGGAAACCTTATAGTATTCGATCGTGTCGGGATCCGAGCCGTCATAGTAAGAGAAGGTGCAGGTAAACTGCGGTTCGCCGGCAGGCATCTCCCAGCTGTCCTCCGCGACAGTGATCGAGATCAGAGTGAGGTAGAAATGCTTGAAGTTCTCCTCATAGTCCAGCACCGTGCCGTCACCGTTCGTCACCGTGTAAATGTAGGCGGTATTATCCTCGGTGCTCTCCTCCTCGTCCTCCTCGCGGTCAATGGTAAAGTGATAGTTCTGACCGTTTGCCGTCAGATCCATCCCGCTTACCGTGACAATGTTCGGAAGAAGAGTGAGCGTGCTTTGCAGATAGAACGGATCCGCGTCCGCCCAGGACGTTACCGTGCTGTTCGCAATCTGGAACACCGCGTCGATACCGTCATATACAATGTAGCGGTTTCCGTCGGCATCCGTGGCGGAAAGCTTCAGCAGATATTCCTTGCCATTGCAGGTGAACTCACAAACCACAGCGGGATCCGCAAGACCGTAGGACTCCAAATCCTCCTGCGAGGGATGCGCTTTCACCAGACTGTCCGCGGAAAGGCTGGTGAGAGACGTCGTGATTTCCGACATCTTCGTGGAATCCGCCGTGGCATGGCGGGGCTCCGTCATCAGATAGCCGTCTTCGGGATCGTACTCGATCGTCACCGCGCGCTCAAACGCCGTGCCGGAGAGATGCAGAACGTTCAGAATCGCGGACTCGGTATAGGTGCCGGTTGTCTGCGCAACGCTGGCGGCGCTGGACGTATCCTCACCGACCTCCAGCTCAAAGAGCGTGGTATCGGCCAGATTGTTCACCGAAGCAAACAGGGCGGAGCTGACGGAAGCAAGATACACCTCATCCGATCCGTCCGGCTGGACATAGTAATAGCCGCCGTTTGCCACGCCGATGCTGTAGGAATAGGTGGAACCGTCCTGATACACGGCCGAAACCGTCGCAGTGGGATCGGTCAGTCCGAATTCCTCGGGATTCTCCACCGTGCCGATGGACTTCTGCGCCGTCAGGGAATAGCCTGCCCTTGCGACGGTGGAAACGTTGTCGCTCAGCGCCAGGCCCTCCAGGCCGTCAACCTCATAGACCACCTCGACCTCCGGTTCGGCAGCTTCGCTGGACGCGCTCTCGCTGCCGGAGGAAGCTTCCTCCGAAGCGGAGGAGGTTTCAACCGTCTCGGTGTGGGCGTGAATGGTGATGGTACCCGTCTCGTTTGTGACGGTAACGCTGGCCAGATCCTCGTCCGTCTTGTCAATCAGGGCAATGGTGGACGAGGAGGACGCGGCCGCCGAGGAGGACGTATCCTCCCCCGTGCCGCCCGTCAGCGTCAGGGCGGCGACGGCGCCGCCCAAGACCACGACGCAGGCCAGGGCAATAATCAGATATTTGCTGTTTTTTTTCATTTACAGATGCCTCCTGCGGAAGAACACAACGATACCGGTGATCAGGAAGGCGAGCGGAATCAGGACGGTGAATACGCCCAGACCGATGAACATGATCTGTCCGCCCGACATCGCGATATCATAGGTGATGGTCTGCGTGGGCGTGCTGTAAACCGCTGTGGAGGAACCGGTGGTTCCCGTCGCGTACTTGGAGAGATCCGCGATATACTGGCCGTTTCCATAGGTGGAGGAGCCGGTGAAGGAAGCGTTGAAGAGATAGGGGCTGCCGATGACGATAACATTGGCGTTGAAGTATTCGCCGTCTTCTCCCTTGATCATCTTCACGCCCGCGGCGGCCAGATTATACGAACCGGTTTCGTCCGTCTTTTCCTCCTGCGTGGCCACGTCATAGATGTAGCTGGACTCGGAGGAGGTCAGCAGCGGATGCGTGGAAACGCTGTTGCGGCCTTCCCAGAGAATTTCGATCGGGTTGGTCTGCGGGCTGAGAATATAGCTGTAGCTGTCCGCGCCGTCGAGATCCAGAGAATCGGAAACGTTTGCGAGAATCATCTCCGGAGACTGAACATAGCTGGAGGAATCGCCTTCGATGACCTCAGCGGGGGTCACGTTCATGCCCCACTCGTTCAGATAGCTGTTGAGCACGGGAAGCTCGCCCTGCGCCGGATAGGATACCACCATCACACTGCGATCCATCGAGGTGGAGGTATCGTTCAGATAGGTGTTCAGCTTTTCCACCTCGGCCTCGGAAAGGTCGGTGGCGGGAACGCCCAGCACAACGATCTGCGCGGACTCGGGAATCTCCTCGGTGAGAAGGTTGAAATCCACGGTGTCAAAGTTGTTGTCGTTCAAAATCTCCTTGTAGGAGGTCATATCCAGCATTTCATCGTGGCCGGTGTCAAAGGCGACGATCGGCATGGTGTCGGCGTTCACCGCACTGAGAGCCGAAGCCAGAGCGCCGTTGACATCCGTGTAGCTGATCTGCTGGTAGGTGCTCTGGTCGTACTTCACGGGGAAAAGATCGGAGGAGGTAACCACGCGGTACCGCTTCTCCGTGCGCACCAGAACGCTGCCGGAGGTCAGGCCGTCATACTCGCTGAGCATGCCGGGCTCCTTGTCCGGGTTCTTGTATTCAACGGTGATATTGGAATTGCGCTCGGCCATCTTCGCAGAGATGGCGTCCACCTTCTGATAATTGGCATTCGACTTGGCGGTGCTTTCCTCCATCATGATGATGATCTCGGTCTTTTCATCCACCGTGTCAACCACCTCGGCGGCTTCCTCGGAGAGGCTGTTATCCGCGGATTTGGTCATATCAAGGTTCATGGACGGGAAGCGCTCGCCCAGGATGCCGACAAGCACGTTCATCAGTACAACGGCCACAATAAACACAGCCGTCAAAGCGGTGGCCATGGAGCCATGCTTGAACTTCTGGCTGGTGAGCCGCTGCTTGAGGGTCATTTTTTCCTTCTTCTTATTTTTATTCTTCTTTTTTTCCTCGCTGCGCTTTTTCGCCTGATCGGCGGCAGCCTGCACTTCCTCGGAAATTTCCGGGGCGGAATCCTGTGCGGCTTCGGTCTGCTCCGCCGGAGCGGCAGCGTTTACATCCTCTGTATTTTCCGGCGTGTTATCCACGCGCGGGTTCTTCTCGTTGTCGTGATTCATCGTTTTATGCCTCCCTTTAGCTCCATCTTCTGCTTTCGAGCCTGCGGGCGGTCAGGAAATTGAACACCGCGACGACGCTCAGGAAAAAGACAACGCTGGAGATGTTGAAAATACCGTTGGTGAAGGGGGTATAACGCGCCTGGAAGGAGATCCAGGACACGATGGTCTGCAAAAAGGTGTTGCCGAGCATGTTGCTCAGAGCGCTGCCGAAGGAATCGATCAGCATCAGCAGGATGCTCACGCCGACGGTGCCGACCAGCGCGACGATCTGGCTCTCCGTGAGGGAGGAGATGAACACGCCGATCGCGATGATGGCCGCGCCGTACAGCAGCGAAGCGACGAAGTTGCCGAAAATGCTTGCCCAGGACGGATCCGAGAACGCGCCGATGATGAACGCGGGGACCAGCGTGATGGCCAGCGTAATGAGATACACGGTGAAGGCGGACAGGAACTTGCCCCAGACGATCGCCGTCACGCTCACAGGCGCGGTGATCAGGGCCTGGTCCGTCTTGTTCTTGCGATCCTCACTGAGCGTTTTCATCGTCAGCGCGGGCAGGAACAGCATGCACCAGGTGAACATGATGCCGTACACCTGGCCGATGTAATAGGAGGAGCCTGTCATGACGACCTGGAAATCATACACGCCGAACAGGAACAGAACGACTCCCATGAACACATACGCGATAGGGGAATAATAATAGGAACGCAGCTCACGTCTCCAAATAGCTGTCATGCCTCATCCCCTCCTTCCTTCACTTCGCGGCTCTCCGACGGAATCACCGCGGGATGCTGAATGGATTTCGGAATATACGAATCGCTCGTCAGGCGCAGGAACACGTCCTCAAGCGACAGATCGCTGCTCTTGAGCGCGAGAAGCGGCATGCCGCAGCGGGTGCAGCAGGCGAACAGGTCGCGGCGCAGATCCTTGCCGGGCGCGCCTTCGATTGAATACTCGCACACGCCGGGCTCCTTCTCACCGAAGGATTGCAGCTCGATGACGTTCTTGATCGAGCGCAGGTTTTGCAGGACCTCATGCTCCGGACCCTCGATGCGGGCGATCAGGCGGTGATCGCTCGACAGGTCATGGCTGAGCTTGTCGGGCGTGCCGTCCGCGACGATCACACCCTTGTTGATCACAAGGATTCTCTCGCACACGGCCTGCACCTCGGGCAGGATGTGGGAGCTGAGCACCACCGTGTGGTTGCGGCCCAGATTCTTGATCAGGTTGCGGATCTCGATGATCTGCTTCGGGTCAAGGCCGACGGTCGGCTCGTCGAGAATCAGCACCGGCGGATTGCCCAGCAGGGCCTGCGCGATGCCGACGCGCTGCTTGTAGCCTTTGGAAAGGTTCGCAATCAGGCGCTTATACACATCGTTGATCTTGACAAGAGTGCAGATTTCCTTAATGTGCTTCTCCTTCGGGATCTTGACCTTCTTGAGGTCGTACATGAAATCAAGGTACTCCTTGACCGTCATGTCCATATACAGCGGCGGCATCTCCGGCAGATAGCCGATGAGCTTCTTCACCTCGGCGGGCTCGTCGAGGATGCTGTGTCCCGCCACCGTCACTTCGCCCTCGCTGGCGGAGAGGTAGCCTGTGATGATGTTCATCGTGGTGGACTTACCGGCGCCGTTCGGCCCCAGAAAGCCCAGGATAGTACCCTCCTCCACGGAGAAGCTCACATGGTCCAGAGCCACATTTGAGCCGTACCGCTTCGTGAGGTTTTTGACCTCGATCATCCTGAATTCCTCCTATATGCTTTGCCCTCTCCCCTGTGGGGGTCCTGCGCCAAAGAGCGGGGAGGGGACAGTCAAATCTTTCGATTTGTCAGTTCTCTGAATTTTGCTCCATGCGCACGGTTCCTATTTTAGCGAAAATCCCCCATAATTGCAATCCCAAGTTTATCAGCGCCAAGTGATTATTAGGTGATAAATATATGAATAAAGTGTTAATAGTAAAGCGCGAGCGGAAATCGTTTGCGTTTTTTGTAGAAACAAGACAAAAAAAGAGCCTTCCTCCGGCGGTACAAAACCACGGGGGAAGGCTTGAACGCTTGCTTTTGGTTCCGGAGGACTTATTCCTCGCTGAACATATCCTTGCCGACGCCGCACAGCGGACACACCCAGCTGTCTGGCAGAGCCGCAAACGAGGTGCCGGGGGCAATGCCGTTATCCGGATCTCCGACGGCGGGATCATAAATATAACCGCAGGCGTTGCAAACATACTTATCCATTTTGCATACTCTCCTTTTTTATCGGCCCTGTGGGCCGTTTCCTTCTGTCTCTCAGTATAGCGGCAAGAAAGGGGTTTGTCAATAGAAAATAAGAATTATTCTTGTTTTTTATTTTCCCCCCGCTTTTCCCGCGCCCAGCGGCGTTTCCGACGGGAAAAAGCGGCGCGCCAGAAAGACGCAGGCCGTCCCCACGGCAAAGCCGAGCAGCGAGCCGATAAGCACATCGCTGGGATAGTGCACAAAGAGGAACGCGCGCGAGAACGCGATCAGCCCCGCGAGGATCAGGGCGGCAATCCCCCACCACCGTTTCCCGCAAAACAGCAGCACAGCCGCCGCCGCAAACGAGGAAGCTGAGTGCCCGCTGGGAAACGAAAAGCCATCCGGCAGACGGATCGGCGGAATCAGCTCCGGATGATCCACAAAGGGGCGCGGCCGCTCCACGATGTTTTTCAGGATAATATCATTGATCAAAAAGGTGACGGCGAGCGCCACAAGCAGCAGCACGCCCACACGCCGCCAGCGCCGGACACACAGCAGGATCACCGCAATCGTCAGCCAGATCAGCCCGGCGTTTCCCAGAAAGCTGATCAGCGGAAAAAAGAAACGGGTGAAGTCGTTGTGCAGAAAATCGCGGAAAAACTCGAGGATTTTGACATCCATAAAGGAAGCTCCTTCCCCGGGCAAAGCCCTTTTTTCCGGCACAGCCGGATATTTCGCCTTTATTATATCCCGGCGCATCGGAAAACACAAGGGAAAACAGGCGTTAAAATTCTTTTGCCACATTAAAAATTTCGGTTTTGTGTGGAAAACTACCAAGAAATTGGAACAATTCTGTATGGTGGTATCGGAAAGATAAGAAATTCGTCTGCTTTTCTGTTTTTTTCAGAGAAAAAACTTTCTTTTTTGGAACCTATTGACAAAAGGGAAAAGATAGCGTATAGTTATCACAGTGCCTGAGCCAGTCTCGGTGCACATATTTTGAGTAAACGAGGTATAGCATCCAATGTACGAGGACAAGACTTTAATCTGCAAAGAATGTGGCGCCGAGTTCGTGTTCACCGCTGGTGAGCAGGAGTTCTACGCGGAGAAGGGCTTCACCAACGAGCCCCAGAGATGCAAGGCCTGCCGTGCCGCCCGTAAGACGGCCAGAGGCGAAGCCGGTGGTACCCGCGAGATGTTCGACGCTGTCTGCGCCGAGTGCGGAAAGCCCTGCAAGGTTCCGTTCCAGCCCAGAGAAGACCGTCCGGTCTACTGCAGCGATTGCTTTGCAGCCAGAAGATAAATCTAGTATAACTTTATATCAGATTTTCGGTACGCCCTTCGGGGCGTACTTTTTTTGTTCCCCCGGATTTGACAAACGCCGCCGCAAAGCCCTATAATATTCCTATCCTATTTATATATAAGCACGCTATCCCGCCCGCGCTCCATTGCCGGGCGGCTTTTCTTCTCACACAGAGCCCGTTTGGGCCGCAAACTTATCGGGAAGGTCAGGTGACTGGGGTGCCCAGCAGACACGACAAAAGGAAAAAAGAAGGATGGTTTTCCGCTCTCTTTGGGCGCGGACGCGAGGAGGAACCGCGCCGGAGCACCCCGAGGCCCCGGCCCGAGCCGCCGCGCGACCCCGTGGAGGAGCGCCGCCGCGCCCTGCGGGAATCGGGACCGGTTTCGCAGACGCGCAGGCCGTTTAATATTGACATTGCGCTGGACACGCCCACGCAAAAGCCCGCCGCTCAAAAGCCCCCTGTCCGGCAGGAAAATGCGCAGGCGAAGCCCTCCACGCAGCGGCAGACAGCCTCATCGGCAGGAACATCCTCTGCCGCGCGTCCGCAGGCTTCCGTTTCCCGCCCGCAGACTCCGTCTTCCACACACACGGGAACCCGTCCCTCGGTGCAGCCGCGCCCCGCTTCCCAGCCGCCGGCGCGCCGCCCGGCCGCTCAGCGGAATGTGGTGCCGGAGCCGTACCGTTCCTATTATGCGTCGCTGCCGAAAAAGCCGTATTATCCCGTGGCCGTGCCGCTCAAACCGGAGCCGCCAAAACCCGCAACCTACCGCGTGCGGGAGATCTACGGAAAACCCCGCCCCAATCCGCGCAGCATCCTGATTCCGGCCCGTCTGATCCCGGCCCCGCCGGTATTCTCCGCCCGTTCGCCCGACGGGCGCGCGCCCGTGTCCCGTCCGGAACCGGACATACCGCGTGAGCCCACCGCGCGCGAGCGGTTGATCGCCCTTGTCTCGGAGCCTGCACAGCAGCCTGTTCAATCTGCCGTTTCCGCTCCTGCCCCGGTGATGGAGGTTGCTGAACCCGCTATTTCTGCTCCGGCCCCGGCGACGGAACTTGCTGAACCTACCATTCCTGCTGCGGCTCCCATGGTGGAGTCTGTCGAACCCGCTGTTTCTGCTCCGACTCCCGTGGCGGAGCCTGATGAGCCTGCCGCTCCTGCCCCCGCCCCGTCGGATGTTTCCATCTGGGATCGGCTGGAACAGGCGGTTTCTCAGCCCTCCGGCCGCCCTGCCCCGCTGATGCGTCTCTCCCCGGAAGCGGAGGAGAACGAGGAACCAACGGAAACCGTGGAACCGGTTCCTCCCACTCCGGAGCCGGAACCCAAGCCCGAACCCGAGCCGGAGCCGAAGCCGGAATCAGAGCCAGAACCGGAAGCACTTCCCAGCGCCCCGCCCGTTCTGACGGAGGAGGAACAGGCTCAGGCGCTGGCGGCACTGCTTGATCACGCGCAAGCCGCTGCGCCATCCTCTGAATCCCCCGCTCCCCTGACCCGTGGCCCGCTGGCTCCCGAACCGGAGCAGCAAGAACCGGAACAACCGGAGCCGGAGAAACCGGAGCCTGCCCCAACAGCGACAGACCTTCCCCTGCCTCCTCCCGCCGGATCCGGCCACTATGTGTATGTGGATAACAGTGACGACTGGGACGACGATCCCTTCTTCACCAACTGGGATATTGAGCAATTCCCCGACGAGGAACCGGAGGAGGGGGAGGAGGCTTCCCCTGAGATTTCCCAGGAAAGCGAGACGGAACCGGCTGAGCTCCTCGCGGAAACCACCGTCGCGGAGCAGAATGAGCAAGCTTCTGCGGAAAACGCGGAGCCAACCGAGCCGGTTTCGGAAACCGAGATTGTCGCGGAAGCTTCCCCCGCACCCGCCGAACTCTCCGACTGTCCCAGCCCTGCGACGGAGCCTGCCGGGGAACCCTTACAGGAAGCATCCGGCGACCCCTCCTCAGAAACGGCTCCTGCGGAAGCCACAGCGGAAACTGCGGCGGAACCCACGGAAACGCCCGTTGTTCCGGCGAACAGCACCCCCGCCAGTTCTCCCGCACCGGCGGCCCAGCCTGTTTTCCAGGCCACCGTCAAGCCGATCCGTCCCGCCTCGAAAACGCCGACCGTTGAGGTACCCGCCATTCCCACCTCCCTGCTGGAATACAGCCCCGAACCGGACATGGACTCGGTGGAGGAGGAGCTGAACGCCAACGGCGAAAAGCTGATTGAGACGCTGCAAAGCTTCGGCGTGCGCGCTACCATGCTGGAAGCGTGCCGCGGCCCGGCGGTAACGCGGTATGAGCTTCAGCCCGCCGCCGGTGTGAAGATCAGCAAGATCACAAACCTCTCGGACGACATCGCCCTGAACCTTGCCGCCACAGGCGTGCGCATCGAGGCCCCCATTCCCGGCAAAGCCGCCGTGGGAATTGAGGTGCCGAACCGCAAGGTCAGCACGGTGCGCATGCGCGAGCTGATCGAATCCTCCGCGTTCCGGCGCGCCGAAAGCCCGCTCACCACGGTGCTTGGGCGCGATATCGCGGGCGAGCTGGTGATGGCCGATTTGGCGCAGATGCCCCACCTGCTGATCGCAGGTTCCACCGGTTCCGGTAAATCCGTATGCATCAACTCGCTCATTGTGAGCCTGCTTTACAAGAGCACGCCGCAGGAGGTGCGCTTCCTCATGATCGACCCGAAGGTGGTCGAGCTGGGAATTTACAACGGTATTCCCCACCTCATCGTCCCCGTGGTGACGGACCCGCGCAAGGCCGCCGGAGCGCTCGGCTGGGCGGTGACGGAGATGCTGCGCCGCTATCAGCAGTTTGCCGCCAACAACGTGCGCGATCTCAACTCCTATAACCGTCTGGCTCAGGAGCGCAATTACATTGACGAGCAGGGCATGCGCATGGAGCATATGCCGCAGATCGTCATCATCATCGACGAGCTGGCCGACCTCATGATGGCCGCTCCCAACGAGGTGGAGGACTCCATCTGCCGTCTGGCGCAGATGGCCCGCGCCGCCGGAATGCACCTGGTCATTGCGACGCAGCGGCCGTCCGTGGACGTTATCACCGGCATCATCAAGGCGAACATTCCCAGCCGCATTGCGTTCGCGGTGTCCTCACAGGTGGACTCCCGCACCATTCTGGACATGGGCGGCGCGGAAAAGCTGCTCGGACGCGGAGATATGCTCTTCTCCCCCATCGGCAACAACAAACCCACCCGTGTGCAGGGCTGTTTCATCGACGACCGTGAAATTGAAGCCGTTGTGGAGTTCATCCGTCAGGCCGCTTCCGCCGAGTATGACGAGGGCGTGATGGAAGAAATTGAGCGCGGCGGCGCACAGGAGCAGTCCGGCGACAGCGATTCCCCCGAGGGCGATCCGATGATCCCCGAAGCGGTCCGCTGTGTCGTGGAAGCCGGGCAGGCGTCCACGTCGCTCTTGCAGCGCAGGCTGCGCCTGGGCTACGCCCGCGCCGGCCGGCTGGTCGACGAGATGGAGCAGATGGGCGTTGTGGGACCGCACGAGGGCAGCAAGCCCCGTCAGGTGCTGATCACCTGGCAGCAATACCTGGAAATGGCGCAGAACCGTGGCTGGGAAAGCTGATCCCGCTTGACAGGACTTGCTTTCATGCGGTACAATAAAAATGTTATTTTGCAATTTATCAACCGGTTTCCTGCAAAAACAGGATTCCGCACAATTCTGCCCCGGCGCGCGCAGGGGCGAGGGAGTGATCGACATGAACCATGTTTGGATTCCGGAGGGGTACCGCTCCTGTCTCGGGCTGTACGACACGCAGAAGGCCATCGGCCTGATCAAGAACCTGTTTCAGCAGAAGCTGTGCCTTGCGCTGCATCTCAAGCGCGTCACTGCCCCGCTGTTTGTTGAGCCGTCCAGCGGCCTGAATGACGATCTCAACGGCGTGGAGCGCCCGGTGGCGTTCGACATTCCCGCCGTCGGCGGCGAGGGCGCGCAGGTCGTGCACTCGCTGGCCAAGTGGAAGCGCATGGCCCTGTACCGCTACGATTTCCACCCCGGCAACGGCCTTCTGACAGACATGAACGCCATCCGCCGCGACGAGGAGCTTGACAACCTGCATTCGATCTACGTCGATCAGTGGGACTGGGAAAAAGTCATTCTTCCCGAGGATCGCAACGTGGATTATCTGAAGGAAACCGTCCGGAAAATTGCGGGCGTGATCTGCAACACGCTCGAAGAACTGCAATATTATTTCCCGCAGCTTCCCGGCGGGCTGTCCCGCGATATCACCTTTGTGACGACGCAGGAGCTGGAGGATCGCTGGCCGCACCTCTCCCCGAAGGAGCGCGAGGACGCGCTGCTGGCCGAATGCCGCACCGCCTTCCTCATGCAGATCGGCGGCCGCCTGCGCTCCGGCGAGCGTCACGACGGCCGCGCCCCGGACTACGACGACTGGACGCTCAACGGCGACCTGCTGTTCTGGGACGAGGTGCTCGACCGCTCCATTGAGCTGTCCAGCATGGGCATCCGCGTTGACCCGGCGGCCATGGATCGCCAGCTCACCGAAGCGGGCTGCGACAACCGCCGTTCCCTGACCTTCCATAAGATGCTGCTCGAAGGCAAGCTGCCGCTCACGATCGGCGGCGGTATCGGACAGTCCCGTCTGTGCATGCTGCTGCTGCACAAGGCGCATATCGGAGAAGTGCAGGTTTCCGTGTGGGACGACGCCACCCTCGCCGCCTGCCGCGACGCGGGGATCGAGCTGCTGTAACCCAGACGCCCTCCCGAAAGGGCGCAGATCAGGAGGAAACGCAATGGCACAAGAGCGCGGCGAAGCGATCCAATATAAGCTGGCGGACGCGGCGCGCCGCTGCATGCGCGACACCCCCGTGGACAGCCTGACCGTCAGCCGGATTGTCCGCGAAGCGGGCGTGGCGCGGCAGACGTTTTACCGCCATTTTGCGGATAAATACGATCTGATCAACTGGTATTTTGATAAGCTGCTCCTCGAATCCTTCGAGCACATGGGCAGCGGGCGCACCGTGCGCGAGGGCTATGAGCGCAAGTTCGCGTTTATCCGGCAGGAGCGTGTCTTTTTCCGCGCGGCCTTCCGTTCCAACGCGCAGAATTCCCTGCGCGACCACGATTTGGAGCTGATCCTCCGCTTCTTCACCGACTTAATCCGGAGCAAAACCGGGCAATCGCCCGACGAAGATCTGGCGTTCCTTCTGGAAGCCTACTGCTGCGGAGCCATTGCGATGACGGTAAAATGGGTGCTCGGCGGGATGCCGGACAGCCCGGCCCTGCTCGCTTTCCGCATGGTGCAGGCCTTCCCCGCCCCGCTGGCGGAGCTGTTCCGGCAGCATGGCCTGCTGGGGGAATCGGAGCAGCCGCCCACGGAAGCTTCGGAAAAATAGACATTTCTTTGTTTCTGTCACTTTACTTTTTTGTCCCGTTTTTGTACCATGAAAGGTACAGAGGGCGTGCGTCCTGCTGGCGCACGCCCCTTTTTATTTTTGACGAGGAGTGACCGAAATTATGGCAAACCGCATTATGCTCAATGAAACCTCCTACCACGGCGCCGGTGCGATCGCGGAGATCGTCACGGAAGCCAAGGCGCGCGGCTTCTCGAAGGCCCTCATCTGCTCCGACCCGGATCTCATCAAGTTCGGCGTGACGGCCAAGGTCACGGATCTGCTGGACAAGGCCGGTCTGGCTTATGCCGTTTACTCCGGCATCAAGGCCAACCCGACGATTGAAAACGTGAAAGACGGCGTGAAGGCGTTCCAGGACGCCGGAGCCGACTACATCATCGCCATCGGCGGCGGCTCCTCCATGGACACCTCCAAGGCGATCGGCATTATCATCAACAACCCCGAGTTTGCCGACGTGCGCAGCCTGGAGGGCGTGGCTCCCACGAAGAAGCCCTGCGTCCCGATCATCGCCGTGCCGACCACGGCAGGCACCGCCGCTGAGGTAACGATCAACTACGTCATCACCGACGTGGAGCGCAAGCGCAAGTTCGTCTGCGTCGACCCGCACGATATGCCCGTTGTGGCCATCGTCGACCCCGATATGATGTCCTCCATGCCCAAGGGCCTGACCGCCGCCACCGGTATGGACGCGCTGACCCACGCCATCGAGGGCTATATCACCAAGGGCGCTTGGGAGATGACGGACATGTTCCATCTCAAAGCCATCGAGATCATTTCCCGCTCCCTGCGCGGCGCGGTGGAAAACACCAAGGAAGGCCGCGAGGGCATGGCGCTTGCTCAGTACATCGCGGGCATGGGCTTCTCCAACGTTGGCCTTGGCATTGCGCACTCCATGGCGCACACCCTCGGCGCTGTCTATGACACGCCCCACGGCGTGGCCTGCGCCATGATGCTCCCCATCGTGATGGAGTATAACGCCGAGTGCACCGGCGAGAAGTACCGCGAGATCGCGCGCGCCATGGGCGTGTCCGGTGTGGACGCAATGAGCCAGGCTGAGTACCGCAAGGCCGCTGTCGACGCTGTCGCGAAGCTCTCCGCCGACGTGGGCATCCCCTCCACTCTGCCCGCCCTCAAAGAAGAGGATCTCACCTTCCTCGCGGAATCCGCTTATGCCGACGCCTGCCGTCCCGGCAACCCGAAGGACACCAACGTCGAGGATCTCAAGTCCCTCTTCCTCCGCCTCAAGGCAGACTGAGTCTGCACGCAAATCGCGCACGCCGCGTCCCGCGGCGAACCACGGTAAAACACATCGACCCCCTTGCGATCTTACGTCGCAAGGGGGTCTTGCTTTGCCGCCCGCGTTGTTCTCACGGAGAAAAACGGCGGGTTAGCTGTAATTTTCAGCTGGGTTCTAATTGACGCGCTTCGGCTTCGCCGTAAGCTTCAGCAGCTGGGTGCTATCCGCAAGCCTATGTAGGGCCGTTCCCCAACCCACGGAATCTCCCAAAATTATTTCCCACGCTAATTTTGGGAGATTCCCCCACCAGCCGGCCAGTCTTGCGCGTCAGCGCAAATTTGGCCGGCCGTGACGGGGGAGAGGGGGCGCAAGCCTAACGTAGAAAACAAAGCGCGGGGTTCGAAGGGGCCAGGCCCCTCGCGGTTCTTTCCCCCATTTCTTGGCGGCAAGAAATGGGGGGCCATGCGGCCTGAGCTTATTCGACACAAAGCTGATTGAAGCAATTGGTGACGGCGGTCTCATACTCCTGAGACCACTCAGCGGGTTCAAACTGCGTATAGGAGACGCGGCCCACCGTATCCTCATAGAAAAACGACCGCACGGTGTAGACGTAGCCATAATCACATTCCACGCTGATCTGGGCATACACGATCCCATCCGGCGTTTCTCCGGTGGTCACAGGCACGACAATGCACTCATCCTCCCACGAGCCATATCCCTCCAACAAACTTTGAACCGTTTGCAGCTGCGTGTCCTTGTCATCGGCACGAAGCGGATCATCCGTATACCATTCCACACTGTAGGCGTATGTAATACCCGTAGAACTGGACAGTTCCTTGTAATAATCCCCTTCATAGAAATCCATATCAGCCGGCATCGGGATAGCGAGACCGGTGTCCGGGATAGAGGCCAAACTCCATTCCAGAGGCTTTTCCTCTGGCTCTGATTCCTCCGGCAGCGGCTCCTCCGCTTCCTCCACGCCCCATTCGGGCGCCACCGTGTCACCGGGATCGGGTTCGGGAGCTTCGGACACCACGCTGATCTCCTCCGGCCACGATTCCGCCGCTTCCTCCTCCTTCTGGTATGAGGAAATGCTGAACGTCAGCAGCATCACGCTTCCCAGCGCACACAGAATGAAAAACAGAAACAAAAGCGTCCCGCCCAGCGTGCGCGGAGCTTTCGCGGAAAATGTCACATCGTTCGGGATTCCGGCGGTCGCGGCGTTCAGCCGGTGATAGGAAAGCACACCCACAAGCCCCATCGCGGAGAAGATCAGAAGCGGGGCCACAAAGCAGGCGGTTCCCCCTCCGAATCCCCAGAAGCCCGAGGTAAACAGCAGAAGGATCGCCACGACCATCCCCGCAATCGCTCCGACGCGGTTCCGTTTCAGAAATCCGAACGCCAGCACGAACAGCACCAGAGCCGCGCCGCTTGCCACCGCAGCCACCAGCCACGCGAATTTCTCCTCATCCCAGAAGTAAACCTCGCGGATTCGCGGCAGGGCGAACAGCGCTCCCAGCGCCAGAAACAGCAGCGCATAGCATGCAAGACCAACGGCCCCCAGATTCGACAGGCGGCGCGCGGTGCGGAATTGGCCGATCAGCTCCTCCCGTGTGGCAGCCTGCTTTGTGACCGGCCTGCCCGCCTGCCGTGTGTTCGGCGGCGGAACCTCGTAGGCTTTCTGTGCCGTCTTTGGGGCGGGTTGGCTGTTTGCCGGACGGTTCACCCACTGGGATCCGGCGGACGATGGCTTCTCTTCTTCTTTCGGATTCAAGGGCCTGTCCGGCAGCTCCCATGGCTCCAGCTCCTCGTTCTTGTTCCTCCTCATGGGGTATCCTCCTTTGTGTCACTGTCAATCAATCCGCCGCCCAGAACCAGCGCGCCGTCGTAAAACACAGCGGACTGGCCGGGCGTGACGGAACGCTGGGGTTCGTCAAAGCGCACGGCGGCACGCCCGCCGGGAAGCGGCGTGACCTCGCACGGCGCGGCGGGGGCGTGATACCGGATTTTCGCGCGGCAGCGGATCGGCCCGGCGGGAGCGTCAAACGGGATCCAGTTCACCCCGGAAACCGTCAGCTCCGCGCGGTACTGGCTGCCCTCCTCGCCGAGCACCACACGGTTGCGGGCAGCGTCGAGCGCGGTGACGTACATCGGCTTTCCAAACGATCCAAGCCCCTTGCGCTGGCCCACGGTATACCGCGCCAGCCCCTGATGTCGGCCCAGCACATTTCCCGCCGCGTCGACAAAATCGCCCGGCGTGAACGGCTCGTTTGCGTACCGCGCCAGAAAAGCGGCATAATCGCCGTCCGGCACAAAGCAGATATCCTGGCTGTCCGGCTTCGACGCGACGGGAAGCCCCGCCTCCCGCGCAACCTCGCGCACCTGCTCCTTTTCGAGCGAACCGATCGGAAACACAATATGCGCGAGCTGCTCCTGCGAAAGCGCGTACAGCATATACGACTGATCCTTTTTCGACGGCACGGCTTCCAGCAAAAAACGCCCGTTTTCCTCGCGGATCCGCGCGTAATGCCCAGTCGCCACCGCGTCAAAGCCGTTGTCGAGCGCATAGCGGAGCATCGCCCCGAATTTCACGGCGCGGTTGCACAGAACGCAGGGATTCGGCGTGCGTCCCGCGCGGTATTCGGCGGCAAATACATCCATCACCTCGCGGCGGAATGTCTCCCGCAGCTCCACCGTGCGGTGCGGGATCCCCAAAACAGCAGCCGCGCGGGCGGCGTCCCCCGCGCCGTCCGCGTTTCCTTCGAGAAGAAGGGTCGCGCCCTCCACCTCATAGCCCTGCCTGCGCAGGAAAACAGCGGCGGCGGCGCTGTCCACGCCGCCGCTCATTCCAAGAAGGACCCGCTTCACAGCCAGATCCCGCTGTCGTCCGCCGCCGCTTCCTCGTCCGGATCGTCCGGCAGAACGACAAAGCGTCTGCGTCCTGTAAAGAAATCCGAGAGAACGCCCGGGGCAGGCTCCTCATGCTCCTGCGGGCCGCAGTCCCTCTGCGGATCGCAGCACGGACAGGAATCGCAGCTTTCGCCGCAGCCGTCGCAGGGATCGTCCTGCGGCTCCGCCTGCGAAGCGATCTCCTCCATCTTCTCAAAAGCGCGGCGCATGCGGGCCGTGCTCTCCTCGACCGAGCGGCACAGGCGCTCCGTCTCCTCGTTCTGCGGATCGCGCAGATTCTCAAAGTAGTACTTGCCCAGCGCCACATAGGCCCGCGCCGTGTTCTCGCGCTCGTTGCGGATCACGATGCGCAGACGGTTGATCACGGACGCACGGTGATTCTTCTCCACCACGGAATCTATGACTCTGGCAATCCCGTTTCCCAGGTTCTCCAAAAAACTCATCTGAAAACTCCTCCTTTTCGGGGTTCTTTTTTTCATTATATCGCATTCCACACCGGAATAACAGTATTATTTGTGTAATCTTTTTTTCCATACCTTTTTCTTTCCCTGTGATATTTTCGACCGCGCTCTCCATACTAAAAACCGGAAGTATTCCTTTTTAAATTCTGGTATGTTATAATAGGAACAGTTATGCCGCCGGGCGGATGCTTCCGCCGCGGGCGCAACCTGGGAGATTTGAAAGAGGTATCTATCATACTATGTCGACAGAGATTAAAAAGGAAGTGAAATGCCCCGGCTGCGGCGCGATGTCGCAGGCGAGAATGTGGTCCGGAATCAACGCGGAGGTCAACCCAAACCTTCGCCTGAGCGTGCTGGACGAGTCTCTTTTTGACTGGACGTGCCCGCACTGCGGATATCAGGCGATGCTCGTCTACCCGTGCCTGTACCACGACAAAGGGCGGCGCTTCATGATCTACATTCTGCCGCGAGAGCCGGATCCCCAAAAGGCCGCCGGAATCTCGGCGCAGTTTCCGCAGCTTCGCGGCGTGCGCAAGCGCGTGACAGGCTCTTTAGCCACGCTCAAAGAAAAAATCCTTCTCTTTGAGGACGGGCTGGACGACCGCGCCGCCGAGCTGGTCAAGCTTCTTTTGGCACTGGTGCTGGCGCACAGCACGGGAAAGCGCGTGGAACAGGGCTTTTACTGCTCCTGCGACGAGGAAAAGGATCGGATCGGTTTTTCCTTCTTTGTGGAAGGCGAGGAGGAACCGGTGCGCCGCATGACCTCCTTCGCCGCGTACCGGCAGGCGCTTTCCATCGCGGAATCCCTGCTGCCGCCCGACGGCGACGATTTCCTTCTGGTGAACCAGGCCTTCGCGCGCACCCTGCTGTACCGTTACCGCCAGGGCGGCGAAATGCCGGAATCCGCCGAACCGCAGGCAGACCAGCAGATCCCGGCGGAACCCGAGCCGAAACCCGCGCCGGAGCCAGAGCCAACCTCCGCGCCGGAGCCGGAAAAGGAACCGGAGCAGCAGACCCAGCCCGAGCCGGAACAGACTGCCGAACCGGAGCAGCTCCTCGGGCCCGCCGCCGATCCGGTCGCGAAGCCGGTGGCCGAATGGGTGGGCAAGCCGATGGCCGAAACAATCGCCGAGGCAATGGCCGAACCGGATGACACACCGCAGGAAGCTCCAATGGATTTTGCGGCACTCGAAACACCAACCGGCGAGGAACCGCCTGAAAATAAGATGGGAGAGTAACAGCCAATGTGCGGAGTTTGTGGTTTTACAGGAGAAATCGTGGACAGAGACGCTGCCTTGCGCCGCATGACGGATGTGATTACGCACCGCGGCCCGGACAGCAGCGGCTTTCACCTCGGCCCCGGAATCGCGATGGGATTCCGCCGTCTGAGCATCATTGACGTGGGCGAGGGCGGCGATCAGCCCATTTACAACGAGGACAAAACCCTTGTGCTCACCTTCAACGGTGAGATTTACAACTACCAGAGCCTGCGCGCGGAGCTTGTGGAAAAAGGCCATGTGTTCACAACGAAAACCGATTCCGAGGTGCTGATCCACGGCTTTGAGGAGTGGGGCCCCGATCTGCTCCCCCGCCTGCGCGGCATGTTCGGCTTTGCGATCTGGAACACAAAGGACGAAAGCCTGTTCCTCGCGCGCGACTATTTCGGCATCAAACCGCTGCACTACTGTGTGCAGGACGGTCATTTCCTCTACGGCTCCGAGATCAAAAGCCTGCTGGAATTTCCGGGCTTTCATAAGGAGTTCAACGAGCGCGCGCTCGACAGCTATATTTCCTTTGAATACGTCGTCCCGCCCGAGACCTTTTTCAAGGGCGTGTACGCTCTCCTGCCGTCGCATTACCTGTGGTACCGCAACGGCAAGGTGGAAACGCACCGGTACTGGGAGCCCAAGTTCCAGCCGGACGAGAGCATGACGGAGGAGGAAGCCGTCTCCGCCATCGAGAAGGTGTTTGAGGAATCCGTGGCCGCGCACAAGATCAGCGACGTGGAGGTCGGCTGTTTCCTGTCCTCCGGCGTGGATTCCAGCTATGTCTCCACCTACTTCAAGGGCCAGAAAACCTTCACGGTGGGCTTTGACTACGGCGATCGCTACAATGAGATTGATTTCGCCAAAAATCTGAGCGAAAAAATTGGGCTGGAGCACCATTATAAGGTGATCTCCGCCGACGAATACTGGGACGCTGTTCCAAAGGTGCAGTATCACATGGATCAGCCGCTCGCGGACGCTTCCTGCGTCGCGCTCTATTTCGTCTCGAAGATTGCGAGCGAGTACGTCAAGGTTGTGCTCTCCGGCGAGGGCGCGGACGAACTGTTCGGCGGGTACAACATCTACCACGAGCCGGACGATCTGGCCAGCTACCAGCGGCTTCCGCTGTTCCTGCGCCGGGCGGCGGCTGCCGTGGCAAAGGCGCTGCCCTTCTCCTTCCGGGGAAAAAGCTTCCTCATTCGCGGCGCGCTGCCGATCGAGGAAAACTTCATCGGCAACTGCTCCATGTTCACCATGGACGAAAAGCGCCGCCTGCTGCGCGACGGTCTGCCTTGCACCCGCCCGCAGACGCTTACTAAGCCGATCTACGATCGCGTGCAGGGCCTGGACGACGTGACAAAGATGCAGTATCTGGACATCAACGTGTGGCTGGTGGGCGATATCCTTCTCAAAGCCGACCGCATGAGCATGGCCAACTCCCTCGAACTGCGCGTTCCGTTCCTGGACAAGGAAGTGTTCGCCGTCGCCTCGCGCCTGCCGCGCCGCCTGCGCGTCAACAAGGAAAACACCAAGTACGCCATGCGCAAGGCCGCCATGCGTCATCTGCCGCAGGCCACGGCGCAGAAAAAGAAGCTCGGATTCCCCGTCCCCACGCGCGTCTGGCTGCGCGAGGAAAAATATTACCGCATCGTGCGCGAAGCCTTCGAGAGCGAGACGGCCCGCAAATTCTTCAACACCTCCGCGCTCGTTGCCCTGCTTGACGATCATTACCACGGCAAGCACGACAACAACCGCAAAATCTGGACCATCTACGTCTTCCTCGTCTGGTACAACCTCTACTTCGCAGGCTAAGCCTGCACGCATGCCGCGCAAGCGGCGGGCAAGCCCGCCGCCCGGCTCGCAGAAACACGCCGACCCCTCTGCGATCTCACGCCGCAGAGGGGTCTTGCTTTGCGGCCCGCGGCCCATCCACGGAGCGGCACGGGAGGTGGGCTGTGATTTTCAGCGTGGTGCTAATTGACACGCTTCAGCGGCCCGGTGCTATCCGCAAACCCGCGTAGAGCCGTTCCCCCACCCACGGAATCTTCCAAAATTATTTCCCACGCTAATTTTGGGAGATTCCCCTCACCAGCCGGCCAGTCTTGCGCGTCAGCGCAAATTTGGCCGGCCGTGACGGGGGAGAGGGGGCGCAAGCCTAACGTAGAAAACAAAGCGCGGGGTTCGAAGGGGCCAGGCCCCTCGCGGTTCTTTCCCCCATTTCTTGGCGGCAAGAAATGGGGGGCCCTCCGCGGCCTGAGCGGAAAAGAAGCACTCCGCCGCAGGCGGAGCATAAGGCGGAAACGAAAAAACACAGCCGGTTGGCTGTGTTTTTTCAATGTGCGCATCATTGCGTACTATTTCATTTATACACTGGCAGTGGCGGCAGCGGCGCGCTGCTCGGCAATATTCAGCACATGGTCGCCGATACGCTCAAAGTCGGTGAGCAGCTCGCTGAAGATGATACCGCCCTCATCGGAGCAAGTACCCCGGCGCATGCGATCCAACTGACTGTCGCGGAACTCACCGGTCATATCGTCAATCTTCTGCTCGAAGGAAGCGGCGCGCTCCAGCCAGCGGTCAACGTCGACGCCCGGCTCCGTCTCGAGAATATCAATCGCTTCCAGACAGACATTCTGCATCTTGCGCAGTTCGGCGCGGGCATCCTCTGAAAAATGGATGTTCTTTCTCTTGAGAAGCTGGGTATATTCGCAGATATTCATGGCATGGTCGCCAATGCGCTCAATGTTGCCGGAAATCAGATAATACGCGCTGACGGCGGCGGAGTCCTTCTCGTTCGTCTCATTGACGATAACGTCCGAGATATACCGGCAGATCTCCTTGTTCAGAAAATCAATATATTCTTCCGTTTCCTCGGCCTGTTCCAGACGGCGGGGATCGGTGGCCAGAACAGCCTCAAAGGCGAGATCCACATTCTGACGCGCCATGCCGAGCATGCGGCTGATCTCCTGGCGGAGCTGGTTGACGTACATGGCGGAGAAGCCGATCGGGTGCTCCTGACGCGTGAGCGCCGGGCCGGGCACGAGATAGGCCAGGTGCATGCCTTCCTTCTCGTTCTCATTGCGATCCGGCAGGATGCGCATGGCAACCTTGACCAGCAGCGTGCCGAACGGCAGAAGGATCAGCGTCGTGACAATGTTAAACAGCGTGTGCATGTTGGCGATCTGGGAATCCGGGCTTCCGGGGGTGAAGGAAGCCACCAGATCCGTCAAAGGAGTCGTCATGCAGACGATCGTGAACAGCACAGTGCCGAACAGGTTGAACATCAGGTGAATGATGGTGGTGCGCTTCGCGTTGCGGGAGGTGCCGAAGGAAGCCAGCACCGCCGTGATGCAGGTGCCGATATTCTGGCCGAACAGGACGTATACCGCCGAATCCAGCCCGACAATCCCGCCGGCCGCCATAGCCTGCAAAATGCCGACGGAAGCCGAGGAGGACTGAATGATAGCTGTGAACAGCATGCCCGCCGCAATGCCGACAAGCGGGTTCGAGAAGGTGCTCACCATCTCCACAAAGGCGGGCCACTCGCGCAGCGGCTCCATGGAAGAGCTCATCATCTCCATGCCGATGAACAGCACGCCGAGTCCTGCCAGAATGTTTCCGTAATGGTGAATCTGCGGTTTCTTGAAGAATACGACCATCGCCACGCCCACGAACGCGAAAAGCGGGGCAAGCTGGCCGATATCGAGCGCGATCAGCTGACCGGTGATCGTGGTGCCGATGTTCGCGCCCATGATGATCCACACTGCCTGGCGCAGCGTCATCATGCCGGAGTTGACAAAGCCGACGACCATGACGGTCATGGCGGAGGAGGACTGAATGACGGCGGTGATACCCGCGCCGACCAGCACTCCAAGAAAACGATTTGCCGTGAGTTTTTCCAGGATCCGCTTCATCCGGTTGCCGGCCGCAGCCTCAAGACCGGAGCTCATCATCTGCATGCCGTACAGGAACAGCGCCAGACCGCCCAGGAGTCCAAGGACAATGCTCACATCCACAATATTCCCTCCGTTTTTCCGGCGGCCCCGCAGATCTCGCCGCTTCCCCGCAGCCATCCCGGCACGGGCTGCGCTCCGCCTTTACCTTGTCTTTACACATTCTTTTCTTACTCTTTTAGTATATCCAATTTCAAAAGAAAGCGTCAACGGACTTTACGAGAACTTTACAAATACTTTTCCCGTCTTTGACAATTTACGACGGATTCCTCCCCTTTTCCCGCGCCCAAAACCGCATTGACGCGGCGGGTGCGCACTGCTATACTGGGAAAGGAGCGTTTTCCGGGAAATTCTTCCGGAAGGCCAAAGGAGGAATCATTGCCATGCTCACCCTTTCCATCTCGCAGAATTATCTGCTGATTCCCGTCAAGCTGGGAGCGGAAAAGCAGCTTCTCACCGTCTTTTCCGCACAGGACAAGGAAAAAAAGCTCTACGAGTTTGAAGTGCCCTTCCCGCGCGGCGGGGAAGCGCCGGACTGGTTTGCCGCCATCCCGATGCGCCGCCACCGGGGCGAAACGCTGCTGCTGTGCGCTCCCATCCCCGACGAGGAGCTTTCCGCCGTGCGGCAGGCGGAGAATCGCCCGGAGCCAGCGCCCGGCCGCCCGCTCGTGCACTTTGCTCCCGAACACGGCTGGATGAACGATCCCAACGGCCTTGTCCGGCTGGCCGACGGCACGGCGCGCCTGTACTGCCAGTATCACCCCTTCGGCGTGGAATGGGGCATGATGCACTGGGGCTCCGCCAAAAGCCGCGATCTCCTGCACTGGGAGACGGGAGATATCGCCCTTTTTCCGGATGAAGCAGGCACCATGTTCTCCGGGTGCGGCTGGCGCGACGCGGAAAACGCCGCCGGATTCGGCCCGGACGCGCTTCTGTTCTATTACACCAGCGCGGGCGGCACGGACGCGCCCTGGTCGCGCGACGGCGTGTTCACCCAGCGGCTGGCTGTGAGCACGGACGGCGGGGAAACGCTCGAAAAGCAGCCCGGCCTGCTCCTGCCCAATCTGGCCCACGCGAACCGCGATCCCAAGGTGTTTTATCACGCGCCGTCGGGAGCATACTGCATGGCGCTGTACCTTTCGGAGAACGATTTCGCCCTTTTCCGCTCGCCGGATCTGATTCACTGGGAGCAGACGCAGTTTCTCACTCTGCCCGAGATGTGGGAATGTCCCGACCTGTTCCCGCTTTCCGCGGATGGGGAAGAAAAATGGGTGTTCTGGAGCGCGGACGGCTACTACGCCGTCGGCTCCTTCGACGGATGGCGCTTCACCCCCGAACAGCCGGTGCGCATGGCCTACGGCAACCGGATTCCCTACGCGGCGCAGACCTTCCCGCGCGAGGAAGGCCGCGTGCTCTCCGTCGCTTGGCTGCGCCTGCCAAACGCCGGACGCGGCTACACCGGTGTGATGGCCCTTCCCGCCGAGCTGAGCCTTGTGCGCGACGGGGAGGGCTGGGCCCTGCGGATGCACCCGTGCCGCGAGCTTTTCTCCGCGCTGCGCGAAATGCCCGAGGGAAAAGCGCCGGACGCGCCGTGGCTTCTGTGCTCTACCATCCCGGCGGACGCGGGACGCGCGCACCTCTCGTTCCCCGGCGGGGAGATCGTTCTGGACATGGACGCGGGCACGGGACGCTTCGGCGAAACCGATCTGACCTTCGCGCCGAAGCAGCCGCTCTCCCTCTCTCTGCTGGCTGACCGCGCCGTCTTTGAGCTGACGCTGGCGGACGGGGCCTTCTGGGCGCCGGAGCAGAATCTTTCCCCCACGCTCGCCGGAACGCCGGAAGTAACCGGAGAAAACGGCGCAGCTATTCCGTTCACACTCCGCGCGGTGGAATAATTTCCCCGTACTGTGAGTTTATCACGGAACTTTTTTGAAAAAACGGCTATACTAACAGCACAATCCAAAAACACCCCGACAAGACAACAACGCAGGAGGTAACGATACAATGGCAGTTATCACTTTGACAAAAGATAATTTTCAGGCGGAGGTTCTCTCCTCCAACGTTCCGGTTCTCGTGGACTTCTGGGCTTCCTGGTGCGGCCCGTGCCGCATGGTTTCCCCGATCGTCGATGAGGTCGCGGAGGAGTCCGACGGCAGCTACAAGGTCGGCAAGGTGAACGTCGACGAACAGCCCGAGCTCGCCGCCCAGTACGGCGTCATGAGCATCCCGACGCTTCTCGTGATTGAGAACGGCAAAACCAAAACCTCGTCCGTGGGCGCTCGTCCGAAGGACGCGATTCTCGCCATGCTTCGCTGATTACAACTGTTCCCTGAAAGAGCTTTCCCATACAACGGAAAAAGACCCGCACAGAACCATTTTCCCGGTTCGATGCGGGTCTTTTTCTGTTTTGCTTCTTATTCGTACCGCAGCGCTTCAATCGGATCAAGCTTCGCGGCCTTGTTCGCCGGATAGTAGCCGAAGAACACGCCGATCAGCATCGAGAACGTCACCGCCACCACGATCGCCGTGACGGAGGGCGGAGCGGGCTGTTCGAGCAGCATCCCGCCGAGCGCGCCCAGTCCCGCGCCCACGAGAATTCCCAGCACGCCGCCGATGATGCAGATGATCGTCGACTCCACAATAAACTGCATGCGGATCGCGCTGTCCCGCGCGCCGAGCGCCTTGCGGATGCCGATCTCGCGCGTGCGCTCCGTGACGGACACCAGCATGATATTCATCACCCCGATACCGCCGACGAGCAGCGAGATCCCCGCGATGACGGCAATCGCGATGGAAAGCGTGCTCATCATCGAGTTGACCTGATCAAGCATGGAGTCCATGCTCTGCGTCATACACTGCATGTTCGGGTTGCCGGCGTAATACCGCTGGTTGAAAAAGTCCTGCGTGCGCACGGAGAAATCGCGGTAATCCACGCCCTCCTTGGCCGCCACGGTAAATTGCAGGTAGCCGGAGGGATAATAATCCTTATATTCATACGCCGCCGTCAGCGGCACATACGCTTCGGTGGCCAGTCCCGTGCCGAACATCATCATGCTCTCCTGCTGCTCGGGCGAATCGTACACGCCCACAATGCGCAGCGTCTCCATGCCGTTCGGCAGCTCCACGCGCAGATCCTGCCCCACGGCCGTCTCGTTCGGAAAAAGATCGTTCGCCAGCTTTTCCGAGATGACGATCACGCTTCCGCCGCGTGCTACATCCTGATCCGTGATGAATCGTCCCTGGATCATATCGATCGTGCCGCTGCTGCTGGCCTGGGCATAGCCCGCGTTCACGCCGGTGACGTTCACCTCATAGGAGCGGTGGCGCTTTGTCACCGTGCCGCTGCCGACGGACTCGCTCAGCGAGATCGCTTCGATCTCCGATGCGAACCGCTCCTGATAGACCTCCAGCATTTCCTCGGTAAACATATCCTCCTGCGTATAAACCGCGCCCGCTGTGAAATCCTTTGGATAGACCATGACGGACACCTTGTTCACACCGATGCCGGAGAGCGTCCCGCTCACCGCGCCTGTCATCGCGTCGCCCACGCTCATAATCGCGATCACCGAGCCAATACCGATGATGATACCGAGCATCGTAAGCAGGGAGCGCATCTTGTTGCTGACCAGACCCGCGAGGGCCTGCCGCACGCTTTCCACGAAAGTCACGGCTGCGCCACCCCCTTTCCGGCCCGCTCCCCGACGATGTTGCCGTCGCGCAGGGTGAGGATCCGCTCCGTCTCCTCGGCCAGCTCGTTGTTGTGGGTGATGAGGACGATCGTTTTCCCCTGCTCCCGGTGGAGACGGTGGAAAATATCCATCACCAGCCGCCCGGTAGAGGAATCGAGCGCGCCCGTCGGCTCGTCCGCGAGGATGATGGCCGGGTCGTTCGCCATGGCGCGCGCAATGGCCACGCGCTGCTTCTGACCGCCGGACAGCTCGTTCGGGCGGTGCTTCGCGCGATCGCCCATGTCCACCAGCTCCAAAAGCTCCATGGCCCGGCGGGTGCGCGCGGCGCGCGGCACGCCCGCGTACATCATCGGCAGCTCCACGTTTCCGAGCGCCGTGGAGCGCGGGATCAGGTTGAAGGTTTGGAACACAAAGCCGATTTTCTCATTGCGGATCTCAGACAGGCGGTTGCTGCTCATCTCCGTCATGGGCACGCCGTCGAGCGTGTATTCCCCCGCCGTCTGATGGTCGAGCGCCCCGATGATATTCATGAGCGTCGATTTGCCCGAGCCGGACGCGCCGACGATCGACACAAACTCCCCCTCGCGAATCGTCAGGTCAATCCCGTGCAGGATTTCCAGCTCGTTCGGCGTGCCGAGATAAAAGGATTTCACGATCCCGCGCATCTCGATGACGGGCTCACCTCTCGCCGCGCTCACAGTCCGGCCCCCATCATCTGATCCATCAGCTCACCGGAGGACGCGGCTTCCTCTGAGCCGTCCGCGAACGAGGGCACGATCCTCTGTCCCGCGACAGCACCGTCCGCGTTTGCGAGAACGATCGTCCCGGCCGACAAGCCTTCGCCCGACACCTCGACGGTGAGATCGCCTTCCAGCCCGAGCGTCACGGGGATCTCCTGCACAAGATAGGTGCCGTCGCCCTGATCCACGGCGGCATACACCACGTCCTCCCCGCCGCTGCCCACGCCCAGCGCTTCATACGGCACGGCGAGCACATCCTTGTGCTCCTCCACCACGATATCCGCCTTCGCGGACATGCCGATGCGCAGCGGGGTGTCCGTTCCGTCCACGGTCACGGTCGCGGCATACTCCACGTTTCCGCTGCTGGTCGAACCAGCCGCCGCTGTCGTGGTGGCCGCCGGGGCGATCGACGTCAGTTCCCCGGAAAAGCTCTGGTCCTCGAGCGCATCGGCCCGCACGCCGGCCTTCATGCCTTCCCCGACGATTCCCACGTCGTATTCCTTGATCGAAATATCAACCTCCAGACGCGACGTGTCCTCAATGACAAAGAGCACGCCCGCCGGCGCGCCGCCCTCGGAGACGTTCACCGCCGTGACGGTGCCGGAAACGGGAGCGGTCACGGTACAATCCAGAATCTGATCCTCGAGCGACGCGATTTCCATCTCCTGCACGCGCGTGTCGGAGGACGCGCGGTTCGCGTTCAGCGCGGCGCGCTGATCCTCCAGCCCCTGGCGCACGCTCGTCTCCGCGGCCTGCTGGCTGACCAGAGCGTTGTCATACGCGATCTGGGCTTCCTCCAGCGCTGTGGAATACTGGGCCAACTGATCGTCGACGGCGGCCTGCGCCAGCTCCAGCGACTTCCGCGCGGAATCGCGGCTCGTGCACGCGTCCTCATACGCTTCACGGATGGAGAGCAGCGACTGTCCGCCGTAGGCGGTCGAGCTGTCCGTCTCGTAGCTTTGCAGATCCTGCTGGGCAAAGTCAAAGCTCTGCTGAAGGCTTTGCAGCTCCACCTTCGCGAGCTCCAGCTCGGTTTTCAGCTGCTGGTTCTGCGGATCCTTTTCCAGCTGGTCCGTCAGCGAATTGACTTTACTCTGCGCCGCGTCGCGCTCCTTTTTCAGGTTGCTCGCGTTCAGGCGAAGCTCGCGGTAGGTATCTCCCACCTCCTGCTTGGCCTTGTCGTATGTTTCCTCCGCGCGCTGAACACGCAGATTCGCCTGTTCCAGCGCTTCCTCGGCCTGCACCAGCTGGCTGTTCATGCCGTCGTCGATGTCGGCGCGGGCGCTGTCATAATCCGACTGCGCCTTTTCCAGCGCGCGCAGGGCGCTTTCCGTCGCGGTGCGGGCGCTGTTGACGGTGGTGTTCAGGCCGTTGTCCAGATTTTCCACCGCGTCCTGATACTGCTTTTCACTCGCGGAGATATTCTGCGCCGAGCTGTTTTTCGAGACGGAAAGCGAAACCTTCTGCTTTTCCAGCGATTCTTCGAGCGTCTCGCTGTCCAGCTGACATAAAATCGCGCCCGCCTCCACATAATCGCCCACTTCGACGTGAAGATCCTTCACCACGCAGCCGCTCACATTCGTATACACATTGGTGGTGGAAGCGCTTTTCACGGTGCCGGAAGCCGTCACGGTGCTTTGCAGCGTGGTCGGCTCCAGCGTCAGGCAGGAGACCGCGATCGGTACGGAGCTTTTTCGCGCCGAGGAGATCGCCTGTAAGCCCGCCAGGCAGATCGCCAGCACCAGCACGCACGAAATCACCGCCACGGTCCCTTTTTTCTTTTTTCTCATCTTTCCCCATTCCTCTTTTCCAGCCGCAGGACGCGGCAAACAATTCCGAATCATTCTTTATTATAAATGCCGCTTTTCCAAAAAGTATGAACCATTTGCGAACAGACGCGGAAAAACTCCTGTCAAAACGGCTGTTTTCCGCTCCTTGTATTGCACGGATCAATGTGCTATAATGCGATCAATATTCTCCGGACGGCAATAAGCCGCCCGGATCGGAGGAGGATTTGTGTGAACGTTTTGGTCATCGGCAGCGGCCGCCTGGGGCGTTATCTCGCGGACATGCTGGACCGGGAAGGACACGACGTTGCGATCATCGACGAGAACGCCGACAACTTCCGGCAGCTCGACAAGGATTTCAGCGGCATCACGGTGGAGGGCGTCCCCATGGACATGGAGGTGCTCAAAGAGGCCGGGATCGAAAGCTGCGACGCTGTCGCCGCCGCCACGCCGGACGATAATTTGAATATCACCGTTTCCCAGATCTCGCGTGAGTTCTTCGGCGTGAAGAATGTGGTCGCCCGTATCAGCGACCCGGCGCGCGAGCAGGTGTTCAAAAAGCTTGGTCTCAAAAGCATCTGCCACACGAAATGGGCGGGCGAGGCCATGTTCAACGCGCTGGTGCGCCCGTGGGACGACCGCCATCTGACCATTGAGACGGCGACGATGGGCTTCCGCAGTTATCTGGTGGAAAAACGCGACTGGAACTGCACCGTGGACGAAATTCCCCAGAAACCCGGAGAGGTCCCCTTCGCCATCATCCACCGGGACGGCTCCACCGAATTCTGTTATCATCATCTCACCCTCCTCACAGAGGGCGACAAGGTCATCTTTTCCCGCATTGAGGACTGAGAAAGCCGCGAGCCGGGAACACACGGCCGCGCACCGCTGAGAGAGGAAGGAAAACCGATTATGAGGATCGTTATCACGGGCGGCGGAAAGCTGGGCGCGCATCTGGCGGAAAACATGCTGGAGAGCAAGCACACCGTCCACCTGATCGAGCGTGACAAATACCGCTGCCGCCGTCTGGCAAACAAGCTGGACGCGGAGATCATCTGCGGCGACGGAACCGAGCTGGAAACGCTCATGGACGCGGAAACGGAGGACGCGGACTGCTTCATCGCCGTGACCGGCAGCGATCAGGACAACCTGGTTGCCTGCCAGCTGGCCAAAAAGCAGTTCCGCGCGAAAAAGGTCATCGCCCGCGTCAACAACCCGCGCAACTCCGAGGCCATGCGCGCTTTCGGCGCGGACATCGCCGTGAGCAGCACGGAGGTCATCACCAACCTGATTGAGCAGGAGGTGGACGTGGCGGAGCTGCATCTGCTCGCCACGCTGAACAAGGGCCGCGCCGGGATCTGCGCCATCACCCTGCCCGACGACACCGCTCTGCGCCGCCGCACACTCAACGAAATCTCTCTGCCCGAGGGAACGCTGATCATCTCGATCGTGCGCAACGATACGCTGATCATCCCGAACGGCTCGACCACCATGGAGCCGCGCGATGAGGTTGTGGCGGTATGCACCGCGGGATCGCAGAAGGAGTTTCTGCGGATTCTTTCCGGCCGCTCGCCGCGAGCGGGGAAGGATTAAAAAAGAATACGAAAAGAGAGCGCCTGCGTGGACATTCCGCGCAGGCGCTTTGCTTTCCGAAACATTTTTTGCGCAGAAACCAAATGTTTTTTGCCTGGAGAAAACCGTCCGGAAAAATCGCTGCGCTCTTTTCCTGCCCTTTTCTGGCTTCGCACGCTTTCTTGAAGGGGGTTCCACCCCCTTCACCCCTACAAAGTCTCCGCTCCCGCTCCGGTCGGCGCCTTGTTTGTGTGCCACCGGCACACGGCGCCCTTTTGAAAAAGGCTTGAGCGAAAACTTCATGTTTGAAATGCCGTATGAAATTTCCTTCTCCCGCATAAGCATGAAAGAAAACATGCAAAAGCGGGGGGATCTCCTTTGAAGGTGATGATATTGGCGGGCGGCTTCGGGACGCGGATCGGAGAGGAAAGCCGCCTGCGTCCCAAGCCGATGATCGAGGTCGGCGGCGAACCGGTGCTGTGGCACCTGATGCGCTATTTTTCCGCCTACGGACACCGGGAATTCATCGTGTGCTGCGGGTATCTTGGTCATGTCATCAAGGAATATTTCCTGCATTACCGGATGCACCGATCCAGCGTGACGTTTGACTTTTCGCGCGGCGGGGAAATGACGCTGCACGGCTGCGCGGCGGAGCCGTGGCGCGTGACGCTGGCCGATACCGGCACCGGCACGCTCACGGGAAGCCGCGTGCGCAAGGCCGCCGCGTTCACGGACGGCGAGCCGTTTTTCCTCACCTACGGCGACGGGCTCGCGGACGTGGACTTAAACGCCCTGCTCGCTTTCCACCGCCTGTCCGGGGCCGAAGTGACGCTCACGGCGGTACAGCCGGGCGGGCGTTTCGGCGCGCTCGAAATTGACGACAACCGCCGCGTGCGCGCCTTCCGTGAAAAATCCCCGGAGGACGGCGGCTGGATCAACGGCGGATTTCTTGTGGTGGAGCCGGAATTTTTACGCCGCATCCCGGAGGGAGACGACTGCTCGCTGGAGCGCGGGCCGCTCACAGAGCTGAGCCGCGAGGGAAAGCTGGCCGCTTATCTGCACCGCGGCTTCTGGCACTGCATGGACACACAGCGCGATCGGGAATCACTCGAACGGCTGTGGCAGAGCGGCGCGGCCCCGTGGAGCATCGGGAGGGACGAACCATGAAAGTAAGCGTCATTGTTCTCACCTGTGACCGGGAGCACTTCATCGGGCGGTCGATCCGCAGCATTCTGCGGCAGGATTTCCCGGATTTTGAGCTGATCGTGGTGGACAACGGCTCGCGCGACGCTTCCGGGCTGATCGCCGCCGAATACGCGCGCCGGGATCCGCGCGTGCGCGTCCTGCGCCGGGAACGGGGCACGATCAGCGCCGGGCGCAACGCCGGGCTGGACGCGGCGCGCGGCGAGTGGATCGCCTTCTTTGACGACGACGATACCGCCGAGCCGGATTTTCTCTCGTTCCTCGTCTCGCTCGCGGAGGAGACAGACGCGGACGCTGCCGCGTGCGGCTCGTGGAAGGAGGTGGACGGCAGGCGATTGCCGAATTTCATCGAGGACCGCCGCCTGCTCCTGACGCCGGAACAGGCTGTGCTCGAGCTTCTTCTGCGCCGCCGCTGCAATGCCGCCACGCCGACCAAGCTGTTTCGCCGCTCGCTCTTTTCGGAGCACCGCTTTCCCGAGCGCGCGCGGTACGACGATATCGCCGTGGTGTACCGGCTGTTTGCGTCCGCGCGGCGCGTGGCCTTCCATAACCTGCCGAAATACTGCTTCACGCGCCACGGGGGAAATTCCTCGGCCTTCACGACGAATGATCGGCTTCTGTCCCCCGCTCAGCTGCGGGAATATTTCGCGGCCTTCCACGAGCGCACCCGCTGGCTTTCCGAACGTCTGCCGCGCCTTTCCGCGTTTGCGCGGTACGCGGAATACTCCTACTATCTCTCGATGTTCGCCAAGCTGACGCGCACTCATCTGCCGGACTGCGAACCCGAACGGCTCTGGCTGGCGGACACCCTGCGGGAAGCGCTGCCGTGGCTCGAACCCTGCCCATGGCTTCAGGACTTCGAGCGGGCGCGGCTGTGCCTGCTGCCCCGGAAAGGAGGGCGGTGACATGGCAAGAACCGCTTTTCTGACACGGGCGTACAACGCCGCCCCGTTTCTCTCGGAAGCCGTGGAAAGCGTGCTGCACCAGACGGACGGCGACTTTGTGTATTTCCTCTGCGACAACGGCTCCACGGACAGCACGGGTTCGCTGGTGCGTTCCTTCGCCGCGCGTGACCCGCGCATTGTGCCGATCGCCTGGGAGAAAAACTCCCCATTGGAAAGTATGAACTTACTTCTACAGCGAGTATACGAAAGCGGATGTGAATACTTTGCCGTGCTGGACGCGGACGACGCTTACGAGCCGGAATTTCTGCGCACGGGGACCGCGCGGCTGGAAGAAACCGGCGCGGATCTCTTTCTCTGCGGCTCCCGGTTTTTTTCGCAGGACGGCCCGCGCGGGCAGCGCGCCCTCCCGGAGCCGGTGACAATCGACCGGGCGGACTTCGGCGCACGCTTCCCGCCGCTGCACACGCACCTGCGCGCGTACTGGGCAAAGCTGTTCCGGCTTTCGGCGCTGCTCCATCCCCCGCTCTTTGTGGACAACAGCCTGTTTTACGGGAGCGACACCGTATTTCTGCTGGACGCTTTCGCCCGCTGCCGCCGCGTGACCGGCACGCCGGAGCTGCTGCACCGCTACCGGCTGCACGGCTCCTCGGACTCGCACCGCCTGCTGCCGGGCCGCTTTGAGGACGACAAACGCCAGCACGCGCGCACCGTGGGGATACTGCGGGAAAACGGCTGGCTGACGGACGAAAACCGCCTGTTTCTCGCCCGCGTGTTCCTCAACGCCTGCGCCGACACCGCCTTTTTAGCCATGCATCAAAAAGAGCTTTCCACACGCGCGGCTGTATTGGGGGAGGTTTTTTCCTCGCCGGAGCTGCACGCGGCCTGGGAGCGTCTGCTGCGGGAAGCGCCGCAGGCCCCGGAGCACGACCGGATCCGTGCCACCGCGCAGGCAGGATTTGTCTCCCTGCGCGCGCCGCTGGTGCCTGGGCCGGATGAGGAACCCCCGCCGGACGAGGACGCTCTGCGCGCCGCTCTTGTTCTGCGGGACGCAGCCCCCTACTGCGAAAGCCGCCTGCATCACGCCGAAGCGCTTTTGCTGCTCTCCGTCTACGCCCGCCGCGCGGGAGACGACCGGGTTTCCCGTCTGGCCGCACGCGAGCTGGCGGAGAGCGGCGATCTGCCGGATAAGGAGGGATTGTTTTGACCACCGCGAAAATTCTGGAATTCTTTTTGACCACCCGCTGCACACTCAACTGCAAAATGTGCCTGTGCGCCATCCCATACCAGCCCGTTAAGCGCGATACGCCCAAGGAAGAATTATTCCGCCACTTCGCGCTCGCGTTCCCGCTGTACGACGAAATCGGCCGGGTGGAGCTGATCGGGGGCGAACCGATGCTGCACCCCGATCTGCCGGAAATCGTGCTGGAGCTTCTGAAATACCGCGACAAATTCAAAAAGATCCGCATCACGACCAACGGGACGATCGTTCCCTCCCCAGCCCTGATCGACGCTGTGCATCAGGCGCAGGCCGCCGGGCTGGAATTTGATTTTCTCGTGGACGATTACGGCCCCCTGTCCCACAAGCTTTCAGAGATCCGGGACGTTCTCGCCCGCGAGCACATCGACTGCCGCGTGGACTGCTACACCGGGGACGACCAGCGCGGCAACGGCTGGCTGTGCTACGGCGATTTCACCCTTCGTGAACACGAGACGGAGCAGCAGCTGTGGGAAAAATTCTCCCACTGTCTCTGCCCGAAGCTGCAATTTCACGACACACACGACGGTGTGATCTACAGCTGCGTTTACGCGATGACGGGCGTATTGCTCGGGAAATTTTCGCTGCGGGATGGGGAATTCGTGGATCTCAAGGATTCCTCGAAATCCGACGCGGAGAAAAAGCGCATCCTCGAAACCTTCCTGAAGCACCCGACCGAGGCCTGCCGCTACTGCGACAGCTTCCGCGAGGATTCGCCGCGCTTCCCTGCCGCCGAGCAGCTTCCCCGAGGGGAGGGATCGGCATGCTGACGCTGCGCCGTCTGGCCGTCATCCCGACGCTGCGGTGCACGCTCCGCTGCCGCCTGTGCTGCAACAGCGTCCCGCTCTACCTGAATCCGCCCTTCCTGCCGGAGCGCGAGGTCGCTTCCGACATTCACGCCGCCTTTTCCCTCGTGGATCGGATCGAGTGGATCCAGCTCGTGGGCGGGGAAATCTTCCTGTACCCCAAGCTTGCGTATCTGATCGACGCAATCCGCGAGCACCGATCCCAGTTTGACCGCCTGATTCTCATGACAAACGGCACGCTCCTGCCGCCGTCCGGCGTGCTGGACGCGCTGGTTGCCCTCGGCCCGGACTGCGAGGTGCAGATCAGCGACTACGGCCCGCTGTCCCGGCGCGTGCGCGAGTTGGAAATGCTTCTGGCCGCGCACGGGATCCCCTCGCAGACCAAGGTGTTTTACGGCGACATGCAGCACTACGGCGGCTGGGTCGACAATACCAGCTATGACGATCGGCACTGGTCCGATGAGCAAATCAAGGACATTTTCGGAAACTGCTGGCAGATCAAAATGCGCAATTATCACATGTACGAGGGCAAGCTGCACGCGTGCATCCGCTCCCTGTTCGGGCTGGATCTCGGGAAGATCCCCGTGCCGCCGGAGGAGTATGTGGATGTGCGCGATCTCTCGCAGAGCCGGGAGGAAAAGCGGGCCGCGCTTGCACGGCTGGCGGATCGTCCGCTGACGGCCTGCCGGTACTGCGGCGGCTTCGACACGCTCCGCGCCGAGCGGTTCCCGGCGGCGGAGCAGCTTCCATGATTGCACAGCGCCCGCTCGGGCGGACGGGGATTTCTCTCTCCGTGCTCGGCGCGGGAACGACGCGCTTTCCCTCCGCCGACCTGCGCGACGCGGAGGGGCTGGATCGCTGCGCGGCCCTGCTGGCCCGGGCGGTGCAGTACGGGGTGAACTACATCGACAACGCGTTCAGCTACGCCGAGGGGCACAGCGAGGAGATTGTGGCGCGGCTTTTGCGTCTCGTTCCCCGGGAGAGCGTGCACATCGCCGTCAAGTCAAACTCCGGCTCCGACCCCACGGCGGATGACGTGCTCCGGCGCGTGGAGGGCGGTCTGCGCCGCACGGGCGCGGCATATTTCGATTTTCTCTACCTGTGGAGCGTGCTGGACGCGGAGCAGCTCGCTTTCCTCCTGCGTCCCGGCGGGCCGTATGAGGGCGCGCTGGAAGCAAAAAAACGGGGTTGGGTGCGTCATCTGCTGGTTTCCAGCCACGCTCCCGCGCGCGACGCGGAGCAGATTGTGGACTGCGGCGCGTTCGAGGGGATTCTGCTCTCCTACAACCTGATGAGCCGCACGGAGACGGGGCCTGTCATCGACCGGGCGGCGGCGCGCGGGATGGGCGTGCTCATTATGAACCCGCTGGGCGGCGGCATCCTTCCGCAAAATGAAACGCTCTTTTCCGGGGCTCGTCTGCCGGGGGACGCTTCCACGGCGGAAGCGGCGCTTCGCTTTGCGGCAAGCCGGGCCGGGGTGACGTGCGTGCTCGCGGGGCTTTCCGGCGCGCGGGATCTCGATCAGGCAATCCACGCCTTTGACGGCTGGGAACCGGACGACGCGGAGCGAAACACGCGCGAAAAAGCCGCATCGAGTGCCGCGTCCCTTCCGGGACTCTGCACAGGATGCGGCTATTGCCGTTCGGCCTGCCCGCTCGGGCTTCCCATTCCCGAGTGGATGCAGTCGTATCATCAAAAGCTTTTGCGCCTGCCGCGCGAGCTGTACGGGCTGACGGAGCCGGAGGAGATCGAGCGCGCCGCCGTGCTCGGGCGGCTGATTCAGGGCTTCTCAATCCTTCCCGCGTCCGGGGAAAGCCCGTGCGTAGGGTGCGGGAAATGCGCGTCGGTGTGCACCCAGCACCTGCCGATCCCCCAGCGGATCGCGGAGCTGTACTCCATGATCCGTGCGTCGCACGCCAGCGAAGCGGATCGCCGGGAACGCCTTTCCTCCCTTTTGCGGGGACGCGGCTTCCGGCGCGTCGCGTTCTGGCCCGCCTCGGGCACAACGTCCTTTGTCCTGCGGGAATACCGGCGCTTGTTCGGCGAACCGGACTTTGAGCCGCTGTTCTTCGACTCCTCGCCCGCCGCCGGAACGCTCGACGGCCAGCCCGTTTACGGCCCTCAGGACCTCGCCCGGTTACGTCCCGACTGCGTTCTTGTGGCAAGCTTCCGGTTCCGCAAGGTCATTTGTGAAGCGGTGGAACCGCTTGTGCGCCCGCTGGGAATCCCTCTGCTGTGTCTGCATCAGGACGGCGACGCACCATGGGTGTTTTAGGCTTTTGGAATTCTTACCCTTTCAGCCCATGCTCCTGACGCTCCATGTTCTCCACAACCACATCGAAAATGTCGCCCTTGGAAGCGCAGTATTCGAGCACCTTCCACGGCGTGTTGGTATGGAAATGAATCTTGATCAGCTCCTCGTCCCCGGCGGCAATGAGACAGTCGCCGGGGATGTTTTGCTGAATGTAATCGTGGATCTCGTCCTCGTCGAGGTTTTCTCCCTCGATCAAAAGCTGCGTATCAAATTGAAATTCCAGCATCTTCGTTTCCTCCCTGCATCTTGCTTTTATTATTCA
>NBJMC04203__coassemble_177_pt1 | contig 59534 bp, 52 predicted proteins | sample NBJMC04203__metabat2_high_PE_051 | metagenome-assembled genome bin NBJMC04203 | reverse complement strand
GGATGTTTGTTTTGCGGTGTTTGAAAAAAGAAAAGGAGTTTGTTTTGCAGAAGGCAAAGGAGTGAAAATCATGCGGGAAAAAAAGAAAACCTTTTGTTCGTACAGAAGAAAAAGCCCGGTTGTTCTGGTGTCCATCGCATTGGTTATCACTGTTTTGGCTGGTTTCGTGACCGTTTTCAAGCCTGCGAAAAATCCCTTGTTGGAAACAGTGTATGCAATCAGTACGCCGGAATATCCCACTATGGCACAGAAGCCGCAGGATACAGAGAATTTGGAAGAGTACGAAAAGAATTATGCTTTGTGGAAAGCGGACCGGGAGCTGCAAACACAGGAATTGGCACACGAGGCGGGGAGTCTCAACAAGCTGATTCCCTTTTTTCAGAAATCCTCTGTGAGCATCCTGACCCAAAATCCGGAGGAAAACTGTGTGTATTCTCCGCTCAGTCTGTACCTCTCGCTTTCGATGCTGGCAGAAGTGACCGGCGGAGAGTCCAGAGAGCAAATTTTAGATTTGTTAGGCAGTGAGAATATCGAAGACCTGAGAATACAGGCGGAAGCCGTCTGGAATGCCAACTACTGCGACGACGGCGCAACGAAGCTGCTTTTGGCCAATTCTGTCTGGCTGAATGAGGAATATTCCTTTGTTCCCTCCACGCTTCAAACACTCGCAAAGGCCTATTATGCCTCCTCCTTTCGCGGACAAATGGGATCGGAGGAGTTGGACGCAGCCCTGCGCAGCTGGCTGAACAGCCAAACGGGAAATTTTTTGCAGGAGCAGGTTGGAGATGTTGCCTTGACATCCGATACCGTAGCCGCTTTGGTTTCCACTGTTTTCTATCAGGCGGCGTGGGAGGATGAATTTTCGCAAGACGCCACGGAACAAGAAGTGTTTCACAGCCCACAGGGAAATTTGCTGTGCGATTTTATGAAGCAGGACAGAAGCCAACTGTATTATCGCGGTGATGGCTTTTCGGCGGTTTCCCTGGAACTGGATGACGGCAACAGCCTCATGTGGCTTTTGCTGCCGGATCAGGAGACTTCTCCGGAAGAACTGATTACCAATGGAAAAGCCTTGTCCTTCCTTTTGTGGGAGGAGGAGCGGAAGCCGCAGAGCGTATTTGTCCACCTTTCCGTCCCGAAATTTGATGTGTCCTGTGAGCTTTCGCTGGAAGAACATTTGCAGAATATGGGAGTGGTCAATCTCTTTTCTCCCGAGCTGTCAAATTTTTCGCCCTTGACCGATCGCAGCGATCTGTACATCAACTCTGTGGAACAGGCCACCCGCGTGACGGTGGATGAGAAGGGATGCACAGGCGCTTCCTATACGGCCATACAAGTAAGCGAAGGGACCGACGCCTTTGCGGAAAAGGACATCACCTTTACTTTGGATCGTCCGTTTCTGTTCGCTGTGACGACATCGGAAAACCTGCCGCTCTTTGTGGGCGTTGTCAATCAACCGGCAGAACAATAAAACGACGCACCCGGATGGAACCATTCATCCGGGTGCGTCATTTTATTTCTGGAACTTGCTGTGTTCTGTTCAATACAGCTTCTGCATGAAACTTTCAATGGAGTTTTCATCGGTTGCGTCTACGCCGTTGCGTGTGGCAAAGAGGGAAAGGTTATCCACATGACGAATTCCTTCTCCCGGCTCCACCACATAGATGGGGCTGAAGGAGTCCAGCTCCGCAAAAGCGTCTGTCACGCGCGTGCGGAAGGAACAGTCGTGGTTGGGGTAGAAGGAAGCTTCATCGTGCACATAACGCTTAACCAGCGTGGTATCCGGGAGGACGTAGGCGGCCCATCCGGTGACGTTGTTCACGCCAAGCACAAAGTCTTTTTTGCAGGCGGTATCCTGACGGATGGTCAGATAACGCTCTCCGGCATACAGGCGGGGATCGGAAAGCGTGGTGCCGGGCCAGAGCGCGAGAATGCGGTTCGGCTGGAAAATGGAAGGATCCCCGAAGTTTTGAGGGATGATTTCCAGACCACCCGCACGCAGAGCGGTGGAGGACCAGACCGCCATCTTTTTGCGCTCGTGGGAGGTGTTTTTGATGCTGTGGACAATCATGATGTCCGCCGCGCCGTCTCCCATCAAAATTTCTGTGGTCAGCTTGAGACCGTCGCTTTTTTCACGGGGAGAGACGAGAGAAACGCCGTCCGGACGGACTGCGTAGACAACGGAGCTGTTATCCGGGAAAAAGCTTTCCGGAATGCGGATCGGCGCGACCGAGCCCAGATGACCGCCCCGGCGGTAAAAAACAGCTCCCGTGCCGTAGTGTTCATCCATTTCCGGGCCGGATACGGTGTATGATTGATCCAAATCCTCAAACAGAACGTTTTTACCTTCCGTCAGGCGGAAGGATACCACACGGGGACCGTAATCGATCGAAACGATTGTCTCGATAAAGCCGTTGGAAAGGCGGAGACAGTTTCCCCAAGCGTCATAATGGACTTCCTTGATCTCGATGGCCAAACCAAACATCCTCCTGCTCAACGAATAAAGGCAGGGAATCAGGAACGCACACGGACCATACCGTGCGAAAGATTCAGCCCGCAGGGGGCGGGTCTGGGAAGAAATAATGCGTGCAGATCGCTGCCTTTTCCCTCCAATTCAACCATAATCCGCCCCCTTTTGTCAAGATGCAAAAGATCCGAGGAATGGCTTAGAACCGGTATGTTTCCTGTCTCTTTTGCCTGTCGTGGAAAGAGGACGCCGCTGTCCCGCAGACCGAGCAGGCGCAGGTAGGGAGGAAGCCCCTGAGCGTCTCCGGCGGTGAGTCCAAGAAGGGCGGAAAAGAGAATCCGGCGCAGGCGAGCCATGGAGTACCGCTTGGTTTTAACAAGGGAAAACCATTCGTCAAGCGTGCACGCTTTGCGCGAAGCGGCAAAAAGACGGTTTTCCAGTCCTTCGCTGATATCGGGCAGAGATGCAAACTCCGCGAGCGTCATGGAGCGCAGGCGAAACAAAAGAGCGCGCTCCATCCGGGCGGGATCCGCGGGACATGCGCCAAGAGCGATTTCCCGTTTGAGGATTTCCGCGGCCTCCGGCGGCACAAAGGATTCCCATCCTTCGCCCTTTTGGATCCATTCCCGCAGGGCGGTGGCGCTGGCAAAACCGCCGCGGGGGGCGCTGTCGTGATGCTCCGCACCGAAGCGGGTGATGGTAAAAGGTTCCAGCTCCACGCCCAGCAGCTGTGCGGCTTTGAGGTATTCGATACCGAGCGTGTTATTTGGCGTTTGCAGCAGCGCGGCGGCCTGCGGTCCGGCCAGGGCGCGGACCGCAGCTTCCCGGGCCGCGGCGAAGCCTGTCCCCCGGGAAAGCTCCAGTTTGAGCTGTGCGGAAAAAGCAGGGGACAATAGCAGCGCGGCCGTCTCCTGCAAAGCCCGCACATCGCCGCATTCGCTGCCGAAACAGATCCGGCGGCAGCCAAGCTGTGCGAGCAGGAAAACGCCGCCCAGCGCAAAGCGTTCCGCGCCCGCCATCGCCCAGGGAAGGGGAAGTTCAAAGACGGCGTCGGCGCCGCAGCGCAGAGCCATTTCGGCGCGGCTCCATTTGGAGAGCAGAGCCGGAGCGCCGCGCTGGACGAAATCTCCACTCATGACAACGGCGACATGGGTGGCTCCGTTTTCCCGCGCGGCCTGGATCAACGCCGCGTGGCCCCGGTGAAAGGGGTTAAATTCCGCAATGATGCCAACGGGAACAGAAGCAGGCTCCAAAGCCAGCGCCTCCTTTCGGTAAATCTTCTGGAAAGTGCGGCGGAATCTTGAATTTGCTGTCGTTTTGTACTATACTTATTGGGAGACAGTCTCCGCCCGCCGCGTGTGCGGAATGGCTGTCCACATGGATTCCAGTTCATTATAGAGGATCAAGCGCCTGACCGCAAGGCTGTTTCCGTTGGAAGCCGGCGGGATGGAAATTAAATGCAATGCAGGAGGATATCATGAAAGTATTGGTTATCAATGCCGGAAGTTCATCCCTGAAGTATCAGCTGATTGATATGGATACCGAGGAGATGGTCGCAAAGGGAAATTGTGAGCGAATTGGCCAGGAGACCGGTGTGTTCAGCCACAAGACGTCGGATGGCCGTCAGATGAAAAAGCGTGTGACGATGAAGGATCACACCGAGGCGTTCCAGATGGTCACAACCGCTCTGACCGACCCGGAGGCGGGCGTGATCAAGAAGCTGACGGAGGTTTCCGCGATTGGCCACCGTGTGGCGCAGGGCGGCTCCATCTTCCGCAAATCCGTTCTGGTCAACGAGGACGTGCTCAAGGGCATTGAGAGCCTGATTCCGCTGGCTCCTCTGCACAACGGGCCGGAGCTCGACGGTATCCGCGCCTGCCAGCAGGTATTTGGTCAGGATGTTCCGCAGTGTGTTGTGTTTGATACCTCGTTCCATTCCACGATGCCGCCGAAGGCATATATGTATGCGATTCCGTATGAGTATTATACCAAGTACAAGATCCGCCGCTACGGCTTCCATGGCACGTCCCACCGCTATGTCAGCAAGCACTGCGCGCACCTGATGCACCAGCCGCTCGAGGATCTGAACATGATCACCTGCCATATCGGAAACGGCTCCTCCATCGCCGCGATCCGTGACGGCAAGGTCATTGATACGACCATGGGCCTCACGCCTCTGGACGGCTTCATGATGGGCACCAGAAGCGGCTCGCTCGATCCCTCCATCGTCACCTTCATCATGGAGCAGGAGGGTCTGACTCCCAGCGAGATGAGCGACGTTCTGAACATGAAATCCGGCATGTACGGCATCTGCGGCTACAGCGATGACCGTGACGTGACGAAGGCGGAGATTGAAGGCGATCCCAAGGCCATTCTCGCCCACGAGATGCTGACCTATCAGATCGCGAAGTACATCGGCGCCTACATCACCGCGATGGGCGGCCTGGACTGCCTGGTATTCACCGCGGGTCTGGGCGAGAACCAGCCGCACCTGCGCTACAGCGTCTGCCGCTATCTGAAGTATATGGGCGTGAAGATTGACGGCGAGCTCAACGACAAGATGACAGCGGGCCGCGAGGGCAAGATTTCCACGCCGGATTCCTCTGTTCCGGTCTGGATCATCAGCACGAACGAGGAACTGATCATCGCGCGCGACACCAAGCAAATTGTGGAAAAGCTCAAATATGCGTCCACAGAGGATAAAACCATCGTCGATCCGGAAGATATCTGAACCAGGGAAAGAGAGAGGGAACGGCCTCTCTGAGCAAAAAGGCACAGGCACTTTCCTGCAAACGGGCAGGAAGGCGCTTGTGCTTTTGTGTGTTCTTTTTTCGTGTCATTCGTGCTCCGGCTGGCGGAACAGATGAAGCAGACGGAGGATCCGCTCACGCAGCTCCGTCTGAGAGGCGGGACAATAGCTGTGAAGCAGGATGGAATTGTTGAACAGATCCGTCAGGGTCGGCTCATATTCCCGCAGAGAGGAGGAGAACAGCGAGATCGCGTTGAGATCGATGAGCAGGCATTCATACCGGCATTGCGCGCCGCTCTGCGGGCTGCCGCCGTGGGTACTGCCTGCCGGTGGAGCGCCAGCTGGAATGCCCATCTGGATCAGCTCCAGGCAAACCAGTATGATCAGTGGCTGCAATGGTATCAGGATTTTCTGGATAAGAAGTTCTGATTCAAAAAATTTATGATAAGGCTGAGGCTCCATGTTGACGAAAAAATGTACCGGGTTAAATGGTGAAAACAGGGATTACTATCTGTATCCCGAGGCCATTCCGCCCTATGAAGCATCCGATTATATTCAGGACGTCCTGTTTGACGCTTACCGCTATCACAGCGGGGAAGGGGATATGTGGCCCATCACCTGGGCGCAGGATGACAATCTTTATTGCGGCGCTGGGGATAACAAGGGCTGCCCCATGAATCTCTGGCGGGTAAGCACGCTGCGCTTTGCCCCTTCCGCTCTGACCAATACGGGTCAATGGAGCGTGGATATGATCAATCCCGAGCCGATCCCCCTGTCCAGCCTGGCTGGCAGGGGAGAGATTTCGGGCATCAAGCCGGCCGGTCTTTTGGATATCGGCGGCGTCCTCTACCTCAGTGTGGAGGCGCAGAATTACGGGGACAATCCGTTTTTCGGACGCCAGCATAATCTGTTCGGCTGGATTGTCCGCTCCACGGACGGCGGAAAAACCTTCGATCCCACCGCCACCGCGCAGGATTTCTTCACCGGGCGTCTCGCGTCGTGCCACTTCCTGCAATTCGGGCGCGGCTATTCCGGCGCGCGGGACGGCTACGTTTATGCGTATTTCCCCTGTGATTTGGAGGATGGGCAGAGCTACTGGGAGAACAACGACGCCCTTCTTCTGGGCCGTGTCCCGAAGGAACGGCTTCTGGAACGGGATGCGTGGGAATTCTATGCTTCGGATTCCCCGGACGCTCCGGTCTGGAGCAGCCGGGAGGAGGACGCAAAGCCGGTATTTTTCTACCGGAAGATGACGGGAGCGAATCACGTTGTCTACAATCCCGGAATCGGCCGGTATCTGATGGGCAACTACAGCTTTATCGACAAGGAGCTTCATCCTCGCCCGATTCATCAGATGGGGTATCCGGAATCGAGCATCAGCCAGCTGACCCTCTATGAAGCGCCGGAGCCCTGGGGTCCCTGGAAGCTGTTTTACCGCGACGATGACTGGGGAACCTACGGGGATTATCAGCCGAACTTCCCGACCAAGTGGATCACGGAAAACGGACGGCTGCTGTACATGGTGTCCTCCGGCTCCTGGGACGATTACAATTTTGTGGTACAGAAAGTGGCGCTCCGTCTCAAGGGAGATGCGGATTTCCCGCCGGAGTCCCGCCTGTTCCGGTACCGCCGGGGATAAAAGATTACTGTCATAAGTTTGTTTACAGAATGACCTCATGGCCGGTGCGTCCCGACTCGTAGACCGCGTCCAGAATCCGCATGATCTGTACGCCGTCCTCGGCGGGGGAGCGGCACGGTTCGCCCGTGGAGAAGCAGTGCACAAAGTGATTGATTTCCTCCTGGAATTCCATATCGAAGGATTCCGGCGGACAGACGGGCGTTACGTTTGTCATGACGCCGTTCATCTCGCTGTAAAGCTCCAGCTCCGGAGAGAGACGCGCGCCGCCCTTGGTGCCGAAGAGCTGCACGCTGCCGGTGTCCTCCTTCAGGTTCAGCGAGAAGGAGGCCTCCACCTGGAGCACTGCGCCGTTGTCAAAGCGGATCATTGCGGAGGCGAGGTCCTCCACGTCGCAGATGTCGTTCGGTCCCGCGGAGGTGGAATTGTAAGCCTTCGGCGTGATGATGTTGGGACGGTTGAACAGCTTCTGGAAGGTCGCGCCGTAGACGGAAACCGGGCGCGGGTTGCCCATCAGATAACGGGTGAGATCGATGACATGCACGCCGAGATCGATCAGCGGGCCGCCCGCGGAGCGGGATTTATCCCCGAACCAGCCGCCGGGGTTGCCGTTGCGGCGCAGATAGGTAGCCTTGGCATAGTAAAGCTCGCCGAAGAAATCCTGGCTCACCAGCTGCCGCAGCAGGGTGGAGCCGCGCTCATAGCGGCGGACAAAGCCGACCATCAGAAGCTTTCCGGCTTTTTTCGCGGCATCCAGCATCTCCTGGGCTTCGGCGGCGCAGGTGGCCATCGGTTTTTCGCACAGGACGTGCTTGCCCGCGTTCAGAGCCGCGATGGCGCAGGGAGCGTGCGCGGAGTTCCAGGTGCAGACGCTCACCGCGTCAATCTCCGGCAGGGCGCGCAGCATCTCGTCCTTGTCCGTGTACAGACGGGAAATCCCATATTTTTCGCCCATCTCATGCAGGCGCTTCTCGTTGATGTCGCAGAAGGCGTACAGCTCCACGTCCGGGTTTCGGAGATAGGAAGCAATGTGCATTTCCGAGATGCCGCCCACACCGATGACGGCAATTTTCCATTTTTTCATGATGCAATTCCTCTTTCTTTGTGATAGGATGGAGATATCAAACGAGCTTTTGCAGGAAGGAGACGGCTTTGCTGATATCCGCTTCGGGGTTTTCCCCAACCTCACGCTCGATTGTTAAAAACCCGTGGTAGCCGATGCTTTCCAGCGCGCCGAGATATTCGGGCCAGCGCACGCTGCCCTCTCCCAGCGGCACCTCGCGGAACGCGATCTCGCCGCCGCCGCCGCTGGGGTGTTCTCCGCCGTAGACGAAGGCAGGGCTTCGGTAGTGGAGCATTACGCCGTCCTTGGCGTGCGTGTGCACGATGTACGGGGCGAGCGTGCGCACCGCCGTCACCAGATCCTCGCCCGTCACCATGGCGATGTTGGCCGGGTCGAAGTTGACGGCCACACCGGTCGAGTGCAGGCTGTCGAGGAACTGCCGCAGCGTCAGAGAGATGTCGGGGCCGGTTTCAATCGCGAAATGCGCGTTCATGCTGTCGGCATACCGCGCCAGCTCACCGCAGGCTTCCTGCATGATCCGGTAGCGCTCGCAGGTTTCGTCCAGCGGGATCAGGCCGATATGCGTTGTGACGACATTCGTGCCCAGCTCCTGTGCGAGATCCAGAATCCGTTTGGAGCGTTCTATCAGCTCCGCGTTCTGTTCCCGGCAGCCGAAGTCGCGGCCCAGATCGCCGCACAGCGCGGAGATGGTCAGCCCGCAGTCCTGTGCCAGCGCGCGGAAGTCGCGGCGCTTCTGTGCGTCCATGTTTTCCGGAGCCAGCTCGCCGCGCGTGGCATACACCTGAATGCCCTCCGCGCCCAGTGCGGCGGCCCGGCGCATAGCTTCCGACGGACTGAGACGGAAGGAGTCAAGCAGAACGCCGATGGAGAATCGTTTCATCAAGAGATCATCCTTTCCCCTTGTAGAATTGTTTCGTTTCTTATCTCTATTGTATAATTTTACCCGCAAAGGAAAAGACTTTTTTTGCTCTCCCTTGACACAATATTGCTTTGGAGGAAAAACCATGGGAATTGTATTTTATGAAGCGCACCATCATCCCGAACCGGATTTTCCGGTGATATTCCGCTTCGACACGGTGCGGCCGGCCGGAGGGGCTGGAGAGCTGCACTGGCATGAAGCGCTGGAATTCCTTTGGTGCGTGGAAGGGGAAGGTGTGGTGATTTCGGATGAGGAACGCGTGCCGCTTACTCCGGGAGATCTGGTGGTGGTGGACGCGAACCGGATTCATACCGTTTGCACGGATCATGGTCTGTGCCGGTATTACTGTTTGATTCCGTCGGCCAGTCTCTTTGAGCACACGGAGCTTCCCGCCGGGCGGCTCCCCGTGCTGTCCCGTGTGACGGATGCGGATGCGTGCGGCGCCATGCGCCGGATTGTCGGGGAGATGGAGCGGAAGGGGCCGTATTACCGGGAAGCAGTGCGGGCGCTGATTCTGGAGCTGTATGTGGCCCTGTACCGCAGCAATGTGCGCGAGGGAGCGCGCTCTCTGCCCGGAGCGGTTTCCGGGCGTGTGGAGCTGGTGAAGAAGGTAGTCGGCTATGTGTGCGGACACTATACGGAACCGCTTTCCCTGGATCAGCTCTGCCGGGAAACCGGCTTCAGCAAATCCTATGTGTGTCATGTTTTCAAGGAAATGACCGGCCAGACGGTGCTGAATTATGTCAATTTTCTGCGGTGCAATCATGCGCGCAGCCTGCTTGCGTCGGGAAAATACAATGTGGGGGAGAGCGCCATCCAAAGCGGCTTTTCCAACCTGTCCTATTTTTCGCGCACCTACCGCCGTATGATGGGGGAGCTTCCCTCGGTGCAGAGGGAACAGACGCGCGCGGGGGAGTAGAATCCGGGTGAAATTCGTCACATTATCCAAATCTCCTTGACGGAAAAAGCGCGATTCTCTATAATAATGATAGAGAGCACAAAAGGCACAGCGCCGGGGTCGCCCGGCAGGAAGGAGCCGATATGGAACTGAGTTTTTTGGGAGCGGCCCATGAGGTGACGGGAAGCTGTCACTATTTGAAGGCCTGCGGGCTTCATATTCTGGTCGACTGCGGTATGCAGCAGGGGCCGGACGAATACGAAAATCAGGAAATCCCCGTCAATCCGGCGGAGATTGATTATGTTCTGCTCACGCATGCGCACATCGACCATTCCGGACGGCTGCCGCTGCTGTATGCCAAGGGGTTCCGTGGAACGGTGATCGCCACGGAGGCCACTGTGGATCTGTGCGGGATCATGCTCCGCGACAGCGCGCACATTCAGATGTTTGAAGCGGAATGGCGCAACCGCAAAGCCAAACGTTCGGGACATCCGGAGTATGTCCCTCTCTATGACATGAACGACGCGGAGGGCGTGCTCAAACGCTTTCGTTCCTGCCAGTATGGGGAGACGATCCGCCTGAGCGCGTCGGTGGAGATCCGCTATGTGGATGTGGGCCATCTGCTCGGCTCCGCCAGCATTGAGGTTTGGGTGGAGGAAAATTCCGAGAAACGGAAGATTGTCTTTTCCGGCGATATCGGCAATATCAACCAGCCCCTTCTGCGGGATCCCCAGAAGATCGAAGAAGCCGATTATGTCGTCATGGAGTGCACCTACGGGGACAGAAGCCACGACGCGCCGCCCGATTACGCGAAGGAGCTGGCGAACGTGATCCAGCGCACCTTTGACCGCGGCGGAAACGTGGTAATTCCGTCCTTTGCCGTCGGGCGCACGCAGGAGCTGCTGTATTTCCTGCGCCGGATCAAGACGGAGGGACTGGTGAAGGATCACGGTGATTTCCCCGTGTATGTGGACAGCCCGATGGCCGTGGAGGCAACCAATATCTTCAAGGAAAATGTGGTGGGCTATTACGATCAGGAGGCGATGGATCTGATCCGCCGGGGAATCAACCCGCTCGGCGTTTCCAATCTCCGTCTGTCCGTGACAAGCGACGATTCCAAAGAGATCAACAACAGCGGAGGCTGCAAAGTCATTCTGTCGGCCAGCGGCATGTGCGAGGCGGGCCGCATCAAGCATCACCTGAAGCATAACCTGTGGCGGCCGGAGTGTACCATTCTGTTTGTCGGCTACCAGGCGGAGGGCACGCTGGGCCGCGCGATTCTGGAGGGTGCGGATTCCGTCAAGCTGTTCGGCGAGGAGATTGAGGTCCGCGCGGAGATCTGCCGTCTGAGCGGAATCAGCGGCCACGCGGACAATAAGGGGCTGCTGCGGTGGGTGCAGAACTTTTCCCCGAAGCCGAAGCGCGTGTTTATCGTCCACGGGGAAAGCAGCGTCTGCGACCTCTTTGCCATGCGCCTGCGGGATGAATTCGGTCTGCGTGCGACGGCGCCTTATCCGGGAGCCCGGTACGATCTGCTCCGCAACACCTGTCTGGAGGAGGGCGTGCAGGAAAAGGTCCGCAAGCCTTCTCCCGCGCGCCGCGCGTCGGCGGTGTTTCAGCGTCTGGTGGACGCCGGAAAGCGGCTGGCGATCGTCATCCGCCACAACGAGGGCGGAGCCAACAAGGATTTGGCAAAGTTTGCCGATCAAATCAACGCCCTGTGCGACAAGTGGGATCGCTGACCGATCGTGGGGGCGCGGAAAAAGCGGTATGGAGCCGCCCGTGCGGGAACCATCCGGCATGGGAAGCGGCCTGACGAGAAAGAAAGGGAGAAAGAATCATGATTTTGAAAAATGGACGGCTGGTCAATGAGGATTTCGATCTGGTGCAGATGGATCTGCGCACGGAAGGCGACCGGATCCGGGAAATCGGCGCAAGTTTGACGGGAGAGGAAACGCTTGACTGCGCCGGATGCATTGTGACGCCGGGCTTTGTGGACGTGCACATTCACGGCTGTGTCGGTGCGGATACCTGTGACGGCGAGGAGGAGTCGATCCGCAAAATGGCGCGCCATCTCGTGACCAAGGGCGTTACCTCCTTTTGTCCCACCACCATGACGGTGTCGACCGAGGAGATCCGCGCCGCTCTGCGCGCCGCGCGCGGCTGCATGGAGCGTCCGCAGGAGGGCGCGCGCGTCCTCGGCGTCAACATGGAAGGGCCGTTCATCTCCGCGAAGAAAAAGGGAGCGCAGAAGGAAGAATACGTCCGCAATCCCGACTGGGAGCTGTTCCGCTCGCTGTATGAGGACTGCGGCGGCATTGTGCGCCTGGTGGATATCGCGCCCGAGTGTGAGGGAGCGCAGACGTTTGTGGAGCGGGCAAAGGAACTCTGCACCGTCTCCATTGCGCACACGGAAGCGGATTTTGAGCAGGCGAAGCAGTCCTTTGCCTGGGGTATTACGCACGCGACTCATTTGTACAACGCCATGAGCGGCCTGACGCACCGCGCGCCCGGCGTGGTTGGGGCTGTGATGGATACGCCGACTGTCCGCGCGGAGCTGATCTGCGACGGTTTCCACATTAACCCCGCCGTCCTGCGGATTACCTTCCGCATCCTGGGCGAGGATCGCACGGTGGTTGTCAGCGACTCGATGCGCGCGGCAGGACAGCCGGACGGCGATTATGATCTTGGCGGGCAGATGGTACAGGTGCGCGGCGGCCATGCCCTTCTTCCGGACGGCACGATCGCCGGTTCCACCACGAACCTGCATGAGGAGCTGAAAAATCTGATCTCCTTCGGCATCCCGTTCCGTCAGGCGGTCAAATCCGTCACCATTAACCCGGCGCGTGAAGCGGGTGCGGCCGACCGTGTCGGCAGTCTGGCTTCCGGCAAGCTGGCGGACGCTGTCGTTCTGGACGCTGCTACCTATGATATCCGTTTTGTTCTGATGAACGGTTCTGTTGTTTATCGGGCGTAACGACAGCAAGCTCCCCGTAGGCAGCAAACCGTCATATTGCTCCGTGAAATGAATGTGTGACACAGGAAAAGGCCCTCTTGCGACATCCGATCGCAAGAGGGCCTCAGTTTATGAAGAAGATATTTTTGACAAGTAAAGCATTTGTAATTTTGGGCGTGGTGATAAGAGTTCGGAAAAAATCGCTTTGCTCTTTTTCCTGGCTTCTTTATGGCTCCGCACAATAGTATGGGGCTCCGCCCCAAACCCCGCCGCCTTTTGAAAAAGGCGGGCGAAAACTTCAATTTTTGCTCTACCGACGAAAAAACGCAGATTTAATTTGCCGCCTTAATCACACGAACGCGAATCACTTCGTCAAGCGCGTCCATGGCCTGCGCCGCGTTGGCGGTGACGTCGCCAGTCACATCCAGAATGGTGTAGGCATATTCCTTGCGGGATTTGCTCGCCATGTTCTCGATGTTCACACCGGCCTGCGCCAGCACGCCGGAGAAGCGGCTGATGGTGTTCGGAATGTTGCGGTGTACAATGCAGATACGGCTTCCCTCGCGCGGCATGGAGACGGCAGGGAGGTTGACGGAATTGCGGATGTTTCCGTTTTCCAGATAATCAATCAGCTCGAGAGCCGCCATACGGGCGCAGTTGTCCTCGCTTTCCGGCGTGGACGCGCCGAGGTGCGGCATTGCGATCACGTTTTTCGCTCCGAGAATCGTGTCGTCCGCGAAATCGGTCGCGTAAGCGGCCACCTTGCCGGATTCCAGAGCAGCGGCAACGTCCGCGCTGTTGACGAGATCGCCGCGGGCCAGATTGAGCAGGCGCACGCCGTCCTTCATCTTCGCGATGCTGGAAGCGTTGATCATCTCGCGCGTGTCCGGCGTGAGCGGGACATGCAGCGTGATATAGTCGCACTTGGCATAAATTTCATCGAGCGTCTGCGCGTGATGGACAGCGCTCGAAAGGCCCCAGGCCGTCTCCACGGACAGGAACGGATCGTAGCCGTATACCTCCATACCCAGGCTGACGGCGGCGCTGCTCACCAGCACGCCGATCGCGCCGAGTCCGACCACGCCGAGCGTTTTTCCGCTGATTTCAGGGCCGACGTAAGCGCCCTTGCCCTTTTCCACCAGCTTGGAAATCTCCGCGCCCTGGCCTTTGAGCGTGCGCAGCCACTCGATGCCGTCGACAATGCGGCGGGAGGACAGCAGCAGCGCGGCCAGCACCAGCTCCTTGACCGCGTTGGCGTTTGCGCCGGGAGTGTTGAACACGGCGATTCCCTGCTCGCTGCATTTGTCCAGCGGGATGTTGTTGACGCCCGCGCCCGCGCGGGCAATGGCCAGAAGCTCGGGATTGAACTCCATCTCGTGCATCGAAGCGGAGCGCACCAGAATGGCGTCCGGGTTCTGCACGTCAGTGCCGCAGACGTAATTGGCGTTGAAGCAGGAGGTTCCCACCTCGGAAATTTTATTCAGGCATTGAATCTGATACATGTGAATCACCCGTTTTCCTTTTCAAAATCAGCCATGAACGCGACGAGCTTTTCCACGCCCTCCACCGGCATGGCGTTGTAGATGGAGGCGCGCATTCCGCCCACGGAGCGGTGTCCTTTGAGGTTGACAAATCCGGCGTCGGACGCGGCCTTCACGAACTTCGCGTCGAGCTCGTCGCTGCCCGTTACAAACGGGATGTTCATCAGCGAGCGGTCCTTCGGCACGACGGTGCCGGAGAACAGCTTGGAATTGTCGAGGAAGGAGTACAGCATAGCGGCTTTCTTCTCGTTGATCTCCTTCATCTTCTCCAGGCCGCCAATTTCGTCGCGGATCCATTCCAGCACAAGGCCGGCCATGTAAATGTTATAGCACGGCGGAGTGTTGTACATGGAGCCGTTGTCCGCATGCGTCTGGTAGTTGAACATGGTGGGCGTGATGTCCATCGCGCGGCCGATCAGATCCTCGCGGATGATTACGACCGTCAGACCGGCGGGGGCCATGTTTTTCTGCGCTCCGGCATAGAGCAGAGCGAAGCGGCTCACGTCGATCGGCTCGCTCAGGATGCAGGAGGAAATGTCCGCCACCAGCGGTACGTCTCCTGTGTCCGGCAGCTCGGTGAAGCGGGTGCCGTAGATGGTGTTGTTCAGGCAGATGTGGAAATAGTCCGCGTCCTTTGTGAAGGAAGCGGGATCCAACTCCGGAATATAGGAGAAGGTCTTATCCTTCGAGGAAGCCACCACATGGGCTTCTCCGTAGCGGGCGGCTTCCTGATAGGCTTTGGTGGCCCACTGGCCGGTCAGCACAAAGTCAGCCTTGCCGCTCTTCGTCATCAGATTCATCGGGATCATCGCAAACTGCGAGGAAGCGCCGCCCTGCAGGAACAAAACCTTGTAATTCTGCGGGATTCCCATGACCTCGCGCAGAAGACTTTCCGCGGAATCAATGATGCCCTGATACACCTTGGAACGGTGTGACATCTCCATCACAGATTGGCCGCAGCCGTTGTAATCGAGCATTTCGCCGGCAGCGCGGCGAAGGACGGATTCCGGCAGCATGGAAGGTCCGGCGGAAAAATTGTAAACGCGATTCATTGAGTGCTTACCTCCAATTCAATAACTTCCGATCCCCTTCGGGAAAAGTATATGAAGTATTATAGTGCTTTAACTTACTAAAGTCAAGAAGGATCCGGCCTTTTTCCATAATTTTTGAAAGAAGGACGTCGAGATTATGCATATGCTGTCCGGAGGTGCCGGAAATGGCTTGACAAGCTCCCGAGGGGTGGAGTACAATCGTAAATGCAAATCATTTGCATTTACGACACGGGATTTTCCGAGAAAGGCAGTGAAACTATGAGAATACGGCGCGCCGCCGCTCTCCTGCTGGCGCTTTGCCTGGCGCTTCTTTCCGGGTGCGGCAGGGAGGAAACGCAGGAGGAACCGGCGTTTCGCGTGGTGACGTCCTTCTATCCTATGTATATTATGGCGTTGAACGTGACAGACGGGATTGAGGGCGTTCAGGTGGAAAATATGGCAGGGCAGCAAGCAGGCTGCCTGCACGATTACCAGCTTCAGACCAAAGACATGAAAAATTTGGAGCAGGCGGATGTATTCGTCATCAACGGCGCGGGGATGGAAAGCTTTCTGGACAAGGTGACAAGCCAGCTCCCCGGGCTTTCGATCGTGGATACCAGCGAAGGGCTTCCGCTTATCGAGAGCGGCGAGGACAGCTCCCATCTCCATGAGGAGGACGAACACGAGCATACCGAGGACGACGGACACGACCACGGGGACGTGAACCCGCATATCTGGGTCAGCATTTCCGAGTGCATCGGGCAGGTGGAGAATCTCAGCGAGGGCCTGCAAGAAGCGGATCCGGCGCATGCGGAGCAGTACCGCGCCAATACCGAAGCATATGTGGAAAAGCTTTCGGAGCTGCGCGATCGGATGCACGAAGCGATCGATCCGCTGCCCAACCGGAATATCGTGACCTTTCACGAGGCCTTCCCCTATTTCGCGGAGGAGTTTGATCTCAACGTGGTGAAGGTGGTGAACCGGGAACCGGACAGCCAGCCGAGCGCCCGGGAGCTGGCGGAGACGATCCGGCTGGTGGAGGACGCGGGTGTGGCGGCGGTGTTTGCCGAACCGCAGTACCCGGAAAGCGCCGCCGATATTATCGCGTCGGAGAGTGGGATCCGGGTCTGGACGCTGGATCCGGTGACAACCGGCCCGGACGATAAGGACGCGTATTTGGACGCGATGGAACAAAATATGGAAACGCTGGTGCAAGCGCTTTCGTGAGGAGGAAACAGCATGACGCAAGAAAAGCCGCATTCCTGCCCGGACTGCTCCAACTGTGCGCAGGCGGGCTGCAACTGTGTGGACTGCCAGTGCAGCGTGCGGATTCGCGGGCTGGGGGTAAAGAAGAAGGACGGCGTGATCCTGCACGACGTCAATTTGAATGTGCGCCACGGGGAAATTATGGCGCTGATTGGGCGCAACGGCGCGGGAAAAACGACGCTGCTCAAAGCGCTTTTGGGACGGATTCCCTATACGGGGGAGATTCAGTTTACCAGCCATAAGGGCGAGCGGGTGGAAAAACCGAAAATCGGCTATGTGCCGCAGAATCTGCTGTTTGATCATTCCTCCCCGATGTCCGTGGGAGACATGCTCTGCGCCAATCTGTCCCGCTTCCCTGTGTGGCTGGGGCAGAAAAAGACGGCGCGCCGCCGCGCGGCGGAGATGCTGGAACGGGCGGGAGCGGGGCCGGAGCTGCTGAACAAAAAGCTCGGCAATCTCTCCGGCGGCGAGCTTCAGCGCGTGCTGCTGGCCTTTGCCCTTGAACCGATGCCGGACCTTCTGCTGTTGGACGAGCCTGTGTCCGCCGTGGACCGCCGGGGCATCGAGGTTTTTTATGAGCTGGTCTGCTCGCTGCGTGTGCGCTACCACATGCCGGTGATTCTGGTATCGCATGATTTGTCCCATGTAAGACAATACGCCACGTCCGCGGCGCTGCTGGACCGGACCATTCGCATCAGCGGAGAGGTGGAACAGGTGATGGCGTCCCGCGAGGTGCGGGAGACGTTCGGCCTGCCCGCGCCGGAAGGGGAGGAACAGTGAGATGGAATTTATTTACCGCGTGATTGACACGCTTCTTCCGTTTGAATGGACGGAATTCAACTTCATGAAAAACGCCTTTGTGGCGGTTCTTCTCATTACGCCGCTGTTTGGCCTGGTGGGGACGATGATCGTCAACAACCGCATGAGCTTCTTTTCGGACGCGCTCGGTCACTCCGCGCTCACGGGCATTGCAATCGGCGTGCTGCTGGGGGTGGACAACTACCTTTTGTCTATGCTCGGCTTCGCGCTGCTGTTCGCGGTGGGCATTTCGGCGGTGATCGGTTCGGGCGTCTCCTCCGCTGATACGATCATCGGCGTGTTTTCCAGCACGGGGCTGGCGCTCGGCGTGGTGCTGCTCTCGGCCAGCGGGGGATTTTCGAAGTATTCCAGCTACCTGATCGGAGATATCCTCACCGTCCAACCGGAGGAGATCGCCCTGCTGGGCTGTGTGCTGATCGCCGTGCTGCTGGTGTGGGGGCTTTTCTTCAACCGATTTCTGCTCACAAGCATCAACGGGGATTTGGCGGCAAGCAAGAACATCCGCGAGGGCGCGCTGCAAAAAATCTTCGTAATTCTGGTGGCCGTGCTTGTCACCGTGTCGATCAAGTGGGTCGGCGTGCTGATCATCAATTCGCTGCTGGTGCTTCCCGCCGCGTCGGCGCGCAACATGGCCCGTTCCATGCGCTCCTATCATGCGTGGAGCGTGGGCATTTCGATGTTCTCCGGCGTGACGGGGCTGATTCTGTCGTACTACCTCGGCACGGCGGCGGGAGGAACGATCGTGCTGGTGGCCGCTGTGGTGTTTGCCGTCACCTTTGCGGTGGGAGCTTTAAGCGGACGGCGGCGGGCGGCGTAGCGGCAAGAACGGCTCAGCCGCATGATCGCACCAGAGCGGAGAACAGCGCCGCCGCGCCCTTGTCTGATGCAAAGCGGAACTCCGGGTGCCACTGTACCCCCAGCAGGAACCGGCTTTCCGGCCGCCAGACAGCTTCGATGATACCGTCTGAGGAACGGGCCGCCGCCCGAAGCGAGGGAGCGCAGTCGCGCACAGCCTGATGGTGGGTGCTGTTGACCGCGTATTCATGCGTTCCAAGCAACGAAAACAGCGGGGACGCTTCTTCGATGCGCACGGTGTGCACCGTCATGTCGAACGGCGGCCGCTGGCTATGGCAGAGCGGGGAGCCGGTCTGCGAGGGCAGATCCTGCCACAGCGTCCCGCCCAGCCCCACGTTGATCAGCTGGATCCCCCGGCAGATTCCAAGCACGGGCAGATCCCGCTCCAAAGCCAGGCGCAGCAGGGAAAGCTCCATCTCATCCCGCTGCGGGCACACCTCGCCGCACGCGGCCAGCATTTCCTCGCCGTAGCGCGAGGGGTGCACGTCCACGCCGCCGGTGAACAGCAGGCCGTCGCAGACGCGGGAAGCCTCGCGCACGGTATCGGGGGAGAGCGGCGGCAGAAGCAGGGGTATACCGCCCGCCGCTTCGATGGCCCGCGGATAGTGCAGGCGCGCCTGCATGGTATGGTGGTCGCTGTCGAGGCTGGGAGTCAGACCGATGACAGGTTTTTTCATGAAATTCCATCTCCTTTTGGGGGCAGGGAAGCTGCCCGGATTCTGCTTTCCATTTTATATGATGGAACGGCAGAAAAATATAAGAAATGCGGGATAATTTCTTCTCTTTTCGTTTACACTATCGGCAGAACACGCAGAGGATGTGACACAATGACAGGAAAGAGAAGGAATCGAATTCGTATGATGACATTTCTTGCGGCGGCGTTTCTCGTTCTGGCAGGCACGACGATCAGCGGGTATGTGGAGGCGGCGCGCCTGCGCCGGGATCTGCAATACACCTACGATCGGGCGCTCGGCGATCTGAACGACTGCGTGGCCTCCATGCAGGTCACGCTGGAAAAGAGCCTGTATGCCAACACGCCCACCCAGCAGAACGGCCTGGCCGCGCGGGTGATGCGCGAGGCCAGCATGGCGAAGGGGGCGCTGGCGGTGCTTCCGGTTTCGGACGGATCGCTCTTTGAGGCGAGCCGCTTTATCACGCAGGCGGGAGACTTTGCCATGAGCCTTTCCGCGCGGATTTCGGCGGGAGGGACGATCACGCAGGAGGAATATGAGTCGCTTCGCCAGCTGGGGGAATATGCTTCGCGGCTTCAGGAAAGCCTGCGCACGGCGGATCCCGATTTCAGCAGCGGCAACAGCAATAATTTCAAAGAGACAACCGATCAGTTCACGGATTACCCCACTCTGATCTATGACGGTCCGTTCTCCGATCATATCGCGCAGAAGCAGCCGGTTTTCCTTGAGGGCAAGGAGGAGATCCCGCAGGGCAATGCACAGATGAACGCGGCTGATTTTCTCGGGATCGGGCAGGATCAGCTGCGCCACGACGGCGACACGGCGGGAAATCTGGCGACGTACAACTTCTCCGGCGAAACGCAGCGCATCACGGTGTCGCGTCTCGGCGGATACGTCGTTTCACTGATCGACTCGCGCGAGATCGGGGAAAGCGTTCTGTCGGAGGAGGAGGCCAAGCAGGCCGCCGCCGAATTCCTGGAGAGCCGGGGGATCGAGAATATGCGGGAAAGCTATTACGCGCTCAGCGACGGAGTGTGTACCATCAACTATGCGTATGAGCAGGACGGCGTTCTGTGCTATCCCGACCTGATTAAAGTGTCCGTCGCCCTGGACGATGGCTCGATTGTGGAATATGACGCTTCCGGATTCCTGATGAACCATCAGGACCAGCGGGATCTGAACGCTCAGAAGCTGACGGCGGATCAGGCGCGGGAGAGCGTCAGCCCCGCCCTGACCCCGGACGAGGGACGCCCGGCCCTCATTCCGACAGCAGGGCTCAACGAGGTGCTGACGTATGAATTTTTATGCGAAGGGGAAAATGGCGAGCAGGTGTTGGTCTATATCAATGCCGACACCGGCTATGAGGAGCAGATCCTGATCCTCCTGCGCACGGACAACGGCATTTTGACGCGCTGATAAGCGCCCCGCTTGCCTTTTGGGCGGCGGGGCTTTATCTTTGCGGGGAAAAATTTTTCCGTTTTCCGATTGACCGCGGGGACCGGACTTGCTATGATGAAAAAAGACTCCCGCGTTTTTTGCCTTTCCTGATACAAATTCGGAGCATTCCCGCTGCCGGGGCATAACACGAGGGCCGAATTTTTGCCATGGCAAGGTGGTCTGACTTATGAGTATCATTGTGCAAATCGGTATCTTTTTCCTGATCTGTCTGGCCGGGGAGCTGTTTTCCGCGCTGCTTCCCATCCCCATTCCGGGAAGCATCATCGCGATGCTGCTGCTGTTCCTGTGTCTGCTTTTCAAGCTGATCAAGCCAGAGCACATTGAGAAGAAGTCGGATTTTCTGTTGGGAAATATGGCGTTTTTCTTCATCCCGGCGGGTGTAGGAATTTTGGAACAGTTTCCCCTGCTCCTGCAAAATCTGCTGCCGCTCGCGGTGATCTGCGTGGTATCCGCGATCCTGACCTTTGGCGCGGCCTCCGGTACGGTGCGGCTGGTGCTGTGGCTCCAGAACAGAAAGGGGGACGAGCATCATGAGTCATGAGTTTCTGATGGAGCTGACCAGCTCCCCCATGTTCGGTGTGGCGCTTTGCATCGTCACCTTCGCGGCAGGCGTTTTTCTCAATAAAAAGCTGCGTTCTCCGATCATCAATCCGCTTTTGATTGCTATCGGGCTGACGATTGTGGTGCTGGAGGTCTTTGAGATCCCCCTTGCCAATTTCCAAGAGGGCGGGGACTTTGTCTCCATGTTCCTTGGGCCCGCCACGGCGGCGCTGGCGCTGTCGATTTACCGTCAGCTGGATTTGCTGAAAAAGAACTTTCTTCCGATTTTGCTCGGGTGTCTGGCGGGCTGTGTGACCTCGATGGGCAGCGTTTGGGTGATGTGCCGGCTGTTCGGGCTGGACAAAGCTCTCACGGCCTCCCTTCTGCCGAAGTCCGTGACAACCCCGATTGCCATGGAGATTTCTGAGCAGGCGGGCGGGATTGTTCCCATCACCGTCGCGATGGTGGTGATCACCGGCATTTTGGGAGCGGTGGCCGCGCCGCTGCTTCTGAAGCTTTTCCGGGTGAAAAACCCGATCGCCGCGGGCGTGGGATTGGGAGCCGCGAGCCACGCGGTCGGCACCTCCAAAGCGCTTGAATTGGGCGAGGTGGAAGGCGCGATGAGCGGGATTTCCCTCTCTATTTCCGGTATCCTGACGGTGATCCTCTCGCTGTTTTTGAAGCTTTGAGCGCTGCCGCCGCACTCCATCATGCGGGCGGATTCAAGGCGGCCTTTCCGTCTTTTTCCAGCAAACGGCGGTACAGGCGAGAATTTCGCACGACGCGGGCACAAAGGCCATCAGCACGGCGGGACGGCCCACCCGTTTGAGATCGGAGAGGTCAAGGGAAAGTCCAGCTTTAAGAAGGATGATGATCAGGGCCATCTCGCGCAGATCGGCGGAGATCGAAAGGATCGACGGATCGAGCAGATTGAGCGCGTAAGGGCCGAGCACAATCCCGATCGCCAGCATCCCGAGAATCCGGGGAATGTGCAGGAACTGACAAAGGGCGGCGGCGGCCAGTCCGGCCAGGAAAACGAACGCGAGCGAGGTGAGCATGGCGGTTCCTCCTTGTTTTGGACAGCAAAAAAGGCTGACAACTCCTGCGGCACAGCACAGAAGTCATCAGCCTGTTCGGCGGTTCCGGTTTCCCGGGGGAGATCTTCATTCCCCGTTATTCTGCCCTTCAGCATAGTCCGTTTTTTCCGCGTTGTCAAGGGGGAAGGTTGCTTTTTGCACCGTTCTCTTTTATAATGGGGACACAGAAAACAGCAGAGGGGGAACGAAGATGAAGCGTAATCTTGACCGGATGATGGATGTCAAAAAGAAGCAGCGGGAGGAGCGAAACCGCCGTCTTCCGCCGGAAAACCCGGATGAAGTGGAAATTCCGATGGAGCTGCCGCTTCATCAGCCGCTCAATACGGCGAAAAGCGTGTTCGACGAGGGACTGGAGCGTCGCTTCGGCGGGATCAATACCGCGCCGTCCATCTTTGACAGCACCGCCGTGTTTCACACAAGTAAGAAGCAATAGAAACCAATGGGAGGAATTCCGGTATGGACTTTGAACAGCTTGCCAAAATAGAGAACGAGAGCGAACGTGTCAACCGAACGTACGATATCTTCCACGAGGACAGCAGGCTGAATCATTCCAAAGCCGCGCGGGTTGAATTTCTGACCACCGTTCGCTATATCGAGCGTTACCTGAAAGAGGGCGACAGAATTCTGGATATCGGCGCGGGAGCGGGCGAATACAGCTTTTACTTTGCCCGCAAGGGGTATGATGTGTCGGCGCTGGAACTGGCCGACGCCAATATTGCCGCGTTCCGCAAAAAGCTCACGCCCGAAGACAGGATCGATCTTGTGCAGGGCAACGCGCTGGATCTTTCCCGCTATGCGGACAAGTCCTTTGATATCGTTCTTCTGTTTGGCCCACTGTATCATTTGAAACAGAATTCGGACAAGCAGAGATGCATCCGCGAAGCAAAGCGCGTCTGCAAAGACGGCGGCAAGATCTTCTTTGCTTTTATTGCCAACGACTTTGTTTTTCTCACCGAGCTGCAATACAATGCCCGTTACTTTTCAAACGGCGATTACGATAAGGAAACGTTTAAGCTCAACGATTTTCCGTTTGTATTCCACACGGTGGAGGATGCAAGGAAGCTTCTGGCAGACGGTGGAGTGACCGTACTTCACGAGGTCGCGTCCGACGGGGCGAGCGAGCTTATGGCGGCCAGAATCAACGAAATGAACGATGAGGACTATGCACAGTATCTCCGGTATCATTTCTATCTCTGCGAAAAACCGGAATTGCTTGGTATGACAAATCATTTACTGTTTGTAGGAGAAAAGAAATGACCAAAATTCAATATGAAAATTTAACCATCCGGCAAGCCGTGGCTGCCGACGCGAAACAGCTTGCCGCCTGGTGGAACGATGGCGCCGTGATGGCGCACGCAGGCTTCCCGAATGGTTTGGGAATCACCGAGGAAGAAGTTGTCCGGGGACTCGGCGGCGGGTCTTTGGTGATAGAGGAAAACGATCGCCTGATCGGGGAGTGCAACTATCGTCAGACAGAGGATGGCGTGGCGGAAATCGGCATCAAGATCTGCGAGACCGATTGCCAGAACCGTGGAGCGGGCCGCAAACTTTTGAGTATGCTGGTCGGCTGGCTGTTCCAAAACGGCTATTCCAAAATCATCCTCGATACCAACGTAAAGAATACACGAGCACAGCACGTTTATGAATCCCTTGGGTTCCGCAAGGTGCGGACTAATGTGGACGCCTGGAAGGATCAGCTCGGGCAGCTGCAATCTTCGATTGATTACGAGTTGACTCCGGCAGACTTTAACAGTTCTCTTTGATTCCTTTGTAAACGGCAAACGGCCCCGCGGACGCCTTTTCGGCAGCCCGCGGGGCCGTTTTTGTCTGTCGGGAGCGGTTACAGGACCTCGTCGGCGTACGGCTCAAAGTCGGAGCGCGTAAACACCTTGCCGGTCTTGACGAATTCGTACCGGATGGCCTGTAAATAGTGGCGCATATGCACCTGCTTGCCGTCGCCGTCGGAAGCGGCGAGGAAGGCGGCGTTCAGAATGCAGTTTTTGATATTGCCGCCCACGAACTCAAAGCGATCCGCGAGGAAGCGCAGATCCACGTCGTCGGCCAGCGGGGTTCCCTTCGGGATCGTCGTTTTCCAGAGAATGTAGCGCGTTTCCGGATCCGGGAACTGGAACTCGACGATGAATTTCATGCGGCGGAAGAATGCCGGGTCAATGTTGTGCTTGTAGTTGGTGGCCAGCACGGAAACGCCGTCATACGCTTCGACCTCCTGCAAAAGCAGGGCGGTTTTGTTGTTGTTGCTGGCCTGGTTGCTGCCGCCGTCGTCGCTGCGCTTGGCAAAGAGGGTGTCGCATTCGTCGAAGAACAGCACAACGTTGCACTTTTTGGCCTCGCGGAAGATCATCGAGATGCTCTTTTCCGTCTCGCCGACGTATTTGTCGATGACCTTCGAGAGATCAACGCGGTACAGTTCCAGATTCAGAGCGTTGGCAAGCACCTGCGCGCACATGGATTTACCGGTGCCGGGCGCGCCGAACAGCAGGACGGAAAGGCCGCGTCCGTAGGGATATTTGCGGTTGTAATCCCACTGCTCGTACACCTGCTTGCGGTAGCGCATCTGATCGCAGGCGTGTTCCAATGCTTCGCGCTGATCCTTTGACATGACGATGTCGTCCCAGGTGTAGGTGGCCTTGATCTTCGTGGCTTTTTTCGTCAGCTCGTGGCTCATCTGGTTGTAGCACGCCTGGAACAGGCACGAGCGCACAATGTTGATGTATTTGGCCATCGCGGACAGAGCCTTGGCCTGCCGCAGGGCGTTTTTGATCTTGCCGGGGGTGAAAAGGAATTTCGTGGCCATTTCCTGCAAATCCACATCGTTGCACAGGACGTAATTCTGGGCGTAATGCCGCCACACGTTTTCGCGCTCCTGGTTGCTCGGCGTGGGGATTTCCAGCTGGGTGAATTCGATTTTCGTCATCTCGCGCAGGGGCAGCTTGTCGAAGCTCACCGTGAAGGCGGTAATCCGGTGCTTGCCCAGCTTTTCAAACGCGAGATCCATGTAGCCGAAGAATTTTTCCTTTTCCTCCTCGCGGTATTCGAGGTTGTCCAGACAGCAGCACGCGTCGAGCAGGATGCACTCGCGGCACACACCCCAGAGAGCTTTTTCCACAAAAGAGAAGTCGTAGGCGAACAGCTTGCTGCCGTTGATGGAGACGCAGGAAAGACCGTGATCGGCGCAGAAATGGCGGATGGTGAATTTACGCCCCGCGCCCTCGTCACCGTAGAGGGAGAACAGACGCGTTCCGTCGTCATAGGAGATGTTGAGCGCGTCAAGCACCTCGCGGTTGGCGATGAAGGGATCCAGCTCGCTCTGATCCGTGAGCAGGGAGAAGAAGCGGTCATACGTCTCGTCGATCCGCTCGGGGTGCATGCCGAACAGGAAGTCAATCAGCCGCTTGTCGGGGGAGATCGGCGTGGAAAACGGCATGGCGTTGTCGATGCGGAGATCGATCACCGGACGCAGCGTCTCGAGCGCCAGCGACATTTCCCCATAGGCGGACGTCATCGAGAAGGAGGAGCCGAAATACACACGAGCCGCCGATTCCACCGTGGGCGTGGGGGTGGAGCCGTTCTGATTGATAATCTGGAAGATGGTTGCATAGTTTGTCTGTGTGGACGAGAGGATCGCGCAGGCAAAGCAGAAGGTGGTGAATTCGTCCATTTTAAGCTTTTCGCACAGTGCGTGGAGCGGCAGCGGCGTAACAGCCGGATCGGTGTGCGCCGCACGGCTGCGCACATAGGCCAGCATTTCCTGCACATTCGGCTGTTCCTGCGCGGGCCTCTCGTCCGTATCATCCTCCGGATCGGTCTGCGCGAAGCTGGCGAACAGATCCATCAGCTCGCTGTCCGTTTCCGCAAGCTCCTCCGCTTCCTCGTCCTCCTGCACGCTCTCTTTCTCAGCGGGGGCGGTGCGGCTCGCAAAGTCGGAGAGATGCTTTTCGCAGAGACTGTATGCCGTGTCAATGTCGGGATACAGGATGTTGCGGAAGCTTCCGTCCTCCCGGGCGAACAGGCTCATCAGGTTGCGGATGTAGCCGGAAAGCTGCAAATCCACGCAGGAGAACAGGTAGTCGGTGTATTCGCTGTAGCTCTGAAAGGGCAGTTCCTTGGTCTCGGGGGAAAATACGGCGGTCAGGTTCATAGGGATTCTCCTTCCGTGTTCTGCGTGTCGTGAAAGACATAGCCGGCGCCGCGCACGGTGCGGATTACGCCGGTGCGGTCCGCTCCAATCTTTTTCCGCAGGCTCGAAATATGGACCATCACAGTTCGTGTATCTCCGAAGCTGCTCGAATTCCAGACGTTTTCATAGAGCTCGTCGTACAGCAGCAGAGTGTCGGGATGCCGGACCAGATAAAGCAGTAAATCGTATTCAATGTTGGAAAGCGGCACGACAGTTCCGTCCCGGCGTACCTCCCGCAGATCGGTGTCGATCGTGAAGGTGCTGAATTCATACAGATGGGGCTTTTCCTGTTTCTTCCGGTGGGCTTCATACGCTTCGCGCTTGCGCAGGTTTGCCTGGATCCGCGCGAGCAGCTCCACATGCTTGAAGGGCTTCACCATATAATCGTCGCCGCCGTGCTCCAGCGCGGAGATGATGCTGTTGCTGTCGTCAAGACAGCTCAGGAAAATGATGGGGCACAAGCCGTCCTTTTCCCGGATCAGCGGACAGAGAGAGTTTCCTTTTCCGTCCGGGAGAAGGGAGTCCAGAAGGACGAGCTGATAGGCCGTCTGGTTCAGCAGCGAGACAGCCTGTGCACAGGTGGAAGCGATGTCCACGGTGTAGCCCGCGTGCGTCAGGAAAATTTCTGTGATGTGAGCCAGATCACAGTCGTCCTCAACGAGTAAGATACGATTCAAAGCCTTCATTTCCTTTCTGTATGCACAAATCGTGCACAGACCGGCGATTGCTTTCCCGGCACGGGCCGGAAGTTTCGCCGGGACGCTATCATGTAAATTGTAGCATGCCGGTATTTTGGTGTCAAACAAGCATGGCCCAAAATTGCGGCGGGAGTGACGAAAAACGGGAAAAATGCTTTGCCAAATAAGCGAAGAAACGGTATAATAGTCAGGAAAGAGCATGAAAACGGTCGAGGAAGGAGAGTGAGAGGATGAAAAAAACCAGGTTTCCCTTTCTGGAAGCGGCAGCGATCGCGGCGGCTGGGACCGGCGCACTCCTTCCCTCCCTTCCTTATGGCGGCCGCATCGGTCTGGTTCTGCTTGCCGTGCTTCTGGCGGCGGGAGACATCGTGCTGCGCATGCGATTGGAAGCGCAGCAGGAAAACAGGCTGAGCGCGGTGGAGCAGCGTGTGCAGGAGGCGCAGCGCCAGGGGGAAGCGGCCAGCGGGCGCATCCGCGAGGAGGCCGAGGAGTATCAGAAGAAAACAAAGGAAAAGTTGGCGGCTTTTTACAGCAAAGTCTCCCACAGCCTGCGGATTCCGATTTCGGTCATCCAGGGATATGCCGATCTTTTGGAGAGCGGCCTGATTCAGGATGAAAACGTCCGGCATGAGTATCTGAGCAAAATCCGGGAGCACACGGAGTACATGAACAACGCGCTCGGACAGCTTCTCACTGAGGCCAGACTGCAAGCGGATTTCAGCATCGGATTGTGGGAGCATTTTGATCTCCTGGAGCTTTTGCAGAAGGTGATCTCCGACATGGAGGACGCGGCGCAGAAGCTGGGCATTCGCATCGAGCTGTCTTCCGAATTGCGGAGGCTGCCGTTTGAGGGCGATCGCATGCGTCTGACGCGCTCCTTTTACAATATTTTGGAAAACAGCCTCAAATACATGAATACAGCCGGAAAGATCACCGTGACGGTGTCCGTGGCGGACAACCAGGTGCTGATCGTGTTCAAGGACAGCGGCGCGGGGATGGAGCGCGAGGAGGCGGAGCACATCTTCGAGCTGAATTACCGCGGCTCCAACAGTGTGCAGGGAAACGGGATGGGGCTGTACCTCGTCTACGTCACCGCGATTGCGCACCATGGAAGCGTTACCGCGCGCAGCAGCCCGGGAAACGGTATGACCATCCTGATGCTGCTTCCGCTTTCCCAGCAGGAGTTTTCTTCCCCGTCCGCCGGGGACAGTCCGGCGGAATGATATTATATAATGATATTATATATGGAAAGAGTATAGCACAGCGGGAAGGGGGAGCGGCGGCGCGGAAAAATTCTTTAGAAAAGTTTTAGAAATGCCTCGAAGTCAAGAGAACGGGGCGTATTTTAGAAAATCTTTAGAAAAAAAGAGAGAAATCTGTGATATGATAGACGCAGAACAGAAATCGGTGTGCGAAAATCGCGCGTAAAAATATTTGCTGTGAGGTGTATGGCATGGAAAACCGTCAACTGCTGCCGTTCGAACGAAACCGTTATTATGTCGGCAAGCTCTTGACCTCGGCTGATTTTCAGGCCGAGCAGGCTTATTTTAACAACAAGCGCCGTTTCCTGAACCAGATGATGTTTGGTTCGGGAATTATCTGCGGGCTGAGCGTGTACAGCCTGGACGATCTTTCGGTGATGATTGAGTCCGGCGCGGCCATCGACGGGCTGGGCCGTGAAATTGTCGTGGAGAATTCCGTGGTGCGCAAGCTTTCCGCGATCGAGGGCTTTGAGACGCTCGCCAGCGAGCACGCGGCGCTGTGTCTGCGCTACCACGAGGAAGCGGTGCATCCTGTCTGCACAGTCAACCGCATGGAGCGCGACGAGGAATATGAGCTCAACCGCCTGCGCGAGGGCTGGGAGCTTTTCCTGATGGATGCTCAGGAGCTGGAGCAGCCGGAAGGATTGGAGGAGCAATCGGAATTTCTGCTCCAGTCTCCGCTTTATGAGGACGCGGATTTCTCCGTCACCGTGATGCTGCCCGCCGTCGTGAGCGCGGGCAGCGCGGTGCGTGTGCTGGTGCGGGTCCGCAAGCTTTCGGAGTCGGCGAAAAAGCTGTCGCTTGACTGTGTGCTTCAGGCGCCCGCGTTTCTGGCGGCGGGCGGCGGCCATGAGGCGAGAATCCGCGCCGTCGATCTGGATCTGCAAAAGGACGAGGTGTTTGACTGCCCGTGCTGGCTGACCGCGCAGCAGCCTTCGGCCGAGGCGGTGGTGCTGGCCAAGACCGACGCGGTGCGGATCACCGTCGGCGGGGAGGAAAAGGCGCCGCATGACGCGTTCCTGATCAAGTCGTCCATTTCCTCCGACTCCGTGGAGGAGATCCTGTCCCGTGAGGTGGGACGCGTCAGCCTGGAGAGCAGAAGCTTTTCCGCGCTTCCGGAATACATACAGCTGGCGGATATTACGCTTCAGCTCACGAAAAACGCCTACATCATCGATCGCGTGGAAGAGTGCGGCGTGAAGAAATACCTTTACACCACCTCCGGCGAGGAAACGCGCCGTGCCTATGAGGCCTGGTTCGCTCCCTCCGAGAGCAAGGCGGCCCCCGCCCCCGCTTCCCAGAACGGAACCGACGGCGTATCCGCGGGCCTGTCGTACCAGACGCCGCTTTATGCCACCGGCACCTGCGAAATTCCGCTGGGAGACCGGGCGCGGCGCGGCGAGACCTTCTATTCGAGTGAGATCATGCACGGCCTTGGCGCCGGCAATGTGCATGTGGAGGTCGGCTTTGAATATCTGGTGGAGGATTCCCGTCTGTCCACGACGGCGAAAAATACCATCTACGGCGACGCGAGCCTGTTTGATCAGGAAAATCCGCCCGTCCCGCTCGCACAGACGGCGGTGAAGGTGATGAACGATCGCGGCAGCTTCGTGGTGGCGGCGCGTTTGCAGAAGGATACCTCCTATGTGATGCTTCTGGTGCGCTGGGTCGCGGTGAAAATTCCTTCCGAGGACGACCATACGCTTTTGCAGAAGATTTCCGATAAGAGCATCAGCGCGGTGCAGCCCACCGTGCTGCTCGGTACGCGCGAGAGCTGCTATTTCAGCGTCCGCTTCCGGAACATGGAGCCCTGCGGCCTGATCTATGAGCTCACGGATCGGGATTCCGGCGAGATTACGCCGGACGGCGTCTACACCGCTCCCGCCAGGGAGGGCGTATATGAGATCCGCATCAGCTGCGCCGACGCGCCGCTGATTTGCACCTATGCGTACGCGATTGTCAAGAAAAAGGAGCACAGGGACGGCGATGCCTCCTGAGAACAGAAAGCCGCGGGGAAGGGGTGAGACGGATTGGTTTACCATGCGGATGACATGATTCTTTCACCGGTGCGGGAGATTCTCAGAGGGCCCGTGAACGACGTTTTGGTCTGTCAGGATCTCCGATCTTCGTCACGCGCCTGCTATCTGCTGCTCGCGGTGCACGACAGGGAGACGGCCAAGCGGCTGCTGATGGTGCTGCAGGATTCCGAGCGCGGCTCCGGGGAGGAAAAGCCCTTCCTGAAAATGTTCACGGAAAACGAGCTGCTCTGCCTGCTGTTTCCATACCGGCCCGACAGGCGGCTGGATCGGTTCGCGCAGGGGCAGCTGGTCACGCCGCAGTCGCGGGAGCGCGTGTGCGTCAATCTGGTGATGGAGTGCCTTTCCGTTCCGCTGCCGTATCCGCTTTTGTATCTGGCGCTGGAAAAGGAAAATGTGCATTTGCTCCAGGATGACGGCGTGTATTTTACCTACAGCTTTGATTTGAGCCGGATGGACGAATCGGTGGGGGAGGGCGACTGTACGGATCGCTGTGTGCAGATTCTGCTGTCGCTGCTGAAAAAGCATTCCCGCCGCCAGCTCAAAAGCTTTGAGCTGCTGCGGAAGAAATCCGAGCGCGGCGCGTATGAGAGTCTGCCGGAGCTGTACCGGGATATCCGCATCAGCGCTCTGCCGGAGCACAAGGAGCCGATGCGGGAACGCTTTCGCGGCTTCTGGCAGCGGAACCGGGATACCTTTTTCCGCGTTCTTCTGCGGATCAGCGTGACGGTGGCCGTTGTGGCCTTGATTATTTTGATTTGCCAGCTGATTTTCGGCAATTTCCCGCTTCTCCGTATTTTCCAGAATACGTTTGAAGTGATCGGGACGGAAAATTTGACTATGAAATGAGAGGGGGAGCCTGCGTGAGAAAGGCTGTTGGAATCCTTGTGGTTCTCGGCATACTGCTGGCCGTGCTTTTGCTTGCGCTTCCGACGGGTTTGCCGGAGCTTTCCAATGCGGAAAAAACATTGGCTGTCACAGAGGATCAGACAGTCTATCTGACAGAGAGCACCAGCGGTTCCTCCTGGCTTTACGGAGTGCGGGATGACGGAAGTGTGGAGAAGGCGTATCCTCAGGATTCGTCGTTTCGGATTACGCTCTTGTCGGCTTATGGAAATGATGTTTATTTTGTACAGACGCCGCAGCTGACTGAGAAAGGCTGGCAGCTTCTGTGTCTGCGCGAGGACGGCACCACAGAGCTTCTGTATGAGGGAACGGGAGATTTTCCCGTTGCTCCCGAAGCGGTCAACGTTTCTCCCAGCGGGATTGACCTTACCTTCCTGACGGATGACAAGATTTCCGTCTATCGCATGGAGCTTTCCGGCGGCGAGCCGGTGCAGCTTCTGGAGACGGAGCTTGCGGAGGGAGAGATCGCGGTCAGCGCGGTGTTTGCGGAGGATAAGCTGTTCTGTCTTCTCTCCGACGGACGGGTGCGCAGCAGCCGGACGGGAGAGCAGAACAGCGAGGCGCTGCAGGAGACGGAGGGCTTCACTCTGCTTTCCGCGTCCCAGGGCAGTGTGTGGGCTTACCGGGAGGAAACCGGGACCGCGTGCTCCGGCTCCATCGCGGTTCAGAACGGCAGCGGCGTTGAGGTGAACGGCCAGGCCGTCCTGTACGGCGGCCGCGGCGGCGCCAAGGGCCAGACGGTGGTGGTTTCCGTGGAAAACGGCAGCACGGTTCTGCTGCGGATCGGAGACGCGGACGTGCGCAGGCAGACGCCCGAGGCGTCGTTCCGCGTGCGGATGCAGTTCAAAGCCCCTGGCTTGATCTTCCTTCTTTTGACCTATGCCGTCTGTGCGGCGTTGATTCTGTTTACGGTGTTCCTGTGCACCCGCATGCACCGCCTGGCGGTGCGGGTGACGGCCTGCTGCATTTGCCTGCTGCTTTTTGCGGCGGGAGTCTCGGGGACCATTTCCTGGGTCGATGCGCAGGGGCAGTCGGTACAGCTGCTGGAAACACAGGCGGCTTCCGCCGGAAAAATCCGGGAGGATATCCTGGAAGAGCTGGATCTGACCTCCATCCTGGCGGGCAATGCCGATCAGGCGGAGCTTCGCCGTCTGATTGCCCCCCTGGACATCGAGACGGAGGAGCAGTCCGTCTCGTTCCGCGCGTCGGTGCTGACGGCGGAAGGCGACACGGTGCAGATCTCCGATCAGGCGGCGGCGGGAAGTCCCGTGGCCTCTGTGTATGGGGAGCAGGTGCGTGCACTGGCACAGAGCGCCGTGACCCAGGACAAGGCAATGCAGCAGTCGCTGGAATGCGGAGGCAACACCTGCGCGTATGACATCCGGCCGCTTTACCGGTACGGCGAGAAGGTCGGCATGCTGGTTTCGCAGGTCGTGCTTGTCCGGACGGACTACGCTAACATGCTGGGACGCAGCTTCCTGCCGCCGTTTTGGAGCGCGCTTCTCGCGTCCGTGGCGGTCGCGTTCCTGACCTTTACCATGATGCGCCCGCTTCGCTGTCTCATGGAACGGGTGCGCCGGATCTCCGAGGGAGACTTTAACCTCATGCCGCTTCGCACCGCCTCCGACGAGGTGGGGGACATGTGGCAGTCTCTGCGTGAAATGTCGGTGTCGCTGCGGATCAAGGATTATGAGACAAACGCGACGGTTCACTCCTTCTACCGGTTCGTTCCGCGCGGATTGGATCGCCTTCTGAATCGTGCTTCCATCATGGAAACCAGTCTGGGCGATATGGCGAATGTGACGGGAACGGTGGGGATTCTCTCCATCCAGAACCGTGACGAGCTGCGCGCGAGCCTGGACGACAGCGGATTTTTGGGCTTTTTGAGCGACAGCTATTCGGTGATTGATCACCAGATGGAGCGGCACGAGGGGACGCTGCTTTCGAGCGGATTCGATCCCGAGGGCATGGAAATCCTGTTCCAGAAATCTCCGGATCAGGGTGTGTCGTTCAGTCAGGGGCTTTTGGGAGAAAGCAACGGCATGGCCAAAGAGCAGGCCGCGGACTTCTTCCTGCTGCTGCACAGCACGTCGTTCCTGTACGGCCTGGTGGGCACGGAGCAGAGGACGTTTTCGCTTCTGTCCTCCTCCGAGATTGCGTTCCTTCACTCGTTCTCCCGGCATTTCAAGGGGACGGGCGTGCGCGTTGCTGCCACGGAGGCCTGTCTCAAAGCGATGGCGCGGCCCTGCACCTCCCGGTATATCGGCTTTGTCTCGTCCGAGGATGGCAAGTACCGCTATAAGCTGCATCAGATTCTGGAAGGATGCTCCGATCTCGAAAAGTCGCTGTATCTCTCCTATGACGAAAAATTCCAGAAGGGCATCAGCCTTTTCTGTCAGAATGATTTTTATCTTGCGCGGAACCTGTTCTCCGCGATTCTCAAGCTGAATCCGAACGACGGGATCGCCCGCTGGTATCTGTTTGCCTGCGAGCACTATTTCAACAAGAACGATCCCGGAAGCGAGGGCTATAATCTCTTCGGGATCCAGGGATAAGGTCCGGACCGGGAAAGGACGGTGAGCAATGAACAGAATCTTCAACACGCTGTTTTCCACCATTCAGGCCAAGGTGATTGGCCTGTGGACGAAAATCCGCCTGTGGACCAGCCGTTCCTATTGGGAAACCAAGGGCATCACCTCCCTGCGGCAGTTTTTCAACAACCTGCTGAACATTCGCCCGAAGGATAAGACGGATTATTATCCCGTTTTCTCGTGGCTTGTCAGCAAGCGTCTGGCGTTTGCTCTTGTGGTGTTGGTTGGCCTTGCCAGCGTGTTTTATATCTGTGTCTTTTCCCCGGTCAGCTCCATGCTGTTCAGCGAGAGCGCGACCATTCCGGTGTTCCGCTATAATTCCATTCCACTCAAATTCCAAAGCGGCAAGGTGGAGATCCTGGCGGCGGACGGCCATACGGCATACATCGGCGAGGTGTCCAAGGGAGCCGCTTCCGGTCAGGGCGATCTGTATCGCGCGGACGGGAGTTTGCTCTACAGCGGAGCCTTTTCCGACAGCCGCTACAACGGCGACGGCAAGCTGTATTATCCCAACGGCGTCCTGCAATATGAGGGGGCCTTCGTCGACAACCTCTTTGAGGGCCAGGGGACGCAGTACCGCCAGAGCGGCGTGATGGAGTACGCGGGACAATTCCTCAAAGGGCAGTGGTCGGGAGCCGGCGTGCTCTACAACAGCGGCGGCAACCAGATTTTTACCGGAAATTTCCTGGCCGGGCGGCTTTTGTACAGCGAGTTTCTCGGCAAGACGACGGCGGAGGTCGCCGCCATGTACAGCGGGCAGTCCACCGTGTACAATTCTTCCAGCGAGCACTGCGTGTCCATGGATGAAATCAACGCCCTCTACACCGCGGACGATGGCTCCGATACTCTCTCGGCAGAGTGGGCGCTGACGGAGGTTCTGGTGCTGGACAGCGTGTTCCCCACCACAGACGGGGAGATCAGCAAGATCAACGACCTCACGGCCCATTTCGGAGAGCCGGTCTATTTCGGATACACCTGGCCGAATCTCACCGAGGCGGTGGGAATCCAGCGTCTCAGTGAGACGGGACAGGGTCGTTTCGCGCCGATTACGATAGAGATGACCTCAAGCTTTGAGGATGTTCAGACGGTGAACTCCTACGATCAAAATTATGAGCTTTACATCTATGTCTATGAAGCGGACGGCCTGACCTACACGTTCTACTGCGATACCAGCACATCCGATTTTTCCATGTATTCGATTGCGCAGAGCACGGCGCAGCAGAGCGCCGGGGAAGGAGGAGCGTAAATGAAGAGAAAGCGGGGCGTTTCGCGCATCCTGAGCGCCATTCTTTGCTTTTGCCTGGTTTCCCCTTTGTTTGTCCTGTCGCCGGTGAGCGCCGCGGCCCCGAAAACCCTTCAAATCCGGCAGGCCCAGACGATGACGCTCTCCAACAATACGGAAATCACCAAAACCTATAATGAAATCCTGCTCAAAGAAATCCAGTACACGGAAGCGGTCAAGGAGATCAAGGCCAAGGTGAAGAACCTGACCAGCTTCCGCTGGACGCCGCTGCTCAGCTTCAAATTCCCCGAGCAGCTTGACATGAGCGAGGAGTATGATCTGAACGTCAAGCCCCTCAATCTCCAGACGGAGATCGATATTCTGCGCCACAAGCAGACAGCGCAGGAGAGCGAGGAGCTGGCGAAGATCAACAAGGCGTATCTCACGGCTTACGTCAACCAGGAGAAGGTGTCCTTCACTGAGGAGCGGCTGGCGGCGGCCGAGGAGGAGCTGGCCCGCAACCAGTCCAGACTGGCGCTCGGGCAGGCAACGCAGTCCGATATTGACACGATGCAGAAATCCGTCGATACGCTCACCGGCGATCTTGCGCAGCAGAAGCGAAATTTGCAGACGGCGCTTGAGGAAGTAAGCGACTTGATCCATCTGGACGTTACCTCCGGCTACACGCTGGCCAGCCCCGTGGTGGATGCGGAGATCCCCCGCGAGGATCTGGAAAGCATCATCGAGCATGCAATGGAGGAAAGCCAGACGATCTATGAAGCCGAAATGGCGGTCTCCACCGCGAAGGTGAATATGGATTCCTACGAATCCCTCATGCGCAGCCAGTACGGCTCGAAGCTGAATGCGATTGACAATTTCCTCAATCAGGTCAAGCGGGGGGAGGATGTGGACTATGCGGCCTTCCAGCTCAAATACAATGAGATGCTGGAATCGTTTGACAGTCCCTGGAATGGAAGCGTCAAAATCCTGTTTTTCCGCTTCACCAAGGAATGGTTCAAGGGAGAAATTGACGGTACCCGTTATATTGAGAACGATTTATACGCACTGTTAACCGCGTGCAAGGAGTATCAGGCGGCGGTGTCCGATTTGGAGTCGGCGGAAAAGACGCTGCGCTCGGAGATCACCGCAAGCTATGAATCGATCGTCACCGCCCGCAACGCTTATTTGGAGCTGGAAAAGACGGTGGAGCAGAACCGCGAGGATCTGGAACGCCTTTCCGGGCTGAATCAGCTGGGAAAAGCGGAGTACAGCGAGGTCAAGACGAAGCAGGAGGAATACCAGACCAGCCAGATGGATTACATCGACGCGCTGGCGGAGTACAACGAGCTTCTGTACGATCTGGACGCCACCACCTGCGGCGCGATTTCCCCGTACTTTGATTCCACCTCGGTCAGCACGGACGCGGGCTCCGGCGCGGACAGCTATGTGGTGGACGACGCCACCGTTCCGCATTATTACATCTATACCGATATCTCGGATCTGGTGTTTGTGTTCGGGCTGGAAATCCCGGAGGATTTTGATCCCGCCATCACCGATTTTGAAATCTGGTACGCGGGAACCCAGATCGGGGAACGGACCCCGGCCGACCAGCAGCTCCGCCACCTGGCGCTCGACTACCAGGGAACCAGCAAACTGACGGTGCGGCTGTACGACAACGATACCTTTGTTTCCGAATGTGAGATCGATACCACGGTTCCGCGCGACGTTCTTCCCATCGAGGGCGCGCAGGAAACGCAGGAGGCGGAGGAGACACAGTGCGGGAGCTATAAGGTGGAGACGGTTCCGCATGGCTCCATCAGCACCAGCACCCTGACGCTCACGCTGGATGCCGGGCTGGGAGCGGCCTACTACCGCATTGAAAACGCCGATGGAACCAGTGTGTATTCCGAGGAGCTTGTGCCGGTGGAGGAGAGCTTTTCTTACCTGACGCTTCTGATCGGAAGTCTCGGGGAGGTTCGCCTTTCTCTCTATGACAAGGAGCAGAACCCGATCGGTACGGCTTCCTTCCACGAGGATACGCAGACCGTCTGGATTGCGGCCCAGTGACGCCGCCGGAAAGGAGGGACACATGAAACGAAGAAGAATCCTTTTATCACTCGCCCTCGTGCTGGTGGCTGCCATCGGGACGCTGACCGTCCTGGTGCGGGCTGTCTGGAACGAGGAGGAGGCCGTCCATGTCACGCCCTCCGAGATAGAGGACTCCACGCTTGCGATTGGAACGCATTTGATCCATCTGTCCGCCCTGACGGATGAGCTGTATGAGATCGCCTCCGATTCCGCGGAGGAATCCGGGCAGGGGGAAATTTATTACAAATCGGAGCTTTCGGGCGGAACGTGGTTCAACATCACGACAGCCTCGTCCCTGGAGGATATCACTACGGGCGGCACGCCGGTGCAGGATTCCGTGATTGAGGAGCTGTTCTTCACCCATCACACCAAGTCCGACGGCGTCACCTACGATCTGCGGACCGGCCAGCCCGTCAATCCGTATGACATCGTGGACCCGTATGACATTGAATCGCTGGAAGAGCTGATGCCGCTCAAAAACCAGTATGAGATCATCAAGGAATTGCAGGGCGAGAGCCAGGCAGGCAAGGATAAGGTTGCCCGGATTGAGGAAATCCTGTCGACCGAGGTAAAGAACGATACCACAAACGAGTGTGATACCAACCTCACGGCGCTTCAACGGTACTGCGACGTGCTTTCCCAAAACAATGCCCCCGCCGAGCAGATCGGCGAGGTGCAGTCTGTGATGAGCGCCGTCGATGCTACCCGGCGCGCGGAGGTGTTCACCACGCTGGAAACCGTTCTGAACGAGTACGCGCAGGAGCTGTCCAGCATCCAGGACACCACGACCACGACGGAGGGCGAGGACGGCGAGGAGGGAACGACCGAGACGCAGGAGGGCCGCGCGCCCGACACCGAGCTGCAATCCGCCGTCAACGACAGCCTTTCCAATGTGCAGTCGTCGCTGGTGGAGCAGCAGGGAAAGATGCTCGCGGAGGGCACGACGGTCATGTCGGCTCTGCGGTATGAGTATTCCCAGCAGCTGATTTCGAGCGCACAGGCAGGCAACGATGCGGCCTGCGATACCGCCGTGGCTTCGCTCATTCATCTGACGAACATTTCGTCCAGCATCGTGGCCGACAAGGAGGGCGAGCTTGCCCTGCTCAACGACACGGTGGTGCCGAGAGCCGAGCAGGCGTACCGGAACGGTCTGCGCGCGGGTGTGAGCACCGATTATGTGCAGGCGGCCGCTTCCAATTCCTCGTCGGCGCTGCTGAATAATCTGATCAGCACCAACGCGAGCACGGTCAACACCTACCGCAACGAGCTGGAATCGTACATCACGGCGGTGGTCCTTCGTCTCTCCAACAGCGATGGAACGGATTACCTGAACCAGCGTCTGGAGGATGCCCAGAACTTCTACGACGACGTTCCGAACGATGATTTTTCGGAAAGCGTCCGGGAGACGGTGGACAGCCACATCGAGTTTTTGACGAATAAGATCCGCGAGCTGGAGCTGGCGGCGGGCGGCAACGAGCTGGATCAGCTCATCGCCGAAAAGGAGTCGCTGCAAACGGATTACATGGCGGCGCTGGATAACAACGATCTCACCGGAGCCAAGGCGATTGAGGAGCAGATTTCCGCGCTGGACGACCAGATCGCGCAGCAGCAGGCCCAGCAGGCGGATGAACTCAACGCGGCGCAGTCGAAGCTCTCCGATTTGGAGGATCAGCTGGCAAATGCCCAGGCGGGCAGCAGCGAAGCCGCCGATCTGGAAAAGCAGATCGCGGCGCAGAAGGCGGAGATTTCCGCACTGGAATCCAACATGTCGGACGGCTCCCTCGGCGAACTGGTCGCCACACTCAAAGCGGAATGCCTCTCCATCATCGGGAATTCGTCCTCCGGCGATCCGGAGCGCAATACGCTGAAAAACGACATTGACACGCTGGTTTCCCTGCTGGATCAGAATGTCAAGCTGGTGTTCCCCGCTTTGCAGAAGATTCACGAAGCCATGACCACGGAACGCGATCTCAATGGGGATAGCTCCTACGGCGACGAAATCACGACAGTGGAGGACGCGATCCTCGGCAGCAAGGCTCTCTATGACGCGGCGCTCTCCGGTTCCCTCTCCGCGGATCAGCTTCAGGAGATCGCGGACGCGTTCCTTACCGGAGAAGGCGGTTTGCTGGATGCGGGAGAAACGGATCTGTCCAGCCTTTCCGATTGGGAGAAGAATTGTGTCTATCTGCTGGCCTTGCAGCGGTATTACGACGCAACGCAGGGCAGCGCGGCTTTGCAGCTTCTCGGCTCTGTCTCGCAGCAGCAGATGAACCTCGGCAGCCCGCTCGTCTTTGTGCAGGCGCAGGATCCCTCCATGGAGTATCTTCCGGTGAAAACCGCCGCGCAGGCCGCCAATCTGCGGTATGTGTGGAATCAGAACAAGAGCCAGGGAACGCTGGCAAAGGGAAGCCTGTATTACACGTTTGCCGCCTATTCGGATCTGGTGCAGAAGGGGAAGGACGAGGAAAGCTACGAGCGCATGACCAAAGCGGCCAGATTGGAAAACGGGACGCTCTATCTTCCCGAGGACTACACGCTCAGCGCCTTTTCGGTGGAGGCGCAGTACCTCTCCGGCACCTCCTACGGTGTCGTGGTGCGGGAGGATCTTTCGCTTCTGGCGGATGAGCTGTGCTCCCGCTTTTTGGCAGCCTGAGAAAGGGAGGGACCAGTATTGGCCGATTATCCGATTATTTCCGACGTTTCGTCGTATCTGGTGAAGCTGCTCCGCAGAAAAATGTGCCCGGAGCCGATCCCTTCGCCAAACAACATTGAGGTTTCGTCTCCGGCGGAGCAGGACGTGGACTACATCCTGGGCCTGTACCTGTATGATATCCGGGCGGAGGGAGAGATCTCCGTGCCGCCCCTGATGAATACGGGAAAAACACGCCTGGCGCCGCCGCCGAAGCCGTACAGCCTGTACTATATGCTGTTTATCAACGGATCGTCGCAGATGGGTCTGAAGGCGCACGACATCCAGAAAATCATCGGGCGCGCGGCGCAGGTGATCAACGACGGAAACGTCGTGTATCCCAACGAGCTGCAAACCTGGCTGGAATCGCGGGAAGCGCCGATCATCATCACCCCCTCCAAGCTTTCGCTGGAGGATAAGGTGCGTGTGTGGTCCGCGATCAACAAGCCCTACCAGGTCAGCCTGTTCTATAAAGCGGCCCCGATCCTGCTCTCGAGCGAGATCCTGATCGACGCGCCTCGCGTCACGCAGGCCGAATTTTCGCTGCATCTTACCGGCGAAAACAAGGAGGGATAGCCCATGGCGGACCATACGGTGATCCGGCATCAGCTGGATCTGGTGCTCCACCTGGTGGACACCACGACGGGGTCCCTGCTCACCGGTGTGGGCGCGCGATTTTTCTGCGGCGGCAAGCCGCTGCATTTTCTGAGCAAGGGCGACGGCCACCTGCTTCTCATGGGGCGGGGGCGCGAGGATTTCCGCCTGACGGTGGAGCTGCGCGGCTATCTGCCGCGCACGATCGACGTGCGGTATGAGGAGCTTTCCGAAAAAATGCCGCTGATCGAGCTTCCCATGATCCCGGACGGCAGCGCCCCGGCGCTGGTGCAGTATGTGGATTTGGAAGGGAGGCTGGAGGGCCTTTCCGCTCTGGACGCCGTCTGGCTGGGGGACCGCAGCTGCATGATCCGCGATTTCAATGCGAAAAAGAAATCGCTGACGGTGTTTAACCCCTACCGCCTTTTGCTGGATCGCGTTTTCTATGCGCTGGTAAACCCACAGGAACAGGTTTACGAGCCGCTGGAAATAGAAGAAAGAATTTCCGATACGCAGTTTCTTCTGAAACATGGGCTGAGCATGGAGTATGGAAGCAATTTCCCGATTGCCCGGCGTGTTTTCGGCCTTGTCAGGGAGGACAGCTCCTATCTGCTCCGGCTTGCCGATCGCGGGGGAGAATCCCGCTGGCTTGTCCGGTGTGTCATGGGGGAAACGGAGTGGTTCCAGGCGGTGGACGTGAAGGCCCCGCAGGAGTCCCCGCTTTCGCCGCCGCAGCAGGAGCCTGACTCCGAACCCCAGGAGGAGCCTGCCGGGAAGGGAGGAATGTAAATGGGTTTTCCTGTTGTCTCGGGCGCGTCCCTCATGTGCACGATGGGAATGTCGCCGGGTCAACTGATGGTTACCTCGCAGCTTACCGTTTTGATGGATGGAAAGCCTGCCGCTACCATTCAGGATGCGGCTCCCATCACGAATGTGGGGCCCTGTGGGATGTGCACATCCCTGATGAACCCGACGGTTGCTTCCGCCACGGCGGCGGCGCTGGGGGTTCTCACCCCGATGCCCTGCGTTCCCGCTCCCATGGGGATCTGGACCTGCAGCCCGGGGCCGCTGATCGGCGGGATTCCCGCGCTGGTCAACGACGGAAAGCTGATGTGCTCCTATGGCGGCGCTATCAGCATCACCATGCCGGGACAGGCGACGATCCTGACCTGAGCCGGTTCCCGTCTGCCGGGACGCGCTTCGTCCCATCGCGTTTGTGTTCCATTTAAAATTCAAAATAAATGAGAAATCTGAAAGGAGGGCGGTTTTGAGGCTTCCTCAAAACCAAACAAAATTATGGCTGAGTATTTTTCTCCCGGTGTGTATGTCGAGGAATTTGAATCTTCCCCCCGCGCAATCGAAGGAGTAGGAACCAGCACGGGCGGCTTTGTCGGCATGGCCGTGAAGGGCCCGACCATCGGCGCGCCGAGCCTTGTGACGAGCTTCGCTGACTTCCAGCGCCAGTTCGGCGGTTTCCTCTCCGAGTTCACGCACGGCGAGTACCGCTATCTCGCGTACAGCGTGGAGCAGTTCTTCATCAACGGCGGCACCCGCTGCTACATCAGCCGCGTCGTGCCGGAGGACGCCGCGATTGCGACGGCCAAGTCCGGGATCCTGTCCATGCGTGCGGCCAACGAAGGAAAGTGGGGCAACCGCATCCAGGTTTCCCTTCTGTCCACCAACCGCAGAAAGATGCAGCTCGTGAAGAAGCAGAGCGACACGGCGTACACGGCGAAATCCGTGGAGGGCTTCCGCGAGGGCGATCTCGTCGAGTTTGCGGGCGATATGAACCGCATTGCCTCCATCTTTGAGAACACCGTCACCTTCGAGAAGAAGTTCTCCGCCGATCCGGTGGACGCGGCTATCGTCCCGAAAAAGGTTCTGTATTCTGTGGAGATGGATGTCACCATCCGCTGCGACGGCGACGCGGAGACCTTCTCCGGCGTGACGCTCAACCCGACCTCCCCGGCGTATCTGGGCCGCAAGCTGTCCGGCAGCCGTCTGGTGGCCGCGACGGTGGAGCCGAGCAACGCGCTGGAGAATCCGGTTTCCGTGATTCTCGGCAAGGGCGCTCTCTCCGGCACCATCTCCTTCGCGGGCGGCAGCGACGGCACCATGGAAGCCGTCAACGCGGGCGTGTTCATCGGTGAGGACAACGGCCCCGGCCAGCGCACCGGCATCCAGGCCTTCCTGGAGAACGATGTGGCCAGCATCATCGCGGTGCCCGGCGTCACGATCCCGGAGGTTGTGGTCGCGCTGATCAGCCACTGCGAGAACACGAAGAACCGCTTTGCCGTTCTCGACATTCCGCAGGAGCTGCGCAAGACCAACGACATCATCGAATACCGCAACATGGTCGACAGTACCTATGCCGCCATGTACCATCCGTGGATCCAGGTGTATGACCGCGTAGCCAAGAAGCCCACCTTCATTCCGCCGAGCGGAGCCGTGATGGGCGTGTATTCCCGCACGGACGTGAGCCGCGGCGTGCATAAGGCTCCCGCCAATGAGACGATCGCCTGCACCGGCCTTTCCGTCAACTACACCACCGGCGAGCAGGATATCCTCAATCCCGCGGGCGTCAACCTCATCCGCGCGCTGCCGGGCCAGGGCATCCGCATCTGGGGCGCCCGTACCGCCAGCAGCAACAGCGCCTTCAAGTACATCAACGTGCGCCGTCTGTTCATCTTTGTGGAGCAGTCGATCCGCGTTTCCACCAACTGGGTGGTGTTCGAGCCCAACAATTCCTCGCTGTGGGCGCGTGTGCAGATGACGGTCTCCTCCTTCCTCGAGTCCCTCTTCCGCGCCGGTATGCTGGCGGGCGAGACGCCGGCCGAGGCCTACTATGTGAACATCGGAACGTCGACCATGAGCCAGGACGACATCATGAACGGCCGTCTGATCTGCGAGATCGGCATCGCGCCGAGCCGTCCGGCCGAGTTTGTCATCTTCCGTGTGACGCAGTTCACCGCCGGAGCCGGCGGAGAGGCTGCCGCAGAATAATGTCCGCAGAGACGCCCGCGCCGGCCGGAAGCGGCCAGCGCGGAACCGTCTTGGATCTTACCTGATTTCAATAAAAGGAGAATGAAAAGATGGCTGATAAAACTTCGGGGAGCCTGTATTACCCCTTAACTAAAATGAACTTCCTCGTCACGGTCGACTCCGTGAGCGGCGTTGCCGCTTTCAACGAGGTGACCGGCGTGGAAGCCACCGTCGACGTGATCGAGTTCCGTCAGGGCAACTCCAACAGTCTCGCGCCCGTTAAGATTCCGGGCCTTGTCAAGCACGGCAACGTGACGCTGAAGTTCGGCTATACGCGCAACAACGCGTTCAAGGATTGGCTGAAAAAGTGCGTGACGGAGCGCCGCGGCGAGGATGCCCGCTCCAATGTGACCATCGAGCTGATCAACATTCAGGAGGGCTCTCCCCAATCGCTGGTGGAGACGACGGTCGACTCCTCTCTGACGTGGCAGCTCACCAACGCCTGGGTCTGCAAGTACACGGCTCCCGATCTGAACGCCTCCACGAGCGAGGTCGCGATCGAGTCTGTGGAAATCGCGTATGAGGAACTGGTGATCCCGAACTGATAGCGATGCCGGTGCTGCCGGAGGATTCTGTCCTCCGGCAGATTCCGGTTTTCATTCCGGAGGTAGCATATGATAACAGAGTATGAGTTTGAATTGCCGCGCGGCTATGTGGATTCCAACGGAGACGTCCACAAGCGTGGAAAGATGCGTCTGGCGACGGCGGGAGACGAGATCAGCGCCACACGGGATCCCCGTGTGCTGAGCAACCCTTCCTATCTGACCGTGGTGGTGCTTGCCAAGGTGATCACCGAGCTGGAGGGGATGCCCACCATCGTGCCGAATATCGTGGAGCGTTTTTTCACGGCGGATCTGGCGTTTTTGCAGGATATGTACCAGCGGATCAACGATATTGAGCCGCCGACGATGAAGGTTGTCTGTCCCAAATGCGGTGAAATTCACGAGGTGCCGATAAATTTTACGCGAGAGGGATAACGCTGTATCCGGAAAAGGAGCTGTATCGGGAAATGTCCTTCATCTCCTATTACTTCCACTGGGGGGAGAAGGATGTGATGGAGCTTCCTCACGCCAGCCGCAGGCGCTGGTGTGAGGAAATTTCCTCCATTAACAGCAGCCTCAATCCCTCGGAAAGCAAGCCCAAGGAGAAAAGCATTTTTGAGCTCGGCAAATCAGCGCGCCGTCTGTAAGGCGGGTTGGCAGGAGGTTGTACGATGGCGAATATCACAGATGGGAATTATCTTGTATACAATCAGGGGAACGCTCCTCTTGTCAACAACCACTTTATGCTGAGAGTGGAGCTCCTGTTCGATCTCCCGTGTAAATCCGTCCGGACATTTACACGGGAAATGGAATATGAGTTGATTCAGGAAGGCGGGCTGAACGATTACGTTCACAGACGCAGAAAGCCGAATACAAACCGCTTTTATTTTGAGATCGATCGGTATGTCGGCCTTGATTATATCGATCCGCTTCCGTTGGGCGCGGAGCTGGTGCTGCCGGTTCTGTTGTTTGTCAGCCGCTATCAGGGACAATTTATCCCCGGCGTCGTCGCGCGCACCTTTGTGTTTACGGGGTGTACCGTGACGCGCAAGGATTACGGGGAGCTGGACGCGAAGGAGTCCGGTCTGATGGTGGAAACCACGCGCATTGATTACAATGAAATGCTTTGCATTGATATCCCGTGGTCGAGCGCCGACGTGTTCAACATTGGCAGCGGCCCGGCCAATCCTCCCACCAATGCCAAGAGTTCCTCCAATGAGGGGGAAACCGGAGCCGGAAATGGAACCGGGGCTGGAAGCGGCACCGGGGCCGGAAGTGGAACTGGAACAGGAAGTGCAACCGGCACCGAAAGCGGAACCGGAACTGGAAGCGATACCGGCACTGGAAACGAAACTGGCACTGGAAACGAAACTGGCACTGGAAGCGGCACCGGAGCCGGAAACGGCACCGCAACAGGAAGCGGCACCGAGACCGGAAGTGGAACAGGGGCTGGAAGCAATACCGGAACCGAAGGTGCAGCCGGCACCGGAAACGCAACCGGGGCTGAGAGCGACACCGGTACCGCAAGTGGAACTGGTACTGAAAATGCAGCCGGAGCCGCAAGTGAAACCGGAGAGGAAAGCAGCGCCGGAAGCGAGGCCGGGGGCGAAAGCCCCGCTGCTTCCGGTAATGAGCAGGAAGTCCAGCAGCCGGAGCCGGAGGAATATGGAAACCTGCTTCATCTGGATGTCTGATCCCCACGAATGACGGAGAAAGGAGGAGAGCTGTCCCGTGATTCTGAAAAAGCCGATCCAACTGAACATGGGGCTGCCGCCTCTGACGATCTCGAGCGTGTTTGAGGAAAAGCTGCTGTCCAATTATGAGCTGATGCCGTCCCGAATCACGCCGAAGGAGCTGCTGTATCTGACCACCGCTCCGGCGGAGCTGCCGGAGGATCTGGGCGGGATGACGACAATCGCCGTTAACAACAGCCAGAGCAATGTCCATCAGCTTTCCCTGAACGTTGTCAACAACGTGGTCAACCGTCTCCTGCTTTCTCAGGAGCAGAATTTCACCTATCAGGATCGCGTCTATGTTTCCACCGTCCTGCACAAGCTGGGGGTCACGGACGTAAACCAGTTTATGCGGCAGGTCCGCGAGCTGTATGACGAGTCGGTGAGCATTGGCCGCCTGAACACGCTGTACCGGGAGAATTCCTCCCGTCTGGAAAAGATTTTTGCGCAGGTAAACCGGGAGGAACGATCCTCCGGGAAAGAGCCGCCGCCGCAGTCTCCCGCTTTGCCCGCTCCCCGGTACTACCTGCACAATGAGGTATACAACCGGTTGCAGACGGCGCAGCTTTACGAAACCTTCTGCTCGCTGATGCAAAACCGGCAGCTTTACTCCGATTCCCTGTTTCACAATGAATTGAAGCTGTCCGAGCAGTCGCGCGTCAGCCAGGAGCTGAGCCTGTGGAACCAGAAGCAGACGGTATTCGCCGGACAGGAAACGCGGCTAATCTACGCGCTTCCTCCGGAAAAGGAAACCGAAGAGGAGGAAGCGGTTCTCTCCGGGCGGACGGAGACAACGTCCACCGTGGAGGAGCGCTCCGTCAGGCGAAAGGACGCGGCTCCGGGCCGGACGCAGGAACGTGCCCCTACGGCTCCCGCCGCGCGCGTCGAGCTGTCCGCCGCCCCGCGCACTTACCTGACGCTGCACCACCATGTCAACCGGTATGAGACGGGAGAGCTTCTGCCTCCTCCCCAGACGGAGGAGCAGGTGCTGGCCCAGGGAGCGCAGGCGATTTTGCTGGCTCTGACGGATCAGGTGCTGTCCACGCAGATCAACCGCCTGACCGCTAAACACCATCACCAGCAGTGGATTGACATTCGCGGCGCTGTCAGCCAGTCGGTGCAGAACGCACTGACGCGGTATCAGGAATACCACACGGAGCAGTATGTGCGCAATACGGCGGAGGGAGCGGAAAATCACTGGATGACGGCGCTGTACCGTCAGGAGGAAACCTCGTTCACCCAGCTGCTCCAACAGTATGAGAATGTCCCGGCGGGCCAGCCGTTCCCGCCGATCGCTCCGTCAAGGCCGGATGCGGAGATGATTCACCGTTTGGATGCACCGGCGGACAGCGCGGAGGAGGAGACGGTTCGCCGTTCTCCGTCCGAGCCGTCCCCCGCCGAGATCCGCACCCGGGAACTGGTAAAGGAGTTCAACCGGATCCGCGAAAAGAACCGCGAGCTGGTCAAGGAAGTGCGCGAGGAAGACCGGCAGGCAGAGAGGGAGCCGTCCGAATCCACTTCCCCCGATTCCAGACAGCTGTTCGAGGAAGCGCTTGCGGTCCCGCCCGTTATGCCGCGGGAAGGCCGCGAAGGCGTGGAATCTCCCATGCAGCTGACGCACCCGGAAACCGGTGTTTCCGGAGAAAGCAAAGAATCCGGTCCGGCAGCATACGCGGCTCGATCCCCCGCAGAGCCGGAAACCCCGGAGCTGGTGCGGGAGCTGAACCGCGTGGACGAGCGGAACCGGGAAATCCTCAAAGAGGTATTGCAGAATGCGGAGCAAAAGGAACAGAGGAGAGCGAGAAGCGCGCCCCCTCCCGATCCGAAACGGGTGTTCCGCGATTCCCTTTTGGCGATGCAGAACCCGGAGCAGTTCCTGCGCCAGATGCAGGAGCAGCCGGTCGAATTGACACATCCGCAGGCGGAAAACCCGGCGGTGGAAACCATTCTGGAGCACGCCGATGAGCGCACGCGGGAGGTCTATCAGGCGCTGATGCAGTATGAGCGGGATCCTGCCGCCGCGATTGCCAGTGGAGTCCTTCGCCCGGCGGGAACAGGCGAGCTGAACGCCGCCGTCCGGGAACAGCCGATCTCCCGCACGGAGCGGGAGGAGCTGACGCACCTGCGCAGGGAACAAGTGGAGATACAGGATACCGTCCGCGAACAGGTCCACTCCGTGGTGGATCGGTATCTGGAGCCGGAGCAGGCCGCGCAGGCTCCCGTCCCGCAGGAGGGACGGCGTTCCTCCGCCAGGATCGTGCACCGCGCACCGGAGCAGCTGTTCAGCGAGGAGTTTTTGGAGCAGCTGGAACAGCGCCGGACGAACGAGGTGCGCCAGACGGAGGAGACGCACACCGTCACACAGGAGACGGTGAACGAGACACAGATCAACAACATCCGCCAGCAGGTGGTGGAGAGGACGGCGGAGGATATCGCCGAGCTGGTCAACCGCACGCTGGCCAGACAGATCGGCACCATCTCCGACAAGGTTTACGGCCAGATGGAACGCCGCCTGCAATCGGAGCGTGCCCGGCGCGGCTGGAAATAAGCTGTTTGCGGCCGTACGCTTGCAAGAGAGGAGAGAGGATAGAGCATGCCGAATTTTCTGCAAAATCAAATGGGAGTCCTGAAGGGTAAGCTGACGTCGTCGGACACCACGGGAGCCCTGATGGGAAAGGCCAACGGCGCGCGCCTGATTATCTGGGACAGCCGCCAGACCGGTGTAGGTGCCTCGGCAGGCTCTTCCGCCGGAGGAACCGGATCGTCGCTCTCCGGGCTGGCCGCAGCAGCCAGCAGCGTTTTGACGGGCGGCACAGCGGCGGCACAGACGTCGTCCAGCGGTGTGCAGAGAATTCTGGCTGTCCAGTTCAATCCTTCCTCCCTGGCTTTGTATTCCAATTCCATTGAGGTGCAAAGGCAGAATGCGGTGCGGGATGAGCAGACAGGCGAGCAGCGGGTTCATGTGGATTCCGCGGTGCGTCCCTGGGTGGAGCTGAGCGTCGATCTCATTTTTGACCGTGTCAACAACGCGGACGCCTTTATGTGGGATAAGCTCCGGCAGGGCGTCGGGGGTGCTGTGGCAAACGGCATCAACAACGCCATCAAGGGCAACACGCCCCGCACCGTGCAGACGGAGGTGGAGGGACTGCTTGCCGCCATCCGGAACTCGCATACCAGGGAAACGGCGTTTGCCTGGGGAGATTTTTATTTTCGCGGCCATTTGCGGGATATGGCGTCGGAGTACACCATGTTTTCCGTGGCGGGACGTCCGATCCGGGCCAGAGTGTCCCTGCGGATTCGTCAGGAGCAGACCCAGACCAGCATGGATTCCTGGATCCGGGATTTTCAGACGGCTTTCGGCGCTTCCCCGGCCACGGGGGCGGCAAACGCGCTGCGTTCCGCCAAGAATCTGATTAACATCGGCATTTAAAAAGGAGGAAAAAGGATGGCGTTCAGTACAACGGCAAAAAGTTTGTTTTCCTCCTATACCAGCGACGCGAAGGCGTCGATCACAGGAAAGACGAGCAAAGCTCTGCTTCTGGTGGAGACCGCGCCCAGCACAGGCACAGGCGCCGCAGGAGGAAACAGTCTGTCAGACCGCGCGTCGGCGGCGCTTTCCGGAGGAGTGCAGGCGGTAGCAGGCGCGGGCGCGTCGGCGGGGCAGCCCGGCGCGGGCCGTGTGCTTCAGCTTCCCGTGCAGTATAATCCCTCCTCCATCTCCTTCCGTGCCAGTACGAGCGATACCGAGTTTCGCTATCTACAGCAGAACATGGACCCGGATATTCCCGCACAGCATACCCAGCCCGCGTCGATCGTGATGTCCGTCCGATTGATTTTTGAACAGATCAACATTAAGGACTGCTTCATGCTGGAAAAATTCAAGGTGTCCACGCAGGATGTGGCGCAGCTTGCTTTGAACAAGGGCCTGAATCAGAAGGTGTATTCCGTGCAGACCGTCACAAACGCTTTCATCGGAATGCTCATGAGCGAGGACACGCGCACGGTGACGTTCCAGTGGGCCGGCATGAGCTTTACGGGCGAGGTTTCGGAGGCACGGGCGGAATACAAGATGTTTTCCATTCAAGGCCGTCCGGTTTACAGCGAGGTCATGCTGAACCTTTCGCAGAGATTGACGGACAGCGGAGACGAGCAGATGTGGAACAGCGCGTTTGACAAGTGCTTCACCGCCTCCGGCAGTGCTGTCGCGGGTGGGAAGAAGGTCACGGAGGGGCTGAGCAACCTTCTGAATATCGGGATTTGATAAAGGAGGAATCCGGATGGCGGGATTGATGTCCTCGCTTGGATCGCTGGGAGGCGCTCTCGGCGGCGCGGCGGTAGGGCTGTCCTATCAGAACCTCAAAAGTAAATATCAGGATTTTTCCCAGCCCGAGGCCGTGGTGGAGTTCAACGGCCAGGTGTTCCAGAGCGATACCATGGTGGTGACGGATATCAGCGTGGAAGCGACCTGCGGCTTTGAAGCCTCCGTCGCAACGCTGCGCCTGTACGGTGTTTTTGACATTCATACCGGAAAGTTTCGATACAGCGAGATTGAAAAAAATGTGATTCTGGGCGCTTCCTTTGTGCTGAAGCTGGGGTATCTCGGCGCGGTGCAGCCAGTCTTTGTGGGCTTCATTTCCCATATCAGCTTTGGCTTTGAATCCTCCGATCTGCCCTACATCGAGGTCACCGCGATGGACGTCAAGGGCGTCATGATGGCGAACAGCTACGCCCAGCAGCTGACCTCTCACTCCTACGGCGAGGCCGTTTCCGAGATCCTCAAGCGCACCTCCTATGAGAAGCTGCGCAGCGCCAACGCCATCACGGCCATCTATGTGACCGATACACCGGATAAGCAAGCAAATACGGGCGGGAGCAAGGCCAGCGCGGAGACGATCGAGATGGTGGAGGAGAGCGACTATGATTTTGTCGTGAAGGCCGCGAAAAAGTTCAACTACGAATTTTTTGTGGATCGCGGGGAGGTCTATTTCCGCAAAGCCAAAAGCGACGCTTCGATTCTCATGGAGCTTGGCGTCGGTTCCGGTCTGGTGGATTTTGAGATTGGATACGACATCACCGGTCTGGTGGGAAATGTCGAGGTCCGGTCGATGAATCCGGGCACGGGCAAGGTCATCACGGCGAAAAAGAAGCTCACCAACAATCTTTCCACCGGCACGCGGGCCAAGGGGATCATTTCCAGCAGCAAAAAGGTGTATATCGATCCCACCGTGACAACCCAGGAGCAGGCCGACGCGCGGGCGGCCTATCTGGCGGAGGAGATCTCCTACCGTCTCGGCTCGCTGGAGTGCACCTGTCCCGGGATCCCGGATCTCGTTCCGGGGCGCTTCGTCAAGGTCACGGGGCTGGGGGTTCCGGTGGACAATACGTTTTATATTACCAGTGTGATCCATGAGTTCCGGGAGGACACGGGATACCGGACCAGGCTGATCGCCAAGGCCTCGGAGGTGCGCAAATGAGTCTTTACGATATGATGGAAGAAATTTCCGAGAAGCAGGTCACGAAAACGGAGACGGGTGACACGCGGATTTCCGGGGTAGTTGTCGGGGTTGTGGCCAAGAATTATGATAAGGATATGCCCGGGCGCGTCTGCGTCACCATTCCCACGCGGGACGACCGTGCCAATGAGCTGCAATGGGCGCGCAAGGCCTTCCCCAGCGGGGGAAAAAAGGGAGGGCACTATTTTGTTCCCGAGGTGGGCGATCAGGTCCTGCTGGCCTTTGAGGGCGGAAATATTGAAAAGCCCTATATCATCGGCTCTGTGCTGGAAGACAACGCTCCCCTTCTGCGGGAAAGGACGGACGAAAACAACCAGTTCAAGTGCATCGAGACGAGAAACGGAAGCACCATCCTCTTTGAGGACAACAAGGAGGGGGACGGCGAAAAGGATAAAATCACCGTGGAGACGGCAGGGAAAACCCACCAGATCCTCATGGACAACGAGAACAAGCTGATCCGTGTTTCCGATAAGAAAAAGGAAAACATGGTGGAGCTTTCCACGGAGAGCGGACAGATGGTGCTCCGGGCAAAATCCAAGCTGACCATTGAGGTGGGAGACAACATCAAGCTGATCCTCAATGGAGATTCCGGGGCGATTCAAATCACGGCAAACGAGTTTTCCGTCAAGACGAGCAAGGGCATGCAGCTCAAGACGGACGGCATGCTCAAGCAGGAGGGAGCGCAGGTCAGCCACACCGCGTCCTCCATGTATAAAGCAGAGTCCAGCGGCATGATGAGTTTCTCGGGATCGCCGATGAAATTGGGCAAATAACGGAAAGGAGCGTCCTTGTGGAAAAGAAAATGTTTTTAGGCACGGGGTTCAAATTTCCACCCAGTGTGGATCCCGGCACAGGGCGTTTTCTGACGTCCTCCGGCGAGCAGAGCGTCAAGGAATCCGTCTATCTGATCCTGATGACGCAGCGGGGGGAGCGATGGGTGATCCCGGAGTTCGGAAGCGATCTGCTGAGCTATACCTTTATGGATCCGTCCGTGACGATGCTGAATGTGATGTCCAACAGCCTGCGCAGCATTCTGCTGGAGCAGGAGCCCCGGATTTCGGATGTGCAGATTGACATTGACCCGGAGGTGCAGGAGGGCTGTCTGGTGGTCAATATCCAGTACCGTGTCACGGAGAGCAACACGCGGGATAACCTTGTGTTCCCGTTTTACCTGAATGCCGGAAGGATGGAGGGGGAAGCCAATGAAACACAATAATGTGCAGCTGGATTCCCGCAGTGTCCAGGATCTGCGCGGCGAGATCCGGCGGCTGGCGGCTTCCTATACGCCCGAATGGGCCTTTTCCGATGTAAACCCCGACGTTGGATCGGTGGTCGGTCTGATTTTTGCCAATCAGATGGAGGAAAACATCCGCCGGATGAATCTGGTGATGGAAAAATACCACACCGAGTTTGTGAATATGCTGAACCTCTCCCTGCGTCCGGCCTATCCGGCCTGCGGCGTGGTGGTGATGAACCTGATCGAGGGCAGCGTTTCCGGCGTGCAGGTGCCCGCGGGGACCCGCCTGATTGGCCAGGACGACGGCGAGGACGCCAGACAGATTTTCTTTGAGACGGCTTCCGACCTCTATGTAACGGGCGCGAAGCTGACGGATGTGTTCCAGGCTTCGGGATCGTTCGGAAAGCTGCTTCCCGTCAGGGGAGGCCGCCCCCGCCAGGAGCTTCCCGGAACGGCCGCGCGCGAGGAGCGCACCGCCGCCGAGGAGGAGCCTTTGGAGACAGAGCGGATGCCGGAGATCCCGCTGTTTGATTTTAACGCGCAGGGAGTGGAGAGATGGGCTCTTGTCCTGACGCACGATACCCTGTTCCGCACGCGGGAAAACATCGAGCTTCGTGTGGCCGTGCGCGGGCCGCAGGGGGAGGATCTTTCCAAGCAGCTTGCCGATCCGCTCGCCTTCCGGTGGAGCTATCTGGAAAACGGCGCTTCTGTTCCCTTCTCCTGCGTGGAAGCGCGCGATGGAGCGGTGTCGCTCTGGCGCACACAGGCCCCCGCCGGGACGGCGGAGAACGAAACGGCGCACGAGTGTACGGAGATCTGCGTGGAGGCGCTGCGCCCCATCACAGAGAATCTCACCATGCAAACCCTGACGATCTCCTCCAGCTGCGACAGCGTTCCTCCCGACACGGTCTACGATGGCGTGAGTGAGCTGGAACCGGCCTCGTTCCTGCCGTTTGGCGAAACCGTGTCGCTCTTTGACGAATGCTATCTGTGTGCCGACAGCGTGTTCAGCCAGCGGGACGCTTCGGTGGAGATCTCGTTTCGCCTGCGCACGCAGGAGCACTTGGTTACCCTGTCGCTTGCACAGGAGCAGGAGGAGCTGCGGATCATCAAGCGCAAGCCGCGCACCATCCAGTATCAGGCGGCGCGCACATCCCCCCAGATCGTTTCGCTGGAATACTTTAACGGGGCGGGCTGGCGCAGGCTGGCCTGCGAGGAGGATTGGAGCAGCCTGTTCGACGGAACGCACTCTGGAGACTTTACCATCCGCTTCCGCTGCCCCGCAGACTGGCGGCCTTTGATTGTGGGTGGCTATGAGGGGCGTTCGCTCCGCCTGCGCGTCACAAGGGCGGACGATTGCTATTTGCAGCCCTGTCTCCACACCATGCCGCGTCTGGAAAACCTCAAACTGTCGTACTCCTACGCCGATGAATGGAAGCAGCCGCAGAAGGTGCAGCGGCTTTGCGGCACCGAGGTGGCGGATCTGACGCGTTCTCTGTGGGCGGGGGAGGCCTTTGAGGGCTTCTGCGCCCTTCCCTATGGCGGAAACGCGCTGTACCTCGGCTTTGACCGCCCGATGGATGGCGCGCCGGTGAGTCTGCTGTTTGACGTGAAGGAAAACGCCAACTTTGTCGACGCCCCTTTGCGCTTTGAGTATTCCACGAAGGACGGCTTTGAGCCGCTGCGCGTGGTGGACCATACGCGGAACCTTTCGGAATCGGGCACGGTCCTGTTTATCCCTCCCGTGCATTTTTCGCGGCGGGAGATCGAAGGGCAGAAGCGCTGGTGGATCCGTCTGGTGGATGAGCGCGGGCTGTTTGACAACCCGGATCGATATCATCCCGTCATTCGCCGGATTCTGCCGAACGCGGTGGAGATCCGCAACCGGATTACCATGCCGGAGGAGGTCTTTTATGTCACCGCCTCCGTGCCGAATATGGAGTTTTCGCTTTCCGCCCGCAATATTCTTTCCGCCGACGTGTTTGTCAGCGAGAAGAGCCGCCTTTCCGTTCCCGCCATGCGCGCCATGCTGGAGGAGCGTCCCGACGACGTGAGGGTGGAATACGACTTTCTGGGAGAGATCACCGAATTCTATGTGCGCTGGACCGAGGTGGACAATTTTGACCATTCCTCGCCCGGCGACCGGCATTATATGCTGGATCGCATGAACAATGTCCTGCGCTTCGGGGACGGCGTTTCGGTGATGATCCCGCCGGCCCAGCCCGGCCCCGCTTTTACCGTGCAGGCTGTCTGCTGCGACGGCAGCGCCGGAAACCTTCCGGCCGGAAGGGTGCGTCAATCCTTCTCGCAGCTGCTGTATGTGGAAAGCCTGACGAACCCGCTTCCCGTTGCCTCCGGCAGCGATTTGGAAAGTGTGGAGAGCGCGCGGGAGCGCGGAGCCAACCTGATTTGCTCCAAGAACCGGCTGGTCAGCGAGCTTGACTTTGTGCGGGAGGTGAAGGCGTTCGCCTCGTCCATCCGCAAGGTGCGCTGTGTGGTGGGCCGCGACTTTGACGGCTATCCGATGCCGGACGCGGTGAGCATCGCGGTGATGACGAAGGATTACCGGGAAAACGACCACGCTTTCGCGAACCTGCGCGATCGGCTGCGCGCGCATCTGATGCAGAAAAGCGAGGCTACCCTGCAAGAGCTCTTGATCGGGGAACCGTCGTATGTGGAAATTTCCGTGAGCGTGTGGGCCGGGACGGAGGATCCCGATCATGCGTTTGAATTGCAGGAGATCCTGCGGCAGCAGATCAGGGACTATCTCGATCCGTTCACAGGCGGCAGCGGAAGGGGCTGGCCGATCGGCGTGCTGCCGGAGGAAGCCCAGCTGAGCCGCATGCTGCATTCCGTGGACTGCGGCCTGGTGGTGAAGCGGTTCTGCGCCACGGCCCGGTATACCGATCGCCGGGGCGTGCATGAGTGCAGTCTGAGCGATATGCGCCCCACGCCCTTTATGATCGGCGTGAGCGGGACGCACACGGTCTCTGTCCGTTTGAAGTGATTTTTCCGGCGCGGGTGCGCCGAGACTTTTGGGAACTGGGAGGAACCGGAAATGCTGAACAGCATCAACCTGGATGATAGAAGCTTTGAGGATATTCTGGCGGAGGCGATCTCCCAGATCCCCCTCTATTCCGATGAGTGGACCAATTTCAACCATTCGGACCCCGGCATCACGGTGCTGCAAAACCTGTCCGCTTTTTCCATGCTGCAGCAGTCGGCCATCAACGAGATCACAGAGCCGATTCAGCGCAGCCTGCTCCGTCTGCTTGGTTTTGAAGCGGCAAAGGACAAACCCGCGCGCGTCTATGTATCGTGCGGCATACAGGAGCCGCTCTCGCTGCCCGCTCACTGGAAATGCCGTGTGGGAGACCTTTGCTTTGAGACGGAGCACCCCGTCACGGTGGAGCCTTGGCGCGTGGGGAAAATTTACACACTCGCCGCCGGGGAGGAATACCGGGACGTCACCTATCTTCTGGGACGCTCCATCCCGGTGGACGCCGCCATTTTCGGGACGGCTCCGGAGCCGGGGATGGGAATGTGCTGCACGCTGAGCGGCAGGCCCGCGCCCGGATCCCAAAGCGTCTTTTGGGTGCAGGCGGCCAAAAACACCGGGAGAAACCCGGTGGACGCGCGGGTTCCCGTCAGCTTTGCCGCTCTGAGGTGGCAGGCCTGGACGGCTTCCGGCTGGACGGATGTGCAGGCCGTGGACGAGACAGACGCTTTCCTGCGGAGCGGGGCTGTCCGCCTGACCTTCCCGCAGGAGCCGCTGGAGCTGTGCGATCGGCTGCCGGAGCCCGCGTATGTGGTCCGCTGTGTCCTTAAACGGGCGGAGTATGATATCGCGCCGCGCATCCATTCCTTCACCGGGAATCTGCTGGAGCTGGTGCAGCGCCGGACCCATTCCGCCTGTTTCCGGTTTGCGGGCAGCGGCACGGTTGCGGTAAACAGCGCCATGAGCCGGTACGGCAACCTCTTTGTCTGCTGCCGGGAGGAAAAGGACGGCCCCCTGCTTGCCTACCGGCCAAAGCCCGCCAAGGAGCAGACAGGCCGCTTTTACCGGATGGAGCAGGAAGGGGGAACCCTCCTGCTGCATTTTGATCGGGAAAGCTGGGGCTACGGTCCGGTGGAAGGGGAGCCGGAGGCGGTGCTGGTCCTGTGCTGGGACGACGAGACGACCTATCACCGATCGCTGGGGGCGGTCTACGGGTACGATGATCAGTTGATTCCGCTCGAGCCCTACGGGCACATGATTTCCGACAACTTTTCCCTGCTGGCGGAGATGACGGAGAGGGATGGCCGCACCACCTACCGTCTGATTGCTCCCGGAGGAACCGATCCGGACGATCTGTGCTATGAGATTCTTCCCTCTCCCGGACAAATCCGGATCCGCACGCCGGGTCTCGGAGCGGGATGCCGCCTGTTTCTGGCCTCCTGCGCCGTCACAGAGGGCAAGCGGGGCAACATCCGCGAGCAGAACCACTTTGAACCTGAGTCAGGAGAAGGGCTTCCGGCGAAGCTCTCCCTTTTCAATCCGGCCGCCGGGCAGGGTGGGGAGACGTATGAGACGATGGAGGAGGTGCGCCTGCGCTTTGCCGCGGAGATGCGCCGCCCCACCACGGCGGTGACGGAGAAGGATTACGAGGAAATTGTCCGCCGCACGCCGGGACTTTGCATCCACAAGGTCAAGGCTGTGGTCGACGAAACCGCCAACAGCGTGAGCATCGCGGTGAAGCCGCGCTCCGAAAAACCGGATCCGCAGCTTTCCCCCGTTTATCTGAACCAGATCCACAAGTGGCTGGAAATGCACCGCCTGCTTTCGGTTCAGATCACTCTGCGGCAGCCTCAGTATGTTAAAATGAACGTACAGGCGACGATCTACGTCAAAAGCTATCACAGCGGAGCCCGGAAGGAAATTGAGTCGGTTCTGGACCGGCATCTGGATTTTTCCGCGGCGGATCGCGGATTTGGGGAGACGGTTTCCTATCACCGTCTGGTTCGGGAGCTCGAACAGCTGCCTTGTGTGGAATCTGTTTACGAACTTTTCTTGATTCCGCAGGCAAAGGGTGATATGATGTATGTAGGCCATGATATCAGGATGGGAAACCACAGCATTTGCCGGCCCGGCCAGTACCTGCTCGAATTGAGCACGCGGGACGGAAGCGATTGATCACGGAACAGGGAGAGGAGAAAGCATGGCCGCACTGGTAAAGAAATATCGAATCGGAAAGAACCGGCTGGCACAGGGATTGCTCAAAGGCTTTTCCCTGACTGACAGCGGAGAGCTCAGGACCTTCGGAGAAGCTTCGCGCCGTCTTGTTTATCTGGGCGCCCTGGATGGGGTGCAGAAGGATTTCGCCTGGGGGCGTCTGGCCTTTGAGGCGGAGCTGGGAGACGGCATGGCGCTGGGCGTGCGCATCTTCGCATCCAATGAAGCTCGTTTTGTCCGCAAGGGCGTCCTCACGCAGGTGGACGACTTCCTGCTGGACGAATCGGTGGGGGAGGAGCCGAAAGCCGCGCTGTTTCTGGCGGCGGGCTGCCTGGAAGCGGTTGGTGTGACGGATCTGCTGCTCAACGGCCTGACCGGCCGTTATCTGTGGATTTCGGTGGAGGTGCTTGGCGCGGGAAGCGCGGTGCTTCGGAATTTCCGCGTGTATTCCCCGGAGGACAATTTCTTCAACAGCTTTCCCGAGGTGTACCGCACGGATGGGGACTTTTTCCGGCGGTATCTTTCGATTTTCAATGTCATGTATGCGGATTTCCAGGAAAAAATTGACGCCCTGGATCAGTATCTTGATCTCGATACGGCGCCATCCGCCCTGCTGCCGGTGTTTGCGCACTGGCTTGGGCTGGAACTGGATGGAAATTTTCTCGATGACAGCCAGCTGCGGCTCCTTTTGAAAAACGCATTTTCCCTGATCTGTGCCAAAGGAACCAGGAAAGCCATCGTCGGAGTGGTCAGAATTCTGACGGATGCCCCCGTTTATGTGCTGGAGCGTCAGTCCTCTCAGGGAAAAGAGGCTCCGTATGACTTTACCGTCTTGCTCCAGTGTGTGCCGGATGAACGGTTGTATTCCCGGTTGAAATTTTTGATCAATCAATTCAAGCCACTTCGCAGCAGAGTAAGCCTGGTGTTTTTGGATAATTGCGGACGTCTGGACTCCTTTGCGTGTCTGGATTTAAACGCGGCGGTTTCTGAGCCTGAGCCCGGCAGGGCAGACAGTGCAGCTCTTAACGGCTTGGTTTGTTTACAGTAAAACGCAAGGAGGAAAACGGCTTTATGACGATTTCATCTACAATGCAGGAGAATCAGGCGGTGCTCAAGATTGACGGACGGGTGGACACCAACACCAGCCCGCAGCTTCAGGCCGCTATTTTGGACGCGTTCCAGCGCTCCTCGCACATTGTGCTGGATTTTCAGAAGGTTCCGTACATCAGCAGCGCCGGCTTGCGCGCTCTTTTGATCGGGCAGAAAACGGCCAATTCCAAACGGGGAATCATGGAATTGATTCATGTCTGCCCCGCGGTGATGACCATTCTGCAATCCGTCGGGTTCGCGGATATTCTGACCATCCGCTGAGCACGGTTTTTGCATCTGTTCCAACAGAAAAAGCCGTATCCGGTTCCATCAGGTGAGGATGGAGCCGGATACGGCTTTTTCTGTTTTTCGTGAAATCTGCGGTTCAGCGAACCTCCAAAACCATCATGGTGATATCGTCAAACTGCTCCGCACCGGCTGAAAAGGCGTCCATGGAAGCCTTTACGCCTCCCAGAAGCTGATCCAGCGGCAGTGTGGCGTTCTTATTGAGGGATTCCAGCAGGCGATCGTCGCCGAACAGCTCGCCGGACGGATTGTTGGCCTCCGTTACGCCGTCGGTGTACAGGAAGAGACGGTCTCCCTTGGCGAGGGAAATCTTATCTTCTTTGTACATCATCCCTTCCAGACCGGCCAGCACAAAGCCCGGATTGATTTTCAGGAAGGAGAATTCACCATTGTTCCGGCGCAGCACGGGGGATTGTGGCCCGCGTTGACATAGGTGAGTTCCAAGGTATCGAGATCGAGCACCGCCATGAAGGAGGTGACAAACATCCCTTCTCCGTTGTTTTCACAGAGCTGATCGTTGACGCGGGTAAATACCTCGCCCAGGGAAACATCCGGCTGCGTCTGGTTT
>NBJMC04203__coassemble_164_pt1 | contig 66674 bp, 62 predicted proteins | sample NBJMC04203__metabat2_high_PE_051 | metagenome-assembled genome bin NBJMC04203 | reverse complement strand
TGGCCGGCTGGTGGGGGGAACACATCAAAATTAGCGTGGGGAATAATTTTGATGTGTTCCGTGCGTTGGGGTACGGCTCTACAAAGGATTGCAGATAACACCTAGCTGCTGAACTTTGATTTTCCGGTTCGCAAGAACCGCAAAATTGAAGTTCAGACCGCGAAGCACCGTAGGTGCTTTGCGCGTTTTCCGTGCGTTGGGGTACGGCTCTACGGAGGAAACAGGGGTGTACGCAGGCAATTTGCAAAAAACACAAGAAAAAAGAGGTGATGAACAACACATGAATCACAACGATCTGCTTCATACCCGCAGCTTCAAGATTCTCCTGACGGTGTGCGCGGCGATGCTGTGCCTGATGCTGTTCACCGCCGGGTTTGGCGGGGAAGCGCCGTCGAACCTTCTGAGCTTTTTTTCCACTCCGATGCAGCGCGTCGGCACACTGGTAACGACGAACGCCGCTGTCGCGGCGCGCGACGCTTCCACCTCCAAGGAGGAGCTGATGGAGGAAAACGCGCAGCTTCGCCAGCAGATCGCGGAGTTGCAAAGCCAGCTGGTGGATTATTACGATCTCAAAAAGGAAAACGCTCAGCTTTACAAATATCTGGACATGAAAGAGCTGAACCCGGATTTTCAGCTTGTCTCCGCTTCCGTGATTGGACGTGACCCGAACCGCTTCTACACCTTCACCATCGACCGTGGAACGGCGGCGGGCGTTTCCGTCAACGATCCTGTCGTCACCGATGAAGGCGTGGTCGGCTGGGTGTCGAGCGCCAACTCGATCTCCGCGGAGGTCACGACGATCCTTTCTCCCGATACGCGCATGGGCGGCTTCGCGGAGACGGGCGGCACCGACAAGGTGGTCGGCGAGAGCGGCGTGATCAGCACCGACATCAAGCTGGCGGATCAGGGGCTGATCAAGCTCGGCTACCTGACAGCGGATACCCAGGCGAAGGCCGGGGATATTGTCGTGACAAGCGGTCTCGGCAGCATTTATCCGCAGAACCTCAAAATCGGCGTGATTGAATCCATCGGCCATGAGGAATACGACGTCTCGCTGTACGCGCTGGTGCGTCCGTTTGTGGACGTGACCGAAGTGCGCGACGTGATGGTGATCACCTCCTTCCTCGGCCAGGGTGAAGCCATGACCGGCTCCGATACCTCGTCGGGCACTTCGTCCGGCACGGCCTCCGGAGACAGCGCGTCCTCGCAGGAGACGGCTTCCGGCGCTTCCTCTGAAACGGCTTCCTCCGCATCTTCTTCCTCCTCGGAGGACACGCCATGAACCGCTACAAGGGAATCCGTTTTTTTGCCTATGTTCTCGAAATCCTCGTTTTGTTCATGGTGCAGGAAACTCCCGGACTGCTGCCCCCCATCCTGGGCGCGCGTCCGGTGCTTTTGATCCCCGTCGCGCTTTCGATCGCGTTTTTTGAGACGGATCTGGCGGCGATGGCCTTCGGCGTGCTGTGCGGCCTGTTTCTCGATTTCGGCATGGGAACGGCTTTTGGCTTTCACGGCCTGTTCCTCGGCGTGATGTGCTGGCTGCTCGGCTGTCTGGCGGCGGAATTGATCCGCACCAACCTGCTCACGGCAATTCTCGCCGGAATACTGGGGATCTTCCTTCTGCTTTCGATCCAATGGTTTTTCTGCTACCTGCTTTACGGTTACGACTATCCGGGCTACGCTTATGTGCACCACTATCTTCCGCGCATGGGATACACCTTGATCTTTATGCCTATCACCTATTATTTCAACCGCGCGCTTGCCCTGTTCCTGCGCGAGCGTGATTAGGAAGGAGGCTTCCATGGAAAAGCGTCCCCGCCCCGCGTGGCGGTATGTGTTCTGTGTCGTGCTGCTGATCGCCGTGTTCGGCGCGTATGTGCTGCGCCTGTATGACTGGCAGATCGTGAACGGCGACACCTGGCTGACGACAGCGGACAATTCCACGCAGTCCACGGTGAAGATGACGGCCGCCCGGGGAGAGATCCTCGACGTCAACGGCGAACCTCTGGCCGTAAACCGCACCGGCTACGCCATTGTACTCGACTGGGCCTACATGCGCCTTGACACGATGGCCGAGACGGTCAAGCAGGAAAACGAGACGATCCACCAGATCATCACGCTGCTGGACGAGCACGGTGAGGAGTGGACGGACGTTCTGCCGATTGTCTGGGAAAACGGCGCTTACGCCTTTACGCCGGACAGCGACAAGGAAATTGAAACGCTCAAAGGACGCGATTACGCCGACGTCAATTCCTACGCCTCGGCGGATCTCTGCATGGAAAGCCTGATTGAAAAATACAGCGTGGAGGGCTACACGCCCGAGGAGACGCGCGACATCGTCTCCGTGCGCTATAATATGACAAAAAACCAGTTCGGCATCTCGAACCCTTACACGATGGCGGACGACGTTTCCCTCGAGATCGTCACGATTCTGAGCGAGAACACGCAGAAGCTGCCGGGCGTGTCCATCGAAGTGACAACGGCTCGCGAATACCAGAACACTTCCCTGATTCCGCATATCGTCGGGCGTTTGGGGAAATTCTCCTCTATGGAGGAGTGGCAGAATAATTACCAGGAAAAGGGCTACGCCTTCGACGACAGCATCGGCATCAGCGGTATCGAGAGCGCGTTTGAGGATTTGCTGCGCGGCAAGGACGGCGAAAAGGTCGTCGAAATCACCAGCATGGGCTCTCTTGCCAGCGAAACCGTGACCCAGGCTCCCGAGGCGGGCGACACCATCTACCTGACCATTGACAAGCGAATTCAGGAAGTGGTCAACGCCTCTCTGGCGGAGAACATCACCGCCACGCGGGAGAACGGCGAATACCTCAACTCCATCAACAAGGACAACCGATCGCAGGATCACGGCGAGGACTGCTATGCGGGCGGAGCCGTGGTGATGGACGTGAAAACAGGAGCGATCCTGGCCGCCGGGACATATCCCACCTACGATTTGATTTTAGCGCAGGAGGACGCGGCCTACTATTCGTCTCTGGCAAACGATACGCTCGGCACCCCTCTGGTCAACAAAGCCTTCATCGGCACCTTCTCCCCCGGCTCGTGCTTCAAGCCCGCCGTGGCCTGCGCGGCGCTCGAGGAAGGGGTTATCACCAACAGCACCGTGATCCACTGCGGTCACTACTACACCCGCTTCACAAACGGCAGCACCACCGGCGCGCCGACGTGTCTCGGCTGGCACGGGGACGTTTCCCTGCGCTCGGCGCTGGCGGACTCCTGCAATATCTTCTTCTTTGAGACGGGCTATCAGCTCGGCATCACGGCCATGAATCTCTATTGCCAGCGCTTCGGTCTCGGCGTGAAAACCGGGATTGAGATCGGGGAAAGCGCGGGCGTTCTGGCGGGTCCCGGCTCGCGCGACGTGTGGTATCAGGGCGAAACGCTCAACGCGGCCATCGGCCAGTCCGACAACGCCTTTACCCCCTTGCAGCTGTGCACCTACGCCGCCACCCTGGCCAACAACGGCAACCGCCCCCGCGCGACCCTTGTGAGCAAGATCACCGACTACACCCGCGAGACGGTCAAGGAAGAAATTGCGCTGGAGATCGTGGAAAACGTCGGTGTGTCGCAGGAAAATCTGGATGATGTAAAGGAAGGCATGAAAGCGGTCATCACGGAGGGCAGCGCGCGCTCCACGCTCGGCAAATACCCCATCGAAATCGCGGGCAAAACCGGCACGGCGCAGCGCACCAGCGGATCCGATAACGTAACCTTCATCGGCTACGCGCCCGCCGGCGACCCGCAAATCGCTTTTTCCGTGGTGCTTGACCACGGTTCGACCGGCACCTACTGCCAAAATGTAGTGCGCGACATTCTCGACGCGTACTTCTACGACGCGGAGGTCTGCGACGACGGCCAGATCCGCACGGCAACCGAGCGGAGCGAGTACGCCCAGCAGCAGGCCGCGAGCAGCAGCGCATCCAGCGAATCCTCCAGCAGCGCCTCCTCGCAGGGATAAAAAGGGTGGGGCAAAAAAGTAGCCAAACGCGCTTTCCTTCTGTTGTATAACCCACATAAAAAAGTTGCTTTACGCATTATTCACGAAAAATCTTTTGACTAACCCAAAAGATTGTGATACTATGGAACTATTGAGGAGGATCGCATGGGCGCAGTAACTGTGATAACATCTGGAAAAGGCGGAGTGGGGAAATCCACTCTCGCTACAGGCCTGGGTTCCGCACTGGCGCGTCGCGGCAAGCGCGTGCTGTTGATCGACGGGGACGCCGGGCTTTCTTGTCTTGACCACATGCTGGACGTCGCGGAAGAGCGCGTCTATGATATTTCCGACGTGATTGCCGGAGGAGCCGAGCTCAACCAGGCAATTTATCCGTGCTCATGGCAGGAGGGAATGTACCTGCTGGCCGCGCCCTCGCGCGAGGAGGACGTCGTGAGTCCCGGTGTAATGAAACAGCTTGTGGGCGCTCTTTCCCGTTATTACGACCATATCCTCATCGACTGCCCGGCCGGGCTCGGCGCGGGCTTTGAGAGCGCTGTCGCGGCCGCACAGCGCGCGCTGCTCGTCTCCACACCGGATCCCGTCTGCCTGCGCAACGGGGCCAAAACCCGCATGGCGCTGGAACGGCTTGGCCTGACACAGCACCGCCTTGTGATCAACCGCTTTTCCGGAACCGCCTTCCGCAGTCAGGCGGTCTATCACAGCCTGGACGACGTGATTGACGCGGTGGGAGTGCGTCTGATCGCCGTCATCCCCGAGGATTTGGAACTCGCAGCCGCCACGGCGGAAGCCTGCGCTTTCCCGGAACGCAGCCAGGGCGCGCTCGCCTTTGGCCGTCTCGCCGCCCGTCTGGAAGGCGAGCAGGTTCCGCTTGTCTCTCTCCGTAAATTTTAGCTTTTCATCCGAACAACCAAGAAGGAGGGGTTCCACGATGAATATCGCATTGATTGCCCACGACGCCAAAAAGGAACTGATGGTTCAATTCTGCATTGCTTACTGCGGCGTGCTCAGCCGCCACAACCTCTGCGCCACCGGCACAACCGGAAAGATGGTTGCCGAATCCACCGGCCTGCGCATCCAGCGCTTTCTTGCCGGATCACAGGGCGGCGATCAGCAGATTGCCGCGCGCATCGCGTGCAACGAGGTGGACTTGCTCCTTTTGTTCCGCGACCCGCTCACGGCCAAGCCGCATGAGCCGAACGACATGAATCTTCTGCGTCTGTGCGACATGCACAACATCCCTGTCGCCACCAACATCGCGACCGCCGAGGTTCTGATCCACGGCCTTGAGAGGGGCGATCTGGACTGGAGAAACATTCTGAACCCGAAGAGCTGAGCCGGACAAAGCCAGCTTTTCGGGGTTCTGTATAGAAAACCGGCGACGAACGGGAGCAGTACCCGAAGCACCGCACAGAGAAGCGCGCCATCGGCTGGAAGCGCGCCGCGCCCCTGCTTCGGAGAAGGACACCCGGGAGCCGCTGCGCCCCCCTCGCAGAACACAGGGGGAAAAGGAAGGAGCGCCGTTTGCCCGGCGCTTGAAAAAAGGGTGGCACCGCGAGGATCTCCCCTCGTCCCTTTTGAGGCGGCCGCACGGCCGGCGCTCGGGGACTGGGAGATCTTTTTTCTTTTTCCGATAAATCCAACAGTTTACCATAGGAAAGGACGATGATTATGGCAATTCTGACTCAGGCCCCGCGCGGGACCGAGGATATCCTTCCCGAGGAGGCTGCTCAGTGGCAGGTACTCGAGGAGGTCATGCGGGGGGAAGCTTCCCTGCACGGCTTTGGGGAGATCCGCACCCCCGTCTTTGAGCACACCGAGCTGTTCCAGCGCAGCGTCGGAGATACCACCGACGTGGTGCAGAAGGAAATGTACACCTTCCTCGACAAGGGAGGACGCTCCATCACCCTGCGCCCGGAGGGCACCGCGGGCGCGGCGCGCGCCATGCTGGAGCACGGTGTATACAACAGCGGTCTGCCGGTGAAATTCTACTATTTCACCTCCTGCTACCGCTACGAAAAGGCGCAGAAGGGCCGTCTGCGCGAATTCCACCAGTTCGGCGCGGAGATGTACGGCTCGGCCGGACCGCTCGCGGACGCCGAAGTGATCCTCATGGCCCGCTCCATCTTTGACCGCACCGGCCTTTCCGGCGTCTCGCTGGAGCTCAATTCCATCGGCTGCCCGGAATGCCGCGCCAAATACACCGAAGCCCTCAAAGCGTATTTCGGAGAGCACCGCGAGGAGCTGTGCTCCACCTGCCTGGATCGTCTGGACCGCAATCCCATGCGCATTCTGGACTGCAAGAGCCCCGAGTGCGGCCGCGTTGCGGCGGGCGCGCCCCGGATGCTCGACTACCTCTGCGACGACTGCAAGGCGCACTTTGAGAGCGTCAAGGAAGCCCTCACCGCCGCCGGTGTGGAATACACCGTGAACCCGTCCATCGTGCGCGGCCTGGACTACTACACCCGCACCGTGTTCGAGTTTGTCTGCGAGCTCGACGGCAAGCCGATCACCGTCTGCGGCGGCGGCCGGTATGACGGGCTGATCGAGGAGCTGGGCGGCCAGCCCATGCCCGCGCTCGGCTTCGGTCTCGGCATGGAGCGTCTGCTTCTCCTGCTGCGCCAGCAGAACATTGAACTGCCCGGCGAAGATCCGTGCGAACTGTTTATCGCGTCCCTGGGCGAGCCTGCCAAGATGGCCGCGTTCCGTCTGTGCGACACGCTCTGGAAGAGCGGCGTGAAAGCTGCCTGCGACGTAAACGATCGCGGACTCAAAGCACAGATGAAGTATGCCGACAAGATCGGCGCGAAATACAGCATCGTACTCGGCGACGACGAGCTGGCCGCCGGAAACGCGGAAATGAAGAATATGGAAACCGGTGAAAAGAAGAAAATTTCGCTCGGGGAAAACTTCCTCGACGACTTCCTCACCATCACCACGATGGACGAGGATCTGTCATTCTGACCGGTTTTCCACACTTTCCACAATGAAATTGTGGAAAACTCTGAAAAGCGTTTTTTCCAGGCGTACCGGGCTTTCCGCCCGTTTCGCCCTCATGGGAGAAAGACAAAAATAGACAGGAAAAGAGAGGTTTCAACATGGCAGAAACAATGACGGGCCTGAAGCGCACGCACTATTGCGGCACGCTGCGGCCGGAGCATATCGGACAAGAGGTTATCGTGTGCGGCTGGGTACAGCGGCAGCGCGATCTCGGACAGCTTATTTTCATCGACCTGCGCGACCGCACGGGAATCGTGCAGCTTGCGTTCGACGAGAGCACCGACCGCTCCATTTTTGAGAAGGCCTTCACCACGCGCGGCGAGTTTGTTCTGGCGGCGCGCGGCAAGGTGCGCGAGCGCACCTCGAAGAACCTCGAAATCCCCACGGGCGAGATCGAGATCGAGGTGACGGAGCTGCGCGTGCTGGCCAAGTCCGAAACCCCTCCGTTTGAGATCCTCGAGGACTCGAACGTGAAGGAGGACACCCGCCTGAAATACCGCTACCTCGACCTGCGCCGCCCGAATTTGCAGCGCAACCTCATCGCCCGCCACAAGCTGGTGAAGGTGGCTCACGATTACTTTGACCGCCACGGTTTCCTCGAGATCGAGACGCCGGACCTTATCGCCTCCACGCCCGAGGGCGCGCGCGACTATCTGGTGCCGTCCCGCGTGTTCCAGGGCAGCTTTTTCGCCCTGCCGCAGTCGCCGCAGCTGTACAAGCAGCTTCTCATGCTCTCCGGCTTCGACCGCTACATGCAGGTGGCCCGCTGCTTCCGCGACGAGGATCTGCGTGCCGACCGTCAGCCCGAGTTCACGCAGATCGACTTTGAGATGAGCTTTGTCGATCAGGAGGATGTGATGGCCATCGGCGAGGGCTTTATCCAGGAGGCTTACAAAGAGCTGTGCGGCGTGGATATTCCGCTTCCGCTGCCCCGCCTGACGTGGGACGAGGCCATGCGCCGTTTCGGCAGCGACAAGCCGGACATGCGCTTCGGTCTGGAGCTGGTGGATCTCAGCGACGCTCTGAAAAACACGGAATTCAAGGTGTTCTCCGGCGCTTTGGCGGAGGGCGGCTCCGTGCGCGGCATCTGCCTGAAGGACGAAGCGGAGAAGCTGTCCCGCAAGGAGATCGACAAGCTTCAGGAGTGGATCAAGGCATACGGCGCGAAGGGTCTCGCGTGGACGCGTCTCGCGGAGAAGGAGACGTCCTCCTATGAGAAATTCCTCTCCCCGGAGGAGTGCTCCGCCATCCGCACCGCCATGGGCGCGCAGCCGGGAGACGTGCTGTTCCTCGTCGCGAGCGACGACAACTCCGTGGTGTTTGCTTCCCTTGGCGCTCTGCGCTGCGAGCTGGCCAAACGCTTCGGCCTGATCGATACCTCCAAGCCCTGCCTGCTGTGGGTCACGGACTTCCCGCAGTTTGAATACAGCAAGGAGGAAGACCGCTATGTGGCGATGCACCACCCCTTCACCGCTCCGCGCGACGAGGATGTGGACAAGCTGACGAGCGATCCCGGCCATGTGTACGCGAAGGCTTACGACATGGTGGCCAACGGCTACGAGCTGGGCGGCGGCTCGATCCGTATCAACGACCCGGACGTGCAGGCGAAAATGTTTGAAGCCCTCGGCTTCACCCCGGAGCAGGCCCAGGCCCGTTTCGGCTTCCTGCTCAACGCGTTCCGCTTCGGCGCTCCGCCGCACGGCGGCATGGCGTGGGGTCTTGAGCGCATCATGATGGTGCTGCTCGGCACGGACAACATCCGCGACGTGCTGGCCTTCCCGAAGGTGGCGTCCTCCGCCGAGCTGATGAGCGCCGCACCGGGCCATGTCGACCCGAAGCAGCTCGAGGAGCTGGGAATCGCCATCCTGCCCTCCGCGCAGAAGGAAGAAGCGTAACATGCCGGAAAACAGGGTGAATTATCAGCGGGAGCTGGATCGCATCCTTGCGGCGCTGCCGGAGAACGGCGCGCCGCCCACGCTTCTGCTCCATGCGTGCTGTGCGCCGTGCAGCAGTTATGTGCTGGAATACCTTTCGCGGTATTTTTCCATCACGCTCCTGTTCTACAATCCGAATATTTCCCCCGCGCCGGAGTACGACCACCGGCTGGAGGAGGTGCGCCGTCTGGTGAGCGAGATGCCGCTGAAAAACCCGGTGACGGTCGAGGCCGGACGCTATGAGCCGTCCGAGTTTACGGCAATTGCACGCGGCCTGGAACGCGTCCCGGAGGGCGGCGAACGGTGCTTCCGCTGCTACGAGCTGCGCCTGCGCGAAGCCGCCCAAATCGCAAAGGAGCGCGGTTTCGATTGGTTCTGCACCACCCTTTCCATCAGCCCGCTGAAAAACGCGCAGAAGCTCAATGAAATCGGGCTGCGCCTTGCCGCCGAAACCGGCGTGCGCTGGCTTCCTTCCGATTTCAAGAAGAAGGAGGGCTTCAAGCGCTCGATTGTTCTTTCGGAGGAATACAGCCTTTACCGGCAGAACTATTGCGGCTGTGTATACAGCAAGGCCCTTGCCGGAAAATCGGTCTAATTTTAAAAAATGCACAGTGTATCAATTTTAGATACGCTGTGCATTTTATTTTTTATCACTTTCAAATCCCGCTTTTATCAGCTTTTCCAGACAGGAGGAACAAATGATCTCTCCGTACTTTTTTTGCAAATCCTTTTCATTTCCGCAAAAAACACAACGGGTTTCTTCTTTTTCTAACAGAATCGCTGTTCCTTTCAATTTCACTGTCAAATAATCCCCTTGGCGTATGTCGAGTATTTTACAGACTTCTTTTGGAAGGATCATTCTTCTGCCTCTATCGACTTGGCATTTCATCTGTCATGCCCCATTCCATTTATTTCTTTACACATCATTTTATCAAATTTAATAATAAATAGCAACTATTATCATATCATAACTTTATAAATGATATATACACTATGTTTCTCTTTTCATTTATATGTAAATTTGATATTGTTAAACTCAGAAATGAGGGTGATTGCATTGCTGAACGACCTGACGGCAACGATAGGGGAAAATATGCGGAAATACCGCGAAAAGTATGAATACACGCAAAAGACCGTCGCGGATCTGCTGAATATTGACCCACAGTATTATGGAGAAGCGGAACGCGGCCGGAAACGGCTGAGTCTGGAACGGATGGTGGAGCTTTGTACGGTTTACAAAATTTCGCTGGATGATCTGATCCCTGTTTCCACGCAGGCCGAAGAAGGCGATCGGGAGGGGATGCTCTCTCAAATTCAAACCGTTCTGTCGCAATGCACGCTGGATCAGCTTTCTCTGATTCACATTCTTGCCAAGGATATCCGGGATTTTGCTCAAAAATAAAATACTACGCTTCAAAATAGAAATCGTCCCCTCTGCGGTGTAAGGAACCGCGGAGGGGACGATTTTTTTGTGGGCAGCCGTCCGGAAAAAATCGCTGCGCTCTTTTTCCTGGGTTTCTTTGGCTTCGCATGCTTTGAAGGGGGTTTCACCCCCTTCACCCCCACAAGCCTTTTGAAAAAGGCTTGTGCGAAAACTTCATGTTTTATTCATCCAGCTTGAGGACGGACATGAACGCCTCCTGCGGCACTTCAACGGTACCGAGCTGGCGCATACGCTTCTTGCCTTCCTTCTGCTTCTCCAGCAGCTTCTTCTTTCGCGTGATATCGCCGCCGTAGCACTTCGCGAGCACGTCCTTGCGCATGGCCTTCACCGTCTCGCGGGCAATGATGCGGCCGCCGATGCACGCCTGAATCGGCACCTCGAACAGCTGGCGCGGAATCTTCTCCTTGAGCTTTTCGGCCATCTTCCGCGCGCGGGGATACGCCTTATCCTCGTGGATGATGAACGAGAGCGCGTCCACAATCTCGCCGTTGAGCATGATATCCAGCTTGACCAGCTTGCTCTTCTGGTAGCCGTTGAGCTCATAATCAAAGCTGGCGTAACCGCGCGTGCGGGATTTGAGCGCGTCAAAGAAGTCGTAGACAATCTCGTTAAGCGGCAGTTCATAATGGATATCCACACGGTCCGCGTCGATGTAGGTCATGTCGCGGAAGGTGCCGCGCCGGTCCTGACACAGATCCATGATGTTCCCCACATAATCCGTCGGGGAATAGATGTGCGCGTTGACCATCGGCTCCTCCGCTTCCGCAATGAGGGACGGGTCGGGGTAGTTCGTCGGGTTATCAATGAACACGACCTCGCCGCTCGTTTTCGTGATGCGGTACACGACGCTGGGGGCCGTGGTGATCAGGTCGAGATTGTATTCGCGTTCCAGACGCTCCTGGATGATCTCCATGTGCAGAAGGCCGAGGAAGCCGCAGCGGAAGCCGAATCCAAGCGCCACGGACGTTTCCGGCTCAAAGGAGAGGGCCGCGTCGTTGAGCTGTAGCTTTTCGAGCGCATCGCGCAGATCCGGGTATTTCGCTCCGTCCGCCGGATAAATGCCGCAGTACACCATGGGCTGCACGGCGCGGTAGCCGGGCAGCGGCTCGGAAGCCGGGTTATCGGCACGGGTGATGGTGTCGCCAACGCGCGCGTCCTTCACCGCCTTGATCGACGCAGTGATATAGCCCACCTCGCCGGAGGAAAGCTCGCTCGCGGGCTCAAACGTCGTGGCGCGCATGTAGCCGCACTCCACCACGGTGAACTCGCTCCCCACGCTCATCATGCGGATGGTGTCGCCGGGATGCACGGTGCCCTCCTTCAGCCGCACATGGGCGATAACGCCGCGATACGGATCGTAATAGGAGTCGAAAATCAGCGCGCGCAGAGGGGCTTCGTCGTTGGCCTGCGGGGGCGGCACCAGCTTGACCACCTGCTCCATCACCGCGCCGATGTTGATCCCCTGCTTCGCGGAGATCGCGGGCGCGTCCTCCGCCGGAATGCCGATCACGTCCTCAATCTCCTTGCGCACGCGGTCCGGGTCGGCGCTGGGCAGATCGATCTTGTTGATCACAGGCACGATTTCCAGCCCCGCGTCCACGGCCAGATAGGTATTCGCCAGCGTCTGCGCCTCGATGCCCTGCGACGAATCCACAACCAGAACCGCGCCCTCGCACGCCGCCAGACTGCGCGACACCTCATAGTTGAAGTCGACGTGGCCGGGCGTGTCGATCAGGTTGAACATATAATCCTCGCCGTCCTGCGCGTGGTACACCAGCGTCACGGCGTGCGCCTTGATGGTGATGCCGCGCTCGCGTTCCAGATCCATGTTGTCGAGAAGCTGGTCCTCCATGTCGCGCAGAGCCACGGCCTTCGTCTGCTCCAGAATCCGGTCGGCGAGCGTACTCTTGCCGTGGTCGATATGGGCGATGATGCAGAAATTCCTGATTTTATCCTTGGAAAAGCTCAATGCTGTTTTTCTCCTTCCCCCGGGCGAACCGCCGGTCACACTTACTTTTTACTATAACACACAACGGGGGCTGAGAGCAAGCGGAATCCGCGCGGGAGCGCGGCAAACGCCGGTTTCCGTCAGCCGTACTGCACGCCGTATTCCTCGATCGCGGCCACATGCTCCTCGTAGGTCGTGCTGTAGTGATTTTCGTTATCGTTCCCGAAGAAAAAGTAGTAATACTCCGATTCGGCGGGGTTTCGGGCGGCCTCCATGGCGCGCTCTCCGGGACAGCAGATCGGCCCGGCGGGCAGGGCGGGGCATTTGTAGGTGTTGTACAGCTCCGCGAAACGGGAGGTGTCCCCCGTAAGATACGGGGAATCCGTCACCGCGTCGTTGATGTATTCGCGCGTAGAATCCATCTGGAGCACCATCCCGGCGTCCAGCCGGTTATAGATGACGGAGGACACCAGAGCGGCATTCTCCGCGCTCCGGGACTCCCGCTCAATGATCGACGCAATGATCAGCTGCTCGTCCGTCAGATCCCCGGCGCGGTAGCGATACGCGTTAAGCATCTCAATGAGCACATCCGTGGGATCGCTGTTTTTTTCAAATTCATACGTTGCCGGGAACAGATAACCCTCCATTTTATACGGACGGTTTTCATCCTCCGGCACGGTGAACGACGACGGCTCATACGACTGCGACACTTCAAAAAATTCCTGCCCGGAGCACACACCGCTTTCTTCAAGCCGCTGGCAGATTTGCAGCACGGTGAAGCCCTCCGGGATCGTGACGCGCACCGTGGTATCCTCCTCCACGGGCGGGGCAGGGATGCTCTCCGGATCTTGGGAAGCGCCGGAAACACCGGAGGAAGCCGGAGACGTTTCCTCTCCCGGCGCAAAGGCCGGAACGGCGGAGCATCCGGCAAGCAGAAGCAAAAGCGTCATCAGCAGGATGACAGCCAGTTTTCGCATGAGACAAATTCCTCCCGGTTTCAACAGGATTCCCCTTCGGGTACCCTCATTTTACACCGGGCGTATCAAAAACACAAGTCAGACAAAACGGTTGAGCGTTTCGTCGTACTCGTAATCCACCTCGGCGAGACGGCGGCGCAGATCGTCCTCGTCCTCGCACAGGGACTGGCACAGCTCATGGAGAGAGGGGTATTCGTCGCGCAGCTTGGTGTTGACATAACTCAGAAGAATCATCGGATCCTGGGGAAGTGACATGAAAAACATCCTTTCAAAAGGCCTGCCGGAGCACGGCGCGGCCATGAAATTTTGCGATAATCAGAGAAAGAACGACTATCGCGCGGGTCGGCGGAATATATTTGATACCAGCGGCAGCAAGCGCGCCGCGCAATATGGGAGGTGGACGCACGGTGGAATGGCAAAACAAGACGGCGGCCGAGTGCCTGCGCGGTCTGGGTTCGGACGGAAAAAAAGGGCTTTCGCACGCGGAGGCCGCGCGCCGTCTGAAGGAAACAGGGACAAACGAGCTGGCGGGACCGCGCCGCAAGGGGCTTCTCGCGCGGTTTTTTGCCCAGCTTTCGGATTTTATGGTGCTCGTGCTTCTCGCGGCGGCGGCGGTGTCGTTCCTCGCTTCGCGGATCGAGGGGACGGGCGACTATGTGGATTCCATCATCATCCTTGCGATCGTCGTGCTCAACGCGGTGACGGGGATGATTCAGGAGAGCCGCGCGGAGCACGCCATGGAGGCTCTGAAAAAGCTAAGCAGCCCGAGGGCGCGCGTCATCCGGAGCGGACGGGAGGAAACCGTGGACGCGGCGCAGCTGGTGCCGGGGGATCTCGTGCGGCTGCGCGCGGGGGATATCGCTCCGGCGGATCTGCGGCTGATTGAGTCAAACGGATTGAGCGCGGGCGAAAGCGCGCTGACCGGCGAAAGCCTGCCCGCCGCGAAGGACGCGGGCGTGGTGCTGCCGGAGAAAACGCCGCTCGGTGATCGGAAAAACATGGTGTTTTCCCCCTCGGAGATCACGGCGGGGAACGGGCTGGGCGTGGTGACGGCCACGGGCATGCGCACGGAGGTCGGGCGCATTGCCGGGATGATTGCGTCGCAGGAGCCGCCGAAAACGCCGCTGCAAAAGCGTCTGGCGCAGACGGGCCGCTGGCTGGGAGCCGGGGCGCTCGCCATCTGCGCGCTGATTTTCCTCATTGGCCTTTTGGAGCACACGCCGCCGCTCGACATGTTCCTGCTGTCGATCAGCCTGGCCGTCGCGGCTATCCCGGAGGGTCTGCCCGCCGTGGTGACGATTGTGCTGGCCGTGGGCGTGCGCCGTATGGCGGCGAAAAAGAGCATTGTGCGGCGGATGCCCGCGGTGGAAACGCTCGGCAGCGCCAGCGTCATCTGCTCCGACAAAACCGGCACACTCACGGAAAACCGCATGACGGTGCGCACCGTGGCGGGCGCGTCCGGCGAGGTGGCGGCGCATTCGCAGGAGGGGAAACGGATCCTCTCGCTGGCCTGCCTGTGCAGCAACTGCACGGGCGGCGCGGGCAGCTACCGGGGCGAGCCGACGGAAACAGCCCTTGCCGCCGCCTGCCCGGAGGAAAAAAGCGAGCTGGAACACCGCTGGCCGCGCGTGCATGAGATTCCCTTCTCATCCTCCCGCAAGCGCATGACAACGGTGCACCGCCGTCCGGGCGGCGGCTACCGGATCATCTGCAAGGGCGCGCCGGATGTGCTGGCCCGCTACTGCGTGGGAAGCTGCACCGGGTTCCTCGCGAAAAACGAATCCATGGCATCCTCCGGCCTGCGGGTGATCGGCGTGGCCTTCCGCGACACGGACGCGCTCCCCACTGAGCGCGAGATGGAACAAAACCTGACCTTTGTGGGGCTCGCGGGCCTGTCCGACCCGCCGCGCGCCGGGGTGAAGGAGGCCGTGGCCCAGTGCCGCGCCGCCGGAATCCGCCCGGTGATGATCACGGGCGACCACGCCGCCACGGCCTCCGCGATTGCCCGTGAGCTGGGCATCCTGCGCCATGACGGCAAGGCGCTCACCGGGCAGGAGCTGGATGCCCTCTCCGACGCGGATCTGAAACGCGCCGTGCGCACCTGCGACGTGTTCGCCCGCGTCTCGCCGGAACATAAGGTGCGGATCGTGCGCGCTTTTCAGGCAAACGGCGAAGTCGCGGCCATGACGGGCGACGGCATCAATGACGCTCCCGCCCTGCGCGCGGCGGATATCGGCTGCGCGATGGGAAAGAGCGGCACGGAGGTCGCCAAGGGCGCGGCGGACATGGTGCTGGCGGACGACAATTTCACGACGATCGTGGCGGCGGTGCGCGAGGGGCGCGGCGTGTACGCCAACATCCGGCGCACGGTGCATTTCCTGCTTTCGTGCAACATCGGGGAGATCCTCACAGTGTTCGTGGGCTTCCTGATCGGCCTGCCCTCGCCGCTTCTCGCCATCCAGCTTCTGTGGGTCAACCTGGTGACGGATTCCGTGCCCGCGCTCGCCCTGGGTGTGGAGCCAATTGAACCGGGCGTGATGCAGCGCCCGCCCGCCAAGCGCGGCGAAAGCCTGTTTTCCGGCGGCATGGGCTGGCGCATCGCGATTGAAGGGTGCTTGATCGGTGCGTTCACGCTGGCGGCGTACTCCGTGGGGCGCGTGTTCTTCGACCCCGACCCGATGAACCCGGTGATCGGGCGCACGATGGCCTTTGCCGTGCTCTCGCTCGCCCAGATCGCCCACACGTTCAACATGCGCGGCGGCCCGCTCTTTTCCCCGGCCCGCCGGGGCAGCCGCCTGCTGCCCGCCGCGCTGTTCTGCGTCTTCCTGCAATGCTCCGTCCTGCTCGTGCCGCCGCTGGCGGCGCTGTTCGACGCGGCTTTGCTCACTCCCGCCGCCTGGGGCGCGGTAGCTGCTTTTTCCCTCGCCCCCGCCGTCCTCGTGCGGTTACAGATGTTGATCAACCGGAGGCATGGGTGAGGGAACCATGCCGAGTGTATCGCTTTCCCAAATCCTTGTCAAGACCGCACTCCGCTGAAAACAGCAGCCAACCTTCCCGAACGCTCCGTGAAAACAACGCGGGACACACAGCAAGACCCCTTTGCGACGTAAGATCGCAAAGGGGTCGCTTTCTTTTACCGTGCCGGGCGGCGGGCCTGCCCGCCGCTTGCGCGACTTGCGTCCAGACTCAGTCTGGCTTGCATGAGGGAGTAGAAGCAGGATTTGCGGGCCATGAGGGAATCGAAGGCGCCGCGCTCCTCGATCACGCCGCCGCGCAGGACGAGAATCTCGTCGAAGCGGCGCAGAAGCGGCTCGTCGAGCGAATGCGTCACCACCACGCGCGTCAGACCGTCGAGATCCAGCAGGGAGGATGTGACGCGGAATGCCGTCTCCCGATCCAGCGCGGCGGTGGCTTCGTCCGCGAGAAGAACGGGCGTTTTCCGCAGAAGGCTCCGGGCAATGGACACCCGCTGGCGTTCGCCGCCGGAAAGCGCGTTCCCGTTTTCGCCGCACGGGAAATCCAGCCCGCGCTCCGCTACCAGATCCCCCAGTCCCGCCAGGGAAGCCGCCTGCCGGACCACCTCTTCCGGGAAATCGCGAAACATTGTCAGATTGTCGCGCAGACTGCGCTGGAACAGAAATACGTCCTGCCGGATGAGAGACATCAAATCGTAGAGGGACGACAGGCGGATCTCCCGCAGTTCCACCCCATCGACAAGGATTTCCCCTGTGTATGTGGGAGAGGAAGCCATCAGCAGGCTGAGAAGCGTCGATTTTCCGCTGCCGGACGTGCCGACAATCGCATAGCTTTTTCCCGCTTCCAACCGCACGGAGAGGTGGTTGAGCACCGGTTCGCCCTCCACATAGGAGAACGAAACGTCCCGCAACTCCACCGCGTCGCGCAGGACGGGAGGAATCTCCGTGCCGCCGTCCGGCGTGCGGATCGCCAGCGCGTCCTCCAGCTTTTTCACCAGCGCGAGGGCCGCCTTGCGGTTTGCGAGAAATTCCGGCAGAACAGAGATCGGTTCCAAAATAAATCCCATCAGCTGCACAAAAATCATCACCACGCCGGGGGTGATAAACCCGGCCGCTGCCATAGCCGCGCTGGTGAGGATCACTCCCAGCTGTGCCGCCGCGCCGGATATGGAGGAAATGGTGGAAATGACGGTGTTCAATCCGCGGCGGCGGGCTTTGGCCTGTTCCGCCGACCGGCAGCTTTCCGAGAACAGACGGAACGCCTGCTGCTCCGCTTTCATGCTCTTGATCACCGGGAAGCCCGAAAGGCAGTCCCGCAGAGCGGCGACAAAGCTCTCGTTTTTCTGCGAGACCTTCTGTTCCGCCGGAGCCAGCTTCCCGCCCGTCAGAACAGCGGCAATCACCGGCAGTGCGGAGAACAGCGCCGCCACCAGCGTCAGGAATGGGTTGTACCAGAGCATCAGGGCGATTGCTCCGGCAAACAGCAAAAGCTGTACCACACAGTCAAACAGTTTTTCCAGATAGTTTGTTTCGATGCTGTTCGCGTCGTTCGAGAGAGCGGAAAGATACAGCGAGGTATTCTCTTTGGAAAAAGCTGCCGTCCCCTTCTTCGCCAGCTCGCGGAAGGCCGCTTCTTTATACTGCTGCATGGCGCGGCGCAGGAAACGCGGCTTTGCCAGGCAAGTACCAATCCCCGCCGCAAGAACGCCCACCAGCACCAGGATGGAAATCACAATCAGCTGCGGCAGCGTCCAGGTGGTGGAAACACCGGAAGCGAGATCAATCGCCTGCTGGAGCAGCACGGAGAGAACCAGGTTGAGCCCCGCTACCAGCGCGGATACGCCGATCACCACGCAAAACATCAGGCGGTTTTTTCGAAAAAATTCCCTTTGCAGGCCGTTACGCTTTTTCATGGCTCCATCCCTCCCACAGCGGCCAAAGCACCGGCGATGTCTCCTCGTTCTCCTTGATGAATCGTTCGACTCCCCGCACAGCCGTTTCCCCGATATCATCGAAGGCGGCAGGCAGGGGATCGCCGCAGCAGAAATGAATTGCCGTTACGCCGTAATCCGGAGCCGCGTCGAACCGCTGTGCCGTCTCCCAGGCCCGGCGCAGATATGTTTCCGCCCTTTCGTTTTGCCCCAGCCCGGCGCACAGATGAGCGCACACCGTCAGAAGCGATGCTTCCACTTTTGTCACAAACGACACCCGGCCCGGCTCGGTCATCCCGTCCAGAAAATAGAGAACCCGGTCCAAAAGCTCCAGCGCCTGCTTCTGCGCATCCGGAGTCTCTGCGGTATTGACATAACCAAACGCAAGATGAACCAAATCCGCAGCCAGCCGCAGATAAGAGCGGAACAGATAGCGCCGCGCTTCGTCCTTCTGATCGGTATACGCCAATGTTGTGCCGATGAGAGAATCATAGATGCCGTTGTCGTTGTGGCGCTTGAGCTCGCGCACACCTTCGTTCACTTCCCCGAGTGAAATTCGCGCGTTGACGATGGACTCCCGGATCGAAATTTCCCCGATCTCCGGATCCGTGTTCTGGGAGAGCAGCGCCAGCGACCGTTCATACAGCGCAATGGCCCGGCGCATCTCCTGTTTTTCCGCCTGCGTCAGCCCCTGACAATAATAGAAGCCTGCCGCATGATACACCGCTTCAAACGAATTTGGGTAACAGCGCAGAAGGCGTCCGGCAATCTCGTCCCCTTCGTCAAATTGATGCGCGTCGCGGCAGGCGCGCAGACGGCGCAGCAGAGCGGGAAGCGCGTTGTCCGGCACCTCATAGCCGATTAAAGCGTCCACCGACGTACCAAACAGCGACGCGAGCTCCACCAGCGCGGAAAGCTCCGGCACAGACGCGCCCGATTCCCATTTGGAGACGGCTCCCACCGTCACGCCCACCGCTTCGGCCAGCCGCTCCTGCGTCATCCCCTTTTCCTGCCGGTACGCGCGGATCTGCTCCGCCAGCTTCCATTCCATCCGCAATCCCTTCCTTTCGAAATTAGGATACCACGCTTTTCCTCCTGGGAACAGACCGGGATTGGAAAGTTGGGAAAGAAAAAGTTTTCCTGTTGGGAAAACAGAAAAGAATGAAAAAGCGGAAAAAAGGAGATATCATAAAAGAAATCATGGAAGATACGCGGAAAGCAGGATTGCCATGGGAATTTCGTTTGACCCAATGCGGGAATGGATGAAAAAACAGCATATTTCCTTTTACCGTCTGGCGAACGAAGGAATTGACGCACAGACGCTTCAACGGCTGCGGCATGACCGTCCCGTAACAACAGAGACGATCGGAAAGCTGTGTGAAATCATGCAGTGCCAGCCGGGCGATCTGATGGAATACCGATCCGAACCGAAAGACTCTTAACCGGGAGTATGTCCGAACTACCGGCGCCGCCGTGCGGGGATTCCCCGTTTGTCCGGCTGTTTGTTTTGTTTGAACCGGTTTCACCCCTAATACGATCGGCGGAGAAGGATCCATTCATGGGTTCGGAAAATTTTTCAAAATATTTTTGTGGATTCATTTTGCGATAAACGTCCGAAAAATTCGCTGCGCTCTTTTTCTTGCTTCTCTGGCTTCGCGCGGCTTTAAAAGGGGCTCCGAGTCTCGCCTGCCGGCTCGGTCGGCGCTAATTCGTGCGCCACTGGCGCACCGCGCCCCCCTTTACCTCTGCCGCCTTTTGAAAAAGGCGGGCGAAAACTGAAAGCGGCGCGCTCACAGAAGGAGCGCGCCGATCACAGCGTTTGATACCAGAAACCCCTCACGCGTCAGGGAGATCCCCTCCGGCGTAACGCGGCTGCAGCCCGCGCGTTCCAGGGGAACAGCCTTACGCCGCACCTGCGCCGGGATCGGGTAGCCGAAGCGTTCCCGGCAGGCATCCTCCCGCAGGCCCTCGCGCAAGCGCAAAGCCAGCATGGCGAATTCCTCAAAGTCGCCGCCCTCGCCATCGTCGACAGGAGGATCGCCGCGCAGGAACGCCCCCAGATCGCGCGGGAAAAAGAAGCGCCGTCCCTGAAAAAAGGAGTGCGCAGCCGGGCCAAAGCCCAGATATTCCTCACAGCGCCAATATTTGAGGTTGTGGCGGCTTTCCCGGCCAGGGCAGGCAAAGTTCGAGATCTCATACTGCGCGTACCCCAAACGCTCCAGCTCCGTGCAGGCCATTTCATAAAGATCGCAGACCTCGTCCTCTCCGGGAAGATCGAGCGTGTCCTGCCGTCTGCCGTATTCGGTGCCCGGCTCAATCTTGAGCAGGTAAGCCGAAACGTGCGGCGCGCCCGTCTGCGCGCAGAACGCGATCGACTGCCGCAGACTCTCCCGCGTCTGGCCGGGCGTGGCGATCATCAAATCCAGCGAAACATTCCCGATCCCGGCGCGGTGTGCCAGTTCCACCGCGCGCGCCGCGTCCTCCGCCGTGTGCCTGCGGCCCAGCAGGCGAAGCTCGTCCGCGTTCGCGGATTGCAGGCCGAGTGAGACGCGCGTCACCCCCACCGCCGCCAAGCCGTCAAACAGAGCGTCGTCCCCGCAACCGGGGTTTGTCTCCACCGTCACCTCCGCGTCCGGCGCAAGATCAAACGATTCCCGCACCGTCGAGAGAATCCGCCCGAGACGTTCCGCGCCGAGCAGCCCCGGCGTGCCGCCGCCGAAATAGACGGTATCGGCAGGCAAATGCGAATCCGAATAGGATTGTATTCTTCGGATAATACCTTCTGTATATCGATCCTGCACCTCCGGCGCGGCGGGCATCGAATAAAAATCACAATATGGACATTTTGCCGCACAGAACGGAACGTGCAGATAGACTCCGATCGGCTTCACAGAGCTTCGATCTCCTGAAGCCACAGACGGGCGCTCGCGTCGCTCGGCATGCGCCAGTCGCCGCGCGGAGAGAGGGCCACCGTGCCGACCTTCGGGCCGTCCGGCAGACAGGAGCGCTTGAACTGCTGGGCGAAGAAGCGGCGGAAGAACGTGCCGAGCCACTTTTTGATGGTGGCCGCGTCATACACGCCGTCGAAAGCGGCGAGGGCCAGACGGTAAATCTTGCCCGGGCCAAAGCCGAAGCGAAGCAGATAGTAGAGGAAGAAATCGTGCAGCTCGTAGGGGCCGACGATGTCCTCGGTTTTCTGCGCGATGTCGTCGCCCGACGGCGGCAGCAGCTCCGGGCTGACGGGCGTATCGAGCACGTCGAGCAGCACAGCCGCCAGCTCTCCCCCAAATTTTCCGGCGGCGTAGCGCACGAGATGGCGCACCAGCGTTTTGGGGATCGATCCGTTCACGCCGTACATGCTCATATGGTCGCCGTTGTACGTCGCCCAGCCCAGCGCCAGCTCGGAGAGGTCGCCCGTACCGATGACAAGACCGCCGTTCTCGTTCGCAAGGTCCATAAGCACCTGCGTGCGCTCGCGTGCCTGCGCGTTCTCGTAGGTTACGTCGCGTTTTTCGGGGTCATGGCCGATATCGGCAAAGTGCAGCCGCACCGATTCCCCGATCGGCACCTCCCGGAAGGACGCGCCGAGCAGCTCGGCAAGCTTCTGCGCGTTCGACTTCGTGCGCCCCGTGGTGCCGAAGCCCGGCATGGAGACGGCAAGAATCCCCTCGCGCGGCAAGCCCAGGCTGTCGAAAGCGCGGGCGCAGACGAGCAGAGCCAGCGTCGAGTCCAGTCCGCCGGACACGCCCACCACCACATGGGAAGCGTGCGCGCACGACAGCCGCGTTTTCAGCCCGGCAGCCTGCAAATTGAGAATCATTTCGCAGCGCGCCGCCAGATCCGTTTCGCCCTTCGGGACAAACGGCGCCGGATCGATGCGGCGATGCAGGCGGAACGGCGCGGCGGGCAGCGGGAAGGAAACCGTGCGGGCGGCGGTATATTTGCCGCCCTGCCATGTTGTGACGCGGCGGCGCTCGCCCGCCATGCGGGAGAGATCGAAATCGGCCTGCGTCAGACCCGTGGTGAACGGCTCGGACTCCGCGAGAACCGCGCCGTTTTCCGCCAGCAGATTATGGCCGGAGAACACGAGATCCGTGGTGGACTCGCCCTCGCCCGCGTCGGCGTAGACATAGCCGCACAGCAATCGCGCGGACTGGCCGCTGACCAGCTCGCGGCGGTAAGCTGCCTTGCCGATCACCTCGTCGCTCGCGGAAAGGTTCAAAATGAGCGTCGCTCCCGCAAGGGCCAGCCGTGTGGAGGGCGGCTCCGGCGACCAGAGATCCTCACAGATCTCCACGCCCACCGCGCAGTCCTCCCAGCCCTCGGGCCGGTATAGCAGGGACGAGCCGAGCGGCACGGAAAAGCCCGCAAAGGACACCTCCACGCATTCCGGCGCGGGGGTGAAATGGCGCGCTTCGTAGAATTCGCCGTAATTCGGCACACAGCTTTTCGCGGAAAGGCCAAGCAGCCGCCCGCCGCAGAACACGGCGGCGCAGTTGTACAGCGCCCCATTCACCGGCACAGGCACGCCCACCGCCGCGAGCACCGGCAGGCCCGCCGTGCGCTCGATCAGCGCCGCCAGCTCGCGCTCCGCCGCGTCGAGCAGGGGCTTTTGCAGAAAGAGGTCGCCGCAGGTGTAACCCGTCAAACACAGCTCGGGAAACACCACAGCCTGCACGCCGCGCGCCGCGGCCTCCTCCATCAGCTCCGCGACCGCTTCGGCGTTGTGTTGGCAGTCCGCCACGCGGATGGCGGGCGTTGCCGCCGCCGCCCGGAAAAATCCGTCGTTCATTGTCATCATTTCCTCCCGTCATAAAAAACGGGGGAGGAAGCTTCGCAAAGCAAAAGCGTCCTCCTCCCGTGTGATGGATCGAAACAGCATCCCGCAAAAAGCGGGTCTTTGCGGCTGTGAAATGCCGCCTGTCTCAGCGAATATAGTCCTTCTCCAGCTTGCCCTCGAGATACACGACGTCGGAGAGCTTCTCCACATCGGCGTCCGGGGTAAAGTCATCGGATGCGAAAAAGCGCAGAGCGCGGTGCAATCCCTTGAGATTTTGCAGGCATCCCTGCGGATGCAGCTGCCGTGCGTGCATCTTGATGGTATACAGATAGCAGCAGGTTCCCGTCTTTTTCAGAAGGGCCTGATAGCTGCGGCGGTACTGGGCGAAACGTCCGCTCTTTTCCAGCATTTCGCGCACCAGCACCATCGCCTTCATGAAATCGTTGATCTTGGAAGGCGTGATGGCGGCAAGAGCGCTGCCGCCGTGCTTGCGGTAATAGTAGAGCGGTTCGTCGATGACGGCCAGCCGGTTGATATGAGCGAACAGCTGGTTCATGACGATCATATCCTCCAGGCACTTCATGGCCGGGAAGGTGATGTTATTCTCCGTAAACAGACGGCGCTGAAACAGCTTATTCCACATCAGCCCCTGCATCTGCGTGTCGTGCAGAAGCTTGTTCATGGCCTGCGTGCGGTCAAACACACCGTGGCAGCGGAACGGGTATTTCCAGAGAAAATCCGGAGCTTCAAACTTGTAATAGTAGTAGCAGCAGGAGATCTCCGCGTTGTTGTCCACACAGGTGCGGTACAGACGCTCGAGATACTGCGGGGCCACATAGTCGTCGGCGTCCACAAAGCCGAGATATTCGCCGCGGGCGGCAGCCATGCCGTTGTTGCGGGCGGCGGAAACGCCGCCGTTCTCCTGATCGATGACGCGCAGGAAGGAATACTGGCGCTCCATGCGGCGCAGAAGGGCAAGGCTCCCGTCCGTGGAGCCGTCGTTCACCGCGATTACCTCGAAATCCCGGAAGGTCTGCCGGGCCAGAGAGCCCAGGCATTCCGCGAGATACCGTTCCGCGTTGTAAATCGGAATAATCAGGCTGATCACAGGAGTCTGATTTGAATCACTCAAAAGGACACATCCTTTCTTCGAAAAGCCTCAAAGGCTTTTGCCGGCGGCCGCGTTATTCCGCGGGCGGAGCTTCCAGCTCGGTCCCTTCCGAACCCGTGTTCTCACTGGAAACGTCGGGGGCTTCCGAGGAAGGCGCCTGAGAAGGCGCGGCGCTGGAGGCCGGGGCGGCGGAGGAAGCGGGCGCGCTTGATGCGGGCGGCGTGCTCGAAGCGGGCGGCGTACTGGAAGCAGCCGCGCTGGACGAGGGAGCCGAAGTCGGGCCGGGGTTGTTGCTGATATCGGTTCCGGGACCGTAGGAATAATACGGGCCGGACGGACGGTAGTACGAATTGGCAAGAGGTTCGGCCTTGACCTGCACGCCGTCCTTATAATAGATACGCTGAGCGGCGGCGCGATAGCCCTTCCGGCCGGCGGCGTCCAGCTTGACTTCACCCTCAGCAAGGCTGTTGTCCTGCACATACGTCCCCTGCGTCAGGGCCGGGATCGTCTCGGTATACCAGGAGGTTACCTCAATGGTATCGTACTCGGGAGACTGCCCGCCGTACAGCGTGGCGGTGAGCACCTTGCCCTCCATCCCGGCAACGATATAAATGGGATACTCGGTGTTGTTCTTGAATTTGAAATCCATATTCGGCCAGCTCACTGCCGCGTCCTGACCGATGGGGCAATAGGTGGACGGGATGGAGTGGTTGCTCCGCTCGACAATCTCCAAACCGGAGCGCAGCACAGCGCCGTAGAGCGTTGTGGAGGTCTGGCAGATGCCGCCGCCGTAGGAGGGAACCAGCTTGCCGTTCACGATGGCGTTCGCGGCCTTATAGCCCTCGGCGCGCCCGGCAGGGCCCACCACGCCGAAATACGAGAACGTCTCGCCCGGCTGCAAACAGGTGCCGTTGATGGACGCCATGGCGCGGGCCATGTTATAGTTGCCGTTGGCGGTGTTGGTGGAGGTGGTGCTGTAGGTGCCGAGCTTTTTGAGATTCTGACGCAGATCGTCGGCGGTGATGTTGTACGGCGTCTCCGTGACGGGGATTTCCACCGTGCCGCCCCCGGCCGCAATCGCGTCCTTTACCTTCTGGGTCAGAGAATTGAGGTCAACGGCAATGCCGGTCTGACCTTCCGAAAATGTGAATTCCTCCGTTTCGGCGTTGAAGGACACGACGGACGCGTCCTGTGCCTCGCGGGCAAGCGGAGCCGTCAGCTCCTGAAGCTTCGCGCTCAGCGCGTCGTCCTGCATGCTTGCGGACAGGTTGAAATCGACAGGGGTGGTCTGGAGCGCCTTGACCGTCTCATAGCGCTCCTCGCGCGTGCCGGTGCGGCCGTACTGATACGCTTCCTCCAGCACCTGCTCCGTATCGACGCTGTAGCCCACGTCGTCCTGCGTCAGGGTAAACGATTGATCCTCATGCGTCAGGGTGACGGTGAAGGTCTGGGGAACGCCCGTTTCCGAGGTGTTGAGCAGCTCGCGCGCCTCCTCCAGCGTCTTGCCGCCGAGATCGATCCCGTCGACGCGCACGCCCTGATAGAAGGTGTCCGTATCGAGCAGAGCCGCTACCTCCGCTTCATGGGCCGCCTGCTGTGCCTTCTGCTGCTGATCCCAGACAAACCAGCCGCCTACTCCTGCCACAATCAGAACCGCGACAACGCAAAGAGCCGCTATCATTCCTTTTTTCGACGACTTTTTTCTTGTATCCGGCTCCATATGGGCGGGACCCGGCTTATTTTCCATATATGCCATGAATGTTCCTCCCGAAGTGTTCCTAACAGATCTTAATTCATCATATCGCTTTTACGGAAAAAAGTAAAGCGTTTTAAGAAAACTGTAAATCTTTTGCAATCGTTGGGGAGAGGGAAAAACGGCATTCTCACGCGGTTTCTGCGTTTTGTACAGAACAAAAAGCACGCTGCGCCCGCTTCTGCGGCATGTTGTTGACAAGGCTCCCAAAAAGAACTATAATGAAGGCAGAAGCAGAGGGCGCTGCCGGAAAACGGTCAGCCCCCCACTGGATTACAGAAGTAACCGCAGGCCGGGCAGCTTATGCGGTTACTTCTTTTTATTTGCCTGCATAAACAGGGCAATAATGGCTACAACCAGAATACCGATTTGAATCAGATCAGAATATGTGACCATTCTCATCCCCCCTTTCCATGCGGATCCGGGGGAAAAAGAAGTCCCCCGAAAAGCAGGGGGCTAACCGCTTGACGTTTCTCGACAGCGCCAAAATCGGAATACCATAAGGCAGACAAAAAGACAAGCAACCATGCGGTTTCTGCGTTTTGTACAGAAGCATCTTTGCTATTTCTTCCAGATATGGTATAATAGCCGCAGGCAGACTGAGTCTGCACGCAATGGCCCGCGCGCTGGTATGGTGCAAAACAGAAGCCCGCCAGCGCGGGACGGTCTGGACCTACTCCCGTGCTTCTCTGCGGCAGCAGCGCGGGACACCAAACATACGGACCCACACGGCCGGGCATCGGGCATGCCCGATGCTTGCGCGAATTGCCCGCCGCAGGCGCGCGAATTGCCCATCGCAGGTGTAAGAGGAGTGAGCGTTTTGAAGATTTTAATACTTTCCGCGGCGACAGGCGGGGGCCATCTTCGGGCTTCCCGCGCATTGCAGACCTATATCAAGGAAAACACCGAAGGCAACGAGGTAGTGATCGCGGACGCGCTCAAGTCGATCAACACCATTTTGGATAAAACCTGCTGCGACGGCTACCATTTTATGGCCACCAAAGCGCCGCGCGTGTTCGGCCGTCTGTACCGCGCGACCAATATGGACACGCCGCTGTATTCGCTGGTGTCGCGGTTTAACGGAGCGGTGGGCGTGCGGCTGATGCCCCTGCTCACGGAGGAAAAACCGGATGTGATCATTTCCACGCACCCCTTTGCGACGGAAATGGTCTCCCATCTCAAAGGAAAGGGCCGTGTGATGGCTCCGCTCATTTGCCTGATGACGGACTACGGCCCGCACCGCGCGTGGATCGCTCCGCATGTGGACGCCTACGTCGTCGCCAACGAGGCCATGGCCGCGCAGATGACCGAATGGGGCGTGCCGGAGGAAAAAATCCATCCCTTCGGCATTCCGGTGGAGGATGTGTTTTTCAGCAAGGCGGACAAACACGCACTTTTGCGCGAATTCGGCCTGTCTCCCTCCCTGCCGACCGTCCTTTTCATGGCGGGATCGTTCGGCGTGATGAACATTCTCGGCATTTACAAGGATCTGGTGCGCACCGATTTCCCGTTCCAGATCATTATTATTACAGGCCGCAACAAGCGCCTATACCGCGCGTTTCAGAAAATCATCCTGCGCTCGCCCAAGCCGACCAAGCTGGTGTTTTTCACCGACCGCGTGGCGGATTACATGCACGCGTGCGATCTGCTCGTGACCAAGCCGGGCGGCCTGACCACCTCCGAAGCCCTCGCGTGCGATATCCCGCTCGCGGTGTTCGACGCGATCCCCGGGCAGGAGGAGGACAACGCGAATTTCCTCATCTCGCACAACATGGCCATCCCCCTCGACTCCCGCAAAAACTGCGCGAAGGAGATCACCTCGCTTCTGGAGGACTCCCGCCGTCTCGAAGCCATGCGGGAATCGTGCGGGTCGTTTGACAAATCCGCGTCAAGCCGCAACATTTTCTCCCTGCTCAACGAGCTGACGCAGAAGAGCGGGCAGGACAAAGCATGAAGGCCGTCATTTTATACGCGCTGGCGGGCGGCGGCCATCTGAGCGCGGCCCGCGCGCTGAAAACAGAACTGGAGCAGCAGGGCTGGGAGGTCGCGCTGGAGGACTCCACCAGGCCCTTCGGGCGGCTGATTGACTTTTTCTGCTGTGACCTCTACCGCTTTTCCGCGAAGTACGTCCCCCATGCCTTTGGGGTGTGCTACCGCCTGACCGACCGCAAAAAGGGAGGAAGCGGCGCCATGCGCGCTTTGGGCGCGCCGCTCGCGAAACGGCTTTTGCCCGTCATCGAGCGCCACCACCCCGATCTCGTCGTGTGCGCCTACCCGTTTTCGTGCCAGCTTGTGGGGCTGCTCAAAGCCAGAGGACTGCTGAAAGCGAAAGTCGCGCACCTGCTCACGGACTACGGCACGCATGCCGCGTGGGTGACGGAGGAAGCCGACGAATACTGGGCCTCGTGCGGGGAAGCCGCGGAGGATCTGATCCGGCGCGGCGTGCCGAAGGAAAAAATCACGGTGCGCGGCATTCCGGTGAATCCGAAATTTCACGAACGGCCCGACCGCGCCGCCCTGCGCCGCGAGCTTTCCCTGCCGGACGCGCTTCCCGTGCTGCTGTTCATGGCGGGATCGTTCGGTGTGCGAAGCGTGTTCCGCGTGTTCCGCTCCCTCGACGCGCTGCCGGACGCATTTGAAGCTATCGTCATCACGGGCAAAAACGAAAAGCTGTTCCGCCGCTTTCAGAAGCTGGCCGCAAACTCGCGCCACCGGCTGCACCCGATCCTGTTCACGGATCGCGTGGCGGATTACATGCACGCGTGCGACCTGCTCGTCACCAAGCCGGGCGGCCTGACCACCTCCGAAGCCCTCGCGGCGGGGATTCCACTCGCGGTGTTTGACCCCATCCCCGGGCAGGAGGAGGACAATGCGCGCTATCTGAGCCGTCACGGGCTGGCGGTGCTCCTGCATCCCCGAAAGCCGGTTGGCTCGCTCCGGGAATTGGGCGTGCGAAACTTGAATTCAGAAGAACAGAAAGCGGAGATTAGGTGAAAAACATTCACCTAATCTCCGCAGGCTGTCGAAAATGTGGAGCGCCGGGAGCGTTCGCGGCTCCGCCTGCGCGCGGGGCTGGCGGCGGCTTTGGCGGTTCTGCTGTGCGCGGGCACGGCGCTGGGGCTGTGGATCCACAGCGAGAATACAGAGCTGATGCTGTTCAGCGGCATGGGCAGCAACGTGGTGTTTCTGGACACGGACGTGCCGAAACGGGAAGCGCGCGCACTCGGCCTTTTGCAGCCGGACGGCTCCCTGAACGTCGACGCGGTGCTCCCGCGTGTATTTCAGGATCAGGATTTTGCTTTGCGCTATGCATGGATTGCACAGGTGCACAGCGGGGTGTAGTCGTCCGAAAAAATTCGCTTCGCTCTTTTTTCTAGCTGCTTTTGGGCTTCGCGTGTTTTTTTAAAGGGGACTTTGTCCCCTTTACCCCTACAAGCCTTTTGAAAAAGGCTTGAGCGAAAACTTTTATGCGGCTGCGCCGTTGCCGCCGGAAGCGCAGCTTATTCGGAAGCGGATGCGGCGTGATAAATCGCGGATTTTTTCAATCCGGTAAGCGCCGCGACGCGCCGGGCGGCCTCGGAGAGGGAAACGCCCTCGCGCTCTGCCAGCTCGCGCACCGCGCGGGCGGCGTCCTCAATCGAGACGGTTTCCTCCTGCTCCGGCTCCGGCGCGCCCTCCACAACCAGCACAAACTCCCCGCGCGCGCCCCCGTCCGCGTACCGCGCGGCGGCTTCCCGCAGCGTCGTGCGCTGCACCTCCTCATGCACCTTCGTCAGCTCGCGCGCCAGCGCAATCCGCCGGTCACCGAGCGCTTCATACAGATCGCGGAGCGTCGTCGGAAGCTTGTGCGGCGCTTCGTAGAAAACCATCGTGCGGCGCTCGTCGGTGAGCTGAGCCAAATGCTCCCGGCGGCTTTTTTTGTTTACGCTCAGAAAGCCCTCAAACGTGAACCGTCCCGTCGGCAGACCGGAAAGCGCCAGCGCCGTCACCACCGCGCTCGGCCCCGGCACCGCCAGCACCGGAATGCCGCGCTCCGCGCACTGGGCCACCAGCTCCTCGCCGGGATCCGAGATGGCGGGCATTCCCGCATCCGAAACCAGCACGCAGTTTTCGCCCGATTCGATGCGCGCGCAGATCTGCTCCCCACGCTCGCGCTTATTATGCTCATAGTAGCTGACCAGCGGCTTTTTGATCCCGAAATGGTTGAGCAGGCGGAGCGTCACCCGCGTGTCCTCCGCCGCGATAAAATCCGTTTCCTCCAGCGCCTGCACCGCGCGCGGCGAGAAATCCCCCAGATTCCCGATCGGCGTCCCCACTATCGTCAATGTCCCGCTCATGCGCAGCATCCTTTCTATCTGTATTTTCCACCGCGCCGGTATTTTCTGTGGAAAAACGGCGCGATTTCTTTATATTCTTCCTTCTTTATACGTTCCGTATATTCCCAAAATCTCCTGTGACCAGCCGCCCGCGTCTCCCTCGACAAACAGGACCGGTTCGACGCGCAGGCCCGGCTTCGCGCCGCGCACGGCTTCGAGCAGAAAGAGGAAGGGGGCCTTCTGTGGGCGCTGCTGCACCAGTCGCAGCCGTTTTGGTTCCAGCCCGGCGCGGGACAGCTCCGCCATAACGGCGGGCAATCGCTCCGGGCGCTGACAGCAGCAGAATTTCCCGCCCCAGCGCAGGAAAAAGCGCGCACAGGCGGCAATGTCCGCGAAGGTGCAGGCCACCTCATGCCGCGCGATGCGTTCCCCGGCCTCCCGGCTCTCCACGCCCGTCCCGGCCGTCTGGTACGGCGGGTTGCAGGCCATGCGATCGAGCGATCCCGGCTTAAAGAAGCCGCGCAGCAAAGCGCTGTCCCGCAGGTCGGCCCGGATCACCTCCATGACGCCGGAAAGGCCGTTGTGCTCCACGCTCTCGCGGCACAGCGCGGCGGCGTCCTCCTGAAGCTCCACGGCAAAGACGCGCGCGGGATCGCTCCGCAGCGCCCACAGCAGGGAGATCACCCCGCAGCCCGCGCCCAGCTCCGCGCACCGCTCGCCTTTTTTCGGCATGGAAAAATCCGCCAGCAGAATCGTGTCCGTATTGAACCGGTGGACGCGTGAGACACGCACCGCCGCCTGCGGCGACAGCGGTTCCCAGGAAAGCTCCTCCACGCGCCAATCCCCCTTTCGCGGACAAAAAGAAAGGCCCAGGAACGCCGCGCGGCAATCCTGAACCCTTTTTTGCCTGAGTGTAAAATTATTCGGCCTTCGGCGCGCCCACGGGGCAGATGTTGGCGCAGGAACCGCACTCGGTGCAGGTAGCAGCGTCGATCACATACTTGCCGTCGCCTTCGGAAATCGCGTTCACGGGGCACTCAGCAGCGCAAGCGCCGCAAGCGATGCACTCGTCGGAAATAACGTATGCCATTGGGAATACACCTCCATAATTTGATATTCCTATCATACCATAAAAATTCCAAAATGCAAGAGCGGCGTAAGATTTTACACTCCCGCAACAATCTTGGAAAATCAGCCCTTCTCCAGATTTTTAAGCTTTTCCAGCTCCTCCTGGGAAAGGCGCTTACCCTTTCCGGGCCGCAGAACGCGCAGCTGCTTGACATGAAACGTTTTGAGCACGCCCTCCGCCGCGCCGTCGAGACGGACGTGCAGCATCCCGGTGAGAAGATTCACCTCGGTGACAACGCCGCGTCCCTCCGGAGTGGAGACGAGCGAACCGATCGGCGGAGTGTTGCGGAGCAGATCGGTATAGGCCTCCTGCTCGTATTTCAGGCAGCACATCAGCCGCCCGCACGCGCCGGAAATTTTCACGGGGTTGAGGGAAAGCCCCTGCTCCTTCGCCATCTTGATCGAGACGGGCTGGAACCCGCTGAGGAAGGAGGCGCAGCAGAAGGGCCGCCCGCAGATGCCGATGCCGCCGAGCATCTTGGCTTCGTCGCGCACGCCGATCTGGCGCAGCTCGATGCGGGTGCGGAACACGGACGCGAGATCCTTGACCAGCTCGCGGAAGTCAATGCGCCCGTCCGCCGTGAAGTAAAACAGGATCTTGGAATTGTCAAAGGTATATTCGACGCTCACCAGCTTCATATCCAGCTTGTGGGCTTCGATTTTGCGCGCGCAGATCTGGTATGCCGTCTTTTCCTTCGCGGCGTTCTCCGCGATACGGGCCAGATCCTCCTTCGTGGCCAGACGGATCAGCTTTTTGAGCGGCTGCGGCACGCTCTCCTCGTCGATCTCGCGGTTGATCATCATGACCTCGCCGCACTCCACGCCGCGCGACGTTTCGACAATCACGCGGTCGCCCTGGCGCAGGCGCGCGCCGTCGGGATCGAAATAATATATTTTTCCAACATTACGAAAACGGACGCCAATGATTTCGGCCATAGATTACCTCCAAAAAAGAACGGGGCCTTGCCCCGGGAAATCACCGCCCGGCGGCGGCGCGCAGACGCGCACACAGCGACGTGACGAGCAGGGCGGCGTTCGCGTTGCGCTTTTGAGCCGCCGCGGCCTCCCGCGTGAGGGTGAGCAGGCGGAACAGGCTGTCCCTTGTGAGGGCGCGGGACAAAGCCGCCGCATCGTCCGGCAGGCCGGAAAGGCAGCCCGCCGAGGCTCCCGCGCGCAAAGCGCACGCGTCGCGGAATAAGAGGGTAAGTCCCTCCAGCGTGGCCGCGAGGGACTCCTTGTCCCGGATCAGCGGGGCCGTCAGGAACAAAAGCTCCGCCTCGCCGGGAGCGCACAGGGCGGCCGCGATGCGGGAAAGCAGCTCCGGATCCGCCGCGCAGGGCTCCGCGCCGTCGAGCCGGAACAGCTGGGAGCGGGAGCGCACCGTGGGCAGGAGCATGGAAGCCGAGGGGACGGTGAGCAGGAACAGCACCGCCGGGGGCGGCTCCTCGAGCACTTTAAGCAGGGCGTTCTGCGCCTGCTCGGACATGGCCTGCGCTTCCAGCAGTACAAAGACCTTCCGCGCGGCCTCGTTCGGCCGGATAAACGCGTCGTCGCGCACGCTGCGCACCACGTCCACATGGAACGAGCGCGCGGCCCCGCTTCCGCCCTCCACGCGCAGATCCGGGTGCGACCCGGCCAGCGCCTTCACACAGTTGGGGCACACGCCGCAGGGGCGCTCCCCCTCGCCGGAGCACAAAGCGGCCCGCGCCAGAAACAGCGCGAGCTCCCGCCGCCCGTCCGCCGTGCCGCCCTCCAGGACGGCCGCGTTCGGGAAGCGATCCCCTCCGAAGGCGATCGACAGGCGGCTTTTCAGCTCTTCCTTTTCCACCAGCGAACCGAACTGCATGGAACAACCCCTTTCCGCGCAAAAGGCCCCCGATCCCCGGCGGGGCGGCCCGAAGGCCGCCCCGCCGGACGGAGGCGCTGCCGTTTGAGAAAATCAGACCTTCTCGAAACGGTCGACGTTCAGGACAAAGATGGTGGCGCCGCCCACCGTGACCTCCACGGGGAAGGACGTGTACATGCCCACATCCATGGTGGTCGCGCTCGGCACCAGCTGGGTGCGGCGGCTGCTCTGCTTGGAAATGATGTCGATCACGCGGTCGACCTTTTCGTCGTCGACGCCGCAGATAAAGGTGGTGTTGCCCGCCTTGAGAAAGCCGCCGGTGGTGGCCAGCTTCGTGGCATAAAAGCCGTTCTTCGTCAGCGCGGACGCCACCATGCTGCTGTCATCGTTGCTCACAATCGCGAAAATCAGTTTCATACAGAACCCCTCACAATCCTGACAAAATATCCCAATGGGCGGGAAAGCATACCCCGCCGGAGGGAGCTGCCCTTATTCTAGCACAAAGGGGAGAAAAAAGCCAGAGGATTCCGTCCGCTTCCCTGTCGGATTTGCCAAGTTTTTACCCGGCGTTCTGCGCGGCCTCGTATTCCGCCGCGTCCCCGAACACAAAGTCCACCAGGCTCTCGCTGCACGCCTCGCGATCCGGGACCAGCACGGCGGCGCGCGTGCCGCTGATGGTCACATACGTCGCCTCATACTGCCCGTCGCCGGGAACGCGCATCTCATACAGATCGTAGTTGAGGTACGTCAAAGACTGGCTCGCGAGATTCAGGATGTAGTTGCGGCTCATGTTCGTCTGAATCAGGTTCAGGGTATTATACAGCACGTTGTTGATCGTGGCAATGTCGGAGTCCTTGAATTTGTCGACGATGGCGGCGAACACCTTGCGCTGGCGCTCGGTGCGCTCAAAATCGTCGCCGATGGCGCGGATACGGCTGTAATAACGGGCCTGCGCGCCGCTGAGCACAAACGTGCCCTCGCTCAGGTTCCAGCGCGGGTCGCCGGAATAGCGGTTGACCAGATCGGCCTCCTCCTGCTTCAGAGTGATCTCCACGCCGCCCATCGCGTCGATGATCTCATTGAACGCGGAGAAGTCCACGACAACCCAGCGGTCGATGTCGATGCCGAAATTCGCCTCGATGGTGGAGACGAGCAGCGACGGGCCGTCGATCGAATAGGCGGTGTTGATGCGGTTGGAGCTGTAGCCCGGAATCGCGACGTACATATCGCGCATGAAGGAGGTCACCTTCAGCTGCTGGTGGCGCGTGTCGATGGTGACAAGCATCATGCTGTCCGTGCGGCCGGGGTCGTTGGGCTGGTAATCGTCCACGCCCATGACAAGGATGTTGGCAATCATATCGTCGTGCCACAGCCCGCCGACCTTTTTCAGGCCCTCGTCGTCGGCCTCCGGATGATCCTCAGGCTTCGATTCCACGATGGTGCCGGGATCGGCGCTCGTCTGCTCAAAGGGGTTGTCGCCCGCCGTGCTTTCGTCCACGACGGTGTTGATCCTTCCCAGCAGCGACTCGGCATATACCATGGTCACGCCGGTGACAAGGAAAGCGACGCTCAGCACAAGAATGGCAATGTTTCGGATCAGGGCGCTCCTCGGCTGCCGCGGCTTCGTTTGCAGCTTGCGGCTGTTCTTCTCTTCAAAGCTCTCTTTCATAGGAATCCGTATCCTTTCCTTCGGTGATTTCAGTGGGATCGCCCTCCTGCTCGTCGAGCGTCAGGGCGTAGGAAGGCAGAAATTCAGTGAGAAAGCAGTCTGCTTCCGGCAGATGCATGTCCTCCACAGCGCGGCGCAGCGTCTGCTCCGCCCGGGAAAACTCCGCGTTTCCGGCGCGGCGCTCCTCCATGCATTTGATCAGGGCGGAAAGCTTGTCCGCGGCCTTGACGATGCGGCGCAGCTCCTCCTCGTCCGGCCCGCCCTCCTCCAGAAGGGGACGGTAGGCGGGGCGCAGATCCTCCGGCAGCATGGAGAGCAGGCGGCTTCTCGCGTGGCTTTCCACCTGCGCGTAGGCGCTGCGCAGAGCCGGGTTATCGTATTTGACGGGCGTGGGAAGATCTCCTGTGAAGATCTCGGACGCGTCGTGGAACAGGGCGAGCGCGGCGGCCCGCTCGGGCGAAACGCTCCCGCCGAAGCGCTCGTTGCGCAGGAGGGCCAGCGCGTGGGCGAGCACCGCCGTCTCAAAGCTGTGCTCGCAGAGGTTTTCCTCCCGGGTGCAGCGCATGAGCCCCCAGCGGCGGATATGCTTCATGCGTGACAAAACGGCGAAAAAATGGCGCAGGGCCGTTCCCCCCTTTGCGATCGTTCGGGAAAATTCCCCGAAAACCGCCCATACTCTTTCCTATCATAAGGGAAGCGGGCTGATTTTGCAAGCGCCGTCACAGTTTTTTAACTTTTTCTTTCGGGGAGACTGTGCTATAATGATCACATTCGTTTGAGGGGCGGCGCGCCGTCCCTGTCCTTACCCTTACCCGCAACACGCGCGGGACGGAGCAAAGGTTACACGCCTTTTCAAAAATGCTCCTCGAAATTCTGCCTGCGGCTCACGCCGCCCGGAGGTTTTTCCATGCCGACTGATGCGATCAAACTTGCGGAGCTGAGGGGGCGGCTCCTGTACCGCTGGCGATCCAGCTACCTTCTGCGCGCCTTCTGGATTGCCTTTGCCACCGCCTTCCTCTTTTTTATCCCGTTCATCCTGTTCGACAACGGCTATTTCCTCTTTTACGGGGATTTCAACGTGCAGCAGGTTCCGTTCTACCAGATGTGCCACGACGCCGTGCGCAGCGGCAATCTTGGCTGGAGCTGGACGACGGACCTCGGCGCGAACTTCATCGGCAGCTATACCTTTTATCTGCTGGGAAGCCCGTTCTTCTGGCTGACGATCCCCTTCCCGAGCGAGGCGGTGCCGTATCTGATGGGGCCGCTGCTCATTCTCAAGTTTGCCTGTGCGTCCGCGACGGGCGCGCACTACATCCGGCGCTACGTCACGCGCGGGGATGCGGCGGTGCTTGGCGGACTTCTGTACGCGTTTTCGGGCTTTTCCGTCTATAACATCTTTTTCAACCATTTCCATGAGGCGATTGTCTTTTTCCCGCTCATGCTCTGGGCGCTCGACGAGTACATCGCCACACGGCGGCGCGGCGTGTTCGCCTTCACCGTGTTTCTGTGCTGCTTTGTCAATTATTATTTCTTCGTCGGTCAGGTGACATTCACGCTGATCTACTTCTTCCTGCGCCTGTTCACGCGCTCCTTCAAGCTCAACCTGCGCGACTTCCTGCTGCTGTTCTGCGAAGCCGTTGTGGGCGTGCTGATGTCGTGCGTGCTGCTGGTGCCGACGATCCTCGCCGTGGTGCAGAACCCGCGCGTGGACAACCCGCCGAACGGCTGGAGCGCCCTGCTCTACGGCTGGAACCAGCGCTACATTCACATTCTGGAATGCTTCTTCTTTCCGCCGGACATCCCCGCGCGGCCGAACTTCACGCCCGACAGCGAAGCGAAATGGGCGTCCCTCGGCGCATGGCTGCCGCTGTTCAGCATGACGGGCGTGCTCGGCTTCCTGCACCGGCGCGGCCGCCACTGGCTCAAAACGTTCCTGCCGATCCTGTTCCTCATGGCGTTCGTGCCGATTCTGAATTCGTCCTTCCAGCTCTTCAATTCGAGCTATTACGCGCGCTGGTATTACATGCTCACGCTGATGATGAGCCTGGCCACCGTGCTCGCGGTCGACACGCCGCACACCGACTGGCTGCGCGCTTTGCGCCGCACCTGCGGGATAACGCTCGGCATCGCCCTGCCGATCGGCCTGATGTGGGAGAAAACCACGGAGGCCGATGGCACGGAAACGATCACCTTCGGTCTGGAGGACTATCCCACGCGCTTTTGGAGCTATGTGGCGATCGCTTTGCTGAGCCTGCTTCTGCTCGCGATCCTGCTCAAATGGATCCGCCGGGGCAAGCGGCGCTTTCTGCGGTATGCCATCCGCGGCACGATGCTGATCACGGTCGTCTATGCGATCTTCTTCATCGCGCTCGGCAAGACGCAGAGCGACGACACCCACAAGCATATCATTCCGTACTGTCTCAACGGCGGGGAGGACATCTCCCTGCCGGATACAAAGAACTGCCGCGTCGACGTGTTCGACGGCATGGACAACCAGGCCATGTTCTGGCAGATCCCGACCATCCAGGCGTTCCACAGCATCGTTCCCGGCTCCATTATGGAGTTTTACCCGACGATCGGCGTGCAGCGCGACGTGGCCTCCCGCCCCGAAACGGACGTGTACGGCCTGCGCGGCCTGACCTCCTGCCGCTGGCTTTTTGATCCGGTGGCCACGGGCGACCGCTTCGGCGGCGCGGAGGGCAACGATCCGCAGATGCCCGGCTGGACGTACTACACCACCCAGAACGGCTTTGACATCTGGGAGAACCAATATTATATCCCGATGGGCTTTTCCTATGATTATTACATCACGCGCGAGGAATACGACGCGGTGAGCGAAGCCAACCGCCATCTGGTGCTGCTCAAAGCGCTCGTCCTCTCCGACGAGCAGGCGGAAAAATACGGCGATCTTCTCACGCACGTCGACTCCCTCTCTCTGCCGGAGGACACGGAGGATGGCTCCGTTCCCGGCGTGCAGGACATCAGCACCGCTTCCGCCGAAGGGGAAGGCTCCGATATCACGTTCCTGTATTCCGAGGAAGCGTATTATCAGGACTGCCTGGATCGCCGCTCCATGTCGTGCAGCAGCTTCTCGCGTGATAACGGCGGCTTTTCCGCCACCTTCACCGGCGACCGCGAACGGCTGGTCTTTTTCAGCGTCCCGTGGGAGGGCGGCTGGACCGCCACCGTCAACGGGGAACCGGCCACGATTGAAAAGGTGAACGTCGGCTTCATGGCGGTGAAGGTACCCGCCGGGACGAGCGAAATCCGTTTCAACTATGAGACGCCCGGCCTGAAGCTCGGCGCGGCCGTCTCCGCCGCGGGTGTGCTGATCCTCGTGCTGTATCTGCTGCTCTCCCGCCGCTTTGACCGCACGGCGCGCGCGGCTGCCCGCCGCCCGCTCTCCGCGTCCGCGCAGCAGGATGATTCGGTTTCTCAGAGCGTTTCCGGCATGCAGGAGCCCGCGTATCCGCAGGAGCCGGATTTTCCCGATCCCGAAGCGGAGAACCCGCCGGAACCGGAAACGCCGGAATTTCCCGCCGGAGACACGGAACATCGTCCATAAAAAGGAGGAAACGGTTTTGCCTTCGATTGTCTATCTGGTGATCCCCTGCTACAACGAGGAGGAGGTGCTCCCCGAGACGGCGCGCCGCCTGACCGAACAGCTTTCCTCCATGCAGTCCCAGGGGCTGGCCGCCCCGGAAAGCCGGATGCTTTTTGTCGACGACGGCAGCCGCGACGGCACCTGGGCGCTGATTGAATCGCTGTCCCAAGAGAATTCCTTCGTGCGCGGCCTGAAGCTGGCCCACAACCGCGGCCACCAGAACGCCCTCCTGGCGGGCCTGATGGAAGCGCGCCTGCACGCGGACTGCGCGATCAGCCTGGACGCGGATTTGCAGGACGACGTATCCGTACTGCCGCAGTTTGTGGAGAAGTTCCGGGAGGGCTGCGACGTGGTGTACGGCGTGCGCAACCGCCGCGACACGGACACCGCCTTCAAGCGCGTCACGGCGCAGGGCTTTTATAAATTCATGCACGCGCTCGGCGTGGATGTGGTCTACAACCACGCCGACTACCGCCTGATGAGCCGCCGCGCGCTCGACGCGCTCTCCGAGTACCGCGAGGTCAACCTGTTCCTGCGCGGCATCGTGCCGCTAATCGGCTACCGGAGCGATTATGTCTACTACGACCGGCACGAGCGCTTCGCCGGGGAATCGAAATACCCGCTCAAAAAGATGATCTCCTTCGCGCTCGACGGGATCACCTCGTTCAGCGTGCGCCCTCTGCGCCTGATCTCGCGGCTTGGGATCTTCGTCTCGATGGCGAGCATCCTTGGGCTGCTGTACGCGCTGATCTCCCATTTCATGGGCCAGACGGTGGCGGGCTGGACGGCGATCGTGTGCTCCATCTGGCTGCTCGGCGGCATCCAGCTTCTGTGCGTGGGCGTTGTGGGCGGCTATGTAGGAAAAATTTACAGCGAGGTCAAGGCCCGCCCGCGCTACCGCGTGGAGGAAAAAGCCGGTTTCACGGAGGATTCCTCCCCGCCCGCTTCTGGACAAAAGGAAGAAAAAAGGGTATAATAGAGAGCCAATGCCGGATTTTCCGGCAAAATTTCAATTTTAATTTCGGAGTTGAGTCATGAAAATGAAGATGAAGAAAAAGCTTGCAGCCCTGCTGCTCGCCGTTCTGACCGCCTTCGGCGCGGCCTCCTGCTCCACCGCCGACCAGAGCTGGAGCATTGACAAGGACGGGGAACGCCTTCCCGTCGGCGTTTACGTTTACAACTTCTATTCCGCGATCGCCGCGGCACAGCAGGAGGAGGGCGTGGACAGCTCCGTCTCCCTGCTGGATCAGCAGATCGACGGCCAGCCCGCCGAGGAGTGGATCCGCGACGAGGCCATGCGCTACACGAAGGAATACTTCTATCTGCGCGACCAGCTCGATTCGCTCGGCGTGCCGCTGACCGACGAGGAGAAGGCCCAGGCCAAGAGCAACGCCGCGGCTGCGTGGGGCTATGTCCCGGAGTCCGTCAAGAAGTACGTTTCCCAGGAGTCCTTTGAGATCGCCTACGGCGAGACGAACATGATGTACACCAAGCTGTTCAACACCATCTATGGGGAAGGCGGCGAAAAGGCTGTCAGCGACGAGGAACTGACCGCGTATTTCGAGGAGACCTTCTATGATTTTGATTATATCTTCTCCTCTCTCGCCTATAAGACCGACGGCGAGCTGACCGACGCCGCCGAGGACACCGCCATGACCGAGGAGGAAACCGCCGCGCGCCGCGAGCTGTTCGAGGGCTACGCTGAGAAGATCAACGCGGGCGAGATGACGATGGAGGACGCGGCCAAGGACTTCCAGACGCTGATTGCTTCCGCGGATGAGCAGCTGTCCAACCAGCTGGTGGATGGGGAGTATATCAATTCCTCGTTCCCCACGGAGATCAAAACAAACCTGGATGAAATGCAGAACGGCGAGGTTCGCTGCTTCGAGGTCACCGGCCTGAGCAAGGGAATTGTGGTCGTACGCAAGAACAACATCGCCGATTCCGCCGCGGAATACATGGAGCAGGAAGGCAATCGCCAGACGCTCCTCGCCGGCATGAAGTCCGAGGAGTACCTTGACATGATCAAGGCCGGTATCGAGTCCTATGAGGGCGTCACCTTCAACGACGAAGCCATCGCCACCTACCACGCTTCCGAATTCTACACCTTCACCCCGCCCGCCAGCTCTACGGCAGAATAAATGCAGACACAATTCGACCCCCTTGCGATCTGATGTCGCAAGGGGGTCTTGTTCTATGTCCCGCGTTCAGAAGAACGTCAGCTGCTGCTCCTCCTCGCCCTGCGGGCGCAGGAGCCAGTTGACCCAGCTCACGGCGGTGGACGCGCGGCGCGTCAGCGTTTCCTCGCTCCACACCTCCGGCGGACGCGCGCGGCGCAGAAGCTCCCGCGCTTCCTCGGCGGTCACGGGCTCGGGCTTGTGCGCGCCGAGGTTCAGCAGCTCGCGGAAGGCAAGGCTTCGCGCCATGCGCGAGCACAGAGCCGCCTGCCGCCTGCGGTAGCTGAGTTCCAAAATCCGGCGGCCCTCCTGCGTCAGACGGAAGCAGGGGCCGTCCTTCTTCACCAGCCCCAGGAAGCGCGCCGCCGCCGTGTAATACCCGGCCTGCCGCAGCGTGAAGTCGTACGCCGCCGTCACCTCCTGCGGCGTCATCGGCTGGGCCTGCAGCAGCTCGCAGAGGTTAAACACGCGCTCCAGGCTGTTCGCCTGCGGGAAAGCCACGTCCGGCTCCTCGCCGCGCGGCGTCTCGCGCAGCACGTCGAGCAGATCGCGCCGGGTAAAGTCCGTGTCCTCCAGGCTGTAGGTTTTCTGCTGCACCAGCCGCAGAGAGTTGTAGCACGACGGATCGGTGAATTCATATTCGTACAAACGGAACAAACCGTTCGAATGGATCAGGAACACGGGGCGCACACGCTTGTGCACCCGCGCGCTCCACACGCGGAACGGGTAATACAGCTGACGCACCAGAAAATCCTCGGAGAGATCGCGCTTGGCTTCGATCAGCGCGAGACTGTTCGCGCCCTCAAACGCCGCGTCAATCTCGATCTGCGCGTGGTCGACCTGCACAGGGATCTCCCGGCCGTCCGCGCTTTGGATCGAAAACGAAAAGCGGTCCGAATTCATGCGCCCGGAGACGGTCGGCACCAGCGTTTCCTCCCCGAGAAAATCCGCCAGAATTCCCGAAGCCGCCGCGCAGTTAACCGCGATGGACTCGCTGGGGATCCGTCCGCCGTCCAGACTCTCGAGCGACGCGGGCAGCGAAAAACGCCGCACCGCCGCCGCGCTCTCCTCGAACCGGCAGTACGCTTCAAACGGGCCGATCAGGTAATCCCCGCGCGTCACGGGGAGAATCGCCAGCGAATGCTGCAAAAACACGTCCGGCAGGTTGACCCGGTGATCAAACTTCGCCATCAGGCGCGGCTCGCGGTACTCGCGGATCTGATCGGCGGAGATCACAAAGCCGCCCTCGCGCTCCACCGTGCCCGGCACGTCCCAGCGCTCGAAAATAGCCTCCCACGCCTCGTCGTTTCGCCCTTTACTCATAATTGCGGATCACCACCTCTTCCACGCTTCCGCGTTTGCTCGGATCGGAGTTGACGGCACGGCGCGCGCTCACGGCGGTGATGTGGTACGCCGCGTACTGCTCGCGGATGAAGGCCGTCGCGGAATTGGAAAGCATGAAGCGGATCCCCCGCTTCGTCAGCGCATCGCAGCACTCGCGCAGCCGGATCTGCTCCTCGCGCCCGAATCCCGCCTTGGCGTATCCGGTAAAGTTCGCCGTGTCCGACACGGGATCATACGGCGGATCCAGATACACAAACGTCTGCGGCGGCAGGCGGTCCAGCACCTTCGCATAATCCTCGCACGAAAACCGGATGTCCGCCGAGGAAAAATAGCGGTGCACCGCCCGCAGCGTCGTCTCATTCACGATGCCGGGATTCTTATACCGGCCGAACGGCGTGTTGAATTCTCCCGCGCTGTTGACGCGGAACAGGCCGTTGTAGCACGTCTTGTTCAGGTAAACAATCCGCGCCGCGCGCCGCACGCGGTCAATCTGCGCGTAGGACTGCGGATCGCGGTCCCAGTCGCGCACAGCGTAAAAGCATTCCGCGTCGTTGGAGAAAGCGGACAGCTCGTGCAGCAGGCCGTCCACGTCGTCCCGGATGACCTCATAGAGGTTGATCAGCTCCGGGTTCACGTCGTTGACAAAGGCGCTGTCCGGCTGCAAATGGAAGAGCATCGCCCCGCCCCCGACAAACGGCTCGCAGTATGTGCGGATCCGCTTGGGCAGCAGGGGCTCGAGCGCCGCCAGAAGCTGACGCTTTCCCCCCACCCATTTCACCACCGGAACCGCCTCGCGATCCCTCTTTCCCCTTTTTGCCGCCATCTTGTTTCCTTCCTCCCCGTCCGGAGTTTATCTTTGTATTCTACCACACTTCGACCGTCTCCACAAGAGAAGGGCGCCCCTTCGTGCCGCGCGTTGCCGTGCGGCGCAGAGGAGCGCCCTGTTCGTTTTTTATTCGCCGTCCGCGTCCCCGCCGGAGGATTCTCCTCCGGGTGCGTCCGCTCCGGGACCGTCCGAATTTTCCTGCGGGCCGTTCTCGCCGGGCGCGTCCATGCCGTCTCCGGCTTTCTCGCTCAGAGGTTCGCCGTCGCGCGGCAGCATGGCGGCCTGTCTGGCCTGCGCCTGCTCCCGTTTCCGGGCCTCATCCTCCTCGCGGGAGCGCTTCGTTTCCTTATAATAGACGGCGCACGCCAGCACCAGCGCGCCGGCCGTCACCACACGCAGCACCCAGCCCCAGACGCCCTCGAACATCATGCCGCCCTGAAGCGTATCCACGAGCCACCACACGCCCAGCAGAAGGAAAAAGCCGCCGAGCGGATAAAAAACCTTGTTCTCCTTGCCGAAGCGGAACAGGAGCAGCAGCCCCACCGCAAACCACAGGAAAACATAAATATAGCCTGTCATTCGATAAAATCCCCCGTTGCCCGGCTCAGCGCCGGTTTTGTACCAGTATACCGCCGGGCGGGAGAGCTTGTCAAGCGCAGCCGCGTCCCCTGGGCTCTCCGCCGTACAGCACCGTCAGCATCGGGGCATTGCCCGCCTTTTGTGCTTGTTCCCGGTCCGGGACGGACTGTTGTGCCGGGGCGGGCTGCGCCTTTTGGTGTGCGCGGCGCTTTTGCGCACGCAGCCGGGCCAGCTTTTCCCGGTGCAGGCAGAACAGGCAGCATACGCCCGCCGTCACGGCAAGCAGCCCCTCCAGCACGGTGAGCAGCGGCCCGCACTCTCCCGCGAACATACCGCCCAATCCCATCGCAAAGCACAGGCCGCACAGCTTCGCGCCCTCGCCCCAGCGCGGACGGTACCAGAAAAACATCGCCGCCGCCGCGATCGCCGTCACCATTCCAATTTCGATCATCGCCCGTTCCCTCCAACCGTATGTTCTGCTATATTCGATATTTTGTTCGACTGTACGTTTAGTTTAGCACAAACGTTCTTGTTTTGCAAGCTGTTTTCGAACAAAAATCGAACATTTTATCCGTTGGGCAGGAAACAAAGAATCCGGGGCACCTGGGAGAAAAGTCCAAAATTTTCCAGCAAGGCAACACAGGAAAAGTGTATAGCGTGCTGTTTCCGTTATACTAAGGGTAGTTCCGGAGGAGAGGAGGTTGTTATGGATACCCCGATCACGATAGGCATTCTCGCCGGTTGTGCGGCGCTGGTTCTGATCCTGGTTCTTCTTTATCAACGGAACCACGCAGATCACCGAGGGGATTTCCCAGGGCATGGGCATTGATGTGAAAGCTCTGCTTTCCGGCATGATCGGCGGGAAAGTGGCCGCAGGCAGCCAGGAGCCTTGCGCCCCGCCGCCGGCTCCCGCGGAAACGGCAGACACGGATTCTCCCGGCAAATCCGCCGCACACACAGAAACCTCCCCGTCAAATCAGCCCCCTGAAAACGGATAATTCTTCATGTCCCGGCAATACTACCCATGAGAAATTTCGCCGGAATGCTTCCGGCTGTATCTATGGAGGAATAGTATGAAAGCCACGGGAATTGTGAGAAGAATCGACGATCTGGGGCGCGTGGTGATTCCGAAGGAGATCCGCCGCACGCTGCGGATCCGGGAGGGCGACCCGCTGGAAATTTTCACGGACGCGCAGGGCGGAGTGGTGTTCCGCAAATATTCCCCGGTGGGGGAGCTTTCGTCCTTCGCGTCCCAGTACGCCGAGGTGCTGAGCAAGACGGCCAACCTGCCGACGCTCGTGTGCGACCGCGATCATGTGGTGGCGGCGGCGGGAGTGCCGCGGCGCGAATATCTGGAACGGCGCGTCTCGCCGGAGCTGGAGGAATATATGCAGTCGCGCCACAGCTTTGTGAGCAACGGCGCGAGCCGCCTGTGCCCGGTGGAAGGCGTGAGCCGTCCCGCGTCGATCGTGTACCCGATCATCGCGGAGAGCGACGTGACGGGCGCGGTGGTGGTCCTGCAGCCGGAGGGCGGCGCGGCCCTGGGGGACGCGGAGACCAAGCTGGCGCAGGTGGCGGCGAGCTTCCTGGGCTGCCAGATGGAGGGCTGAACGCCCGGTTTCCCTCATTTTCCACAATTCCGGCGGGCAAAAGCGCCCGCCGTTTTGCGGGGAGCCGCTTGATTTTTCATGGGCCTTGTGTTAAAATAACAATGTTTGATATGGTGGAATGATGAAAGAGTGGGGCGACCCGCTCTTTTGTTTGTATTATCCCAATTTTTCAAGGAGAGGTGACGGGTGTTGGCTGAGAAGAAAAAAGGCGGGAACACCGCCGCCGTTGTCCGGCAGCTTGCCGGGCCGATTGCGGAGAGCCTTGGCTATCTTCTGTGGGACGTCCGCTTCGTCAAGGAGGGCGCGGACTGGTTCCTGCGCATCTACATTGACAAGCCCGGCGGGATCGGCATCGACGACTGTGTGGCGATGAGCCGCGCCGTCAACGATCCGCTTGACGCGCTGGATCCCATCGACCGGGAATACTGCCTGGAGGTCTGCTCCCCCGGGCTGGGGCGCGAGCTGACAAGGCCGGAGCACTTTGCCGCCTTTCTGGGCGCGCCGGTGCTGGCGCGGCTGATCCGCCCGCTTCCGGACGGCAGGCGCGAGGTGCGCGGAACGCTCACAGGGTATGAAAACAACGTCATGACGCTGGACGTGGACGGCGGGGAGCCGCTCACGCTGGAAAAGGCGGCCGTTTCCAAGGTGCGCCTGCTGGATGACGAGGACGTGGATGGAGGGAACAGTTAAGATGGCAGGGAGATCTGCGAAGAAAAAGAACGACAAGCCCGAAAACAATAAAAATGAGATTTTTGAGGCGCTGGAGCTGCTCGAAAAGGAACGCGGCATCCCCGTGGAATTCATGCTCGAAAAGATCAAGAAGGCCATTCTCACGGCGTGCAAGAACAGCTATGACAACGAGGACGCCGTCATCGACCTGAACCCGGAGACCGGCATGTTCGAGGTGCGGCTGAAGATGATCGCCGTCGACGACGTGTGGGAGCCGGGCAAAGAGGTCCTGCTGGAGAAGGCGCGCAAGATCGATCCCACCGTCGAGGTCGGAGACGACGTGTATGTAACGATGAGCACCAAGGAGTTCGGACGCATCGCGGCGCAGACGGCGCGCAACATCATCCGCCAGGGCATCCGCGACGGCGAGCGCGGCCAGATGATGCAGGAGTTCCAGAGCAAGAACCAGGAGCTGGTCAGCGCGCTGGTGGAGCGCATCGACCCCCGCACCGGGGCCGCGACGCTGCGCATCGGCAAGGCCGAGGCCGTTCTGCCGCGCTCCGAGCAGGTGGGCGGCGAGGTGCTCGAGGAGGGCAAGCATATCCGCGTGTACGTCGTGGATGTGCGCGAGACCGAGCGCGGACCGCGCGCCGTCATCTCCCGCACGCACCCGGATCTCGTCAAGCGCCTGTTTGAAACCGAGGTGCCCGAGATTTACGACGGTACCGTGGAGATCAAGGCCGTCTCCCGCGAGGCCGGTTCCCGCACGAAGCTGGCCGTTGTCAGCCACAACCCGGACGTCGACGCCATCGGCGCGTGCATCGGCGCGCGCGGCAGCCGTGTGTCGAGCATTGTCGAGGAGCTCGGCGGCGAAAAGATCGACATTGTGGAGTACAGCGACGATCCGGCGAAGTTCATCGCCTCGGCGCTCTCCCCGGCGGACGTGGTGAGCGTCACCGTGGCGCAGGACGGCTCCCGCTCCTGCCGCGTGACCGTGCCGGACAGCCAGCTCTCGCTCGCCATCGGCAACAAGGGCCAGAACGCCCGTCTGGCCGCGAAGCTGACCGGCTGGAAAATTGACATCAAGCCCGAAAGCGGCTTTTACGGCGAGGACGAAGAGCCCGCCCCCATAAAGGAAAAAGAAACCCCGGCCCAGGAGGAAGCAGCGCCGCAGGAGACGGACGCACAGGAGGAGACCGCGGCGCAGAACACGGATGCGCAGCCCGAGACTCCCGCTCCCGAAGAGGCCGAATAACCCCAGAAAAGAAACGAGGTGACCCGCGTGATGCACCAAAAGAAAATCCCGATGAGAATGTGCACCGGCTGCGGCGAGATGAAACCGAAAAAAGAGCTGGTGCGGGTGGTCAAATCCCCCGAGGGAGAGGTTTCCCTCGACCTGACCGGCAAAAAGCCGGGACGGGGCGCTTATGTGTGCAGGAGCGCGGAGTGCCTGAAGGCGGCGCGCAAGGCGCGCAGGCTGGAACGGGCGTTTTCCTGCCGGATCCCCGACACGGTTTACGACCGGATGGAGGAGGAATTGAGCCGGAATGAATGAGAAGGAGAGGCTTCTGTCCTTCCTTGGCATCGCCAGAAGGGCGCAGAAGCTTTCCATGGGAGCCGACGCCGCGCAGGAAGCCATGCAGAAGGGCAAGACAAAGCTTCTGCTGCTCGCGTCGGATCTGTCCGAGCGTTCGGAGCGCAGCGCGCGCGCCGCGGCGCAGGCAGCCAGCACGCCGGTGCTTCCCGCCGGCGTCACGATGGACGAAATCGCTTTCTCGGTGGGGAAACGGACCGGGATCCTCGCCGTGAACGACAGCGGCTTCGCCGGAAAGCTCAGAACGATGCTGGGAGAGCAGCAGGATGCTCCCCAAGGCAGCGCAAGGCCCAAAGAGCGGCACGATGCTGGAGGAAGCAGCGCCGGCAGGAATGACTGAGGAGGTTGATTCTATTGATGATTAAATACAGAGTCCACGAGGTCGCCAAGGATCTGAACGTCCCGAACAAGGAGGTCCTTGACGCGTTGCAGAAATACTGCGGGGAGACGAAGAAGCACATGACGGCCCTCACCGAGGAGGAGCTTGACGTCGTGTTCGAGAGCTTCACCCAGAGCCACTCCTCCGCCAGCCTGGACGATTACTTTGCTTCCGGCCGCGAGCCGGAGGTGACGGTGACGGTGGAGGAGGAGCCGAAGGCCGCTCCCGCGCCGAAGCAGGCGGAGCCCGCCCACAAGCCCGCCGCAAAGGAAGCGCCCGCGAAGGAAGCTCCGGCGGCGCAGGCCCCGGCGAAGGAAGCTCCCGCCGCCCAGCAGCCCGCCCGTGCGAACAACGGGAAAACCGATCGCGCCCCGCAGAACGCGCAGGGGAACCAGAACGGGCAGCGTCAGAACGACCGCCGCGCTCCGCAGAACAACGGAAACGACCGGCGGCAGAACGGCCAGAACAACAGCCAGAACGGGCAGAACCGCGCAATCGGCCAGAACGGACAGCGTCCGAACGACCGCCGCGCCCCGCAGAACAACGGGAACAACCAGAACCGCCAGAACGCTTCTCAGCAGCGTCCGGCGGCACAGCAGCAGGCACGCCCCGCCGCCCAGCAGCCCGCCCAGAACGGACAGCAGGACAACGTGGTGCGCCGTCCCGAGGGCCGCATCGTCGACACGCGCGCGTCCCATGTGGAGCTGGAAAAATACAATGAAAAGTACGACCGCCTCGCTTCCGAGAAGATGAAGGTGGAGAACACCGTGCAGAAGCAGAAGCTCACCCAGCGCAGCAGCCAGTACCGCGGCAAGCCCCGCAACTCCCGCAAGGAGACGGAAGCCGAGCGGATGCGCCGCATCGCGCTGGAGAGAAAGCAGAAGCACATGACGATCCAGGTGCCGGACGAGATCACCGTGGGCGAGCTGGCCCTGCGTCTGAAGGCGACGGCGGCCGAGGTCATCAAGAAGCTGATGGGCCTGGGCGTGTTCGCGTCGATCAACGACGTCATCGACTTCGACACCGCCTCCCTCGTCGCGATGGAATTCCACGCGAAGGTGGAGAAGGAGGTCATCGTCACCATCGAGGAGCGCATCATCGACGACAGCGAGGATGACGATGAGAACCTCGTGCCGCGCGCGCCGGTTGTGGTCGTCATGGGCCACGTCGACCACGGCAAAACCTCCCTGCTCGACAAGATCCGCAACGCGCACGTCACGGCCACCGAGGCGGGCGGCATCACCCAGCACATCGGCGCGTACCGCGTGCAGCTGGGCGACCGCACCATCACCTTCCTCGACACCCCCGGCCACGCCGCGTTCACCACGATGCGTGCCCGCGGCGCGCAGGTGACGGACATTGCGATCCTCGTGGTGGCGGCGGACGACGGCATCATGCCGCAGACGATCGAAGCCATCAACCACGCGAAGGCCGCGAACGTGAGCATCATTGTCGCGATCAACAAGATGGATAAGCCGGGCGCGAACCCGGATCATGTGCTCCAGCAGCTGACCGAGCATGAGCTGGTGCCGGAGGAGTGGGGCGGCGACACGCCGTGCATCCCTGTCTCCGCGCTCACGGGCGACGGCATCGACGATCTGCTGGAGATGGTCACGCTGGTGGCGGACATGAAGGAGCTCAAGGCGAACCCGGACCGCGCCGCGAAGGGCACGGTCATTGAGGCTCGTCTGGACAAGGGCCGCGGCCCGGTGGCCACCGTGCTGGTGCAGAACGGCACCCTGCACACGGGCGACATCGTCGTGGCCGGCATGACGGTGGGCCGTGTGCGCGCCATGACCGACGAGCGCGGCCGCCGCATCCATGAGGCGGGCCCGAGCGTGCCGGTCGAGGTCACAGGCCTGGACGACGTGCCGGTGGGCGGCGATATCTTCAACGCCGTTTCCGACGAGCGTCTGGCGCGCGAGCTGGTCGAGCAGCGCCGCAACGAGCAGAAGGAGGAAATGTTCAACTCCCGCACAAAGGTCACGCTCGACAATCTCTTCGATCAGATGCAGCAGGGCGAGATGAAGGAGCTCAAGATCATCGTCAAGGCCGACGTGCAGGGCTCCGTCGAGGCCGTGCGCCAGTCGCTCGAGAAGCTCTCGAACGAGGAGGTCCGCGTGGTGGTCATCCACGGCGGCGTGGGCGCGATCAACGAGTCCGACGTCATGCTCGCCAACGCTTCGAACGCCATCATCGTCGGCTTCAACGTGCGTCCCGATCCGGTGGCCGAGGCCAACGCCAAGCGCGACAGCGTCGACATGCGTCTGTACCGCATCATTTACGACTGCATCGAGGAGATTGAGTCCGCGATGAAGGGTATGCTCGCGCCGAAGTTCCGCGAGGTCGCCCTGGGCCGCGCCGAGGTCCGCGAGGTCTACAAGATCAGCAACGTCGGCACGATCGCCGGTTCGCACGTCATCTCCGGCAAGATCACCCGCGCCGCGCAGATCCGCGTGGTGCGCGACGGCATCGTCATCACGGAAGACAAAATTGCGTCCCTGCGCCGCTTCAAGGACGATGTGAAGGAAGTCGCGGACGGCTACGACTGCGGCATCGGCCTGGAACGCTTCAACGATATCAAGGAGGGCGACATTCTCGAGGCCTTCGTCATGGAGGAATACCGCGAGTCCTGACGCCCCGGGAAAGGGGGTCCCGCTATGCCGGGCCACAAGCTGGGAAGAACGACGGAGGATATTCGCCGCGAGCTCTCCGCGCTCCTGCGCGAGCTCAAGGATCCGCGCACGCAGAACATGCTTTTGAGCATTGTGCGCGTGGAGGTCACAAACGACCTGTCCTACTGCACCGTATACGTCAGCGCCATGGAGGGGCTGGATCGGGCGAAAACGGCCGTGCAGGGCCTTCGCTCGGCCTCCGGCTTCCTGCGGCGTGAGCTGGGCCGCAGGCTCCAGCTGCGCCATGTGCCGGAGCTGATCTTCAAGGCGACGGATTCCATTGAATACAGCGCGAACATCAGCCGGATCCTGCACGATCTGGAAAAGGACGACACCGAATCATAACGATCACGCGCAGGCCACGGACGGGGGCGGCGGGACAGCCCGCCGCCCCCGTTTGCACAGGCCGGATCGAAGCAACACCCATGCGGCGCCGAACCGGCCCCGCAAGCCAAAACGAAGGAGGAGTGCGCATGACGGGAATTTTTATTCTGGACAAGCCGGAGGGCTTCACCTCCTTTGACGCGGTGGCCGTGGCGCGGCGGCTGTTCGGGCAGAAAAAGATCGGCCACACCGGCACGCTCGACCCGATGGCCACCGGCGTGCTGCCGCTGCTGCTGGGCCGCGCGACGCGGGCGGAATCGCTGCTGCCGGACACGGAGAAGGAATACCGCGCGTCCTTCGCGCTCGGCACGCGCACCGGCACGGGCGATATCACCGGCGAAACGATCGATCATACGGACGCGCGCGTTTCCCGCGAGCAGCTGTTCGCCGTTCTGCCGCGCTTTCGCGGGGAGATTTTGCAGGTCCCGCCCATGTACTCGGCAATCAAGAAGGACGGCAAACGGCTCTATGAGCTGGCCCGCAAGGGGATTGAGGTCGAGCGCGAGGCGCGGCCCGTCACCATTGAACGGCTGGAGCTTCTGCGCTTTGACGAGGAACAGCAGGCCGGGGAGCTTCTTGTCTCCTGCTCAAAGGGGACGTATATCCGCGCGCTGATTGAGGATCTGGCGGCGGCGGCCGGGACGCTCGGCACGATGACGGCTCTGCGGCGCACGCGCGCGTGCGGCTTTTCGCTCGCGGACGCCGTGCCGCTGGACGAAGCCCGCCGCCTGGCGGAAACGGAGGATCTGTCCGCTCTGGTGCGTCCCGTGGAGGGATTGTTCGCCGTATACCCGGCGGTGACGGTGAGCACGGCGCAGGCGGCGCGCTTTGCGAACGGCGGCGCGCTGGAAAAAGCGCGCACCTCCCTGCGGGGAAATCCTCTCGCGGACGGAGAGCGGCTGCGCGTCCTCGGGCCGGACGGCCAGTTCCTCGGGCTGGCGGAGACGGCGGAAGGCGAGCTGCGCGTGCTGCGCCTGTTCTGTGAGCCGAGTCCGGGAAGAAAGGAGACGCAAGCATGAAGCTGTATCAGGATCTGCACCCCTCCGGGGAGGATACCGCCGTCGCCCTCGGCGTGTTCGACGGCCTGCACATGGGCCACCGGCGCGTCATCACCGCCGCGATGGGCGGGCCCGAAACCCCGGCGGTCTTTACCTTTCAGACGGACATTCTCCGCGAGGGCGGCAAGGGCGCGCCGGTGCTCCTGCCGCAGAAACGCAAGCTGGAGCTTTTGGGGGAACTCGGCGTAAAGCTGTGCTGGTCGATTCCGTTCTCGCTGATCCGGGAGATGGAGGCGGAGCGCTTTGTCCGCGAGGTGCTGGTGGGCGTATGCCGCGCCAAGCGCGTATGCTGCGGCTTTAATTTCCATTTTGGGAAAAATGGCGCGGGCTCCGTGCAGGATCTGGTGCGGCTCGGGGAGGAGCTGGGCTTCTCCGTCACGGTGCAGGAGCCGGTGCTGCTGGCCGGGAAGCCGGTGAGCAGCACGCGGATCCGCTCGCTCATCGCGCAGGGCGAGATCGAGGAGGCAAACCGCCTGCTTGGGCGGCCCTTCTCCTACGATTTCCCGGTGGTGCACGGCAGGCAGCTCGGGCGCACGCTCGGCTTCCCGACGGTGAACCAGCCGATCCCGCCCGGCTTCATCCTGCCGCGTTTCGGCGTATACGCCGCCCTGGTCGACGTGGGCGGGGAAAAATATTACGGTGTGGCGAACGTCGGGGTCAAGCCGACGGTGGGCTCGGACGGTCCGCTGTGCGAAACCTGGATGCCCGACTACCACGGCCGCGAGCTGTACGGTGAAACCGTGCGCACCGAGCTGCACGGCTTTGTGCGCGAGGAACGCCGCTTTCCGGGCCTGAGCGAGCTGCGCGAGCAGATCCTGCGGGACCGCGAAACGGCGAAGAAAATCATTTACAAGCTGTGAGATTTGTGCTATACTATACCAGTGATTTTTTCACGCAGCTTTTCCGCTCCGCGGATCAGGGGGCAAGCCCCGCACGGGGACGTTCACCGGCCCTGGCCTGCGACGCTGGAGAATCAAAAACAGAAAGGTGGAATTTTCCATGCTGAAGGAAGAAAAGACAGCGATTATCAAGGAGTATGCGACCCATGAGGGCGACACCGGCTCCCCGGAGGTTCAGGTTGCCGTTCTGACGAAGCGCATCAACGACCTGACGGATCACCTCAAGACCCATCAGAAGGATCACCACAGCCGCCGCGGCCTGCTGAAGATGGTCGGCCAGAGAAGAAATCTGCTGAACTATCTGATGCGCGTCGACATCGAGCGCTATCGTTCCCTGATCGAGCGTCTGGGCATCCGCAAGTAAAAAAGAGCATATTTCAGGCAGGCGGGACTTGTTTCCGCCTGCCTTTGTGGCATTAGGGAGAACGCGGCGGGCGCGTGTGCCCGCCTTCCCGAACGCCGCGCAAGGGGGAAGGGTCCCGTTTTAGCAGTGAAATGCACGCCTCCCGGCGGGGGCGCGGATTTTATTGCTAAGGCTGGGAAACCGTCCCGCGACATGACGATGAAAAGGAGGATTTCCCCAGTGTTTGAAAATTTCCGCACGTTTGAAACTGACTTCGCCGGCCGTCCGCTGGTGATTGAAACCGGAAAGATGGCGGGCCTCGCCAACGGAGCCTGCCTCGTGCGCTACGGCGACACGGTCGTGCATGTGGCCGTCACCGCCTCCGCGAAACCCCGCGAGGGCGTCGACTTCTTCCCTCTCTCCGTCGATTTCGAGGAGAAGCTGTATTCCGTCGGCAAGATCCCCGGCTCCTTTTTGAAGCGTGAGGGCCGTCCGACGGACAAGGCCATCCTCACCAGCCGCGTGATTGACCGCCCGATCCGCCCGCTCTTCCCGAAGGATATGCGCAACGACGTGTCCGTCGTGTGCACCGTGATGAGCGTGGATCACGACTGCGCTCCCGAGATCGCGGGCATGGTCGGCACGAGTATCGCGCTCTCCATCTCCGATATTCCGTGGAACGGCCCGATCTCCGGCGTTTCCGTCGGCCTGGTTGACGGCGAGTATGTCATCAACCCCACCGCCGCCCAGCGCGCCGTGAGCCAGATGGCTGTCACCGTGGCTTCCACCGAGACGCGCATCCCGATGATCGAGGCTGGCGCGAACATCGTTTCCGACGAGGTGATGTATAACGGCATCCTCGCGGGTCACGAGGCCAACCAGAAGATCATCGCGTTCATCAAGGATATCCAGGCGCAGATCGGCAAGCCGAAGTTCTCCTATCCGGCTGTGCACGCCAGCGACGAGATGCAGGAGGCTGTGCGCGAGTTCGCCCTCGCGGACATCCAGGCCGCGCTCGACACGGACGACAAGAACGTCCGCGACGCTCGTCTGAAGCCTGTTTACGAGAAGGTTCACGAGCACTTCGATCCGCTCTATCCCGAGCAGGAGGCGCAGATCGACGAGTGCCTGTATAAAACGCAGAAATATGTGGTGCGCCGCTGGCTGCTCGACGAGCAGAAGCGCGTCGACGGACGCGGCATGGACGACATGCGCCCGCTGAACGCGGAAGTCGGCCTGCTGCCGCGCACGCACGGCTCCGGCATGTTCACCCGCGGTCAGACGCAGGTGCTCACCGTGGCCACCCTCGGCCCCGTCAGCGATCAGCAGATGCTCGACGGCATTGACGAGGAGGAGTTCAAGCGCTACATGCACCAGTACAACTTCCCGTCCTACTCCGTGGGCGAGACGAAGCCCAGCCGCGGCCCCGGCCGCCGCGAGATCGGCCACGGCGCCCTCGCGGAGCGCGCGCTGCTGCCGGTCATCCCGCCGGTGGAGGAATTCCCGTATGCGTACCGCCTTGTTTCCGAGGTGCTCAGCTCCAACGGTTCCACCTCGCAGGCTTCCGTCTGCGGCTCCACGCTGGCGCTCATGGACGCGGGCGTGCCGATCAAGGCTCCCGTCGCGGGCATTTCCTGCGGCCTGATCACCGAGGGCAGCCGCTGGATGACGATGGTCGACATCCAGGGTCTCGAGGACTTCTTCGGCGATATGGACTTCAAGGTTGCCGGCACGAAGGAAGGCATCACGGCCATCCAGATGGACCTGAAGATCGACGGTCTGCTCCCGGAGATGGTCAAGGAAGCTCTCGAAAAGACGCACAAGGCGCGCAACTATATCATTGACGAAATCATCCTCAAAACCATTCCGGAGCCGCGCAAGGAGCTGTCTCCGTATGCGCCGAAGATGATGAGCACCGTGATTCCGGTGGACAAGATCCGCGAGGTCATCGGCACGGGCGGCAAGGTCATCCAGAAGATCTGCGCCGAGTGCGGCGTAAAGGTCGACGTGGAGGAGGACGGACACGTCTTTATCTCCGGCCTGGACGCGGACAACTGCCGCCGCGCGCTGTCGATCGTCGACACGATCGTGAACGATCCGGAGCCGGGCGCCATCTACAAGGGCAAGGTCACGCGCCTGATGGACTTCGGCGCGTTCGTGGAGATCGCCCCCGGCAAGGAGGGCCTGGTGCACATCTCGCGGCTTGACGTCAAGCGCACCGAGAAGGTGACGGACGTGGTGAACGTCGGCGACGAGGTGATGGTCAAGGTGCTGGAGATCGACGACAAGGGCCGTCTGAACCTCTCCCGCCGCGACGCGCTGATCGAGGTGGAGGGCCTTGTGCCGGAGAACGAAATCTCCGACGCCCCGCGCCGTCCCCGCCGTGACCACGGCCCGCGCCGCGAGGATCGCCCGCGCGCGAGCAACGGCTTCTTCGCCAACACGAACAAGCCGCGCAGCCGCGAGGAATAAAAAAGCCATTCACTGGGGCTGCCGGAAGCGTCTCGCTTGCGGCGGCCCCTTCTGCTTTTAACCGGGCCCGCGCCCGGGGGAAGGGGACGGAATATGTCGGTCATCACACAGGCAAAGCGCGTCGTCGTGAAGGTGGGCACCTCCACGCTGACGTATGAAAACGGAAAACTGAACCTGCGGCGCGTGGAATCGCTGTGCCGCGTCCTGAGCGATTTGCAGAATGGCGGACGGGAGATCATTCTGGTCACGTCCGGCGCGATCGGCGTGGGCATGGGCAAGCTGGGCCTGCACGACCGCCCGGCGGAGACGGAGAAAAAGCAGGCGCTCGCGGCGGTGGGCCAGTGCGAGCTGATGTTTATTTATGATAAGTTTTTCGGGGAGTACAGCCGCACGGTGGCGCAGGTACTGCTCACCGGCGACGTTATTGACGACGACCGCAGCCGCCGCAACGTGGAAAACACGTTTGAGGAGCTGCTGAACATGGGCATTCTCCCGATCGTCAACGAAAACGACACCGTCGCGGTCGACGAGCTGGTCGGCAGCCACATCGGCGACAACGACACGCTGTCCGCGATTGTGGCGAAGCTGACGCGCGCGGATCTGCTGATCCTGCTTACGGATATTGACGGACTCTACACCGCGAACCCGCGCACGGATCCGGACGCAAAGCGCATCCCGTATCTGCGTGAGGTGACGGAGGAAGTGGAAGCGCTGGCGGGCGGCGCGGGAACGAACCGCGGCACCGGCGGCATGGCCACCAAGGTGCGCGCCGCGAAGCTCGTCAACGAGAACGGGATCCCCTGCTGCGTTATGAGCGGGGCCAATCCTGAGACGCTGTACCGCCTGTTTGACGGTGAGCAGATCGGCACCGTCTTTGGCGGGATCCGATAAAGTTTGCGCACGCCCTTTGCTATGATGGGGGAAGAGAGAATGCGCCCCGCCCATGGCGGTGCGAGGGGGACCCCTCATGTGGGTCCCCCTACGAAAAAACAGTCCCCCGGACTGTTTTTCCTTCCCCTCCTGCATTTTGGGAAGGAAAAGGTTACGGTTTAGGGGCTCTGCCCCTAAAACCCCGCAAGCCTTTTATAAAAGGCTTGACCGAAAATTTCATGCGGCTGCGCCGTGTTTCCGGGAGACCGGGAGCATGTCCAGACCGTCCCGCGTCGCCGGGCTTTCATTTTTCACACAGCTGCCGCGCGGGCCGCTGCGTGCAGGCTCAGCCTGCCGTGTAAAGGGTTTGCAAAGGAGGTTTTTATCATGACAGAACTGCAAAGCATGGGGGCGAAGGCGAAAGCCGCCGCCCGTTTTCTGGCCTGCGCCGGGCCGCTGAAGGACAAGGCCCTGCTTGCCATGGCTCAGGCTCTCGAGGACTGCGCGCCCGCCATCCTCGCTGCCAATCGGGAGGACGTGGAAGCCGCCCGCGCGAACGGGATGTCCGAATCGCTGCTGGACCGCCTTTCGCTCAACGAAGCGCGGATCGCCTCCATGGCTTCCGGTGTGCGGCAGGTCGCCGCGCAGGCCGATCCCATCGGCAGCGTGGTGAGCGGCGGCGTGCGCCCGAACGGCATGTTCATTCGCCGCGTGCGTGTCCCGCTGGGCGTGGTTGGGATGATCTACGAGGCCCGGCCGAACGTCACCGCAGACGCGGCCGCCCTCTGCCTGAAAGCCGGAAACGCCGTCATTCTGCGCGGCGGCAAGGAGGCCATCCGCAGCAACTGCGCGATCCTGGACTGCATGGCCGAAGCCGCGCACAAGGTTGGTCTCCCGGAAGGCTCTCTCCAGCTTGTCCGCGATACCTCCCGCGAATCCTCCCGGGAGCTGATGAGCCTGACCGGCTACCTTGACGTGCTCATTCCGCGCGGCGGGGCCGGGCTGATCCGCTCCGTCGTGGAAAATTCCCGTGTTCCTGTTATCGAAACAGGAGTGGGCAACTGCCACCTGTACCTCGACGAGAGCGCCGACCAGCAGATGGCCGTCGATATCGCCGTCAACGGCAAGACGCAGCGCCCCTCCGTGTGCAACGCGCTGGAGAAGCTGCTGGTACACGAGAAGTCCGCTCCGGCGCTCCTGCCCCTCGTGGGAAAGGCCCTCGCCGATCGCGGCGTACAGCTGCGCGCCTGCCCGCAGGCTCTGGCCATTTTGCAGGAAAACGGCATTGCCGCCGTCCCCGCGTGCGGCGAGGACTGGGACACGGAATACCTCGATTTGGTGATGGGCGTGCGCGTCGTGCGGGACTTCGACGAAGCCGTGTCGCACATCGCCGCCCATTCGAGCGGGCACAGCGAGTGCATCATCACACAGAACTACGCAAACGCAAAACGCTTTACGGAACAAATCGACGCGGCGGCAGTTTATGTCAACTGCTCCACGCGCTTTACGGACGGCGGCGAATTCGGCCTCGGCGCGGAGATCGGTATCTCCACGCAGAAGCTGCACGCGCGCGGCCCGATGGGCGTCAACGAGCTGACGTCCACGAAATTTATCATTGAGGGAGACGGACAGATCCGCTGACCTCACGGAAGGGGAACCCGGCTATGGCGAAAAAGAAACGCAAACCAAACAGAAACGCTCCGTCGTTCTCGGCGGATTACCGGCAGGGCGCGTCCGCTCCGGTGCAGGAGGGGACGGAGTCCGAGCTGGATGATTTCCTGCCCGAGGGAGAGGATCTCCCCGACGACAGGGAATTTGCCAAGAAAAAGGAAAAGCCCGCCCCCAAACGGAAGGCGGACCAGGCGGAGGAAATGGAAGATTTCACGAAAGAGGAATCCACGGAAACGGTGGACACGCAAGAGCCGGACGATTCTTCCTGGAACTCCGCGCACGCCGTTCCGGCGGTCCAGGCAGCCGCATCAACCGCGAGAAGCGAAAGAGCGCGCGGAAAGCACCGCTACGGCGTGGTGCTCGGCTCGCTGGTGCTCCTGCTGGCGCTGGTCGGCGTTGTCTCCCTGGCGGGGATGATCGGCACGCGCATTTACGAGCAGGCCACGGACGATTCCGCCCTGCGCGCCTACGACGAGAAGCTGGCCTGCATCGTGATGCAGGATCCGGAGCCGTTTGATTCCCCGGAAACCGCCGATCCCACCTTTGTGCAGAACGCGGCTCTGTGGAAATCCATTCTCGAAAAGCGCTCCGAGTGGACGGGCTATGACGACAACGGCCTTGCCATCATTCCGCTGGGCGTGGTGGCCTCCGCCGCCGAGGAGCTGTTCGGACCCGACTGCTCCCTGAGCCCCTCCAGCCCGACGGAGGAAACCTTCTATACCTACGACAGCACAACCAATACCTATCACGTCTCCGTGTTCAGCTCCGACAGCGCAATGACGCCGTACACGGAGAGCAGCCGCCGCGAGGGCGATACCACCGTCCTCACCGTCGGCTACGTCCTGCCCACGGACCCGTGGCGCACGCAGGAGACGTCCTCCGGCACGGAAAGCACCGCGCCGAGCCCGTCGAAGTACATGGAGTATGTGATGAAAACCGACCCGGATACGGGCGAGGAATACGTCTACGCCGTCCGCGAGCCGGGCTGACGCTCTATTCCGGCGACATCGCCAGATATAAAAGCGCGAGAAGGAGGGACGGATCCTGATTTTCCTCCACCAGAAGCAGGAGAAGAAGCAGGATCAGCGTGCGATCCTCCTGCTGAAAGAGCAGGCGCAGAAGCTCCGGCGAATGGCCTTCCGGCTGGGCTGGATGCTGCGGGCCGGGGGAGGGGCGCATTTCCTGCCCGTTTTGGGAATGCTGCCCGCCGTTTCCCTGCCTGTCTGCGCTTCCCGCGTTCGAGCCGCCGTTGTGGCCGTCCGATCGCTGCGCCTGCGGCTGGGCGGCGATCTGCGCCCGGGACTGCATCTCCCGCACGCGGCGCACCGCCTCCTGCTGCAAACGCTGCATTTCATTGTCCTGCGGCAATTCCGATCCCCCCTTTTCAGAACAGCCCGCTGCTTTTGAGCAGCGGCAGCACGCGCATGAGCTGCATCAGCCGCACGGCCTGATCCAGCCTCTGCCGCCGTGAGGGCGAGAGCAAAGGCCGCAGCGCGTGCAGAAGCCGGGTGCCGTCCGTTTCCTCCCGCAGACTGCCGAGCAGGGGCGCCATGCGCAGAATCGCCTGCGTCAGATCGCCGCCCTCCGCCACAGCGGGATGCGATTCTTCCTTTCCCTGCCCCAGAAGCCCGGAGAGGGCGGCCAGCAGACCGCCCTCCCCGCCGCCGGAGGAGGCCGGACCGGCGTTTCCGCCGGAATGCCCCCCGGAGGAGCTGCCGGAGCCATGCTCGCCGTCTCCTCCGCCAAGTCCGAGCGAGGCGGCAAGGCTCTGAAGCTGTGCCATCGCTGCCGGATTTCCCAGCAGCTCATTGATTTTCCCGCTCAGATCCTCCATGGCAAGGCCTCCTTATTTTCCGAACAGCTGCTTCATGAGCTCGCGCGCCTGCGGCGTGCTGAGCAGCTTTTTCTGCGCGTCCTTGTCCGCCAGGATCTTTTGAAGGGATTTTTCGTCCTCCGGGGAAAGCTGGCCCATGAGCTGCCGGAGCAGGGCCTGGCGGTCCGCGTCGGAATGGATCTCTTTCATCGTCATCACGCCTTTTGTCTCGTTTTCAGGGGAAAACCCCTTGTGTTATCTGTATGCACCCCCTATTTGATTCATGCCTGGAGGGAATATCCGATGAGAATTCTCGTCACATCCGACACACACCGCGACGAATACGCCCTGCGTACCGCGATCCTGCGCCAGCCGAAGGCCGAGGTGGTCATTCACCTGGGAGACGGCGAGGAGGAAGCCGCCATGATGAAGGCAAACTTCCCGGAAAAAATGTTTTTGCAGGTGCGCGGCAACTGCGACTGGGGCTCCACTCTGCCCACCATCGGGGAAATCACGCTGGAGGGAAAGAAAATCTTTTATACGCATGGTCATGCTTATAATGTAAAATACGGCCTGTATCAAATCGTGTGCGCGGCACGGGAACGCAAGGCGGATATCGTCCTCTTTGGCCACACCCACCAGGCGCTGACGGACTACGAGGACGGGCTGTACCTGATGAACCCTGGCAGCCTGCACGGCTCGGAAGGCTCCTATGGGATCGTCGATCTGACTCCGGCGGGGATTGTGACAAATCTTGTGCGGCTGTGACAGCCTTTCCCCATTGACATGTTTTCACCGGAATGATAAGCTAATAACAGAAAGGTTTTGTTCTTGGACAAAGCCGTTCATTATGGAATGGAAAGGCATGTGATAGAGGATGACGGAATACGAGAGATGGCTTTCTCAGTCCCTGGAGGATCAGGAGCTTACGAAAGAGCTTGAATCTGTACGCGGAAACGAGGAGGAGATCAACGACCGCTTTTACCAGGATCTGGCCTTTGGAACAGCCGGCCTGCGCGGCGTGATCGGCGCCGGCACAAACCGGATGAATATCTATACGGTACGCAAGGCGACACAGGGCATCGCCAACTACCTTAACAAGCAGAAAACGGGCGCGAGCGTCGCGATTGCCTACGACAGCCGCATCAAGTCCGAGCTGTTCGCGCGTGAGACGGCGGCGGTGTTTGCCGCCAACGGCATCCATGCCCACCTGTACCCCCGCCTGACCCCCACCCCGACGCTCTCCTTCGCGGTGCGTTACCTGAAATGCGACGCGGGCGTGTGCATCACCGCCAGCCACAACCCCGCCAAATACAACGGCTACAAGGCCTACGGCAGCGACGGCTGCCAGATTACCGCCGAGATGGCGAACGACGTCTCCGCGGAGATTGCCGCCACCGATATTTTTGAGGGCGTAAAGCACATGTCCTTCGACGAGGGCATGAAGAAGGGCCTCATTTCCTGGATCCCGGACAAGGTGATGGATGAATTCCTGATGGCCGTGAAGGGCCAGAGCATGATCGACGAGCCGTGCAAGGGCCTGAAGGTCGTGTATACGCCGCTCAACGGCACGGGCCTGATCCCGGTGACGCGCATCCTCGACATGATCGGCGTGGACGAGGTTTCCATCGTGCCGGAGCAGGAGCATCCGGACGGCAACTTCACCACCTGCCCGTTCCCGAACCCGGAGATCCGCGAGGCGCTGCAAAAGGGCCTGGAGCTGTGCGAGAAGGTGCACCCGGATCTGCTGCTCGCCACCGACCCGGACGCCGACCGCTGCGGCATTGCCGTGAAGCAGAACGGCGAATACCGGCTGATGACCGGCAACGAGGTGGGCGTGCTGCTGCTTGACTTCATCGCCCGCCGCCGCAAGGAGCGCGGCGACATGCCGAAGAACCCGATCGCCGTCACGACCATCGTGAGCACGGATATGGCTACCCCCGTGGCGGAGCACTACGGCATTGAATGCGTGCGCATCCTCACGGGCTTCAAATACATCGGCGACCAGATCGCTCTGCTGGAGGAAAAGGGCGAGGAGGATCGCTTCCTGCTCGGCTTTGAGGAGAGCTACGGCTATCTCTCCGGCGGCTATGTGCGCGACAAGGACGCGGTGGACGCCAGCATGCTGATCTGCCAGATGGCCTGGTATTACAAGCAGAAGGGCATGACGCTCGCGGACGCGATGGACGCGCTCTATGAGCAGTTCGGCTATTACCGCAACGAGGTCGAGAACTTCGCCTTTGAGGGCGAGGACGGCATGAAGGCCATGGCCTCCATCATGGATTCGCTGCGCGCGAACGCTCCCGAGGAGATCGCGGGCTGGCGCGTGACGGGCTGGAGCGACTACAAGGCTTCCGTCCGCTGCGACGGCGGCAAGGAAAGCCCCATCTCCCTGCCGAAGTCGAACGTGCTGGAGTACCGTCTGGACAACGGCAGCAAGCTGATTGTGCGCCCCTCCGGCACCGAGCCGAAGATCAAGGTCTATCTCTCCGGCAAGGGCAAAACGGACGCGGAAAGCCGCGACGTGATCAGCCGCCTGCGCGCTCAAACCAAACCCCTGCTCGGCATTCAGTAAACAGTAAAACAGCCGGCCGGTCCGGCGGGACAAACCCGCTGAACCGGCCGGTTTTTTCCTTTTTTACGCCAAATTTCCGCAAAACGCCAGCCTCTGCGGGCTTTGTGTCGAATTACAGACAGAAAAACGGGGATTTTTTCAGTATATCGCAGATTTTTGGCGCGGGAGATTGTAATATCAGGTAAAGATCGTGTAAAATGGGTACATCACACACGGAATCATAAAAAAGGAGTGGTATCGGTGGAGCATATGGACGCGAAGGCGATCTTTCACATGGGAACCCGCACGGCGTCTCTCGGCCTGATTGTAACGGAGGGTGCGCGGGAAATGGGCGAAAAGGTGGACAGCTACCTGGTGCAGATGGCACAGGGAAGCCCCGAAGCCAAGGAAACCTTTATCATTGAAAGTGAATGCCCCCGCTTTTCCTCCGGCGACGGCAAGGGCCTGATCCGCGACACGGTGCGCGGCATGGACCTGTACCTGCTCGTCGACGTGGGAAACTACAGCTGCAAGTACAACATGTTCGGCCAGCAGAACAGCATGAGCCCGGACGACCATTTCCAGGATCTCAAGCGTCTCATTCAGGCGGCCAGCGGCAAGGCCCACCGCCTGAGCGTGATTATGCCCATTCTCTTCGGCGGCCGCCAGCACCGCCGCAACTACCGTGAAAGCCTTGACTGCGCGTTTGCCTTACAGGAGCTCCAGGCCATGGGCGTGGCGAACGTCATCAGCTTCGACGCGCACGATCCCCGCGTGCAGAACGCCGCCCCTCTCATGGGCTTTGACAACGTCATGCCCACCTACCAGGTGCTCAAAGCGCTGATCAACCAGGTGCCGAACCTCAAACTGGACTGGGACAACTTCATGATCGTCAGCCCGGACGAGGGCGCGCTGAACCGCAACATGTACTATGCTTCCGTGCTCGGGGTCAACCTCGGCATGTTCTACAAGCGCCGCGACTACTCCCGCGTGGTAAACGGCCGCAACCCGATCGTCGCGCATGAATATCTGGGCGATTCCGTGGAGGGCAAGGACGTGTTTATCGCGGACGACATCATTTCCTCCGGCGAGTCCATGCTCGACATCGCCTATGAGCTGAAGAAGCAGAATGCCCGCCGTATCTTCTGCTACGCCACCTATCCGATCTTCACCAACGGCCTGGACCTGTTCGACGAAGCCTACAGCAAGGGCATCATCAGCGGCGTGCTCGGCTCCAACCTCACCTACCGCACCGACGCTCTGCGCAGCCGCGAGTGGTTCTATGAGGTGGATTGCAGCAAGTACATTGCCTATCTCATCGCCGCTCTCAACCACGACGTTTCCATGAGCGCCCTGATCGATCCCCACGAGAAGATCCAGAACCTGCTGATCAAAAACGGCTACAAGCCCGGCTGATCGAAAGCGTTGTTATTGTTCACAGCAGAAAAAAAGGGTTCCCCGAAAGCACAGTGAATGAACCGCCCTAGATTGTGCGGACAGCACAAAAAGAGTCCCTGAGTAGGAAAATTCAATTTTAGCAGGAGTGGCGCAGCGAGAGCGGCGGTACTCCTGTTTTGCTTTGGATGCGCTCGTGGTTGTAAAAATGGATGTAACGGTCAATCATCTCATCGGCTTCAGAGAAGGTCGCCGGTTTGTGGCGGTAGATACACTCCGTTTTGAGGATAGAAAAGAAATTTTCTGCCATTGCGTTGTCATACGGGTTCCCACGTCTTGACATCGAAGGCGTAATGCCGTATTGTTTAGTCAGCTTGAAATATGCTTGCGAGGTGTATTGAAAGCCTTGGTCGCTGTGGAGGTACAACTCTGCGGCGACCTTCTTCTTTTCTCTGCGTACTGCCTGTCGGATGGTGTCCAACACCAGGTTCACTGTTTGCTGCGCTGCAGTTTTGTAGGCCACAATACTGTTGTCATACAGATCCCGGATCATGGATAGATACAAAGTTCCTTGTTTTGTCTGAATATAGGAGATGTCGGTTACCCATTTGCGGTTTGGTGCTTCGGCGTGAAAGTCCCGGTTGAGAAGATTCTGGTATTTGTGCAGTTGCTGGCCCATCTGCTGCAACTTCATAACCACAACCTGCCGTATATAAAATAAACGGGTATCATACTTTTTTCCGGGTCAGAAAGACTCCGGCTGCTGCCGCAATCAGGACAAAGGGAGCCAGCCGGATATAGAGCCATTCAAACGCGTGATAAACCGTGCCGGCCACGGCAAGTTCCGGGTCATGAAAATCCCAACCCAAGTAAGGACTGTTGCCCACGATCAAGACGGCAGACAACGCCACGATGATTCCGCACACGGCGATCAGAGACCAGTGCAGCGCAGTTCTTCGGAACGCCTTTCTCCGCGCAAACTGCAAATTCATAATCTCCAGCTTTTCGGAGAGTGCTTTCATGGTATCCACCTCAGACTCCGTCACTGTCTCCCCCAGCAGCGTGCTCACAGGTGTCTCCAGGGCTTCCGACAGGGCGATCAACAAATCAGAATCCGGGACCGATAATCCTTTCTCCCACTTGGAGACGGTCTGCCGCACCACATTCAGCTTGACTGCCAGCTCCTGCTGGGAAAGTCCTTTTGATTTTCGGATCGCTCGGATGTTTTCGTTCAACATAGGGGTTCACTCCTTTCACTTTCCATTGTAGGAAAAACGTCCCGTTGCCGCAAGCAACGCAGAGTAACACCTTCCCTTTCCGCGCAAAATATTGTATACTAGGAAAGATTTCTTTGTATCATGTTGTTTCAGGGAAAAATGAAAGGAAAGGACGATTGCATATGAAAACGAATCGTTCGGGTGTGCTGCGCCTGATCTTGCAGGTGCTGCAGGGCGTCCTGATTGGGGTAGGAGCTGTGCTGCCCGGCATTTCCGGCGGCGTGCTCTGCGTGGTGTTCGGCATTTACAAGCCTGTGATGGAGCTGCTGAGCAACCCTTTCCGCCGTTTCCGGACACATGTGCCGAAGCTTCTGCCGGTCATTCTGGGTGCGGCGGTCGGTTTTCTGGGTGTGGCCAAGCTGCTGGCGTTTCTTTTGGAAAAATACCCCGATCCCTCCGTGTGCCTTTTTGTTGGCCTCATCGCCGGCATGCTGCCTTCGCTTTTCCGGGAGGCGGGGGAAAAAGGCCGCCCAAAAGGAAGCTGGGTTTCTCTCGCTATCGCGTTCGCCGTTATTCTGGCGCTGCTGATTTCGCTGAATCTTTTCTCCGTGACGATTGCGCCCAGTTTTCCGTGGTATCTCTTCTGCGGATTTTGCCTTGCTCTGAGCGTGATTGCGCCCGGCATGAGCTTTTCTACGCTGCTGATGCCGCTTGGCCTTTACACGCCGTTTGTGGACGGGCTCGGCAGCCTGCGACCGGAGGTGCTGGCTCCCGCCGCCATCGGCGCGGTGGTTACTGTGATTGCCCTGGCCAAGGCGGTGAACGCATTGTTCGATCATTTTTATGCCTATGCTTTCCACGCCATCATTGGCATCGTGATCGCCGCCACGATCATGATCATCCCCTTCGGCAGCTTTGCCGTTTCTGTGGGAAGCGCTGTGGCGAATTTGATTTGTTTGGCAGTGGGGATTGCGGCAGCTCTTGCCTTGGACAAGTTCAACCAGAGCGTCCTCAAGCAGACAGATTGAGTTCCCTTTTTCCCTCGCATCAACAGCCGTTTAGCAGGTCCTGAATCGTTGATTCAGGACCTGTTTTTTTGTTTTTAGCATTCCTTTCCCCAGTTTTGGCAGCTTGACGCGTGTGACGCGATCCGCTGCGCAGAGAACAAGTTTGACGGGTTAAGGACGAAATGCCATCTGTAACGGTTTGTTGAACGTCATAAGAATGGGGTTCTTTCTATAAAATAAGAATATATGGATCTTTCAGAGCCGTATGATGATTCTTTCGCAGTGACAAAAATCTCTTTTTCTCCATATTCTTGATCCAATTGCCATCAGGGAGGTTTCCGATGAGTTATCCCGGGGACCAGAAATGTTCCGATCGAAATACATTGGAATATCTGAGAAGCTTCCCAAAGGTCCGTTTTGTTGCAGGTGCAAAGGGGCAGCATCTGCTGCCATTTCCTGTGGCGGCGAATCTCTGCCAGCAGACCGTATTTCTTCATAACACGCAGGATGGTTTTGGGGTTGTGGTAAATCCTTTTGCTGCCTTTCAGCCACTGCCACATCCGTCGGTAGCCATAGGTATGAAAGCATTTGTCTTGCTGTTGCCGGATCGTTTCGGCAAGGGCAGCATCCTTTTCTGGCCGGTTCATCCGCTTTACAAAGCTGTAATAGCCGCTTCTCGATACTGAAAAGAATTTGCACATGACAGACACCGGATACTGCTCACGGTGACGGTAAATGACTGCATACTT
>NBJMC04203__coassemble_159_pt1 | contig 70454 bp, 59 predicted proteins | sample NBJMC04203__metabat2_high_PE_051 | metagenome-assembled genome bin NBJMC04203 | reverse complement strand
AACCTGCTCCGGCAATTAAGCCAGAGCAGGTTTTTCTACAGGCTGAGCGGTTTGCAGGTGCTTGAGCAGCTGCAAACCGCGGAAAAAACCGAAGCTTTGCCGGTGGTCCTTTTCGCCTCCGACGCCAAAAAGGAGGACGTGCTCCACGCGGTGGAAAAGGGGGCGGCCGATTTCCTGATCAAACCGTTCAACCCCCTGACCGCGCAGGAACGCGTGTGCGCGGTGGTGCATGCGGCGTGGCCCGCCGGGTCAGGCTTACGATGTTTTCGCAATGGTGCGTCCACGGGAACATATCCACGGGCTGGGCGCGTTCGGCGCGGTAGCCGTGGGATGTGAGGTACGCGAGATCGCGCGCCTGCGTCTCCGGGTTGCACGAAATATAGACGACGCGGGAGGGAGCGGCCCGGCAGACAGCGGCAAGGAATTCGCGGCTGCTGCCCGCGCGCGGCGGATCCATCAGCACCACGTCGATCTTCTCTCCCGCTTCGGCGGTCTCCCGCAGAAATTCTCCGGCGTCCCCGGCATAAAAGCGCGCGTTTTTCACGCCGTTGCGCCGGGCGTTCTCAGCGGCGTCACGGGCGGCGGCGGGGTTCAGCTCCACGCCGATCACCTTGCCCGCCTTTGCGCTCGCGGCCAGGCCGATCGTCCCCACGCCGCAGTAGGCGTCGAGCACCGTCTCCGTGCCGGTGAGCTGCGCCATCTCGATCGCGGCGCGGTACAGACGCTCCGTCTGCACCGGGTTCACCTGATAGAACGACGAAGCCGAAATGCGGAACCGAAGTCCGCACAGCTCGTCCTCGATCGTGCCGGGACCGTACAGCGTCTGCTCCTCGTCCCCCAGCACCATGCTGGTGCGCTTGCGGTTGACGTTGAGCACGACCGTTGTGATCTCCGGGTGCAGCTTGAGGAGCGCTCGGATGAAATTGTTCTTCGCGGGCAGCACGGGCGTACCGGTGACGAGGGCGACCAGGTACTGGCCCGTCGCGTAGCCCCGGCGCACCAGCACATGGCGCAGCACGCCGCGCTGGGTGTCCTCATTGTACGGCACGATATGGAATTTCGGCAAAAGGGCGAGGATATCCGCGATGATCCGCCCGGCGTTCTCATCCTCAATCCGGCAGTGCTCCACCGGGATGATGTGATGCGTGCTCGACTGGTAGATCCCGCAGACAAATTTCCCGCGCACCACGCCGAAGGCCGCCTGCACCTTACAGCGGTAGTGATACGGCTCGTCCATCCCCAAAATGGGCGCGACGGAACAGAACCGGCCGATCAGCCGCTCCATGAGCCGCTGCTTCCACCGGAGCTGATCCGGGTATTCGAGATTTTGAAGCTGACAGCCGCCACATTTGCGCGAATAGGGGCACCGCTCGCTCCGAGGGCGCTGCACGGCAAACCCGGCGGCAGGCTGGCGCTGCTCCCGCGCGGCAGCCGGGGCCCCGCTGCGCCTGTCCGTCCCCGACGCCGGGGACGGCTTTTGCCCGGAACGCCCGGCGTGTTCCGGCCTGCGGGCGCTGTGGGCGGCGGGCTTGCGGCGGGCAGGCTTTTTCCCTTCAGCCTGTTTTCTCATCTCAGCCCTTTACGGCGACAGCCTCGGCCTCAAAGAGCGCGCCCTTCGGCAGAGCGGCCACCTGCACGCAGGAGCGGGCCGGGAAGTTGGAAGTGAAGAAGCGTGCGTACACCTCGTTGACGGCGGCAAAATCGTTCATGTCCGCGAGGAACACCGTGGTTTTCACCACATCGCTGTAATCCATCCCGGCGGTTTTCAGGATCTCCCCGAGATTCTTCAGGCCCTGCTCCGCCTGCTCCGTGACGGAAGCGGCAAGCGCGCCTGTGGCCGGATCCAGACCGAGCTGGCCGGAAATATAGAGCGTATTGCCCGCGAGAACAGCGTGCGAATACGGGCCGAGGGCGGCGGGTGCGTTCTGTGCGGCGATTACTTTGTTGCTCATGGTAAAACTCCTCCTGGCAATGTTTTTCTTTCTATTATAGCATCTCCCCCGCACGTCCGCAATGCGCGGACGCAAAAAGCCCCTGGGCCGCGCCTTTTCCGGCATGGATCCCAGAGGCTGATTGTGTTACGCCTTTTCGCAGGCGGCGGTGCGGCTGTTGATTTCCGCGAAAATCTTCATGTCAAATTTCGGCTTGCGATCATAAGTATACAGGCCGTTGGTCTCCTGTTCCACGTCGTACAGCTGCGTATAGCAGAAACCGAACATATTCGGATTGTCAAGCAGCGCGTCCGTCAGGCCGCGGTACCGGGAGACAAACTCCTCCTCCGTCTGCGGGCCCTGTCCATAGCCCCAGGCCTTTTCGACATCCCCGCCGGGATTCCACTTGATGCCGCCGTACTCACTGACGAACATCGGCAGACCCTTCGTGTACTGCTGGCGGCCCTTGTCCCGCTGGACATCGTAGAAGTCCCCGCCCGTGCGGAAGGCTTCGTAATGCTCCGCGAACACGGCCGGATCCTGCTCGTAATCGTGCACGTCGTAAATATCGGTGACCACATGATAGTTGCCGCTCGTGTCGATGCAGGGACGCGTCGGGTCAAGCAGCTTGGTGATTCGGTAAATCATGGCGAGCGTCGCGTCGATCTGCTTTCTGCGGTCGCGGTCCCATGTCTCGTTGAACGGGCACCAGCCCACAATCGCCGGATGGTTGAAGTCGCGCGTCACCGCGTCGAGCCACTCGGTCTGGAACGTCTCCAGCGCCGCCGGTTCGGCCAGATCCAGGCCCCAGTTGGCCATTTCGCCCCAGGCCAGATAGCCGAGACGGTCGCAGTGATAGAGGAAGCGCGGCTCAAACACCTTCTCGTGCAGACGCGCGCCGTTGAAGCCCGCCGCAAGGCTCAGTTCAATGTCGCGCACCAGCGCGGCCTCGTCGGGCGCGGTGTAAATGCCGTCCGGATAGAAGCCCTGATCCAGCACCAGACGCTGGAACACCGGCCGTCCGTTGAGCAAAACGCGCATGCCGTCGATGCGCACCTCGCGCAGACCGGCATAGCTCTTCACCTCGTCCTCGCCGAAGCGGAGGGTCAGATCGTAGAGATTGCCCTGTCCCGCGTCCCAGAGATGCGTTTCCGTGAGCGCCAGCGTCACGCAGGCCGTGCCGTTCTCGGCACGCACGCAGGCTTCCCCGCAGGGACGTCCCTCAAACGAAGCCTGCACGGAAAACTCTCCCGCTCCGCACTGCTGCGCCTGTACCGTCAGTGTTCCGGCGGCAATGTTCGGGAAATACTGGACGGACTTGATGTAGGAAAGCGGCACAAACTCCAGCCAAACCGTCTGCCAGATGCCGGTGGTGCGGGTGTAGTCGCAGTCGTGGGAATAGAAAAGCTCGCTCTGCTTGCCGTGCGGCTGCGCGCCGTGACGGTTGTCGTCGGCGGCGTAAACGGTCAGGCGGTTTTCGCCCTCCGCGCACAGATCCGTGATATCATAGCAGAACGACGTGTAGCCGCCGCGGTGCGTGCCCGCCGGCTTCCCGTTGACAAACACGCGGGATTCATAGTCAACCGCGCCGAAATGCAGCAGCACGCGCCCGGCCAGCTGCTCCTTCGTCACGGAGAACGTGCGCAGATACCACACAGCGGGGATAAAATCCTTATATCCGATGCCGCTCAGATCGCTTTCCGGGCAGAACGGGACGGTGATCGTCCGGTCGAGCGTTTCGCGCTCCTCAAACCGGCGGTCCAGTCCGCTCACGCCAAAATCAAAGGCAAACTGCCATTCGCCATTTAAATTTTCCCAGTTCTTCCGCTCAAATTGCGGCTGGGGATGTTCCGGTCTTGGGATTCTGTTCTCCATTGCCTGCTCCTCCTTGGTCGCACAACGATTCCGGGCGCATCCGCGCCCCTTGATTTCTGCACTTAGTATACCACCGCGCACAGACTGTGCCAATACAGAAAAAATGCAGCAAAGTGAGGATTTCACGCATGAGGGAAAAGCTTATCAGCTTCCTGCCGCCTGGAAACGGCGCGCCTGCTGCTGCGCGGCACCGCCCTGCCCGTGCGGGAGATCGCCTTCCGTCTGTGCTTTTCGGACGAGCATTATTTTTCCTCCCTCTTCCGCCGCAAGACGGGGCAAACCCCTTCGGCATACCGCCGGGATCCCGACAGAAAAATTTTGTAAAAAAACGGTGGGATCCTCTTGACTTGGAGTGCACTCCATATCTTATACTGAAAGCATCACAACAGCAAAAGAGGTCGGACAACGCATGACGGTAACAAAAACCATCGAAGGAAAAACATTTGACGAGGAGCGCGCGCTGTATCATCTGATGAACACGCGCGTGGAGCGCTGCACGTTCGCGGGCCCGGCGGACGGCGAATCCGCTCTGAAGGAGCCGCGCGAGGTGGAGGTGGCGGACTGCCATTTCTCCCTGCGCTACCCGCTGTGGCACGCAAAAGGCTTTTCGCTCTCCTCCTCCGTGCTCGACGGCGGCACCCGCGCGCCGATCTGGTACGCATCCGAGGGCGTAATCGACGGCTGCACGATCGAGGGCGTGAAATGCCTGCGCGAGTGCGGCAACATCCGGGTGCAGAACTGCCGGATCACCTCCCCGGAATTCGGCTGGAAATGCCGCGGCCTTGCCCTGCGGGACAACGTGATTACATCGGAATATTTCCTGCTCGACAGCAGCGGAATTGAGATCGAAAATCTGGAGCTGCACGGCAAATATTCCTTCCAGTACACAAACGGTGTGCACATCAGCCATTCCAACCTGGACACCAAGGACGCGTTCTGGCACAGCTGCGGCGTCACGGTGGAGGACAGCATCGTGCGCGGCGAATACCTCGGCTGGTTTTCGCAAAACCTCACGCTCATCCGCTGCCACATCATCGGCACCCAGCCGCTGTGCTACTGCGAAAATCTGCGCCTCATCGACTGCACGATGGAGGGCACGGATCTCTCGTTTGAGTATTCCAACGTTCACGCCACCGTCAACGGCCGCATTGAATCGGTGCGCAGCCCGCGCTCCGGCATGATTGAGGCGGACGAGATCGGGGAAATCCTCCACGACGCCGACGTGATGGAATCCAAGTGCGAAATCAAAATCCGGTGAACGGAACAACAAAAAGGAAAAGCTATAGGGGGCTTCCGCTTGGGAAGCCCCCTGTTTTCATTTCGGGAAACTTTATTCTTCTTCGGTATCGTCATCAAAGGAATACGCATTCAATTCCTCAAAATCCAAAAATTCCGCCAAGGTCATGCTGAACGCCAGCGCTATCTTGTGCAGCGTCTTAACACGGGGATTTTTGGTCAAACCACGGACAATATTGTCCAGCGTGGACTGCTTGACTCCGCTCATCACAGCCAGCTTATTGATTGCAATCCCGCGCTCCTTGCACAGCGCCCGTATTCTTTTTACATACAGTTCGGAATACTCCACAGCCATCGACCTCGTGATTTCATCGAATTTCCTGTTCCAAGGCATCAAATTCTGGTGTGGAAAAGAATCTCTTTAATTGCTCCCCGTATTGAAGAAGGGGGCGAGAGCGGCGGCGACGCCGCTGACGGGCATCGTTTGCAGGAACACGCGGCCGGGGCCGGTGACAACGGTGTTGAAAACCCCTTCGCCGCCGAACAGCATATTTTTCACGCCCTTGACAGCCTGCACATCGATGGAGCAGGTCGCGTCGCACATCGCAAGATTGCCTGTATCGACGATAAGGCTCTGACCGGGAGCCAGATTGTACTCCACGGCGTATCCGTCGATCTCAATAAACGCAAGACCACGTCCGGAAAGCTTCTGCATGATGAAGCCCTCGCCGCCAAAAAAGCCGGAGCCAGCCCGCTTCTGGAAGAAGATCGAGAGATCCACGCCGCGCTCCGAAGCGAGAAAACCGGTCTTTTGCACGACGACCGGACGCTCGGGCGTGATCTCCACCGCGCGAATCGCGCCCGGAAAGCTGGAAGCAAACGCAATCATGCCGGGGCCGTCCTCGGCGGTGTAAGTATTCTGGAACAGGGAATCGCCGGAAAGCAGACGGCCGAAGGCTTTCCCCAGTCCTCCATTGGAGCCTGTCTCCATACGCATGTTGGGACTCATCCAAACCATGGATCCCTTCTCGGTGATCATGGATTCTCCCGCTTCGAGGTCGCAGATAACAACGGGGGTCGGTTCTCCTACAATGTTATAACGCATCTTCTTTCCTCCTTATTTTATATCTGCACACGGATTCTTTCGACACTTGCCAGCGCCTTCCCGCCCGCATGCTTTTTCACAGGAACAACGCGGAGAGCGCAATCGATCCCAGCATCAGCAGGGCAATCGCTCCCGCCACTATGCGCACAAACAGCGTGCGCTTATCCACATGGCGCCGTTTCGCAGGGACTGCCGCGCCCTTTTTCGGCTTGCTCATTGTTTTCCCGCCTTTCTGAAAGCCGCACAGGGGGCGTTTTCCGACACTTCTCCCGATCCGGCTTTTCTTACTTTTTATAGTAGCATTTTTCCGCCGTAAAGATCAAGCCAACTTGGAAAAGAGTTTCTCTGTTTAGCAAAGCGTTTACATTTTAAGCCTTGTGTGGAGGTCCGAAAAAAATCGCTGCGCTCTTTTTTCTAGCTTTTCTGCGGCTTCGCAGAATTTTTATGGGGCTCTGGGTCTCGCCTGCCGGCTCGGTCGGCGCTAATCCGTGCGCCACCGGCGCACCGCGCCCCCAAACCCCCGCAGAGTCTCCGCTACCGCTCCGGTCGGCGCCTTGTTTGTGTGCCACCGGCACACGGCGCCCTTTTAAAAAAGGTTGGCGAAAACTTCATGTTTGCACTTTTTTAGATTTGTGACAATCTGTTTCTCTTTTCCTGAAACCTTTTGAGGGGGATTGTGCGTCTTACTCTTATGGCATTGTGTGCGCTTGACTTTCGGAATAAAATCTCCTAGAATGGAAACCGTATCCCACAGGGCGGGAAACGGTCCCGCTGGGGAAAACGGAGGAAGAAAAAATGGCAGGAAAACAAACCGGCTCGCATTCCCGGCAGCCGCAGCGGTCCAGACGGGCTGGCGGCGGGGAAATCGACCGTTATCATTATGTGGACCGCGATATTTACAGCCGCAGCGACCGCCGCGTCTCCACCGCCTCCCACACCGCGAAAAAAAAGAAGAAGAAAAAGAAGAAGGGAAGCGCCGGAAAGCGCTTTTTGACCGTTATACTGGTGCTCGCGACACTGTGCGCACTGTTTTATCTCGGCTTTACCCTGGCGCTGTCCCGGCTGGATCGCCCGGAGATCGACACCAAGCAGTATGAGGAGCAGCCGAGCGCCGCGCCCGCGTGGAGCGTGCTGGAGGATTCCAGCGTCATCAACATTTTGCTGATCGGTAAGGATAAGGGGGACGACGGTATGTCCAGCCGATCGGACACGTCCATGCTCGTCTCCATTGACACGAAAAACAAGCAGCTCAAACTCACCTCGTTTTTGCGGGATATGTATCTCGAAATCCCGACGGTCGGCCAGTCCCGCCTGAACGCGGCCTACGCCAACGGCGGCGCGGCGCTGACCATGCAGACGCTCGAAAACAACTTCCGCGTGAACATCGACAAATACATTGAGATTGATTTCGAAAACTTCGCCGCCGTGATTGACAAAATGGGCGGCATCGACATTGACATGAACGCCGCCGTCGCCGCCGAGGGCAACAAGAACATCGGCAGCCACTGGACGGAGGGTGTGAACCATCTCAGCGGCGAGGAAGCTCTCTATTATGCGCGCATCCGCGCCACGGACAGCGACTTCGGCCGCACGGGCCGTCAGCGTCAGGTGGTGGAAGCGATGCTGGCGCGCTTCAAGCAGCTCGGCATGACGGAGATGAGCACCGTCGCCTTCGACTATCTCCCTTACGTCACGACGAATCTTTCCGACACGGACATCCTCTACCTCGCGTCGATCGCCCCGCAGGTGCTTGACTACGAACAGCAGACGATGCATGTCCCGAACGAGGGGACGTATGAGGATCTCACGCTTCCGAGCGGCGCGCGCGTGCTCGGCGTGGACGTGGAGGAAAACAGCCGTCTGCTGCGGGAATTTTTGTACGGCACATCCGCTCCCACGGAATAAGGCTCGTTTCGCCCGATTTTTGCGGCGCGCTCTTGCACCGCGCCCCGATTTATTGTAAAATAGAAGAAGTTACCGCGTTCCGCGGCCCGGCTGTTTCCATTCGCCGGGCCGCGTCCGCATCCCCGGAAAAATTCCGATCTGTTGGAGGGTTCATCATTATGGAGAAAAATACGTTCTACATCACGACTCCCATCTATTATCCCTCGGGCAACGCGCACATCGGCCACAGCTACTGCACCGTGGCCAGCGACGCAATCGCCCGCTACCGCCGAATGCAGGGGTACGACGTGATGTTCCTCACCGGCACGGACGAGCACGGCCTGAAAATTGAGCAGAAGGCCGAGGCCGAGGGCGTGACCCCCAAGCAGTATGTCGATAAGATTGTCGCGAACTTCCAGAAGCTGTGGAAGCTGCTGAACATCAGCAACGACCGCTTCATCCGCACCACGGACGACTATCACGTCAAGGCCGTGCAGAAGATCTTCCGCGAGCTGTACGATCGCGGCGATATCTACAAGGGAAAATACGACGGCTGGTACTGCACTCCCTGCGAGTCCTTCTGGACCGAAACGCAGCTGAAGGACGGCAAATGCCCGGACTGCGGCCGCGAGGTCAAGTGGGCCGAGGAGGAAGCGTATTTCTTCCGTCTCTCCAAGTACGCCGACCGCATTTTGAAGCTGTATGAGGAGCATCCGGAGTTCATCCAGCCCGAAAGCCGCAAAAACGAGATGATCTCGTTCATCAAGCAGGGCCTTCAGGATCTGTGTGTCTCCCGGACAAGCTTCACCTGGGGCATCCCGGTGGACTTTGACCCGAAGCACGTTGTCTATGTGTGGGTGGACGCGCTGACCAACTACATCACCGCCATGGGCTACGGCTCAGACGATGATTCCGATTACAAAAAGTACTGGCCCGCCGACGTGCACTTTGTCGGCAAGGAGATCGTGCGCTTTCACACAATCATCTGGCCCGCCATGCTGATGGCTCTCGATCTGCCGCTGCCGAAGCAGGTATACGGCCACGGCTGGCTGCTCTTTGGCGACGGCACGAAGATGAGCAAATCGAAGGGCAACGTCGTGGACCCGAATATCCTCTGCGAGCGGTACGGCGTGGACGCGATCCGTTATTTCCTGCTGCGCGAGATCCCCTTCGGCGCGGACGGCGTGTTCACCAACGAGGCTCTGATCGCCCGCATCAACTCGGATCTGGCGAACGACCTCGGCAACCTCGTCTCCCGCACGACAGCGATGGTGCAGAAGTATTTCGGCGGCCATATTCCGGAGCAGCGTGAGAGCGAGCCGATCGACGAGGAACTGATCGCCATGGCTTCCGCCCTGCGCGAAAAGTGCGACAAGGCGATCGACGGCTACCAGTTCTCCGCCGCGCTGACGGAAATCTGGAAGCTCGTCGCCCGCAGCAACAAATATATCGACGAGACTATGCCCTGGGCGCTCGGCAAGGACGAAGCAAAGCGCGACCGTCTCGCCGCCGTCATGTACAACCTGTGCGAATCCCTGCGCATTGTCTCGATCCTCATCACCCCCTTCCTGCCGGACACGGCTCCCCGGATCCAGAAGCAGCTCGGCCTTTCCGCGGAGTCGCTGACGTATGAGTCCGCTGCCGTGTGGGGCGTAACGCCCGCCTCGGCTGTGGTGGAGAAAGGCGAAACGCTTTTCCCGCGCATCGACGTGGACAAGGAGATCGAAGCGCTCAACGCGCTGATCCCGAACCCGATGGAGGAAAAGACGGCGGAGAAGAAGCCGAAGATCGAGGGTCTGGCGCAGATCGGCATCGACGATTTCGCCAAAGTGGAGCTGCGCGCCGCGAAGGTCGTGGCCTGCGAGCCGATCAAAAAGGCCAAGAAGCTTTTGAAGCTGACGCTCGACGACGGCGAGGGAGAGCGCACCGTGGCCTCCGGCATCGCGAAATGGTACAAGCCCGAGGATCTGATCGGCCGCACCGTTGTGCTGGTGGCAAACCTCAAGCCCGCCACGCTCTGCGGCGTGGAGAGCCAGGGCATGATTCTGGCCGCCGACGCGGGCGAGGACGACGTGCGCGTCATCTTCCTGGAGGGTGTGCCCGCCGGATCGTCCATTCACTGACCCAAACCATACGCGGAGGACAGCCGCACCGCAGAACCCAAACGGGAGCGGCGGGCTGTCCCCCGCTTTTTCATTTTTATCGGGAAAGGAGAATATCCCATGCAAATTTTTGATTCCCACGCTCACTACGACGCCAACGCCTTCCGCGCGGATCGTGAGGAGGTTGTGGCTTCCCTGCCGGACAAGGGTGTGTGCGGCATTATCAACTGCGGGGCCAGCTTGCAGGGCTGCTATGACAGCATCGCGCTGGCGGAGGGGTATCCGCACGTTTATGCCGCCGTCGGCCTGCACCCCGAGGATCTTTTGGATGCTCCGCAGGACTGGCTGAAACAGGTGGAACAGCTGCTCTCGCATCCGAAGGCCGTCGCCGTGGGGGAGATTGGGCTGGACTACTACTGGAAGGAAAACGCCCCCCGCGAGGTGCAGCAGGCCGCTTTCGCCGCGCAGATGGAGCTGGCCGCTGCCCACAATTTACCCGTCATCATCCACGATCGCGACGCGCACGGTGACACGATGGAGCTGCTCCGCCGCCATCGCCCGCGCGGCGTACTGCACTGCTTCTCCGGCAGCGTGGAGATGATGCGGGAAGCCGTTAGTCTTGGCCTGTATATCGGCCTGGGCGGAGCCGTCACATTCAAGAACGCCCGCGTCCCGCTGGAGGTCGCGCGCGAGGTGCCGCTGGACCGTCTGCTGACGGAAACCGACTGCCCGTACATGGCGCCCGTCCCCTTCCGGGGCAAACGGTGCGATTCCACGATGATCGCCTACACGGCGGCCAAAATCGCGGAGGTGCGCGGCATCACCGCCGCCGAGGTGCTGGAAGCAGGCGTGCGCAACGCGCGCGAGCTGTTCGGCATTTCCGGCTGACGCACAGCATCACCGTTGGAGGGAGAGAACATCACATGAACGCCATTCAGGAATGGATGGACAAACCGCTGTCCACCACGGAAATTATCATCATTCTGGCGGTTCTGGCACTTCTTTTGTTTTTGATTATTCAGATTGACAAGTGGCGCACCCACCGAAAAAGCAAAAAATTTGTCCGCCGGCACCCGGACGCGGCTTTGATCCTTCTGGCTGCGGAAGATAAGCCCGTTTTGCGCGCGGTGCTGAACGTACTGGAAGGAGAGGCCTCCTCGCCCTTCCCGGTTTCGGCTTCTCAGCGGCCGGACGGGAAACGCGGGCTTGCCTTTTACGCCGCGCCCGGCCCGGTTTCCGTTAACCTCATGCTTTCCCACGCCAAGGACAGCGACGGGCGTTCCTCGACCGCCAGCCGTCTTTCGCTTACCGCTGAGGCAAACGCTTCCTATCTGGCTCTTCTGGACAACATGGGCCATATTCGCCTTTCTCTGCTCAAAGGGAACAACCCTGATTTTCAAACCACGCAGGAGCCTTCCAAGCCCGAAACGGAACCGAAGCACACCTACCCCAACACACAGCCCCGTTTCACGAACCCGGTCATGAACTACTGTATTCAGGAGGAAAAGCGCATTCTCATCTGCTGTTTTCTGCTCCTGTTTCCGCTGGGATATCTGGCCGGCGTGCGGATGCTGCCCTGGTTTTCCTTCCTGATCCCCGTGGCGCTGTTCTTTGCGGCCATCCTGCGGACGTTCTTCCTGGGATCCCGTCCGTTCCGGCAAACATTTGAAAAGCTGCCGGATCAGCGCAAGGAAAAAATCTGGCTTTCCTTCGCCAAGCCGCACCCCATTTACAAGCTGTTTTCCGGTGACGTTCATCTTTTCCCGGACTGCCTGATCTGCCGGTACGGAGGAAAGCTTTTCCTGATTCCGATGGAGAGCATCACAAGCGTCCAGACCATGCGGGGAAAGCAGGCCCTCTATTTTGTCACGACGCTGGTGATCCAAACGGATACGGGCCGCCGCCATTCGCTGGAATTCAGCGGCAGGCACCAGGACGATCTTTCTCCCGTTCTCTCGTGGATCCGGGAGCACAACCCCAACGTTGTCGTCTCTGACTGAATAACTCCCGCCTTCCCCCTGTTCTTTCCGCGCCCTCTGTTTCCCCGTCCGCTTTCTCATTCTTTCCGCGTCCCTTAACTCCCCTGCGTGCTTTCCCGCATACCTCCCCCGCTCCCCGCATATACATGGGACAAACGAGACTTGGGGAGGCGTTGCCATTGAAAGGCGTCGTAGTGGAAGAACGGGCCGTGGAGCTGGGAAATTACATCCTGGAGCACAAGGCCACCGTGCGGGCGGCCGCCAAGCGGTACGGGATCAGCAAAAGCACGGTTCATAAGGACGTGGCGCAGCGGCTCAAAAGCATTGATCCGGCTTTATACCGCGGCGTCAAGCAGATTCTCGACGTGAACAAGGCGCAGCGCCATATCCGGGGCGGCATGGCAACCCGGATGAAATATCAGCGTGAGGCGGAGCACAAGGCATAAGGATTGACCGTCCTTCCGAAGCGGGGTATAATAAAACTACTTTCGGGGAAGGACGTGAACACATTGCCGCCGATCAATCTCCTGGTAAAGCCCGCTTCGGGCCAGTGCAATCTGCACTGTGAATACTGCTTTTACTGCGACCTGACGCAGAAGCGCGAGCAAGCCTCCTACGGCATGATGACCGAGGAAACGCTGGACAATATGATGCGCCGCGTGTTCTCCTTCGCGGAGAACGATGTGACGATCGCCTATCAGGGCGGGGAGCCGACGCTCCGCGGCCTTGATTTTTTCCGCCTTTCGGTGGAGCTGCAAAAAAAATACAACACCCGCCATCTGCCGGTACACAACGCCTTGCAGACAAACGGCACGCTGCTCACGCGCGAGTGGGCGCAGTTTTTCCGCGAAAACCGTTTTCTTCTGGGTGTTTCGCTCGACGGAACGAAGGAGACGAACGACGCGTTCCGCCTGACCAAGGCCGGGAAAAGCTCGTACTCCGCCGTTCAGCACGGGATTGAGCTGCTGGAAAGCGAGGGAGTGGATTTCAACATCCTCACGGTGGTGCACGCGCGCACGGCACGGAATATCGGCAAGGTGTACGGTGCGTTCCGGCGGCGCGGGCTGCGGTATCTGCAATTCATCCCCTGCCTGGATCCGCTGGGCGAAACGCCCGGCTCGCGTCCCTATTCGCTGACGCCGAAGGCATACGGGGATTTTCTCTGCCGCCTGTTTGACTGCTGGTGGCAGGATATCGAAAAGGGCGAGTTTGTAAGCATCCGGCAGTTTGACAATTATGTGCAGATGCTGCTCGGCATCCCGCCGGAATCCTGCGGCATGTCCGGCGTGTGCAGCCTGCAAAATGTGGTGGAGGCTGACGGCGGCGTATACCCGTGCGATTTTTATGTCACGGATCGCTATTATCTCGGCAATGTCAACGACAATTCCTTTGAGGAAATTTATCAGAAGCGCGAAGAACTGCGCTTTATTGAGGAGTCGCTCGTGCCGGACGAGGAATGCAAAACCTGCGAGTGGCGCGGGCTGTGCGGAAACGGCTGCAAGCGCTACCGCGAGCCGCGCCGCGAGGACGGTTCCTTCCAGCGGAATTTCTTCTGCGAATCCTACCGGCAGTTTTTCTCCTACGCCTACCCGCGTCTGCGCGCGGCGGCGATGGAGCTGTCCCGCCGCGCTCCGCGCTGAATTCTCTTCGCCAACCGGCGGAGAAGAACAGTTGCGCGGTGTGTGAAAACAGAGTATAGTAGGAATAGAAAAGTTTAAAAAAGCACAGGCTTTTGAAAGTTGGCGCGGGCGCGCTGGAAGGAGAAATCAAAAATGACAAATATCTGGCATGACATCAACCCCAAACGCATCACACCCGAGGATTACATGTGCGTGATTGAGATCTCCAAGGGCAGCAAGAACAAGTATGAGCTGGACAAGGAGACGGGCCTTCTCAAACTGGACCGTATTCTCTACACCTCCACGCACTATCCGGCCAACTATGGCTTTATTCCCCGCACCTACGGCGACGATCTCGACCCGCTCGACGTGCTGCTGCTCTGCTCCGAGCCGGTGGCCCCGATGACGCTCGTGCACGCGTATCCGATTGGCATGATTTCCATGCTCGACAACGGCCGCCGCGACGAGAAAATCATCTCGATCCCCTTCGACGATCCGACCTACAACATGTATCACGACATCAGCGAGCTGCCGCCCCACATTTTTGAGGAAATGAAGCATTTCTTCAGCGTATACAAGGCGCTCGAGGGCAAGGAAACCGTCGTCAACGAGGAAAACGGCCGCGAACGCGCCATTGAAGTCATCCAGCAGGCCATCGACAGCTACATCGATCACTTCTGCAAATAAGCAGGCTGAGCCTGCACGCAATTCGCGCAAGCGGCGTACCCGCCGCCCGGCTTATGGAAAGACGTCGGCCCTCCTGCGATCTCACGTCGCAGGAGGGCCTTGCTGTATCGCCCGCGTTTCTGTCCCGGAGAAGCGGGGAAGGTTGGCTGCTGTTTTCAGCGGCGTGCGGATTTTCTGCGCATCCCGGAAGCGCGGCGAAAACCTGGGCGTCAATCATCCGAAAGCTGAAAATTACAGCACACCTGCCGTGTTTCTCCGTGAAAACAGCGCGGGCAAAACAAGCCCCCTTGGCGGTACAGGCCGTCAAGGGGGCGACGTATTTCTGCGAGCCGGGCAACGGGCATGCCCGTTGCTTGCGCGTCATGCGTGCAGGCTCAGCCTGCGATTTCGAATTCGAGGACGCCGGAGGAGCCGGGGGCGATTTCGTATTTCTGGAATACGACGACGGGGTTTCCGGCTTCGTTGATGTAGAAGCGCTGGTTATCCGAAACGCCGGTGAAGCCGCCCTGATCCTTGGCGAAATAGAACTCGGGATGCTCGTCGATCGCTGCGTTGACCACGGCGTTTACTTTGTCCTTCCAGTCCGGGCCAAGCAGATCCTCGAGCGTGATGGATTCGCCCGTGTTCAGGTCGATGTTGTAATACGTCAGCTCCGTGAACGAGCTGGCGCGCACCTCAAAGCGCTGAAGCTCAAAGGAGAGCACGTCGTCCGTGCAGGACTTCACTTCATAGTCGAAGGTGATTGTCACCGGGATAAACTCATCCGGGTCTCCGCCCGTCGCCACATACGCTTCATACTCCTGCGCGGCGCGCTCCTGTGCCTGGGCCATGCCCGCGTCAATCTTCTGCTGGATCTCCTCATTGATACGCTCCTCGAGATCCGGGAAATCCGTCCCGTCGATCTCCGGCACGCGGGCGTTGAGCAGCTGGCTTTCGCTCTCGATGTGGTATTCGGTAAAGGTGAGCACGCGCGCCATGCTGCCGAGCACCGGGACCTGCGCCGCCGCCGCCGCGAAGGCGGGATTCAGATTCAGAGCGGCCACAAACAGAACGCATACGCTTGCCGCCAGGCACAAAAGCTGCTGCGGCAGATGGCTTTTCTTCTTTTTCAGAAAGGGTGCGCGCACGGCAAATTCCAGCTCCGGCGGAATCGGGGTTTGCAGATATTCCTGCTTGAGCGCTTCCAGCTTCTCTCTGTCTGTTTTCATGACAACGCCTCCTCTTCTGTTAAATGCAGGCGCAGCTGCGCCAGCGCCCTGTAAAGGCGCGTTTTGACGGTGCTCAGCGGCGCATGGGTGATTTGGGCGATCTCCTCCAGCTTTCTGTCCTCAAAAAAGCGCAGAACCACTACGGTGCGCAGCTTCGGGTCGAGCGTGTCGAGCGAGCGGCGGAGATCCCACAGCTCGTCACGGTCGTGCTCCGGCTCCGCCCCGTCCCATTCTTCCAACGGGACGCTCGGACGCTTCCGCCGCAGTCGTGAAAGACATTCATTAACCAGGATTCGTGTCATCCAGACACGCAGGCGGCTTTCATCCCGCAGGGAGGGAAGATGATCGATCCCCCGGACGATCGACTCCTGCACCGCGTCCAACGCGTCCTCCCTGTTTTTGAGGTAACTGTATGCCAGACGGTACAACTCCGCCTGATGCTCCTCCACATACGCCTGAAACCGGGCGAGGGAGTCATGTGCCATTTGTGCGCGTTACGCCCCCGCGGCCTCGTCGATGATCGCCCGGGCAGCGTCGTTATCGTCGGAAAGGCAGAGAATCACATACTTGCCGCGCGTCTCCACAAGCGGATTTTCCAGCTTGGTCATCTCCTTCGGCTGGTAATTCTCAAACGCGGCTTTCTGATCCTCGATCCGCTTCTCCATGGCGTCCTGCACGGTCTGCACCGCGTCGCCGCCCACCGTCTCGATCACGGCGATCTCCTCCGCCGTCGCGCCGGTGCTGACATATACCTTCAGTTGTGCTACTGTCGTATTATCCAATCCGTAAATCCCCATAGCCCCATCTCCTTCCAGAGCTGTGAGCTGATCCTGGAAGGTCAGGCCGTCGTGCAGGCTGTCTGCCAGCGCGGCGGGATCAAGGGTAACGTCCGCATTTCCGCCCGCCGGTTCATTGGACGAGCAGGACGCAAGAGCAAAGACAAGGACACAGGCCGCGGCCGCCGCGGCGATTTTTTTCAGAAAACGAAGCTTCATGTTGGTTTCCGCCTTTCTGTCTGCATAATATTGAGAAAATTGAGATCTCAGGAATTTTCATCGAGATATGCCACCCATTTGCGGCAATAGTCGATATTCGGATGCACACCGTCTGTGGAAGCGCCCACCGGCAGGCTGCCTGTCTCGTCCATCACGGCGGTGTTCACGGGAAGATAGACAACGCCCTTGTCGGCGGCCATTTGCTCCAGGAGGGCATTGAATTCATTGATGCGGGGATTGTTGTAAATTTTATCCTGCTCGGACTTCTTCTGGGAAACGGGCAGAATCGCCTGCACATAGATCGTCGCGTTCGGCTGCGTCTCTTTGAGCGTGTCGATGATCTTGCCGTAATCCTCAATAAAGATATCGGTGCTGACCCAGCCCAGCTCATTCACGCCGAGACTGATATAAATCCGGTTGTACTGATGCAGCGAGATCGCATCCATGACGGTCATCTTGGTGCCGCCCTCGTCGATGCACGCTTCGGTAAACACCGTATCAACCTTGAGTCCCTTATAGGTGTAATACGTTGCGTTTTTCAGCAAACCGTAGGTTTTGAGGGCTTCGGTACGGCTGTCCCCGATAAACGCGGCGTCGCTGTAATCTCCCGGCTCCACGGCCTGCGGAGCGGAGGAATCCGTCCCCGCTTCGGAAACGGGGGCATCGGACGCGGCCGGTTCGCTCGCGTCCGCCTGCGAGACGGTATCTCCGGCGGATTCCGGCGCGGCCTCAGACGATTCCCCGCCCGACGCGGCGGGATCTTCGCCCTGCGAGGACGGCAGCTCGGACACGGCGGAAGAAGAATCCGACGCGACAATGTTTTGCGCCAGCGCGCTTCCCGCCAGCACCGCGCCTCCTCCGATTGCCGCGACAATCAGCACGGCGGAACAGACGATCAAAATCCGCCGGCGCAGAAGATTTTTCTTTTTGTAATGCTTTTCTCTTTGAACCTTCACTGCTTCACACCTCAAGCTCCATATTTTTCCGCGCTCAGCGGCGCGGTGTGTTTTCTTGCTGATATTAGGAAAGACGCGGCAGGCGGAGAGAAAGTTTCATCTCAAAAAATAAAAATGATCGGATTCTTTCCGCGCAGCCTGTTTTCTATCATACAGGAAACAAAGCGCCGCCGCAAGGCGAAAAAAAGGACCAAAGCAAAAAGCGGAAAAGCGCAAAAAGGGGCGGGACGCGGCAAAGGAACCGCGCCCCGCCCCCGGAGCTTTGAAAGGCTTACTTGCAGGCCTCGTAGACAGCCACGGCGCAAGCGACGGTCGCGCCGACCATCGGGTTGTTGCCCATGCCGATCAGGCCCATCATCTCAACGTGCGCAGGCACGGAGGAGGAACCGGCGAACTGGGCGTCGCCGTGCATACGGCCCATGGAGTCGGTCAGGCCGTAGGAAGCGGGGCCGGCAGCCATGTTGTCCGGGTGCAGCGTACGGCCGGTGCCGCCGCCGGAAGCCACGGAGAAGTACTTCTTGCCGTTCTCGAGCGCCCACTTCTTGTAGGTGCCGGCGACAAGGTGCTGGAAGCGGGTCGGGTTGGTGGAGTTGCCGGTGATGGACACGTCCACGCCCTCGTGCTTCATGATGGCCACGCCCTCGAGCACGTCGTTCGCGCCGTAGCACTTAACGGCGGCACGCTCGCCCTCGGAGAAGGCCTTGGACTCGACGATCTTCAGCTCGTCGGTGTAGAAGTCATAGTCGGTCTTGACATAGGTGAAGCCGTTGATGCGGGAGATGATGTAAGCGGCGTCCTTGCCCAGGCCGTTCAGGATGATGCGCAGGGGCTCCTTGCGGGCGCGGTTCGCCGTGCGGGCGATGCCGATAGCGCCCTCAGCGGCGGCGAAGGACTCGTGGCCCGCCAGGAAAGCGAAGCACTTCGTCTCGTCGCGCAGGAGCATGGCGCCCAGGTTGCCGTGGCCGAGACCGACCTTGCGGTTCTCCGCGACGGAGCCGGGGATGCAGAACGCCTGCAGGCCGATGCCGATCGCCTCGGCGGCCTCAGCGGCGGAGGAAACGCCCTTCTTCAGCGCGACGGCGCTGCCCAGGGTGTAAGCCCAGGAGGCGTTCTCAAAAGCGATGGGCTGCACGCCCTTGACAATCTTATCTACGTCGATACCCTTACTGAGGCAGAGATCACGGGCGTCCTCGAGGCTGGCAAGGCCATACTCGGCAAGACACTTCTCTATTTTGGCCATTCTTCTCTCTTTGCCTTCAAACATCACATCGTTAGCCATTATAGTTTTGTCCTCCTTCTTCTTGCTTTGTCAGCATTATTCCTCGCGGGGGTCAATGTACTTGGCGGCCCCGTCGAAGCGGCCATACTGGCCAACGTTCTTCTCGAAGGCTTCCTTGGGATCCACGCCGTGGCGGATATCCTCAAGCATCTTGCCGAGCTTGACGAACTTGTAGCCGATGACCTCGTCGTTCTCGTCGAGAGCCATCTTCAGGACATAACCCTCGGCCATTTCCATGTAGCGGACGCCCTTCGCGCCGGTGCTGAACATCGTGCCGACCTGGGAACGCAGGCCCTTGCCGAGGTCCTCCAGGGAAGCGCCGATCGGCAGACCGCCCTCGGAGAAGGCCGTCTGGCTGCGGCCGTAAGCGAGCTGCTTGAAGATCTCGCGCATGGCAACGTTGATAGCGTCGCACACGAGGTCGGTGTTCAGGCACTCCAGCAGAGTCTTGCCGGGCAGGATCTCCGCGGCCATAGCGGCGGAATGGGTCATGCCGGAGCAGCCCAGCGTCTCAACGAGGGCTTCCTGCACGATGCCGTCCTTCACGTTCAGCGTCAGCTTGCACGCGCCCTGCTGGGGAGCGCACCAGCCCACACCGTGGGACAGGCCGGAGATATCCTTGATGTCATACGATTTGACCCATTTTCCCTCTTCCGGGATCGGGGCGGGACCGTGGTGGGGACCCTTGGTCACAGTACACATTCTTTCCACTTCATGGGAATAATTCATACTTGGTACTCCTTTCGGTTTTAACTTCCCGGCCGGGCGGAGCCAGCCGCTTGAAAGCCGCCCGCGCGGGCTATTTTCCGTCGCGGGCCGTGCCGGTTGCCGGTTTGCATCATTCATTATAGGCTATTTTCGAATTTTAATCAATAGAATAACAGGGAGCTGCCGCAAATTTCTTGCCGAAACGAGTCGCATCCCTTTTCAGGCGGCAAAAATTCTGCTATGATAAATCCAAACACGGGGCGGCGCCCCGCACTTTGCCCTTCATGGGTTCAGGGAGGCAGATTGTATGGAAAACACCAAACCGGCCGCGGCTCCCGGCAGCGGCCTTCTCAAAGCAGGCGGGATCCTGCTCATCATCTTTTCCGCCCTCGGCGTTCTCGCGGGACCGCTGAGCATCGTGGGCGGCTCGGCGCTCTCCTCACCGGAAATGGCGGCCTTCCTGCCCGCCGGGCAGAGCAGCGCCATGGCCGAATCCGCGATCCGCGCCGGAGCCGTGATGACGGCCACGTCCGTCGTCTCGCTGATCGGCGGCATTCTGGCGGTGCGCTTCTGCTCCAAGGTGCAGCGGCGCAAACTGTGCATGATCGTGGCGATCGTCCTGATGGTCTGCCAGCTTGCCAGCGAAGCCGTGCTGGCGTTTCACGGGGAATTCGATCTGATCTCCGCCGCGTTCCGGCTGGTGTTCCCGCTGCTGGTCTTTGCGGGCTCGGTGCGGAGCGTGCCCGCCATTCCCGCAGGCCGGGCGGCGGCTGTCTCCGCCGCTCCCGCTTCTCCGGCCCTGCCGGACGCTCCCGCCGAAACAGACCATCCGGCGGAGCCCTGAGCGTCAGATCCGGCGGCTTTCGGCCAGCGCGGCCTCAAAGCTCTCCACGGTGCGGTTTGCGATCAGGCTCTGCGGGAATCCGATGCTTTCCAGCATCGCGATAGCCGCGCGAAACTCGCCCACCTGGAACGCGGAATGCGCGTCGCTGCTCACCGTGATTTTCACGCCCAGATCCCGGCACATCTCCGCGATGGAGCGGCACGCCTTGCCCGCGCGCTCCGCGTAGGTGCTGAGACTCGCGCTGTTGATCTCGATCATCTTGTTCAGCCGCTTTGCCGTTTCCAGCACGGGGCGCAGCTCATACGGATGATTGGAGCGGCCCGAGTGGCCAAGGATGTTGACATACGGATTTTCAAGCACGGCACAATACATACGCGTGTTTTTCTCCACGTCCTCCCGGCTTTCGTCCCGGTCGAAGGGCGTGTGCACGCTGGCAATCACCACATCCCGCGTGGGCAGAAGCACCTGCGCTCCCGTTACGCCGGGACGGAACCGGTCCGGCACATCCTCAAACGCAAGATGCCCCTCATAATCCACAATATCAATTTCCACACCCTTCCATACACGCACGCCGCCGATGCGATCCGGCAGCACCTTCTGGTTCAGGATGGCTTCCACGCTGTTTTCCCGCTGCGCCATGATAAGCGAGCAGTGATCCGTGACGGCGATACCGCGCAGACCGCGTTCCGCCGCATGGCGCGCGCACTCCTCCACGGTGCTGTAGGCGTGCAGGCTGATGACGGAATGGGTGTGCGGATCCACCTCAATCTGGTACATCTGAAAAACCTTCTCTCCGGAAGAATTTAGGAAAGCGGCGCGGCTTTGTGTCCCGCCGCTTTCCTTTTTTACTATACCAGCCGTTCCGGCGTTTTGCAAGAAAGCCCCTCGCCCGGACCCATCGTTTTCCGGGAATTTCCCGTGCGGTTGTGTCCGTCTGCCGCACCGTTTTCCGGTGCTATCCATTGTCTGGAAGAATGCGGGATTGCTTATGAAAAATTTCTATATCCGGAAAGCAAAATTTTGCGCTTTCCTCCATTGACGCGGGCGAAAAGCTCCTCTATAATGAATGAAAGAAAAGAAACGAGTGACCGCGGCAAGTTCCGAAAACGTTTTTGCAGCCATTCCCGAAAACGTTTTCGGCCTGCGGGGGAAGGGGATCGTATGGACACAAAGCTTTTGCGAAAAACCGGTCTGAGCCTGGACCGGGAAGAGCTCATGGTGAACGAAACGCTGTTCCACAACGCCAACGGCTATCTGGGCGTGCGCTCCAACTTTGAGGAGGGCGTGCCGGAGGGTGTGGGCAGCATCCGCGGCGAATATCTCAACGGATTTTACGACTTCGCGGACATGCCGCAGGCCGAAAAGCTGTGCGGCCTGTGCGAGGAAAAGCAGACGATGCTCAACATCGCCGACACGCAGACGATCTTCCTCTCGGTGGACGGGGAAACCTTCTCGCTCTTCGGCGGGGAAGTGCTCGACTCCGCCCGCGAGCTGGACATGGCGCGCGGCGTGACGCGCCGCACCGTCTCGTGGAAGAGCACGCAGGGCGCGGCCGTCACCGTGGACGTGACGCGCATGGCCTCCTTCGCAATGCTGCCGCTGTTCACGATCGAATACCGCGTCACGGCGCAGAGCGACTGCACGCTGCGTTTCTCGTCTTTGCACATCGGCAGCGTGAAAAATTACTGCGATCCGACCGACCCGCGCCTGGCCGCCGAGGCTCCACAGTACCTGCACGCCTCCCCCGCCGCTCTTTCCGGCGGCGCCAGCTTTGTGACAGCGCACACCACGAAATCCGGCCTGTCCGTGACCTCCGCCGTGAAAAATGTGCTGTCCGTTCCCGCGGAGGAATCGCTGCATGCGGAGGGAAGCTCCGCCGAGTACACCGCCGCTGTTTCCGTGAAGGCGGGCGAGAGCGTCACCCTGACGAAGTACACCGTCCTGTGCGACTCCGTGCGCTATGAGGACTGCCGCGCCGAGGCCGAGCATCTGCTGGCGCAGGCTGTGTCCGTCCCGCTCTCCGACTGGTACGACAAGCAGAAGGCGTATCTCGACGCATACTGGGAGACGTGCGCCGTGCAGGTGGAGGGCGACGACGATCTCAGCCGCGCCGTGACGTACAACCTCTATCAGCTGATTCAGTCCGTCGGCAAGGACCCGCACAGCAACATTGCCGCGAAGGGATTGTCCGGCGAGGGCTACGAGGGCCACTATTTCTGGGATACGGAGATGTACATGCTTCCGTTCTTCTCCCTCACGCGCCCGGATATCGCCCGCAACCTGATTGAGTACCGCCACACCATCCTGCCCTATGCCCGTGAGAACGCCCGCATCCTCGGCCACAAAAAAGGCGCGCTCTACGCATGGCGCACCATCATGGGCAAGGAGTGCTCCGGCTATTTCCCGTCCGGCTCGGCGCAGTACCACATCGACGGCGACATTGCCTATTCCGTCATCAGCTATTACCTGCTGACGAAGGACGTGGACTTCCTCGCCAAAACGGGCGCGGAGATCGTCTGCGAGACGGCGCGTCTGTGGATCGACGCGGGCTCCTGGTACAAGGGGACGTTCCGCATCAACGACGTGACCGGACCGGATGAATACACCTGCATTGTCAATAATAACTACTACACGAACTGCCTCGCGAAATACAACCTCGACTGGGCGTGCAAGTTCTGCGCGATTCTGGAAAAGGCCGGAAAGCTCGCCCCGCTGGCGGAAAAAATCGGCCTGACGCAGGAGGAGCTCGACGAATTCCGCCGCGCCAGCCACGCGATGTATCTCCCCTACGACGAGGAGCTGGATCTGAACCCGCAGGACGACTCCTTCCTCACCAAGAAGGTTTGGGATCTCGCCGCCACGCCGAAGGAGGACTTCCCGCTGCTGCTGCACTATCACCCGCTGTACCTGTACCGCTTCCAGGTGTGCAAGCAGGCCGACACCGTGCTTTCGCACTTTGTCATGGAGGACTACCAGAAGCTTTCCACGATGCGCAACTCCTTCGCCTATTACGAGAAGGTCACGACGCACGACTCCTCCCTCTCGACCTGCATTTTCAGCATCATGGCCTCGCGTCTCGGCATGCCGGAGAAGGCTTACGGCTACTTCGGGGAATCCTCGAAGCTTGATCTGTTCAACACGCACCACAACACGAAGGACGGCATCCACACCGCGAACATGGGCGGCACCTACATGGCGATCGTCTACGGCTTCGGCGGCCTGCGCGTGAAGGAGAGCGGCCTGTGCCTGGCTCCCGCCCTGCCCGCCGGATGGACGTCGTACAGCTTCCGCGTGCGCTATGAGGACGCTCTGATCGGCGTGCGTGTGACAAAGGACGGCGGCGAGCTGACGCTCTGCGAGGGCAGCCCGAAGGAGCTGTTCCTGTACGGAAAGCCCGTCACACTGGACAAAACCCTGCCGTTTGCCCTGAATCCCGACTGGGAAAAAGAATAAACCATTTGTAATAGACAGACAATTGATAACAGAAAGGATTGTTTCCCTATGAAAAAGTATAAAGCGGCTCTCTTTGATCTCGACGGCGTTCTGGTGGACACCGCAAAATATCACTACCTCGCATGGAAGGAGCTGGCCCAGCGGCTTGGCTTTGAATTCACCGAGCAGGACAACGAGCGTCTGAAGGGCGTATCCCGCATGGCGTCCCTGGAGATCCTGCTGGAGGTCGGCGGGATGCAGAACCATTTCTCCGACGAGGAGAAGGAGAAGATGGCGGCAGAGAAGAACGCCCGCTATGTCGAGTATATCTCGAAGATGGACGCTTCCGAGATCCTCGACGGCGCTCTCGACACGCTCAAAAAGCTTCGTGAGCGCGGCGTAAAGATCGCCCTCGGCTCCGCAAGCAAGAATTCCCCGATCATTCTGAAAAACGTGGGCCTGACCGAGTACTTCGACGAGATCGTGGACGGCAACAGCGTCAGCAAGGCAAAGCCCGACCCGGAGGTGTTCACCCAGGGCGCGGAGCGTCTCGGTATTGCGTATGAGGACTGCGCCGTGTTCGAGGATTCCCTGGCGGGCTTACAGGCCGCGAAATCCGTCAACATGCTGGCCGTCGGCATCGGCACGCGCGAGAATCTGCCCGTGGCGGACGTGATTTATCCGAGCCTCAAAGAGTTCGAGGTCGAGAAGTTCTTCTGACTTGATCTCCCCCGGCGAATCCTGTAGAATGAAGGTACAACAGGAAGGGGGAGTTGTCATGTTCTGCAAGCTGATTGTCTGCGCCAACCACTGGGTCAAGGAAAGCGACTGGAAGGATCTCGCGCTGGTCAAGCTGTGCGTGGGCGCGCTCGGCGCGATTCTCGGCCTGACGGCCCTGCGCGTGCGGCTGCGCCCAGGAGGATCCCACCTCCTTCCCCGAGGAGGAGGACTGGGGCTGCGACGTGGATCGCGCGTAATCCCCGCAAAAGACTGCCGCCCCGAAGCACCCGGTGTGCTTCGAGGCGGCAGTTTTCTGTCCGGAAACCTGATTTACTCCGAAAGGCTTCGTTTATAGCGCGCGGGCGACATGCCCATCTCCTCCTTGAACACTCGGTAAAAAGAGGCGGTATCGCTGTACCCGACGCGCTCCGCGATCTCATACACCTTCAAATTGGTCGTGCGCATCATCTCCGAAGCCTTTTTTACGCGCAGGGAGCGGAGATACTGCGAATAGGTAATCCCCGTTTCCGTTTTAAAAAGCGTGCTCAGATAATTGGGATGGATCCCCAGCCGCTCGGAAATCTCCGTCAGGGAGATTTCTTTCATATATTCCTGCTCCAGAAGCTGTTTGACCTTGGAAACGTTGTAGCTGTCCCGGCTGACCGTCCGTTCCTGCATCGCTTCCATATACAGGTGCAGGATCTCCATCATGCGTCGGCGCAGCTCCATGGCGGAGGTGGCCTCTTCAATGCAGGGAAGCAGATCATGCTCGGTAAACTTATATTGCCCCGCCACCGCAATCATCGCGTTGTTCTGCGTCATGGCGCGGTACAGGATGGACAAGAGCAAACGGCGCGTTTCCTCCAGATCCGGTTTATCGCGGCACAGACAGGCAAACAGCTGGGAGAGGAAACCGGAAAAACCGATGAAATCGCAGGCACACACCGAGGAAACCAGCTGCTTCATCAGGTTTTCATAGGGAAACGGCTCCTGCACGGCGGTAAACAGATCGGGGATATCGTAAAAAAACAGGCTCAGCCGCTCCATACAAAGCGAAAAAGCTGCCGGCAGATCGGCACAGGCATACGGCCGATCACAGCAGCCGAAACGAATCCGCTGCCCGCGCAGCGCCCGTCTGAGCTCCCGCGCGGCATCCGCCGTGCAGGGAGAGGTCAGCAGGATCGCCCAGCTGCCGCGGTAGGTTCCCTGCAAAAGCTCCGCGCCCTCAAGCGCTTCCTGCACAACAGCCCGCATCTGCACAAAGGCGGAACGCCGCCGCGCCTCATCCGGAACGCGCTCATGAAACAGATCCGCCACACACACAATCGCGGAGCCGCCGGGCAGACAAGGCTCTCCCTCGGGGGAACCGGCTGCCAGCAGATCCACCGCATGCTGTTCCCGGTACAGTTCCTCCGGAGTGCCGGCGGAAACCGCGTGCCGCGACGCACGTTCTCCCACACGGCGGAGACAATCCCCCAGGATCGAGCAGAACTCCTCCTGGGCGATGGGCTTGAGAAGATAATCCACCGCCCCAAGCTTCATTGAACTGCGGATCAAATGATAGTCTTCAAACCCGCTGATGATCACAATCTGCCCCGTATAGCCCAGCGCGCGCAGCTTTTCCATCATCTGCGTGCCGGTGCACAGCGGCATCTTGATGTCGGAAAAAATCAGATCAATCGGACGCGCACAGACGGTCTCCACCGCCTTCTGGCCGTTTTCCGCTTCATACGCCAAAAGGGAAACACCCGTTTCCCGGCAGTATTCTTCCAGAAAACCGCAGATCTCCCTGCGGATTGCGCTGTCATCATCCACCACAAGGATGTGTCGTGTCGGTGTGTGCATCAGCGGCGTCTCCCTCCTGTTCAGGCTCTCTTGCGGGCAGGGTAACGGTGATCATGGTTCCCCGTCCCAGCACGGACTGGATCTGGACGCCGAATTCCTCCCCATAGCTCAGGCGGATCCGGCGGTTGACATTTTTCAGACCAATACTCCGAAAGGCTTTGTTTCTTCCATTGATATAATCGTTCAAAAGCGCGGCGCGCTCCGGCTCCATGCCCTGCCCGTTGTCGGAAACGCGCAGCACCAGCCGTTCCTCCTCCCGATAACCGAGCACCTGCACCATGCCGCCGCGCTCCAGAGAGGACACCCCATGATACAGCGCGTTTTCCACGACAGGCTGCAAAATCATCCGCGGGCAGGCGCAGGTGAGCACGCCCGGATCAATGGAAACCAGAAAGCTGACCGTCCCCCGGTAGCGAAGCTCCTGCAAACGGATATAGTCCGCCAAATTGTTCGCCTCATCCCGGAGCGTAACGGGCCCTCCCGGCGCGGAAACACCGTAGCGCAGGATCCGGGCCAGCAGCACCGCCATCTCCCCGACCTCACGGTTGCCCTCGAGATAGGCCACGGAATGGATGCTTTCCAGCGTGTTATAGAGGAAATGCGGATTGATCTGAAGGCGCAGCATCTGAAGCTCCAGGCGCGTGGCGGCCAGATCCTTCTCATAGCCCTCATGGATCAGATCGTCAATCTTGCGCGCCATGGTGTTGAACGTTTCGGTAAAGGTGGCCAGCTCGTCCCGTCCGGGCGTATCCGTCACCGGGCTGTAATCCCCGCGCCGGATCCCCTCGCAAGCAGTCTGCAAGCGCGCAAGCGGCTGCGTGACGCTGCGCGCCAGACGGCGCATAAACACGGTGAGCAGCACCAGAAGAGCGCCCACCACAAGGAACAGCGGCAGATGCCGCATCACCGTGCGCATAGTCAGGGGGTGCAGCGGCGTTTCCAGAATGAAAATACCCTCCCCGCCCACCGTGGTATAGTGGTACTGCGCGGCGGAGCCATCCTCAAGGGTCATCGTCAGATCGGAGGACTGGGCCAGCTCATTGGCGGAATCAAAGGCGGCATTTTCCAGGAGCGACACGGCCTGCTCCTCCGGAAGGCTGCCGAACAGCAGATCGCCTTCCAGCGTGAAAAAACCGTAGCGCTGGGAAGAAAACTCCAGACTTTTGTCCAAAAAAGACTGAAGCTCCGAAATGTCGCTGCGCACAATAATATATCCGATAATATGGGAATTGCTGGAGTCCACAATGGCCCGCCCCGCATAGAGCGAAACATCCCGCAGCGGGAAATCGGACTCATTCTCCAAAAGGCTGTGGGGAAACAGCTCCATCCTTCCCAGCCCCTCGTCCAGCAGAGAAAACCACTCCTCCTGCGGATCCGCAAAAACGCGGAGTGTGGTGGAATTGCCGTGGATCTGCGGCGGACGGTCCTGCCCGGAAAAGAACTGATAGCCGAAACCGTCCGGCTTGTAAATGGAAATGCGGCGCGCTTCAGGCGAATACAGGCCGAACATTTCCTGCGCAAAGATCAGGCAGGCGTTTTGGTAGGAAAAATCCGTCACCTCCGGATGCCGGTCCAGCGTCCCCTGATCGTAAACACTCAGATATTCATAAACCAGACTGCGATCCGGCGTAAAAATGACCGGAGCCTTGGTGACGGTATAGAGCGTCTGAATCTTGTTGTTCAGCAGATTCGACATGGTTTCGAGCGTGTGGGTGTTATGATTGCTCATTTCGGCCCGGTCGCGATCGATGGAAACCGCCACCAGGTAAAACAGAAAACAGATGGAAAGGATCAGGAAGGCGATGGTCAGAAACGTAAGGCGCTTGCGGATCGAAACACGGCGCAGCAGCCGCACGCCCCGGCGCTGTGAAAACAGCGGAGAATCCATCGAATCAGCTCCTTCCCATCAAAATTTCAGTTCAGGCCGCACCTGCGGTGGGCATTTCGCGCAAGACGGCTCCGCCGTCCCGGCTGTGCGTTGGTCCGTGTGTCGCATGCCCCGCGTTGCTGCCTTGCAAAAGTACGGGAGTATGTTCAGACCGTCCTGCATCACCGCGCGGGCCATTGCGTGCAGGCTCAGCCTGCCCGCGGACATTATATCACACACTGCGAAAACGGACAAGGCGACGCCGGTTTTAAGTAGTGAAAAAAGATAAAAAGAAAAGAGTCGTATCCTTTCCTTTGACTTGTGCAAACGCATGAGAAATTACAAAAAAATATGAAATTCGGCAATGTTGTTTTGTCCTTCTTCACGATACAATAAACACGATACAATAAAGATACTTCAAACACGAGGACCGCCCCGGCGGAAATTCCCGGAAGCGAAGCCGGGAGGGGGCTGGTCAATGCAAGGGGGTTTTTCTTATGAAACTGAGAAGATTTGCTGCTGTTTTGATGGCTTTGGCCATGCTGGGCGCCGCCGGATGCTCGCAGTCGGAAACCGGCTCCCAGGCAGGAGGAGACGCCTCCGCCGCCTCCACGGACAACGGAGGAACCGGCAACACCGGTGCATCCGTCGAGCTTGAGCTTTTGATGACCAAGCCGGAAACCGCCGGCGTGATGGAGGAGATCGCCGCGAAATTCTGCGAGGAAAACGAGGGCGTCACCATCAATGTCACCTCCACCTCTGACGGCCGCACCGTTATCCAGACCCGCCTGTCCGCCAACGAGATGCCCGACCTGATGAACACCTTCCCGCTGGAGGAATTCTACAAGTCCATGTTCGCGGACGGCCGCTTTGTCGACATCACCGATCAGGAATTCCTGAACAACGTCAAGCAGGACACGCTTGAGCTGAGCGACTATGAGGGCTCCTATTATGCGGTGCCGATGTCTGTTTCCACTTACGGCATTTATGTCAACAACACCGTCCTGAAGGAGAACGGCATCGAAACGACGCCCACCACCTGGGACGAAATCATCGCGGCATGCGAAACGCTCAAGGCCAACGGCGTGACCGGCTTCATCCTGCCGAACCAGGATGTGGGCAACGTGGCACAGCGCTTCGAACGCACCGTGGGCATCATCAACAACGACTCCAACAGTGAGTTCCAGAAGATCGCCTCCGGTGAAATGACCGCCGCCGACTCCCCCACCCTCAACGCCTGGTGCGATTACAATGACCAGCTGCTTCAGTACGCGAACAGCGACCACATGGGCATGGATTATGACGTGGCCTGCGCCGACTTCAGCAACGGCAAGGGAGCCTTCATGCTCAGCGGAACCTGGATGCTCTCCACGATCCAGCAGAACAATCCGGACGCGGACGTTTCCCTGATCGCCTTCCCGAACCCGACCGGCGGCGAAACAAAGGTACCGATCAACGTGGATACCGCTTTCTCCGTGGGCGAGACCTGCAAGGATATGGATGTGGGCATCCAGTTCCTCTCCTACATGACCCAGCCTGAGATCGCTCAGATGTACTGCGACGTGGACGGCAACGTCAGCCTGATCGAGGGCGTTACCTACGACATTCCCCAGCATCAGGGCATGCTGGAGGCTGTGGACAGCGGCAATGTGTTCGTCACCGCCGTCAACTTCTGGCCGGACGGCCTGCGCGAGGAGATCCGCCCCTATTGCCAGGTCTATCTCCAGGATCAAAACCGCGACGCCTTCTTTGCCGACGCTCAGACTGCCATTGAAAACATTTATAACGGCTGATACCGCACGGATCATATCCGACGGTATGTGAAAACAGGGGGAGGAGAGCGATGCGCTTCTCCCCCTCTTTCAATGAAAGGAGAGAAATCCGCTGTGAAAAAGGCCTCCCACATCGGCGCGGCCAACCGCCAGCAGAACCGGGTGTTCGCCCTGTTCACGGTGCCGGGCTTTCTGCTCTACTGCGCTTTCTTTATCACCCCCGTCGTCATGGGAATTTACTACAGCCTGACGGACTGGGACGGCGTAACCCGGAAATTCAACTTTATTGGCATGGAAAACTATGGAAAGCTTTTGCAGAACAAGCAATTTTACAATTCGCTTGTGTTCACCTTCCAGTACACCATCCTTTTGATTTTCTTCACCGTTGTGCTGGCCGTCATGCTGTCCCTTCTGCTCAACCGTAAAATCAAAGGGCTGGCCTTCTTCCGCGCCATGTACTTCATCCCGGCTGTCCTGAGCATGCTCACGGTCGGCCTGATTTTCAAGCAGCTGTATTATCACGTTGTCCCGGCCATCGGACAGACGCTCGGGATTGAGGCTCTCAGCCAGAATCCCCTTTCAAATTCCGCCCTGGCCATCTGGGCCATTCTCTTTGTCAACCTCTGGCAGGGCCTTCCGATCCCCACACTGCTGTTTCTCGCCGGATTGCAGGGAATCCCCTCCGACCTTTACGAGGCAGCCGCACTGGACGGCGCGAGCGCCTGGCAGCGCTTTCGCACCATCACCATCCCCTTCCTGATGCCTGTGCTCAGCGTCGTGCTTGTGCTCACGCTCAAGAGCGGCCTGATGGTGTTTGATTACATCATGTCGATGACCGAGGGCGGCCCCGGCACGGCAACACAGAGTGTGGCATACATGATTTATCTGCACGGCTTCACCCAGAACAAATACGCGTACAGCATCGCGGAGGCGATTGTGATCGGTATCATCATCGCTCTGATTTCAGCGGTGCAAATCTACTTTACCAATAAGAAAAAGGCGGTGTAACGATGGTCGGAGCAAAAAAGCAGAGCAATCTCATCACCTATATCATCCTCATCGCCGGCCTGCTGCTGATCATCCTTCCGCTCTATATCACGCTGGTCACGGCCTTCAAATCCAACGAACAAAGTTCTGTCAGCTACTTTACGCTCCCGAATCCTGTCTACCTCGACAGCTTCAAGGAAATTCTTTCCTCGGAGCGCTACTATATGGCGCTCGGCAATACCGTGTATGTGACGGCCTTTGTGCTGATCGGCAACCTGATCATCATGCCTCCCATGAGCTACGCGCTGGCCCGCCGCATGCCGCACAGCCGCATTTACCGGTATATGTATTTCTTTCTTCTGCTCGGCATTTTCATCCCCTTCCAGGTAAAGATGATGCCTCTGGTCAAGCTGCTCAGCGCCCTGAACATGATGAACCCCACCGGCATGAGCGTGCTATGCATTTCCAGCTCAACCTGTGAGAGCGTGTTCCTCCTTGTCGGCTATATGAGCGCGATTCCCCGCGATATGGAGGAAGCCGCCTACATTGACGGAGCCGGCACCTTCCTGACCTACCGCACCATTGTGTTCCCCCTGCTCAAACCCATGCTGGCCACCGTGCTGATTCGTCAGGGGCTCTGGATGTGGAACGACTTCATGCTTCCCCTGATTACGCTCAACCGTTCCTGGAAATACTGGACGCTCACCTTGTTCCAGTATAATTTCCAGACGGATTACGCCGTCGACTACAGCCTGACCTTTGCCACCTTCGTCATGTCCATGCTGCCGATCCTCGTTTTTTACTGCTTCATGCAGAAAGCCATCATCGGCGGCCTGACAAGCGGCGCGGTAAAGAGCTGACACAAAAGGAGGAATCTCTCATGAAAATCCAGTATCTGGGGACCGCCGCCGCCGAGGGCTGGCCGGGGCTTTTCTGCCGCTGCGAGGTGTGCAGGCGCGCCCGCGAAGCCGGAGGAAAAAACATCCGCACCCGTTCGCAGGCATTGATCGACGATACCATCCTTATGGATTTCCCGCCGGACACCTACCTGCACATGCTGCGGGACGGTCTTCCCCTCCCGGAAATCCGCACCCTCCTGCTGACGCACTCGCATCAGGATCACTGGTACCCGGAGGATCTCGCTTTTCGGGGAGAAGGCTTCTCCCACGACATAGACGGCATTCTCGAAATTTACGGAAACGACGCCTGCGCCCAGCGGCTCAAGGCCATTCTCCCCATTGTGGGCCAGAGCATGATGGACGCCATGCGGGCGCATTACAATGAGGTTGCCGCGTTTTCCCCGTTTGAAACGCAGGGATACCGTGTCACGCCGCTCAAGGCTCTGCATAACCGTGCCGAAAACTGCCTGATCTATCTCATTGAAAAGGACGGTAAAAGCCTTCTGTATGCCAACGATACCGGCCTTTTCCCCCAGGAAACATGGGAGTATCTGCGCGGCAAAAAGCTCGATCTGGTCAGCATGGACTGTACCATGCAGCAGATTCCGGAGGGCACAAACCACATGGGCCTCACGGATAACGCGGAGCTGTGCCGCCGTCTCGGCGAAGCGGGCTGTACCCATGAAGGCACAAAGTATGTAATTACTCACTTTTCTCACAACGGCGGCCTGCTCCACGAGGAGCTGGAGGAGCGTGCGCGTCCTCTCGGATTCCTGACCGCCTATGACGGCATGACACTCTCCTTCTGAGTGCGTCCAATTTCTCTTCTTTTTCGTCCGAAGAATCCCGTTGACAAACAGGGCCGGGGATCGGTATAATAAATAAGATACCCGGGCGGGGCGTTCCACCGCCGGGAGAAATTTGAATTTAAACGGTAAGGTGGCGTTTCGATATGGCGGAAAAACAGATCATTTTGACCCAAGCCGGTCTGGAAAAGCTGGAAAAGGAGCTCGAGGATCTCAAGAGCGTCAAACGTAAGGAGATTGCGGAAAAGATCAAAGTTGCCCTCTCCTTCGGCGACCTTTCGGAGAACAGCGAGTACGATGAGGCGAAAAACGAGCAGGCCATGATGGAAGCCCGTATCGCGGATATCGAAGTCATGCTCAAACGCGTGAAGGTCATCGACGAGACGGAGCTGAGCAACGAGCATATTCACATCGGCTCGAAAGCCGAGGTCCGTGTGACCAACAAGAAAACCGGCAGCAGCGACGTTATGATGTATCAGATCGTCGGCTCGAATGAGGCGGATCCGCTCGAGGGCCTCATTTCCGACGAATCCGTTGTGGGCCGCGCTCTGCTCGACCATGCCATTGGAGACCGCTTTGAAGTGGAGGTTCCCGCCGGCGTGATGGAGTATGAGGTGCTGGCAATCTCCAAATAAACAGGATGCAGTTTCGGGCGGAGCACGGGGAAGCCAGACTTTTCCGGCCCCGCCCTCCGCGATCCCAGCCCTCCGGGACAGGAAAAAAACGGACGATTGAGAAAAGAGAGGATGCAGAACAATGAGCGAGAACCGAACTGAGAACCAGCAGGCTCCCGAGCAGGAGCTGGGCGAGCTGCTGCAAATCCGCCGCGACAAGCTGTCCCGCCTGCGCGAGGCCGGCAAGGATCCCTTCCAGCTGACCACCTGCCCGCGCGACGCCTTCGCGGAGGAAATCCGCGAGAACTTTGACGAAAACACCGAGCGTCACGTCTGTATCGCGGGCCGCGTCATGAGCCGCCGCGATATGGGCAAGGCCAGCTTCCTCGACGTGCACGACAAAACGGGCCGCATGCAGGTCTATGTCAAGATCGACGACGTGGGCGAGGACAGCTACCGCGAGATGAAGGAGTGCTGGGACGTCGGCGACATCATTTCGGTGGAGGGCTTTGTATTCCGCACGCGCCGCGGGGAGATCTCCGTGCACGCGCAGAAGATGACGCTTCTGAGCAAATCGCTGCTTCCCCTCCCGGAGAAGTTCCACGGCCTCAAAGACACCGAGCTGCGTTACCGCCAGCGCTATGTCGACCTGATCATGAACCCGGAGGTCAAGCGCAATTTCGTGCTGCGTTCCCAGTTCATCAAGCATGTGCGCGACTTCCTCGACAACCGCGGCTACATGGAGGTGGAGACCCCCGTGCTCAACACCATCTCCGGCGGCGCGACGGCGAGACCGTTCATCACGCACCACAACACGCTCGACATCGACATGTACATGCGTATTGCGACGGAGCTGCCGCTGAAGCGTCTGATCGTCGGTGGTCTGGACCGCGTGTATGAGCTGGGCCGCATCTTCCGCAACGAGGGCATGGACCCGAAGCATAACCCGGAATTCACCACGGTGGAGCTGTATCAGGCATACGCCGATTTCAACGATATGATGGACCTGTTCGAGGAGCTGCTGTCCTCCGCCGCGCAGAAGCTGCTCGGCACCTATCAGCTTGAGTGGCAGGGCGAGCAGATCGACCTGACCCCCGGCTGGCCGCGCCTGCCGATGCACGAGGCTGTCAAGCAGTACACCGGCCTGGACTTCATGGCGATCACAAGCGACGAGGAAGCCGTGGCGGCCGCGAAGTCCATCGGCGTCGAGCTGCCGGAGACGGCGGACAAGACGTGGGGCAACGCGCTCTATGAGGTGTTTGACCAGCGCGTGGAGGAGAAGCTGATCCAGCCGACCTTCATCACGATGCACCCCGTGGACGTCAGCCCGCTGGCCAAGCGTTCCCCGAAGGATCCGCGCCTGACGGAGCGCTTCGAGCTCTTTATCTGCCACAGCGAGATGGGCAACGCCTTCTCCGAGCTGAACGATCCCATCGACCAGCGCGCCCGCTTCCAGAAGCAGGTGGAGCTGCGCGACAAGGGCGACGACGAGGCCGGCATGATGGACGAGGACTTCCTCACCGCCCTCGAGTACGGCATGCCTCCCACCGGCGGTCTGGGCATCGGCATTGACCGCTGCGTGATGCTGCTGACCAACTCCGACTCGATCCGTGAAGTGATCCTCTTCCCCACGATGAAGCCGCTGGACAAGAAGGAGAGCGCCGAGAGAACGGCGGCTCCCGCGGCCGCTGTCAGCGAAGCCCCCGCATGGGAGCAGACGACAGAGCCGATTGACTTCTCCAAGGTGGAGATCGAGCCGCTGTTCCAGGATTTTGTCGACTTTGAGACCTTCGCGAAGTCCGACTTCCGCGCGGTCAAGGTCAAGGAGTGCACGGCGGTGCCCAAGTCGAAGAAGCTTTTGAAATTTGTCCTCGACGACGGCACGGGAACCGACCGCGTGATTCTCAGCGGCATTCATGACACCTACGAGCCGGAGGAGCTGGTGGGCAAGACGCTGATCGCCATCACCAACCTGCCGCCCCGCAAGATGATGGGCATTGACTCCTGCGGCATGATCATCAGCGCCGTCCATCACGAGGAGGGCGTGGAAAAGCTCCACTGCCTGATGGTCGATCCGCACATCCCGGCGGGCGCTAAGCTGTATTGATCCCTCTTTCAGACAAACAAAAAGGAGATTTCCGCAAGGCTTCGGCCTGTGCGGAAATCTCCTTTTATGTTATGTTTTATTGTTTTATACGCGGGTGCAGAGCATTTGCAGCGTGCCGGACACGGTGAAATCGCCGCTGTTGGCCGGGATGAAAATGCTGTCTCCCTTCTTCACCGGCAGCGTCTCCCCGGCGCAGGACACCTCGCCCGCGCCGTCCACGACGAGCAGCGAGACAAAGCTGTCCGCTCCCGCCGTGCCGGAAAAGCCGTTTTCGTACACGTCGACGGTGAAGTACTCGCACTGGGCCAGATGGCCGCCGAAGTCATGCGCTTGGGCGGGCTTGCACTCCGTCACCGCCAGCGCCTGCGGGATGTGCAGGGCGCGCGGCTTTCCGTCCGCGCCCACGCGGCCGTAATCGTACACGCGGTATGTCACGTTGGAATTCTGCTGGATCTCCGCGATGACGATCCCCTCGCAGATCGCGTGCAGCGTGCCGGAGGGAATGAAGAACACATCGCCCTTGTGCACCGGCGCGGCGTGCAGCACCTCGGTGAGGGTGTTGTCCTTGATCCGGCGCTCAAATTCCTCGCGGCTGATCTCGTGATCAAACCCGTAATAGAGGAACGCGCCCGGCTCACAGTCGAGAATATACCACATTTCCGTCTTGCCGTACTGGTGCTCGTGTTCGAGCGCGTACTCGTTGGACGGATGGACCTGAATGGAGAGGTTGCCCTTCGCGTCAATCAGCTTGGTGAGGATGGGGAAATCCTCGAATTTCCGGCAATCCTCGCCCAGAACCTCTTTGCCGTGTTCTGTGAGATAAGCGGCAAGCGTCTTTCCGTCGTCCTTCCCTCCCACAATGACGGAGGGGCCGTCCGGGTGGCAGGAAAGCACCCACGCTTCAGCCAGCGGATGCAGGTCGCTTTCGACGCCGAAGGCGGTGCGCAGCTTGTCGCCTCCCCAGAGATAATCCTTACAGGCGGGCTTCAGTTTCAGCATGGACACGATGCGATCATCCTTTCATCATGGAAGCCGCGGCGGCGGCCAGTGTTTCATTGATTCCGTCGGCCTCAGCCTCGCTTGCGCCGACGGCGGACAGATAAACCTTGATCTTCGGCTCGGTGCCGGAGGGGCGCACCATGAATTTGTGACCGCCCGCCAGCGTATATTCGAGCACATCCGCCTGCGGCAGGCCGTGATAGCCGCCCTCGACGTTATAGTCCACGGCCTGTTCAACCCGATAGCCGCCAATCTCGGCGGGCGGGCAATCGCGCAGCTGCTCCATCAGACGCTGCATGGCGTGCATGCCGCTCTCGCCCTCGAAGGTGAACGAACACAGGCCGTTGCGGTAGTAGCCGAACTCGCGGTACAGCGCTTCCATGGCGTCAAGCAGCGTCATTCCCTGCTGGGCGTACCATGCGGCGGCTTCGCAGATCAACAGCGTGGCGTTGACCGCATCCTTGTCGCGCACATGCGCGCCGGAAAGGTAGCCGTAGCTCTCCTCAAAGCCGAAAATATAGCGATCCGCGCGGCCTTCCTCTTCAAGCAAGCCGATCTGCTCGCCGATGAACTTGAAGCCGGTGAGCGTGCGGCGAAGCTCCACGCCGTATTTGGCCGCGACGGGCGTGGCCATATCGGTCGAAACGATGGTCGTCACGGCGACGGGATCCTTCGGCATGGTACCGCGCGCCAGACGGGTGCGGCAGATGTAGTCGAGCAGCAAAATGCCCATCTCATTTCCCGTGATCAGCCGGTAACCGCCCTTTCCGTCCGGCACGGCGGTGCCGCAGCGGTCACAGTCGGGATCGGTGCCGAGCAGCAGATCCGGGTGCACCTTCGCGCACAGCTCCAGCCCCTTCTCCATGGCTTCGCGGATCTCCGGGTTCGGATACGGGCAGGTCGGGAAGTTTCCGTCGGGCTGTTCCTGCTCCGGCACCACGGTGAGATGAGTAACGCCCAGCTTCGCGAGAAGCTTTTTCACGCATTCCAGTCCGGAGCCGTTGAGCGGCGTATACACCAGCTTGAGCGAGTCAATGCCCGCGCCGTCGCCCACGCGCTGCGCATAGACAGCGTCCACAAACCGGTTGATGCAGTCCTCGCCGATGGTGACAATACGGCCGTCCGCTGCTGCCTCGTCGTAGTCGACCGTTTTCACGCCGTCAAAGATATCAATGGACTCAATGGCGGCCAGAATTTTTTCGGCGGCTTCGAGGGTAATCTGGCAGCCGTCCGCCCCGTAGACCTTGTAGCCGTTGTACTTAGCGGGGTTATGGCTGGCGGTGACGCACACGCCCGCGCCGCACCCGAGATCCCGGACGGCCCACGAGAGCGCCGGGGTCGGTTCCAGGCGCGGATACAGGCAGGCGGTGATGCCGTTGGCGGCCAGCACGCGGGCCGTTTCCCGCGCGAACAGCTCGCCCTTGTTGCGGCTGTCGTGCGCAATCGCAACCTTTTTCGGCAGATCGGTGGCGTTGAGGTAATCGGCCAATCCCTGCGTGGCCTTGCGCACGGTGTAGAGGTTCATCCGGTTGGTTCCCGCTCCGATCACGCCGCGCAGGCCGCCGGTTCCGAAGGCCAAATCGCGGTAGAAGCGGTCGTTGATGGCGTCGGCGTCGCCCTCAACGGAGCGAAGCTCAGCGGCCAGATCCTCCGGCAGGCCGGGTTGTGCCAGCCAGCGCCGGTAAAGAGTTTCTACGGAATTCATAGCGCTCACACTCCTGTTTTTTTGAATTTTCAAAAAGCTGCCATAAAAGCAAACTGGAAGTTTTCGCCAGCCTTTTTCAAAAGGCTGCGGGGTTTGGGGCAGAGCCCCATACTATGGTGCGAAGCCCCGAAAAAGCCAGGAAAAAGAGCGAAGCGATTTTTTCCGAACGTCTTTCACCAAGCTCGTCCAAACCATCATAGCCATCGTGGTTTTTCCATAGCGGCAATCTTCCGCATCAAAGCACTTGGAATCCGGCAAGGACTTCGCAAAATCCCCCATACATCAAGCGACTTTCCGCGAATCCGACGGCGCACCCAAATCGCCCACAGTCCCGAAAAACCGCTTTTCCCTCATCCACTGGGAGATCCATAGCATAAGCATATCACAAAACAGGCAGAAATCGAAGAGAAAAACAGCGGCTCTTGCACAAAAGCCCTGCCCCCCGGTGGAAAACCACCGAAGGGCGGGGCCGTGTGCCGTCAGCCGCGCACCGTCAAACCGGCGCGCAGCAGGATATTTTCCGCGTTGTCTCCCAGCTGAATTTCAAAATCGCCGGGCTCGACACGCCACACATAGTCCGGGCCAAGGGTGCGCAGCGCGCGCGGTCCCACCGTCACGCTGACACGGCGGCTTTCGCCCGGGGCCAGCTCCACGCGCGTGAAGGCGGCCAGCTGACGCTCCGGCTTGACGACGGAGCTGTAAAAGTCCCGCACATAGATCTGCGGCACGGCAACGCCCGCCTTCTCCCCCGTGTTCTCCACGGTGAAGCTGATCTCAACGGAGCCGTCGGGATCGATCTCCGCCTGATCCAGCGCGAGATCGCGGAAAGCAAAGCTGGTATAGCTCAGGCCGTAGCCGAAGGGGTACAGCGGCATCCAGTCCATCTCGACATACCGCTTCCCGCCGCCCGGACGGCGGCTGTAGTGGCAGGGCACCTGCCCGACGCTGCGCGGGAAGGTGATCGGAAGCCGCCCGCTGGGGGACACGTCGCCGAACAGAACGTCGGCCACTCCCGCGCCGCCCTGCTCGCCCGGGAACCAGGCTTCCAGAATGGCGGGCAGATGCTCGTTCTCCCAGTTCGCGCTCACCGGACGGCCGCTTTGCAGCAGCAATACCACCGGCGTGCCTGTCTCGTAGACGGCCTTCACCAGCTCCAGCTGGCGGCCCGGCAGATCAAGCGAAACGCGGTCAAAGTTCTCACCGCTGGTTTCCTCGTTGTCGCCCATGCACAGAATCGCCACGTCGGCCTGCTTCGCGGCTTCCACCGCGGCGGCGAAGTCCTCGCGCCCGGCGCTGTAGCCGAAGATGACGCGCGCGCCCCGGCCGTCGTTGGTGAACTCAATGCGCACCTGATAGCGGCGGCCCGCTTCGAAGTGGAAGTCCAGCGCCTGATCGGCGCTCTTGTCCGGCCCCCAGCCGTCGATCAGCAATTCGCCGTCAATGTACAGCCGCATGCTGTCCTGCGTGCTCAGGCCGATGCACCCGTCCATCGTGCGGGGCATGCAGACCGTGCCGGTCCACGCGGCGCTGAAGCAGTGCGCGTCCAGCTCCGGGTGCGGCAGGGCAAAGATCCAGTTAAAGTTTACCGTGCGGTCGTTGCGGGTCTGCACCGGAACGCCCTCGGGGCGCGGGCCGTTGTAGTACCGGCCCGTCAATCCGGGATTGCCGTCCTCGTCGCAGAGCATGCCGGGGTCAAACGGGTGCAGCGCCTGCCCGAGGAAGTTGCAGCCGCGCGCGTGCAGCACACGGGTATCGGGGGACACGGCGGCGCGGATGCCGTCGAGCACCGTGACCGCGCCGGTGCGCCCGCGCGTCTCGGAGTAATCGCCCAGCGCCGGGGTATCCGCGCCGGGGCCGATGACCGCCACGCAGGACAGATCCTTGCGCAGCGGAAGCAGTCCGTCGTTTTTCAGCAGCACAACGGATTCCCGCGCGATCCGGCGAGCCAGATCCAGATGCTCCGGGCAGCGGAGCACCTTGTCCGCGCGGTCCTCGTCGGTGAAAGGCTTCTCGAACAAGCCGAGACGGAACTTCATACCGAGAATGCGGCGGCAGGCGGTATCCAATACGGAAATATCCATCTTTCCGCTCTCGATCAGATGCTCGATCGCGTTCTGCCACACGTCGTGCGGGAAATCGTAAAGCTGCAAATCCACGCCCGCTTCCAGACCGAGACGGATGGCCTCCTCCGGGGTGGGGGCGATGAAATGCCAGTCATACAGACGGGAAACCGCCGTCAGGTCGGTGCGCACAAAGCCCGGCATGCCATACTGGCCGCGCAGCACGTCGGTCAGCAGCTCATGGTCCATCGAGACGGGGATGCTGTCGATCGAGTTGTAGCTGCACATCGCGTTGCACGCGCCGCCATCCACAAATGCGGCCTCGAACACCGGCAGGCAATCGCTGAACACGTCGTGCCGCCCCATCGTGCAGGGCGCGCAGTTCAGGCCGCCCACGGGGTTTCCGTAGCCGGCGTAGTGCTTCGGCTCAGCGGCGATAGCGTCGGGATCGGACAGGTTTTCGCCCTGCATCCCGCGCACCACCTCGCGCGCGAACTCACCGCACAGGTGCGTGTCCTCGCCGTAGGATTCCTCCCCGCGTCCATAGCGCGGATCGCGGATCAGATCCATGACGGGGCTGTAGGTTTCATGAATGCCCTGCGCGCGGCTCTCCGTGCCGATGGCGCGGCCCATTTCGCGGCCGAGCGCGGGGTCGAAGGTAGCGGCCAGGCCGATCTGCTGCGGGAAGCTGGTCGCTTTGCCGGTCATCAGGCCGTGCAGCGCCTCCTCGCTGAACAAAAACGGGATGCCCAGCCGCGTGTTTTCCAGCGCGTACCGCTGGACGGCGTTCGCCTGCGCGGCGTTCATGCCGCGCAGCTGGATGCTGCCCACGCTGAAACCGTTCAGCAGCTCGTCCAGACGGTTCAAGTCCATCGCGGTGACAAGGCCGTTCTCGTCCTGCGTGGTAAAGTCGCCGGAGAAGTATTGATCCGTTTGCAGGATTTTTTCCCGCAGCGTCATGCGCGCCAGCAGATCCTCGACGCGCTCCTCCACCGGCAGCTTGGGGTCTTGATAAGGAAACATGGGAAATCCACCTCCCTGATTACCGGCCGCGAAGCAGGTCGGCATAGCGCACGATCAGCGCCGTCAGCTTCGGCAGGCCGCTTTCCCGGCTTACCTGTCTCCACTGTGCCTGATACAGCGCGTACCAGTGTTCCAAACGGGCGGCAAGCGCGGGATCGGTGTTACGCGGGCCGGTCAGCCACTGGCCGATCTCGTTCCACAGCGTGACGCTCTCCGCCGTGACGGACGCCAGACTGATGATCTCCTTCTTTCCGGCGGGCAGACCGGCGGAGCAGGCCAGAATCCGCGTAAGCGCGGCGGCCACGTCCTCGTTGGCTTTCGGAACCTTTGTCATGTCCAGCTCCGCGAGCAGCTCGGCGCGGCGCGCGTCGTCGCCCTCGATCCAGTTGACGGCGTGCTGCCAGTCGAAGATCTCATGATCGGACATGTCGGTGAGCGCGCCCATCAGACGGCCCGAGGGATCGCCGTAATAGACGCGGGAAATCGCTTCGTCCAGCTCCTCCATCCCGACCGGCTCCGCGTTCCACGCGAAGGCCGCGCCGTACAGCACGCCGGGGATGGTCAGGCGCGGATCGTTGACATGGGCATAATCGCCCCAGTCGGTATTCAGAATGCCGATGGCATGGTACTTGTGGGCGTGGCCGCACATGACGCGGTTGTTGCTGTACGCGCTGCGGTACAGCGGCACCCAGCGATTCCACCCGCACACGCCGGGGCAGGCGTACTGGGTGATGCCGCTGGCGGCGATATCGCGGATCTCGTTCTCGCGCTGGTTCGGCAGATAGCCCCAGTTCAGGCAGATCGTCTCCGGGGGAAGCTCGGCGCAGCTCTGCGGGAAACGCCACATGATATCGCCCCAGAACATCGGCGTGCAGCCTTGCTCCACGAGATACTCGCACAGCGCCTTGACGTGGCGGACATACAGCTCCTTCTCGCCCAGCTCGTCCGCAAGCGCCTTGCTGCGGCCCTTGCCGAGATCGAAGGTTTCGTCCGCGCAGATGTTGAACTTCTTCGAGCGGAACAGCGGACGGTACTCGTCAATCAGCTTTTTGATGAAGGGCAGCACGTCCGGGTTGGAAACGTTCAGCGTGTGATGTGCCCCGGCGTAAGTGAAGCTGAACGGAATCTTCTCGGAATCCGGAAGCTCGCACAGGCCGCAGCACGTCTTGGTGGACAGAATCTTATACATATGCCCGAAGGTGGACAGCGACGGCACCAGCTCGATGTGGCGCGCGGCGCAGTAATCGTCCAGTTCCAGAATGTCGTCGGCGGTCAGCGGCGTGTCGTCGCGCCATGCCTCGGACAGATCGCGGAACAGGTAGGTGTGCTCGATGTACAGCTGCCACTGGTTGATCTTGCAGCGGCACAGCAGATCTGCCATGCGCTTCAGATAGTCCAGCTTCGGCACACGCCCGCGCGAGCAGTCCAGATAGTACCCGCGGTTCGGCAGATCCGGCCAGTCCTCGACGAACAGGCCCGGCAGCACCGCGCCGCAGCGCTCCACCAGCTGGATCAGCGTCTGCACGCCGTTGCACAGGGCTTCGTCATCCCCGGCGGCCACCGTCACGCCCTCGGGCGAAACGGTGATTGTGTAATGGCCCGCGGACTGCGCGGGATCCAGGCAAAGGGCAAAATCCCCCTTCGCCGGTTCCCCGCGCCCGAGCGCGGGGCAAAGCCCCGCGTGGTCACGGACAGCGTCGCGCAGCATCTGCGCGTACAGGAGCGCGCCGGGCGCCGTCCCGGCACACAGGACGACGCGGGTATGAGGGGTTAAGGTCAGCCCGTCGGAACGGGAATCCACCCGTTTGGGCTGCGGCAAAAAGTCGATGGCCATAGAAAAATCCTCGCTGCCTTGCGGCTTGTTATTGGGAAACGCGCGCCCGCCGATCAGCGGATGCGCAGCGTCTTGATCTCATAGGGTTTGATGGTGAAGCGCACGCTGCCATTCTCCACCGCGACGGGCTCGCCGTCCGGCTGCTCCAGGCAGTCGCAGCTCTCGGCGGAAGCGAAGGGAAGTCCCCAGTGCAGCGCCGTCTCGGTCAGGGCGTTCTCGCTCTCGTACATACGCACGATCACGCCGTCGCCGTCCTCGGCCTGCTTGACGGTCTCCACCACCACGTTGGGCGCGTCGCAGAAGGCCAGGGAGAAGCTGTCGCCCGGAACGCCGCCCGCCACAGCCAGCGCGGGCTGGTTGAGGAAGTACGCCTCACGCACCGTGCCCGCCGCGCGCCAGGTCTCGGCGTGGGGATAGATCGCGTAGGTGAAGTGATGCGTCTCCTGATCGGTGGTCGGGTTCGGCTCAATGCCGGACTTGATGAGCGTCAGCGAAATGCAGCTGTCCTTCACGGAATGGCCGTACTTGCAGTCATTGAGCAGGCTCACGCCGTAATGGCCCTCGGACAGGTCGGCCCACTTCTGGCCGCAGCTCTCAAACCGCGCCTTGTCCCAGCTGGTGTTGGTGTGGGTCTTGCGGGTGAGGTTGCCGTACTGGATCTCGAAGGTCGCCTCGTCGGTGTGCACGTTGATCGGGAACTGCACTTTGAGCAGATGCTGGTGCTCGTGCCACTCCACCGTGGTCACAAAGTCGATGCGGCGGGTGTCGGCATAGAAATGGATATCCTGCGCGATCGTGGAGTTGCTGAACGCGCGCTCAATGTGCAGCGTCGCGCGCACCGGGCCGGTCTCCGTCCAGCGGAATTCCCGAAGATCCGTCACGTCCCAGAACTTTTCCGTGTAGTAGATATCAATATCCCAGTTATCGTAATAAATGGGCTTATCCTCAAACACGCGCAGGAGGTTTCCGGCCTTGCCGGCCTGGAGCACCTCGCGGCGGTTTTCCTTGTCGAACAGGCCGGCGATCTGGCCGTTCTCGTCAAAGCGCACCGCATAGAACGGCGTTTCCAGCGTATGGCCGTCCGCGCCCAGCACAAAGCGGCCGGCGGCAGCGGGAGAAGCGGCGGGAGCAAACGTCTTGCGTCCCTTGGCGGGCAGGCCGTCCACATAGACAACCGCGCCGTTCTCCGTCTGCTGCACCGGGTACACATGGCCCTCGTTGTCGGACAGGGCGGCGGCGGTGCAGTCACCCAGCTCCACCACGTCATGGCGCGCAAAGCCGGTGGTGTTGAACACGGTGATTCCCTCGCCCGCCGGGGTCAGAGCGGCCAGGCGCTCGTCGCGCAGCTTGCCGATCTCTTCCTCCATCTGCTCATACTCGCGCTTGGTGACCTCGTACACCTCATGGATGGAGGAGCCGGGCAGGATGTCGTGGAACTGGTTCAGGAGGATGCCGTGCCACAGGCGGTCGATTGCCTCGGCGGGATACGGCACTTCCTTCGCGGCCAGCACGCTGAGCAGCTCGAGATCCATCATGTGCAGCTCCGCCTTGCGGTTGGAACGCTTGTTGCGCGCCATGGAGGTCAGGGTGCCGCGGTGGTACTCAAAGTACAGCTCGCCCTCCCAGGTGGGCAGGCGGCGGTTGCCGCTCACGCGCTCGTCGAGCTCGTCAAAGAACGTGCGGGCAAACGCCTGACGCACCTTCGGCAGGCCCTCGATTCCCTTCTCCATGCGCAGGGAGGTTTCCAGCATGGCGCGGGTCGGTCCGCCGCCGCCGTCGCCGTAGCCGTAGGAGATCAGGATATCGTTGTTGATGTCCTTCTGCTGGTAGCGGTGCCAGCCGCCGATGATGGCGTCGGGATGCAGCATGCCGTTGTAGGTGGTGAAGAAGTCCTTTTCATCCTGGCCGACGCCCAGCGTCGTGACGAGATGGGTGAGGATCTCCGTGCCGTCCACGCCGCGCCAACGGAAGGTGTCGTAGGGCATTTTGTTGAACTGGTTCCATGCGAGCTTCGTCGTCATGAAATAGTCGATGCCGCACTTCTTCATGATCTGCGGCAGAGCGCCGGAGTAGCCGAACACGTCGGGCAGCCACAGGATGCGGTTGTCCAGGCCGAACTCCTCCTTGAAAAAGCGTTTGCCGTAGAGGAACTGACGCACCAGGCTCTCGCCGCTCGTCAGGTTGCAGTCGGCTTCCACCCACATGCCGCCCTCGGGCTCCCAGCGGCCCTCGGCGACGCGCTTCTTCACCTGCTCATACAGCTCCGGATAACGCTCCTTGAGGAAGAAATACAGCTGCGGCTGGCTCGACATGAATTTATAGTTCGGGTATTCGTCCATCAGCTTGAGGACCGTCGCGAAGCTGCGGCAGACCTTCTCGCGCGTCTGGGCCACGGTCCACCACCACGCCACGTCAATGTGCGTGTGGCCGATGCAGCTCGCGATCACCTCGTCGTTTCCGGCAAGGTCCGTATACAGCGCCTTGTCGAGATAGCGGCGGGCCTCGTCCACGCTGGCATAGAAGCTGTCGTTATACGGCGTGCGCAGATCCAGCAGGTTGACGGCCTCGTTCAGCACGCGCTCGAGATCGTGCCGGGCCTTGCTGTCCGGATCCAGACGCGGGAACGCCTGCAGCGGCACGACCATGTCATAATACAGCGCTGTGATCGCCGGATCCACCTCGCGCAGATCCACGATCAGGTTGAACTCCGTGTGCAGGATCCCGGTGTAGGCCTGCATTTCCAGACGGTACTGCGTGCCCGCCTTCGCGCAGCGGTCCAGCAGCACGTCGCGGTGGTTCATGTCGATGCCCTGCGTCACCACGCCGTTGACGAACAGAAGGAACTGCGGGTTTTTCGCGTCGTCCCACTCGTCGATCTGCGTGCAGACGTGCATCCACAGCGGCTTGCCGTCCAGCTCGGGCGGGACGGTCACGCCGGCGCGGAACCAGTAGTGCTTGTCCGGGCCGTACCAGTGCATGGTGCGGCAGTCGAACGGCTCAAACGGAGCGGCGTCCGCGTCCGCGTCCTCCGGGCGCAGGAAGTTGCCCGGCTTGTATACCCAGCTGTCGGTGGGGAATTTCTGCTTGACGGAAAGCTTTTGCAGCTCCGTGCAGATCCCGTTGATGCGTTTGTCAAGAAAGCTCATAGTCTCCATATGCTGATCCCTTTCTCCGGAGTCCGGCTCAGAACGAGTTTGCCTTGATGTAATCGAGCACGCGGTCCACGGTGGTAAATGCCAGGCCGGTGACGGTGTCGGCGCAGCCGTAGTAAACGGCGATGCGGCCGGTCGGCGCGTCCGTCAGCGCCGCGCAGGGGAAGGTCACGTTCGGCACGTCGCCCACGCACTCATACAGCATCTGCGGAGCAAGGATATAATCCTTTCCTCTGGCCTTGACCTTCCACGGCTCGTCGAGATCCAGCAGGGCCGCGCCCATGCGGTACACATAGCCGTTGCAGGTGTTGATCACGCCGTGGTAAATCAGCAGCCAGCCCTCGTCCGTCTCGATCGGGCTGGGGCCGGGGCCGATTTTCAGGCTCTGCCACGCGGAGGTGTCGCCCGGGACGGCGCCCATCATGTAGCGGTGACGGCCCCAGTAGACGAGGTCCTCACTCTGACTGACAAAGATATCGCCGAACGGGGTGTGGCCCGTGTCGCTCGGACGGCTCATCATCATATAGCGTCCCTGGATCTTGCGCGGGAACAGAACGCCGTTGCGGTTATACGGGAGGAACGCGTTCTCCAGCTGATGGAAGGTCTTGAAATCCTCCGTCCAGGCCAGGCCGATCGTCGGGCCGTGGTAGCCGTTGCACCAGCTGACGTAGTATTTGCCCTCCATCAGGCAGACGCGCGCGTCATAGCGGTATTCGCGCTTCGTGATCTCCGGGTCGTCGCCCACGATGTGGATCGGCTCGTCGTCGATGGTCCAGTGGATGCCGTCCTTGCTGAACCCGGCAAACAGGTCCATGCTGATGGACAGGCTGTCGCAGCGAAACACGCCCGCGAAGCCGTCCTTGTAGGGGACCACCGCGCTGTTGAATACGCTGTTCGAGCGCTTGTTGCCGTCGCGGCCGATGATGGGGTTGCCGTCAAAGCGCCACAGCGGGGTGCGCAGCGTCTCGGGCGGATCCTGCCAGGGGATGTTGGGTAATGCGTTTCCGATAATCTTTGCCATAAAGAACCTCCTTTGGGTCTCAGGGGTGGTCAGTCTCCCACGATCCGCACGACGGGCTCAAACATGCGCTCATGCAGAGCGTCCATCGCGCGCTCGGGGTCGGTTTCGTCCGTCAGCCACAGAGTGTAGCGGTACTCGGTAAAGCCGGACAGATCCAGCTTGAAATTGGTTTCCCAGATATTGTTCATCAGCCAGCTCCACACCGGGCGATGATTGTCCTCCGGGCGGTTTTCGCACAGGCGGATCGGGTGGTGCGTGAGTTCGCCGAAATAGAACAGCGGGACGTCGTGCGAAGCCAGCAGCACGCCGCCGCCCTCGCCCAGCCAGGCCAGGCCGTCGTCGCTCATGCTGTACTCCATACCGCCGCCGGGCAGCTGATCCACGCCGGGACGCATGGCCTCGCGGCCGCCCTTGCGCAGCCACAGCTCGTGGCCGGGAAGATCCAGCGTCACCGGCACATAGACGCTTTCGATGTCGGTGGACAGCGTCTTGCCCAGCTCCACGCGCAGATCGATGCGGGGCAGCTCCTCATACAGCTTGAGCACCACGTCGCAGTGAACGCTCCCCACCATGGAGCCGCGCAGGCGCAGCGTGGTGAACACGGGGCCGCGCTCTTCGCAGATCACTTCCTCCAGCACGGCGGGGAACTGCTCCGCGTGCTGTCCCCGGACGTTGCGGCCCAGCAGGCGGCGCTCCTGCTCCGCCGGGCAGGGCCCTTCGGCGCGCACCGGCGTGCGTTCATAGACGGGGGTGAAGAACGGCACGCCGTCCCGCACCATCAGCTCGCGTCCGGCGCGCTTGTCATACAGACTGCACAGGCCGCGTCCGACCTCGTATCCAATGCGGAAAAAGCGGTTTTCAAAGCCGTAGGGCAGGCGATAGGAAACGGGGTCGTAATCGTTCACGATATCGCGCACGCGCTCCGCGCCGACGTAGCACCGGCGGGTGTTCAATCGCTGCGCGGGGGCTTCGGCCCTGTGATACGAATACGATTTCCACTCGCACGGCGCGAAATCGTCCACAAAGGTGATGCGGCGGCCGCGCGGGTGCGGGCTGACCTGGCAGGCCAGCTCCCGGCCGTCCTCCGCGCGGATGACGGCGGCGGGCAATCCCGCGGGCAGCGTCTCGATGTAGAACTCCACGGCCATCGGGCCGGAAAGCGCGGTCGGGTTCTGCACACGGATGCGGCCCTCGGTCGCGTAATAGCGCAGGATATCGCCCTGCTCCCTCGCGATCCGTCCGAGCATCCGCGCCGCGCCCTCGTGCGCGCGGCTGGCGTAGCCGTTTTTGCGCATGTCGAGGTCGAGCACCATCGACTCATACGGGTTTGTGATGCTGGCCGAATGGCCCCAGGTGTGCTCGGCGTAAAGCAGCAGGCTGTCCTCCGTATCCCGCACCAGAGCGCCGTCCTTCTTGTCCAGCTCCGGAGCCAGGCGGCGGGCCAGCTCATAGCTGCGGCGCGCGCCGAGATAGTGCTTGACGGCATACGGGGTGGAGCCGACGCCATGGGCCCACCAGTCGTTGAGGTCGCCCCGGAAAACCGGCGCGTCCTTCAGCTTCGGAGCAATCTCGCCGTACAGCTCCTGCAAACTGACCATGCGCACCCGCACCTTGTCTCCATACCGCTCATGGAAGCCCTCGATCGTGCGCAGGATCAGCGGCTCCGGCGGGGCGTTGTCACTGAACACGCCGGACACCGACGCGGGAATGAAGTCGTAGGGATAGCCGTTTTCCTCACACTCGGTCAGGTAATCGTCCAGATTCTTTGCCAGCGCTTCCACGTCGTCCCGCGGCTGCGGATCGCCGCCGAGGCGGTCGAGCATCATGAAATTGACGGTATGGTTGGGGCGCAGGCCGAGCACATTTCCCAGGTTATAATGCTCGCCGTTCCAGACCAGCAGGCGGCGGCCGTCCGCGTTCTCCCAGAAATAGGCGTTCTGGTTCTGCCACAGCGGGTACATCCCGTGATGACAGTGAATATTAGTGTATAAAAATTCAATTCCGTTGTCAATCATTGCATCGCGCTGGCCCATGGACAGGCCGTTGATATCGGCGCACATGGCGGTACGAAGCATGATGCCGGAGCCGGCAAAGCGCTCCTTCCATGCGTGCAGGCGGCGCGAATAGATCCCGCAGTCGAGCAGATCCGTGAAGTTGAGATAGTTGGCCGAAAGGCCGAGCCGCCCCTGCGCGGCCAGCTCCAGGAAGAAACGCTGCTCCTCGGGCGCGGCGCTTTCAAAGAACTGCTCCACGCAGTACAGCGTCTCACAGTTCCAGCGGAAATCCGCGTTTTCCGGTTCCCGCATCAGACGCAGAGCGCTGCGGATATAGTCGGTTTGCAGGTCGATGACATGCTCCTGCAAATCGGTGTAGCCGATATCGGTATGGGAGTGGTGCACGGCGTACACCGTGCGGATGGCGTGCTGCTTCATAGTGAAAACCCCCGTAAATGGGAAATTGGTGAAAAAGGCCGCCGCTGGGCGGGCCGGTGAAAACGCGGATCAAGAAAACCCGCTGGCTTGTGTTTTCTCCTGCCCGCTCTCAGCGGCGGCCTTTCTGTTACAGAGTATGAATAGGAATGCTCAGACAGTTTTCCTTATCCGGCATTGCTGGCCAGGAAAGCGTCGACCTGCTCCTGGCACTGCGCGACGATCTCGTCGAAACCGGCGGCGCGCATCTCGGACATAATCTGAGGAACGATCTCATCGGTGGCACGGGTGCCGGTGAGCAGCTCGCCCTTGTAGCGCTCGTAGACAGCGACACAGTTCGTCAGCTGATCCTTGAAGTTGGTGGTGTCAAGGCTGAAGCCCAGCAGCACGGAAGGAGAAGCGTTCTCGTTGAGTTCCTTCACCTCGTCGTACTGGTTGAAGTCGAAGTCGTCGGTCGGGGTGACGGCGAAGAAGCTGCCCTGGGTGTAGCCGGCCATGGTCCAGTTGGTGTTGTTTCTGTGGACCCACTCTTTGCTGTCGTCGGTGTAATCCCAGTCGTCGCCCTGCACGCCGTAGTACAGCAGGTCACGGACATAGCTGTCGGTGTTGACCAGTTCCAGCAGCTGGAGAGCCTTCTCCGGGTTCGCGCAGTTGGCGGAAATGCAGCTCATGGAGCCGCGCACGGTGTCGTTGGAAACGATCGTCGGGCCAAGCTTCGTAGCGGCAGCCTCAACGCCCATGTTCGGGCCCCAGGTGGTGACGGCGGCGCCGGACCAGCCCTGTGCTACGCTGCACGGCTTGTAGTTGTTCTCCTCAGGCTTCGTGGCAGCATCGGAGTTGATGATGCCGGCCTGATACCACTCATGGAAGGTGTCGAGGGAAGCCTGGATGTCTTCCTGCTCCAGCACGGAAACAACCTTGGCATTCTTGTCGTCATAGCGGACGCCGATCGGCAGCAGGCCGGTGCCCAGGTTATCATACTCGAAAGCAACCCAGGTCGCGCCGTTCTGGTTCATCGGGAAGGAAGCCTCGCCCTTGCTGTCCTTCATGGCGGTCAGGGTCTCGGTGAGGGTGCCCAGATCCTTCATGTCGATGGACTCGGGGATCGTGAAGCCGGTGGATTCCGCCAGCTCCTTGTCCCACACCAGATACTCACTGATGGAGGAGTCCTTGTAGGACGGAACGGCATACAGCTTGCCGCCCACATAGCAGGCCTCCCAGTAATCCTCGGGGATGGAAGCATACAGATCCGGCGTGGCGGTCTGAACCAGCTCGGTGATATCCTTGAACGCGCCGATGGTGATGTCGTTGACATAGGTGTTCATGTTGGTGAACAGGATGTCGTACTCACCGGCGGTGTTGACGATTACGCTGCGGCGGTTGTCCCAGTCGCCCCAGGAAACGATCTGCATATCAAGGTTGACGCCGATCTTCTCCTCCAGATAGGGATTGATCTGCTCGAGCCATGCGTCGTAGTTGCTGGGCTGGCCGTTGCCGACGCTGACCCATTTCAGGGTGACGACCTCACCGGAAGCCGCGTCGCCGCCCGTGGAGGCGGTATCGCCGGTGGAAGCGGTGTCGCCGCCGGTGGAAGCAGCGCCGGAGCTGGCGGGAGCCTGATAACAGGAAGCCAGGCTCATCGTCATGAGTGCTGCCATACTCATTGCAAGAATCTTGTTGAGTTTTTTCATGATGTTTCTCCTTTTTCTATAAAATATAGTTTTAACAGGAAAACCTTGGGAAACCAAAGGGAACAGCGGCCGGGACTCAGCCCTTGACCGCGCCGATCGTCAGACCGGAGATGAAGTACTTCTGGAAGAAGGGATAGGCACAGGCGATAGGCACCACGATGACCACCGCGATAGCCATACGGACCGACTCGGACGGCATGGAGTTGCGGTACTGCTGCAAGCTCAGGCCGGCGGAGGGGTTGTTGGCGATGTAGTCCAGATTCTTCATCATGTTGTTCAGCAGAGCCTGCAGGCTGAGCAGATCCGTCCGGTTGATGTACAAGCTGGACTGGAACCAGTCGTTCCAGTAGCCGAAGGTCAAAAACAGGCCGATGGTAGCGAACACAGGCTTGGAAATCGGAATCACGATGCGGCCGAAGATGGTCAGCTGCGTTGCGCCGTCAATCTTGGCCGACTCGATGATCGAATCGGGAATCGTGGTGCGGAAGAAGGTTTTACAGATGATGACGTTGAAGCTCGACACCGCCAGCGGCAGAACCAAACTCCAGATGGTGTCGTTCAGATGCAGCATGTTCACCATGACCACATAGTTGGCCACCATGCCGCCGTTGAAAATCATCGGGATAAAGACAACCCAGTTGAAGAAGCCGCGCAGACGGTACTGCGGACGGGACAGCACATAACCCATGCTGGTGGTCAGCAGCACGCCGAGCACCGTGCCGATCACCGTGACGGCAATGGACACCAAAAGGGCCTGGAAGATGGTGCCGCGCTCGTTCCAGAGGAACATGTAGGCGCTGTTCGAGAAGGTCTCCGGCCACAGGGCGTAACCGTTGAGGCGGATGGATTCCTCGGAGCTGACCGAGATCATGATGACGTAAAAGACCGGGAAGATGCAGATGAAAGAGAGAATGACAAAAAGGATGTTGAAAATCGCGTTGGTCGCGGGCTTAATCCGGTTCAGGTGCAGGATGGCCGCGCCGCTGTTCTGACTCTCCTTGCGGGCTCTGCGTTTTTCGGCATTACTCATTTTCGTTCCTCCTCTCCTCTCAGATGATGGCGCTGTCTTCATCGAGCTTGGAGACGATGAAGTTCGTGATCAGGATGGTCACGCAGCAGCAGACCGCCTGGAACAGACCGGCGGCAGCCGTCTGGCCGATGCTGATCTGGCTTTGCAGAGACTGATAGATGAAGGTATCGAAGGTGCTGACGGTATTGTACAGAGAAGCGGGCACTCTCTGCGTCACCTGCCAGAACAGGCCGAAGTCGGAATAGAAAATCTTGCCGATGTTGAGGATGAACATGATGATGATCATCGGCTTGATGGAGGGCAGGGTGATGTATTTCGCCTGCTGCCACTTGGTGGCGCCGTCGAGAATCGCGGCCTCGTAGAGGCTTCCGTCGATGCCGGTGATGCTCGCCAGATACACAACCATGTTGTAGCCCATGGATTTCCAGGTGGACATGAACACCAGAATGAAGGGCCAGTACTGGGGAGCGGAATACCACATCACCTTTTCGCCGCCCAGGCCCATGATAATGCTGTTCGCCAGGCCCTTGTCGGGATTGAGGAACGCGTAGACAAAGTAGCTGACCACGACCCACGACATGAAGTAGGGCAGGAACATCATGGTCTGGTAGCACTTGGACGCGAACTTGGAATACAGCTGGTTGATGATAATGGCCAGCGCGACGGGAAGCACCAGGTTGATGATGATGAACACCAGATTGTACAAAATGGTGTTGCGCAGCAGCAGCCCGAAGGTGTTGCTCGTCAGGAAGAACTTGAAGTTGTCAAAGCCGGCCCAATCGCTGTGGAACAGGCTGTACAGAAATCCCTGTCCGGGGGAAAGCTTGAAATTCTTGAACGCGATAATCAGGCCGAACATCGGCAGATAGCAGAACACCACGAACCATACAGTGGCAGGCAGACCAAGCAGGGTGAGCTCGGTGTCGTCGCGGGACCAGCGCTTGCGCTTCGGCTGATGGGGGCTTGCGGGCTTCTCCTTATTCATGAGCGCGCTCCTTTCAACAACCTGTGCGGCCTTGATGTTAAATGAATTTAATACGAGTTAACAAAATGAAACCGACAGTTGTTTTTATTTGTTAAGCTAACATTAACACTATTTGCACAATTTGTCAACTGCAAAACCAAATCATTTTTTAGTTCTGTTACCTATCGTGTAAAAATATTTTTCAGCCTTGAAAAAATATGGTTTAATTGCTCAAAAAGCCTTTTGGCCAGCAAAAAACGCAAAATGATAAATGTTAACAAATGTTAACAAGGATATTGCCTTTTTTCTCCTAAAGCAGTATAATATAAACGTCCCCTTTTCTCTCCCTCAAAAAAGGAAAAGAGACAAGATGAAACCAATTGGACGGAGGTCGCCACCCATGTGCAAACCAACCATGCAGGATATTGCAGACGCTTTGTCCACATCCCGCGTTTCCGTATGGAAAGTATTGAACAACCGCCCCGGCGTCTCGGATCTTCTGCGCCATCAAATCTGGGAAAAAGCCCGGGAGCTCGGTTATCTGCCGCCCGAATCCCCCTCCTCCGCCGTGCCGGAAGCGATCCACCGGCGCAGTGTGGCCGTGGCGGTCTGCCGCCCGGAATCCTCCCTGTTCTGGATGAAGATCATCCATCAGATGGCCAAGGATCTCTCCTCCCGCGGTGTTAACTTGATGTATACGTATTTACCCACTTCCTGGAAGGAAGGCTATTCCCTTCCCTCCAGCCTGTCCGACGGATCGGTGGAGGGCGTGGTGGTGCTCAACGTGTACGCCCCGCCCATTTTGCAGCTTCTGGCCGATCTCCCTCTGCCGAAGGTCTATCTGGATACCATCCCTTCGCTGCCGTTCGGGGAGCTGGACGGCGATCTTCTGCTGATCGAAGGGCGCGGGCCGATCCATGAAATCACCGGCCGTCTGCTGGACAGGGGCTATGCCCGGCTGGGATTTCTGGGCGACGTCGGCTACGCGCAGACCAACACCGACCGTTACCAGGGCTTTCTGGACGCCTTCTCCGAGCGCGGCCTGACCCCGGATCCCGCGCTGTGTCTCACCGGATCGCTGGGACTGCGCACGCATTACGAGGAGATCAGCCAGTTTCTCGAAAACCTTCCCTCTCTGCCGGACGGCTTCGTCTGCGTCAGCGATTACATCGCCCACTTTATTCAGCGCTATTTTGAGGAGCATGGCAGCGATCCCGAGGGGCACATCGTGCTGACAGGCTTCGACAACAACGCCGAGTACCTCAACGTTGCCAAGCGCATCACCACCGTGGATGTGCGCCCCAAAACGCTCGGCGCACGCCTGGCCAGCAAAATTCTGTTCCTGCTGGAGCATCCCGGCGTGGCGCAGGAAATCAGCTATGTGCGCTCGGACGTTCTGTTCCGCGGCACGCTGGCGGACGACGCATAAGTTCCTTTATGACAAAGAAGGAGGAAACCGGCGCATGATTGCCATTCTCAAACAAACAGCATCCGGCCGCCGCGCCCGCTGCGAAACCTGCTGAACCCATCCACACAAAAAAACCGGGAGCTTTCGAGCTGCAAAACTCGAAAGCTCCCGGTTTGCTGTTGGATGCATGTCTGTTTTTTCACCGGTCAGTTCACCCGGTTGATGGTTTTTCCCTCCAGGAAGCTGCGCAGATTCTCCACGGCCATATCCATGAGACGGATCCGGCAGTCCTTCGGCGCCCATGCGATATGCGGCGTGATGATGCAGTTCTCCGCGCCGAGGAGCGGGTTCTGTTCCGAAACCGGCTCCACCGAAACCACATCGACGCCCGCCGCGTACAGCTTGCCTGTTTTCAGCGCGGCGGCGACGGCCGCTTCGTCCAGCAGTCCGCCGCGCGAGGTATTGAGGAGAATCGCCCCGTCCTTCATCTGACGCAAGGCTTCCTCGTTGATCAGTTTTTCGCTCTCCGCGTTCAGCGGACAGTGCAGCGATACCACGTCGGACTGGACCAGCAGCTCCGGCAGGGAGACAAATTCCACGACTCCGTCCCCCGTCTCCGGCATATGGCGGCTGTAGGCAAGCACCTTCATGCCGAAGGCCGACGCAATCTTCGCCGTCGCCTTGCCGATTCGGCCATAGCCGACAATACCCATCGTTTTCCCCATGAGCTCGATCAGCGGGAAATCCCAGAAACAGAAATCAATGCTGCTGCTCCATTTTCCGGCATGCACCGCGTCGCTGTGATGCCCGGCATGATGACAAATTTCCAGCAGGAGCGCAAAGGTAAGCTGTGCCACGCTCTCCGCGCAGTAGGACGGGATGTTGCAGACGGCAATTCCCCGCTCCGCCGCCGCGGCCGTGTCCACAATGTTGTAGCCGGTGGCCAGCACGCCGATGTATTGCACCGACGGGCAGAGCGCGAGCGTCTCCGCCGTCAGCGGCGTTTTGTTTGTGATGACCGCTTCCGCGTTCCCGATCCGCTCCACAATTACCGCCGGATCGTGCGGCGTGCGATCGTAGATCCGAACCTCGCCCAGCTTCTCAAAGCCTTCCCAGCTCAGGTCGCCGGGATTCTCCGTGTATCCATCCAAAATGACAATTTTCATGGCTGATTCTCCCTTTCTCCCTTCCGTTCCCCTGAGAAAGCTTCGGCACGCGTCCAGTTTTTCTCTCATGAAGGGAAAGTACATCCGTTTGGATGATACCACAAAACTCCCCCGATTGTCCATAGCCCCGCCCACAGCCCGCGCGGCGGAGCGAAAAAAGCTGGCCCGGCAGCGAGGATAGTCTGATTGCAAATGCAAACAAAAAAATCCGCTGTCCCTTGCGGAACAGCGGATTTTTCGGGCTTTTTTGAAAAATGGGGGGTGAACTTACTTCAGCTCAACCTCAGCGCCAGCCTCGGTCAGCTTCGCCTTCATGGCCTCGGCGTCGTCCTTGGAAACGCCTTCCTTGACCGGCTTCGGAGCCTCGTCAACAACAGCCTTGGCTTCCTTCAGGCCCAGGCCGGTCAGCTCGCGGACAACCTTGATGACCTGGATCTTGTTGGAACCAGCGGACTTCAGGATCACGTCGAACTCGGTCTTCTCCTCAGCAGCCGGAGCAGCAGCAGCGGCCGGAGCAGCAGCAACAGCAACCGGAGCAGCGGCGGAAACGCCGAACTCTTCCTCGAGAGCCTTAACGAGCTCGGAGAGCTCGAGAACGGTCAGGGACTTAACATCTTCAATCAGCTTAACAACCTTATCAGACATGGCTGGAAACCTCCGTTATTTTAAAATTTTTAAAGGAATGATACTTTTGTGCGGACTGCGTGAGGCTTATGCCTGCGCGCCCTGCTTCTCTGCGATGGCGTTGAGCGCGACCACCAAACCCTTGAGCGTGCCGTTGAGCACAGTGACAAAGCCGGTAATCGGAGCGTTCAAGCCGCCCAGAGCCTTGGCCACGAGGACCTCCTTCGGCGGGAGCTCTGCCAGCTCCTTGACGCCGTTGGCGTCGAGGACGTTACCGTCGACAAAGCCTGCCTTGAGCTCGAAGTTCTTGTTCTTCTCCGCAAACTCGGAGAGGATCTTCGCGCTGACGACATAGTCCTCCTTATTGTACGCGATGGCGGTGGTGCCCTCCAGGACATGGTCGAGGCCCGTGATACCCGCATCCTCAAGCGCGCGCTTGAGCATCGTGTTCTTGACAACCTTATAGGTGCTGCCGGCTTCGCGGAGCTGCTTACGCAGCTTGGTGTCGTCCGCGACGTTGATGCCCTTGTAGTTGACAATCACGCCGGTGCAGGACTCCTTCAAAGCGGCGGACAGCTCGGCTACCTGCTGCTTTTTCTGTTCCAGAATTTTCTCGCTAGGCAATTTGTTTCACCTCCACATACAGGAATCAATCCCATCGGATTTTGGGATGACGCAATCAAAAAAGCCCTTCCCACATACCGCGGGAAGGGCGTAAGAAACCAAAGCAATGATTCTCGTCGCTCTATCCTCGGCAGGCTGGGAAAACCCGATTACGCATACTGCGCCTGCTGTCTTTGAATAAAACAGCTTGATTATTATATCACAGGCAGATGCGCCTGTCAAGGGGATCGGACGAAAATCAGCCGACCTTGCTGGGGTTGATGCGCACGCCGGGGCCCATGGTGGAGGCGACGACGCAGGAACGGATATACTGGCCCTTGCTGGCGGCGGGCTTGGCCTTCACGATAGCGCCGAGCAGAGCGTCGAAGTTCTCCTGCAGCTTCTCAGTGCCGAAGGAAACCTTGCCGATGACGCAGTGGATGATGTTGGTCTTGTCGAGACGATACTCGATCTTACCGGCCTTCGCGTCGGCAATAGCCTTGCCGATCTCGCGGGTCACGGTGCCGGCCTTCGGGTTCGGCATCAGGCCGCGGGGACCGAGGACCTTACCGAGACGGCCAACCAGACCCATCATGTCCGGGGTGGTGATGAGGACGTCGAAATCCATCCAGTTTTCGTTCTGGATCTTCTGGATCATGTCCTCCGCGCCGACAAACTCAGCGCCTGCGGCCTCGGCGTCCTTCGCGGCGTCGCCCTTGCAGATCGCGAGGACGCGCACCGTTTTGCCGGTGCCGTTGGGCAGGACGATAGCGCCGCGGACCTGCTGGTCAGCGTGGCGGCTGTCGACGCCCAGCTTCACATGCACCTCAACCGTCTCGTCAAACTTGGCGGTGCCGGTCTTGACGCACAGGTCGAGGGCCTCATTCACATCGTACAGCTTGCTGCGGTCGATGAGCTTTGCGCCATCGACATATTTCTTACCGTGTTTCATTGGTTTTCCTCCCTATAAGTGGTAAATCGGATTTGGTGTTCCTCCCACCCGGGTGATCAATCTACGACTTCGATGCCCATGCTGCGAGCCGTACCGGCGATCATGCTCATCGCGGTCTCGATGGTCGCGGCGTTGAGGTCGGGCATCTTCTGTTCGGCAATTTTCTTGACCTGCTCACGGGTAATCTTAGCAACCTTCGTCTTGTTCGGCGCACCGGAGCCGCTCTCAATGCCGCATGCCTTCTTGATCAGGACAGCAGCCGGAGGGGTCTTGGTGATGAACGTGAAGGAACGATCCGCGTAGACGGTAATCACCACGGGGATGATAAGTCCCGCGTCGTTCTTCGTGCGCTCGTTGAATTCCTTCGTGAACGCCATGATGTTGACGCCGTGCTGGCCGAGTGCCGGTCCAACAGGGGGCGCCGGGGTAGCTTTTCCTGCAGGTATCTGAAGCTTGATAAAGCCCGTTACCTTCTGAGCCATTTTTCTGCACCTCCAAAATTCGTGGTAGCTGGCGGAGCGGGCCGCGTAAGGATTGTGCCCGTTCCTCCCACAAGGGGATGAAGCCCCTCTCTCTAATACAGCGGATTTCCCGCGATATTATGCGAACAATAAAATCATTCGACCGGTTCGGCCTGATCCAGTTCGAGCTCGACGGGAGTTTCCCTGCCGAACATCGACACGGTGACGCGCACACGGTTCTTTTCGGAGTCGATCTCCGTGACGGTTCCGACAAAGCCCTCGAGCGGGCCGCCGGTGATGTGGACGCTGTCGCCCACGCCGTAGGAAACCTCCACCTGCTTGGTCTCCACGCCGAGCTTTGCCACTTCCTCATCGGTCAGCGGGATCGGCTTGGAGGACGGGCCGACAAAGCCTGTGCAGCCGCGGATGTTGCGCACCACATACCAGGATTCGTCGGTCAGGATCATTTTTACCAGTACATATCCGGGGAAAATTTTCCGCTCCACTTCACGCTTCTTGTTGTCCTTGATCTCGGTGACGGTTTCCGTCGGCACCTTGATCTCCGGAATCAGATCGTGCAGGTTACGGTTTTCCACGGTTTTTTCGAGGTTTGACGCGACCTTGTTTTCGTACCCCGAATAGGTGTGGACAACATACCACTTTGCTTCCTCAGGCATTTTCACCCCTCCGCTCTGTCTGTACGCATGCAGGCGATCAGACGTTCATGACAAGGCCGAGCAGGGCGAGGAAAATGGAGTCGAGACCGGAAATGAAAATCCCGCTGATGATGATGGCCACCAGCACGACGCCGGTATTCTTGAACACCGACTTCGGAGTGGGCCACACGATCTTTTTGATCTCGCTCTTGACATCGCGGAAAAATTTCCCGGCGTTCTTGACCGAGGCGGAGAACTTGCCGGGCTTCTTGTCCTTTTTCTCAGGAGAAGCCTTTTTCTCCGGCGCGATCTTCTTCTCAGTGTCAGCCATTCGCTTTTCCCTCCGTCCGGATTACTTCGTCTCTCTGTGAAGCGTGTGCTTTCTGCAGAAACGGCAGTACTTGTTCATCTCAAGACGGTCCGGATCGTTCTTCTTGTTCTTCTTGGTGTTGTAGTTGCGCTGTTTGCACTCTGTGCAGGCCATTACGACTTTCACTCTCATGTGACGGCACCTCCCGTGATACGGAAAAATTTTCAGGAAGCGGTTGCTTCCCGGGCTCCTCTGCGGAGCCTTCAGCCTCCCTCGAAATGGGCGCAAAAAAAGAACCCCCATCTGAGGTAGTAACATCATAGCACACCCCAGCACGCCCTGTCAAGCGATTTTCCCCGTCATTTCGCCGGTTTTTCGGCGTTTGCCGCTTTTCTCTCTTTTCTTTTTTCTGTCATTTTGTTTTGATTTTTTCTTTGTCGCTTCTTTTCCGCACTTAGCTGCTGAACTTTGATTTTCCGGATAACACTCAGCCTGCTGAAGCGTAATTTTCCGGTTCGCAAGAACCGCAAAATTGAAGTTCAGTCCATGTGCTGGCGTCAGCCAGTACATGAGTCGCTCCGGCCGCGACGGGCCCCTACTTTCTTTGCGAAAAGAAAGTAGGCAAAGATTCGCGAGGGGCTTTGCCCCTTCGAACCCCACGCTTTGTTTTCTACGTTGGTTTGCCGCCCCCTCTCCCCCGTCACGGCCGGCCAAATTTGCGCTGACGCGCAAGACTGGCCGGCTGGTGGGGGAATCTCCCAAAATTAGCGTGGGAAATAATTTTGGGAGATTCCGTGGGTGGAGGTACGGCTCTACGGGAGTTTGCGGCGAAGCCACAGCGCGTCAATCAGAACCCCGCTGAAAATTACAGCCAACCCGCCGTGCTTTTCCGTGAGAACAACGCGGGCCGCACAGCAAGACCCCTCTGCGACGTAAGATCGCAGAGGGGTCGACGTGTTTCACCATGGTTCGCCGCGGGACGCGGTGTGCGCGACTTGCGTGCAGGCTCAGCCTGCCGGCTTGCGCGTCGTGCGTCAAGGCTCAGCCTTGGCCTTGGTTGTTTTTGAGGGCTTCGGCGACGACGCGGGACTGCTTTTTGACCTTTTCGGGCTTGACCTTCTTGCCGCGCATTTTCAGGCCGGCCTTGTAGCCCTTCTGCATGTCGTCGGAGAAATGCGGCACAAGCTTTTCCTTCACGGCAGCCTCGTCCAGGCCGTTGAGCAGCACCATCGTGAGGATGGCGCGCACGTCGAAATCGCCGTTTTCATAGAGATCGTTGCACAGCTCCGCGAGTCTCTGTACCGGCTGGCTTTCGGGCGCGCTGGAGGAGAGCGTCCCCTGCACGCGCGGCAGGATGTGGGCGCGCGTGAACGCGATCGGGCGCACCGTCGCATACTTCGAACGCTCGTCAATCAGATCCATGCGCAGCTCGGGATAAATATTCGCGAAGCGGTTGAACATAAACACCGGGTCGGCGTTGTTCTCCTCGTTCTTGGAACGCTTTTTCTTCGCCGTCTGCAAGGCCGCAACGCGCTTCGGGCCTTCCACCGTCTCGCAGAAATCATTGACAATGCTTTCCACGTCGGCGTCCTCGCCCTCCTGCGGGTCGTAAAGCCAGCTTGAAATACTCTTCCAGTTGTTGTCCGGGCCGTCGTCCGTCATTGCGCATGTTTTCAGCTCGATGCGCTTCGTTTTCAGGGTGTACATGACGGCATAAGCGAGATTTTCACCCGCGAAAACCTGCATCCGCACGCCGTCCTCAGGCTCGGCATCCACACGCTTGAATTCCTGCTTTTCCAGCGCCTCGCCCAGCTTGTCTACAATTAAATCAAATGCCTTCTGCTCCAATGGTATCATCACTCCGTGTCGTGTTATTCCGCATATCCAGCGCCCGGTTCGGGCGGCCGCCGCATGTCACGGCGCATCATTTTACCTATTATACTATAGCTTTCCCCGTTTGTCACGCAGATTCTGCGCAATGCCCTGCTTTCTTTCCGCACGAAGCATTGCGCGCCCGCACCGTTTGTGGTAAGATAGAATTTCAGACGGAACCGCCCCGCCGCGCATCTTCGCCCGGGGGGATTCATAAAGATAAAACGGGACGCGCACCGCGTCCAAATAACGAAATGTGAGGCTTTTCGACATGAAAAAGACCATTGCCGTCCTGTTCGGCGGCTGCTCGTCCGAGCACGAGATCTCGCGGCTCTCCGCCGCTACCGTCCTGCGAAACCTGTCCCGCGAAGCCTATGAGCCTGTGGCCGTCGGCATCACCAAGGAGGGCGCCTGGTTTCTGACCGAGGCTTCCCCCGAGGAGATCGAAAAGGGCACCTGGGAAAAGCACCCCTCCAACCGGCAGGCGTTCCTCACCCCGGACCGCACCGTTCACGGCCTGTTCCTGCCCGCTTCCGGCGACACTCTGCGTCTGGACGCGGTGATCCCCGCGCTGCACGGCAAGAACGGCGAGGACGGCACGGTACAGGGGCTTTTGCAGCTCTCCGGCATCCCGTTTGTGGGCTGCGCCGCGCTGGCCTCCGCCGTGTGCATGGATAAAGCCGTCTCCCACACGCTGCTGGCTTCCGCCGGAATCGGGCAGGCGCGCTATCTGTGGTTCTACGCTTCGGACTACGCGGAGCAGCAGGCCTCCGTGCGTGAGCGCATTGCCGCCGATCTGGGAGGTTACCCTGTCTTTGTCAAGCCCGCCAACGCCGGATCCTCCGTGGGCGTGAGCCGTGTGGATCGCGGCGACGATCTCGACGCTGCCGTCGCGAAGGCCGCGCACGAGGACTGGCGCGTGGTGATTGAGGAATGCATCACCGGGCGCGAGGTGGAATGCGCCGTGCTCGGCAACGAAAAGCCCGAAGCCGCGCTGGTCGGCGAGATCGCCGCTTCCGCGACCTTCTACGATTACGATGATAAATATGTAAACGGCACCTCTCAGCTCTACATCCCCGCGCGCCTGTCGCCGCAGGTCATCGACGAGATCCGCCGCACCGCCTGCCGCGCTTACCGCCTGCTTGGCTGCGAGGGTCTGGCCCGCGTCGACTTCTTCGTGCGCAACGAAACGGAAGTCATTCTCAACGAGCTGAACACGCTGCCGGGCTTTACTTCCATCAGCATGTACCCGAAGCTGTGGGAGGCCTGCGGCCTTTCCTGCTCCGCTCTGCTTGACCGCCTGATTGCGCTCGCTTTTGAGCGGTGAAGGGAGGAAGGCGCATGGATCTCAGGCCCATCGGCGTGTTCGACTCCGGCCTCGGCGGTCTGACCGCCGTGCGCCAGCTCACCGCCGGGATGCCGAATGAAACAATCGTCTACTTCGGCGACACCGGCCGCGTGCCCTACGGCTCGCGCAGCCGCGACACCATCCGCCGCTACGCCCGGCAGGACGCGGCCTTCCTGCTCTCGCAGAACGTAAAAATGATCATTGCGGCGTGCGGCACGGTCAGCTCCGTAGCCGCCGACCTCGGGGAAACGCTTCCCGTTCCCTTCCTCGGCGTGCTCGATCCCACGGCGCGCGCGGCAGCCGCCGCCACCCGATCCGGGAAAATCGGCGTGATCGGCACCACGGCCACCATCCGAAGCGGCTCCTACCGCCGCGCCCTTGCCGTTCTCGACCCCACCCTCCGGGTATTTGACACGGACTGCCCGCTTTTTGTGCCGCTGGTGGAAAACGGCTTTCTCGCAGAGGACGATCCCATCCCGCGCCTGACGGCGGAGCGTTATCTGGCCCCGCTGATTGAAGCGGGAGTTGACACGCTGATTCTCGGCTGCACGCACTACCCGCTGCTGGAACCCGTCATCCGCCGGGTGATGGGGGAAAACGTCGCCCTCATTGATTCCGGCCGCGAAACGGCGCTGGCCTGCCGGGAGTTTCTTCTTGAAAACGATCTCGCGGCCCCACGGGAACAGCAAGGCTCCCGGAGGTTCTACGTCAGCGACCGCACGGAGGGCTTCGCGGGGATTGCGACACTGCTGCTGGGCGGGAGTCTGGATGGAACTGTGGAGCATATTGACATTGAAAGCTACTAGCTGAAAAAGAGCAAAACTGGAAGTTTTCGCCCGCCTTTTTCAAAAGGGCGCCGTGTGCCGGTGGCACACAAACAAGGCGCCGACCGGAGCGGGAGCGGAGACCCGGCGGGGGTGAAGGGGGTGGAACCCCCTTCAAACAACCGTGCGAAGCCACAGAAAAGCCAGGAAAAAGAGCAAAGCGATTTTTTCCGGATGTTTTGATGTATGCTTAGATTACGCAAAGCGCGCGGGCGCGGAGGTATCAAATGGAGGAAAATTATCTGATCTCCATCCTTGGGAGACAGGTCGTGAACGGGGAGCCGGAGGAAATCGAGGTGACGACCTTCGGCCAATACTCCGAAAAGAACGGAAAGCGGTACATCATGTACCGGGAATACGAGGATTCCGTGCCATCCTCAAAGGCGCGCACTTCCATTCTCAAAGTGGAGAACGGACGCGTGACGCTCCTGCGATCGGGCGGGGACGAGACGCGGCTGGTACTGGAGCACGGCAGGCGGCATCTGTGCCGCTACGACACGGGCTTCGGCGCGATGACGGTGGGCGTATACACCCACGAGATGAAAAACGAGCTCGGAGACGAGGGCGGCCGCCTGTCGGTGCGCTACACGCTTGACGTGAACTCGGCGCTCGCCAGCGTCAACGAGATTCTCGTCACCGTCCGGCCGGCTGGTGAAAAACAGGAGCCCGCGTCCACTCCGGAAGCCCCGGAAGCCGCCGCGGATCCGGATACAAAAGAAAATCAGGAAAACTAACAGAAAGGCGTGAACCACAACCATGTCAAAGCTGGTACAACAAGCCACCCAGGAACTCAGAACCGCCATCGAGGACGCCATGCGCGCCGCCATCGAGGACGGCTCTCTGCCGCAGGCCGATCTGCCTGCCTTTACGCTGGAGGTCCCGGCCGACCGAAGCCACGGCGACTGGGCCTGCAACGCAGCCATGGCGGGCGCTCGCGCCTTCCGTCAGGCTCCGCGCAAAATCGCGGAGTCCATTGCCTCCCACCTCGATCTGGCCCCCACCTATTTTGACCGGTGCGAGATTGCGGGGCCGGGCTTCCTCAACTTCTTCCTGAACCCGCGCTTTTACGCCGACGTTCTGCGCGACGTGGAAGCTTTGGGCAAGGACTACGGCCGCAGCGATTACGGCAAGGGCGAAAAGGTGATGGTGGAATTCGTCTCCGCGAACCCGACCGGCCCGATGCACATGGGCAACGCGCGCGGCGGCGCGCTGGGCGACTGCCTGGCCGCCGTGCTGGACGCGGCGGGCTACGACGTGTGGCGTGAATTCTACGTCAACGACGCGGGCAACCAGATTGAGAAGTTCGGCATTTCTCTGGAAGCGCGCTATCTGCAAATTCTCCAGGGCGAGGACGCTGTGGAATTCCCGGAGGACGGCTACCACGGCGACGATATCCGCGAGCATGCGCAGAATTATGTCAACGAGCACGGCGACGGCCTGCTCTCCGTCTCCCCGGAGGAGCGCCGCGCGGCTCTGGTGCAGTACGCGCTGCCGAAGAACATCGCCCGGATGCAGCGCGATCTCGAAAAATACCGGATCCAGTACGACAAATGGTTCCTGGAAAGCACGCTGCACGAGGACGGCGAGGTCATGGAGATCGTCGGTATCCTCACCAAAAAAGGCCTGACGTATGAGAAAGAGGGCGCGGTCTGGTACCGCGCGACCGATTTCGGGGCGGAGAAGGACGAGGTGCTGATCCGTCAGAACGGCAACCCGACGTACTTCACCGCCGACATTGCCTACCACCGCAACAAGTTCAACCGCGGCTTCACCCGCTGCATCGACGTGTGGGGCGCGGATCACCACGGCCATGTGGCGCGTATGAAGGGCGCGATGGACGCGGTGGGCCTGGACGGCTCGAAGCTTGACGTGGTGCTGATCCAGCTGGTGCGCCTGGTGCGCGCCGGGGAAGTGGTGCGCATGAGCAAGCGCAGCGGCAAGGCGATCCAGCTGGCGGATCTGCTCGATGAGGTGCCGATCGACGCGGCGCGCTTCCTGTTCAACATGCGCGAGGCCAACACGCAGATGGACTTTGACCTGGATCTGGCCGTGCAGGAGGATTCCCAGAACCCGGTGTACTATGTGCAGTACGCCCACGCGCGGATTTGCAGCCTGTTCCAGAAGCTGGCGGGCGAGGGGCTGACGCTGCGCCCGTGCACCGACGAGGAGCTGGCGCTGCTCAGCACGCCGGAGGAGATCGAGCTGCTGCGGCATATCGCGTCGTACACGGACGAGATCGCGGCGGCGGCGCGCGGCTACGACCCGGCGCGCATCACGCGGTACGTCATCACGCTGGCGAACCTCTTCCACAGCTTCTACAATGCCTGCCGCATCGGCGGCGAGGAGGATTCCCTGGCGCATGCGCGGCTTCAGCTGTGCTCCGCGGTGCTCACCGTGATCCGCAACGTGCTCGGCATGTTCAAGATCACCGCGCCCGAGCGCATGTAAACCGCGCGAAGGAGAAAAAGCCATGAGAAAGCCGCCGTTTTCCCTGCCGTTCCTGCCGGACGGCGTTTCCGCCGCCCAGATGCGCGACGCGGGGATGGAGGAAGGGGACTGTCCCGCGCTCTGGGCGCTGGAACATCCCGACTTCATCCGCGCGCAGACGGAGCGTTTCCGCCGCGCGGGGGCGATGGCCCTTCTGGCCCCAACGCTCACGGCGAACCGGGAAATCCTTTCGCGCTTCGGACTGGCCGAGCGGGTGCGGGAGCTCAACGAAAGCGTCCTGCGCCTGGCGGCGGAAAACGCGGGAGATCTGCCGGTGGGCGCGCGGATCGGGCCGTCCGGGATTGCGTTTTCGTATGAGGAAGCCGATCGCTTCGACGACATTTTCACCCTCTACCGTGAGCAGGTGCGCACGCTGGAGGACGCGGGAGCGTCGTTCCTGCTGGTGGAGCGGCAGACCTCGCTGGCGGACATGCGGGCCGCCATGCTGGCGGCGCGGCTGACGGATCTTCCCGTCATCGTGACCATGACGCCGGATCCCTTCGGGGAAACGGTGGAGTTTCTGACCGCCCTGATCGTTTTGCAATCCATGGGCGCGGACGCGTTCGGCGTGGACAACATCCCCGCCGCCGATATGGAGGAGCTTCTGCGCGAGGCTCTGACGCACACGGAAATCCCGCTGGCGGCGCGGCTCTCCGTCCCGCACGCGATGTCCCCGCTGGACTTTGCGCGGGACGCGGCACGGCTGGCACAGGCGGGCGCGTGTGTGCTCGGCGCGGGTTCCGGCGCGCGGCCCGAATACACGGCGGCGCTTGCGTCAAGCGCCCTGTGCTTCCCCCTGCCGGATGAAAGAGAGCCGGACAGCCATGCGGCCGCGTCCCCGGACGGCGTGTTTTTCCTCGGGGACAACATGGAGCTGAGCGAACCGCTGCTGTGCACCTCGCACCTCGACGACGATCTGATCGAGCTGGAGCACGGCTCCGCCAACGTGGCGCTGGTGCGGGTGGAATCCATCGACGACGCGCTTCTGCTGGCCGAGCACGGCCCGATGGCACGTCTGCCGCTGGCGGTGTGGGCGGATTCCCTGCCCGTGCTGGAAGCGGCCCTGCGGTATTTTCAGGGCAGGCTGATCATGGATTCCAGTTCCCCGCTTGAAGAAAATGTGCTGGCTTCCCTGGCCGCGAAATACGGCGCGCTTCTGTACTGAACCTTTAAAAAATAAGCCCTCCGGCTTTCAGCATCAACCGCTGAAGCCGGAGGGCTTTTTCTGTCTGATTCAAGCATCTTTGCAAGCGGAGCCGTCTTTTTTCTCATCCGCAAGCAAACTGTAAAGCGCGGCAATTTCCAAAGGATAATAATGGTAATACCCCTGGATCATATCACAGCCGGACTCCCGGATCAAAGCATCCTGTTCCGCTGTTTCCACGCCCTCCATGCACACCTTTTTCCCGAACCGGTGGCAGGCATACACAATACTGCAAATAAAATTCATCTTATCGACAGACTCGGTCATCTCACCGAGCAGCGAACGATCCAGCTTTACAATGTTCGTCGGATATTGAAGCAGCATGCGTATGGACGAATAGCCGCTGCCGAAATCGTCGAGGGCGATCCGGATCCCCAGACGGCTGCACGTCTCCACAAAATGAATGAGCTTTTCGGGCTGCTCGTCGATGCAGCTTTCCGTCATCTCCGCCGCCAGACGGGAACCGTCGACCTTATATTTGGAAAGCACCTCTTCCATGTAATCGGGAAAGGTTTCGTCCGTCATCTGCTGAAGGCTGACGTTAAACGTGAGATAAAAATCCGGGGAATACGAGACCAGACGCATGCAGGTGCACACAGCCTGTTCAAAGACCCATCTTCCGACTATGTTGATCATATTGTCCTTTTCCAGCATGGTGACAAACACGTCGGGAGACACGTCCCTGTCGCGGAACCTCCACCGAAGCAGCATTTCGCCGCCCACGATCTTCCCGGTCTGCGTGGAGACGACGGGCTGCACCACCACGCGGAAATTTTTCATCCCGTGCAGCACGTCATGGCTGAGCGCAAGCGCCATATTGGACATATACCGCACCTTGGAAATGTTCTCCTCCGAGTATTCCACCGTTTCGCCGCTCGGGTCGTGCTTGGCGATGCGCAGAAGCGAGACAAGCTGCTCCATAAAATCGGCGGGCATCAGATTGGCAAGCGGATATTCCATTGCCGCAAACGAGCACGGCTGTGCGACGATGCTCCCCATCAGGCGGTACCATTCCCCGACGATCTCCCGGATCTGCTGCACGAGCTTTTCGCGCTGTCCCTCATAGGGGAACTCCACAAGCACCGCGCAGCGCATGCCTTCCAGCCGGTAGAACGACATGCGGTCCGCCAGCCGGTCCGTCAGGTTCTCGGTGATGGTGCGCACCAGGTGGTCGCTGAACACACGGCCCCGGGTGCTGTTGATCTCGGAAATATTGTTGAAACTGAAGGCAATGACCTGCGCCTTTTTGCCCTCCCCCTTCATCTCCTCCAAACGGCTGAACAACGCGGCTTCGCGCGGGAAATTCGTGACGGAATCCACCACAAACTCGTCGTCCTGGTGCGTGATCCGCCCGGAAAAGAAGAGCGGCGCGCTCTGCTCCTCATTCCATTTCACAATGCCATAGCTGCGGATCCACATATTTTTCCCGTGGACGTTGCGCACCTGGTACCGGAGATCGTGAACGCCGCGCTTTTCGCTGAGGATGGCCCTCATTTCCTTCCAATACAGATTTCTCGCCTTTTCCTGGGAAATTCTCTGCGCCCAGGCCTGAATCAGACCCGGTACGACATTGCTCTCAAATCCAAACTCGTCGCGCATATTGTCGGAGATATAATACAGATCCTTCTGCATATCTCCAAAGAAGAAATAACCCGTGCTGTTCTGCTGCGTCATGGATTTGAACAGCTGCTCCATGTCATGGTAGGTGGTGCCGAGGAACTGATAGAAAACGCTTCCCGTTTCCGCCATATTTTTGAACTCGCCGCACGGTGATATGTGGCGGTCCAGCGCTTGAACCCTGTAGTTTGCGGTATAGTATTCCCGCTTATCCTCATACATCATCTTGTCGGCTTCTATGATCAGCGCTTCCAGATCATACGGCGGCTGATTCGACCATACTTCTCCAATCGCAATATGGTGCTTGTCGTCCCGCACACGCTGATGCAGGCTTTTCACCTGCCTGCGGAATTTTTCCTCATCGCAGTCCCGGAACACGGCGACAAATTCATCCCCGCCGATGCGGTACACCCATGGCGTATCCAGCGTGGTGTGAATCATTTCAAAGCAATACTGGATCAGCTGATCGCCCGCGCTGTGTCCCAGCGCGTCGTTGGTCTGCTTGAGGCCCGTGATATCACAGTATACAATGCCCACCGAGCGAAGCTTTTGAAGCTCGTCGCTGTGTTCAAACATAGCATTGCGGTTGTAAGCGCCGGTGAGCGGATCATGAAAGCTCAGCGTATTCAAATGGCGAAGCAGATCCCGGCGGCGCAGCAGCGCCACGATGAAATAGCCGATCACCTTGATCAGCGGGCCGACCAGCATCATCATATCCTCATCCGGGTTATCCACGCCGAGGCAGCCCACCACCGTGTTTTCAATGAAAATCGGCCCCGCCACCAGCCGGGAAATATCCTGCGGCTTTAAAATGGCATAGGTCGTCGGATACTGATCGCGGATATCTTCAAGCGAATAGATCGTGACAAGCTCGTTTTTCTCAAACCGCTCATACCACCAGTCCACGCTTTCCATCGGAAGCTTTTGCAGGATCTCCTTCTGCTGCGACACATCGTCCGCACACCATTCATAGGTATTGTCCACATAGCCGTTCTGCGATTCAAAGATATACACACGGTCGCACCGGAAGGTCTGCCCTATGTATTCCAGCATCATATGCAGAGAGGCCTCCGGATCCGTGGTGGAAACGATCCGCTGCAAACACTCGTTCAATATGCTCTCGCTGCGCGCGTAATAATACGGCACATTGCACACCACTTCGGAATCTATGTCAATGGCCAGTTCCAGACGGCAGCTCTTGCTTCCGCAATCAACCAGGCTGTCTTTGATCAGAAAGCGTTTTCCCAGAACGGGGTTACTGTGCACCCAGGAAGTAACCCTTCCCTTTTCCAGCACCGAATTGGTACAGAAGGAACATGGCTCGTCACATCCATGCAGCACTTTGTAGCATTTTTTTCCCACATATGCCGCGCGGTTCTGATAGCCCAGCGATTCCCTGAGCTTGCGGTTCATATAGACAATTTCATACGTTTCGGGATCAGAAACGTAAACCAGTTCATCAAATTCCTCAAAAAAATCCCAAAGGCAAGTCATTGATTTCCTCCTCCTCCTGCGGCTGTTTTCACTCGCCTTATTTTGTCTATTCAAAGCGGAATT